>Ga0172376_10000275_pt1 | contig 65879 bp, 62 predicted proteins | sample Lak35m_FD_121114 | JGI IMG/M metagenome (GOLD analysis project Ga0172376, IMG submission 121114) | Freshwater microbial communities from Kabuno Bay, South-Kivu, Congo - kab_092012_35m | ecosystem: Environmental > Aquatic > Freshwater > Lake | place: Democratic Republic of the Congo: South-Kivu... | reverse complement strand
TTCAATCCACCCGAATATCCCGCTAACAGATTAATGGAGAATCGGTTGGTTACTTTCCATGAAGAGAGACCGTTGGTCCCTACCGGGGTGATAAAGCTGAACTGGAAAGCGCGGGTTTTCAGGGAATCTGTCTCCTGTGCAGGGAGATCATTGGCTACTAATAGCAGGATTAAAGTCAGGGTAATTAAACTTTTCATATTCATTTGAAATATCATTTTAATGGTTAATCATCAAAATGACAATCCGGTTGGAAAAAACCCCTATCGCGGTTGGAATTTTTATGCAATGGTCAAATGGATTCTGAAAGGAAGTTAAGAATTTGATACCTCCGGTATACCTGACAAGCTTTGTAAATAGGGAACAATAATATCGTTTTTATAATCGCTGGTTCCGTCGTATGTCAGGGTAACAACGGGTATCCCGGTGATCCGCCTGATCTCCTGGGTCATTGCTTCAGTAACAAGCGAAGGACAACAGAAAGCTGGGTTGGTCTGAACAAAAAGTCTTATATCCGGGTAATTTTCCATGATATAGAAAATCTTCAGAATGTTTTCGTAGGATTCACCCGAATGATATATGTTGATATTAAATTTCGAAAGATTTTTTTCCAATCTTTTTGGATCTATAACCGGCTTCCCCCCGATGAATTTTTTAAACTGTTTGTAATATTTTCCTTCCAGCACCTTCAGGCTGGAGAGCATAACCCTGTACAAGCCGGTTTCAAAGTAGTCGCCCCGTGCAACAGCCCGCCGGAGAACATTTTCTATGGTAATTTTCACCAGGTCGGTATAAGGTGTGGTGATCACCTCTCCGCCGGCATTTTCAATGGCATGGATCAGGTTCTGATTCATGATGTCGTTATCCCTGACGTACAGGTCGCCGAAAATAGCCACGCCGGGTCTCCGGCCCTCAACCTTCTCTACTTTATCAAAAAGCGCTACCGCCTCGCTGACCGTTTCATCCATTGGGCGGTTTCCAAGAAATGCTTTTTCCAGAATTATGGTACTTTTTCCGATTGTCAGGTCTGTCTCCCCTTTGTTCTTTTCATAGGGCCTGATCTTGCATCCTACTTTGCGGATCAGTCCTGCCAGTAAATATGCGAAGTAGGCATAATAACTGGCGCTCAGCGAGATTTCGAGGTGGGATAATTCCCCATAATAAACCCCGGCTTTTTCAAATCCATGACCATAGGATTCTAAAAGGTTTTTAATATAATGCGGATAAAACCTAAGGTTACAGGCAACCCACCCTTTCGCCATCCAGAGGATCGTCTTCTCGGGATTGAGCTGGTGCGTCTCCACATAGTCGATAAATTCCTGTGCAATAATATTTACGGGCAGGCATTGACCGGTATTATGGGCCATACTCTTTTTTATAATCGTCTCATCCGAATGAAGTACCCTTGCATCAATCCCGATCCTTCTCAGGTTGGCAACCAGAAGCGGTGAAACGAGCGAATCCCAGTTTGGGAATAATAAAACCTTCCCGTTTATCCTGGTCTCAACCAAAGGCAGAATGTTTGCATTCTTATAAGTTGGTTCCGGCGTCAGAATGGAGGCATGATTCCTGAAAGATCTCACTGCCGCTTCTATTCGGGTTTCGTAGCCCACATTGGAGTCGTGGTCATCAATCTGAAGGATGAGATACGGCTTTTGATGTAGGTTCATCAACTTCTTGAAATAATCGATGATGAAAGAATCCGGAGCACATTTGAATGCCGTGACCAATACCGGATAAAGGTTTTTTGTCACGGCAGCTACTTTTGCGATTTCCAGGATCTTTGCCGAATAGTACCAGGGAACTTTTTTTAGTAAAATCTCCATCTCCTCCGGAAAATGTTCATCCACAGGGATCATATCCTGGAAAAAGGTCTTTATTCCCATCCCGGTGAAGATATCCGGGATCCCTTTATTCATCGTTTCTGAGAGAACGACATAGGGCCTGCCCAGTAGAACGACAGAAATAGTACTTGCGATCGCTATCTCTTTGCGATAGATACTAAACAGATGATTTTTCTTTTCGTTATAAAATCGGAGGGCTTCTTCAAAAGCAATCCAGATATCTGCAGAGGTGATATCAGAATCCAGCAATGGTTTTAAGGCCAATTGTAATTGCCGCAAAGCATGATTTTTCCCTTTGGAAAAATTTAACAGGGGCGAAATGATCTTTTGTTGTATTCGTTTTTCCTTTAAAGCAAAAACCAGGGAAGCAGCATACTGTGTATAATAGCAGTATAACCGGTCACTACTTTCCGGTTTTTCCCTGGATTCAAGATAAAATGGCAGGAAAATATATTCTACTTTTTCGGCCAGGTATGCTACGTGACCATATATGGAATCGATAGGGGCGCAAAATTCTGCTCCAGCTATTCGTTTTCCCGTCTTCACCGAATCAATGAAATTTTCGCTGGTAATTGTTTTAATTGATAAATTGCTAAAAAAACGCTTCCAGAGACTTAACTCTTCAAATAAATGTAAGGAAGCAGGTATCCCGATGACAACATTACTTTTTAGTGTATTCGTATGCCTTACCTTGAAAAGCTTTTTCCTTTCTTCCAGTAAATTGAATCCGGAAGCCAGATTGTGTACGAATTTCTTTGTGTCATCATCACGGCCACAAAGAAAGCCATAGGTTTCCGACTGACCACGAACCGAAGCATGACTAATGCGGCAATGATTTGAGCATAACTTGCAATCTTCCGTATGTATCGGTATGATCTCTTTGTATAAACCGGTTCCGCGGAAGAGGGTTTTCTCCTTCCTCTCTTCCATGAGCAAAAGAGCGGTTCCCAAAGCGCCCGTCAGATGACAGTATTCCGAAACAAATATGTTTTTCTTTAACTTTTGTTCAAAGGCGGCGACGAGCGACTTGTTTTTAGCCGTAGCTCCCTGAAAACAGATATGCTCTCCGATCGAAGCTTCGATGGCAACTTTTTTCAGGTAATTCTCCCTGACGGAATGGAGTATTGTGGCAAGAATCTCATCGACCGAATATCCTTTATTTAAAAGATGGTTGATATCCCTTTCCATAAAAACAGTACACCGGTCGCTTGAAAGCGGAGCCTGAACTCCCTCAGTCCTGGATGAATAATCAACCAGCGAACATCCCAGTTTTTTAACTTGTTCCTCTATGAAACTGCCTGTGCCGGCAGCGCAAACGGCATTCATTTGTGAAAAAGTCACTACTCCTTTATGCATCAATGTAAACTTTGCATCCTGGCCTCCGATCTCTATGATGGTATCCGTTTGGGGATTTAATTCAAAAGCTGCCCTGGCGTGTGCCGTAATTTCGTCGACAATCATATCTGCCCCAATGATCTTCCCGATGAACTTCCTTCCGGACCCTGTAGTCCCGGCTGCTTTTATATTAATAGAAAATTGTGACTTTGATGTCAGATTTTCGATGGCCTCAAAGATAGAACGTACGGCATCCAGGGGTCTTCCTGAAGTATAGGTATAAAATCCGGCAAGGGGAGTTTTGTCTCCCTCCAGGAGGATGGCCTTGGTACTGGTCGAACCGATATCGATTCCAAGGTAAACATCGTGGATCAGGTCACCGGAGATAGTCTTGTAAAGATCTACCTGTACATCAACGGTATGATCGGTAATCAAAGGGGCGTAACTCCAAGAATCTGAATTCCGGAATTCGGGATATCCCGGACTGTTCAGTAGTAGGGGTCCGTGAAAATACGTTTTTGCCGTATCCTCCCTAAGAATTATGTCTTCGAAAGAAATAACAGGTTTTTTAAAAACCTCCGGATCCTGATCAATAAATAACCGGCATGCGCCAATAGCTCCAAATAGATGAGCATCTTCATGTTGCAAGAGCCGGGTATTTAATTGAGCTTCCAGATGCTTGACAACAGCAGCATTTTTTGCAACCCCACCTGTAATAAGGATAGGTTCTGCAATGGATTCCCTGCTGAACAAAGAATCCACGATATTTTTTGCCAGTCCTTTGCAAAGACTGTCACAAATCGCTTCCAGAGGGTATCCCTGCTGTTGGGCATGAATAAGATCGGTCTTGGCAAATACGGCACACCTCGAAGCAATATCGGGAACCGGTCCGGTATTATTCTGGGCCCTTTGACAAAGCTCATTAATACCTGAAAGGTTTAGCCGCAAGGCCTGCTGATCCAGGAAACTACCGGTTCCTGCAGCGCAGGAGGAATTTGTCTTGGTCGATTCATAAGTTCCCTTTCCATCAAACCGGATAAGCATGAATTTTTCAGCACCAACCCACAGGATAGAACGGGCGTTGGGACATATTCTTCTCGAAGCAGCGATCATTACCACCTGAGGATTGAAGAGGTGGACCAGGTCAGGATTCAGGGCCGAATGATGAGAAGCAGCAATTCCCATGACATCCTTTTGGTCAATTTCATTAAATGCATTTAACAAACTTTCCCGGATTTGTCCCTTGTGAAAAAGATAAATCTTTTTCAGGATCTTTCCATTCAGATCCATCTGGACAAGGGCAAGTGACACGGAACCGATATCTAATCCGAGAATAGATTTTATTTTCGATTTTGCCGGTTGAATGTTTTTTTCAATCATGAAAAATCATGCCAATCAAAATAGATTCGTTGGTATAATCAAAAGTAGAGAAATCAGACACCCGAATAACCAATTTTAAATTTATAACTTTGACCGCCTTAATTGACCCCTCCCCCTGGGGGTGAGGTCATTAAATAAATCATTTCATGCAAGTCTTCATCAATAACCGTGAAATTGAAATTTTCAGGGGAGCAAGGGTCATAGATGCGATCCTGCAATATTCGAAGCATGCGCATAATCTGGTTAAAATAGGCCAAACAATGGTCTTTGACCGGTTCGGCAATATTACCGAACCCGATGGAGAACTGACTGAAGGACAAATTCTGTTTCTGAAAAAAACAAAAACACATGATTAGAAAAGTATTTTTACCTCTTGCTGTGATCGTACTTATTTTCTATTTGCGGACCGCAGCACAACCATTAGTTACTGCCGGACCGACCGAGATTATTATCCTGCATACCAACGACATGCATTCCAAGATCGACAATCTTTCGAAGCTTGCCTATCTTGCCGACAGTCTGCGGAAAACACATCCTGTTGTTTTCCTGGTTGCGGCCGGCGATAACTTTACCGGAAACCCTGTTGTCGATATGGTCGAAGATAAAGGTTTTCCTATGATCGATCTGATGAACCGTTGCGGGTTCGATGTAAGCGCCATCGGCAATCATGAGTTCGACATGGGTCAGGAATTGTTCAATTACCGTATGGACCAGGCTACATTTCCTTTTATATCCTGCAATATACAAGTGACCGGTGGAACTATGAGACAACCAAAACCTTTTTTTGCCATGAATGCAGGAAAGGATATCAGCATTGCATTCCTGGGGGCTATTGAACTGAACGATCAGGGAATTCCTGATACCCATCCCTCTAAAGTCACAGGACTAAAATTTAGTGACCCGATAAAGAAAATGAAAGAATTTGCCTGGTTGAAGGATAAATATACTTTACTTATCGGTCTTACTCACCTGGGTGTCGAGACGGATGCCATCCTTGCAGATTCCATGCCGCAACTGGACCTGATCATCGGCGGTCATTCACATACCCTGATCGACAAGCCCTTAATACGAAATGGGGTTCAAATCGTTCAGGCAGGAGCAAACCTCAAGTATGTCGGAAAAACGACTTTGGTCGTCGATAAAGGCAAGTTAATTGAACGTAGGGATGAAATAATTCCTATGAGTGCCCTCACCGGGATCAATCCTCAAATCCAGACTTTGATTGAAAAATATAACCAAAATGAAGCTTTCAGCCAGGTAGTCGGAGTAGCAGAAACCCCAATAGAGGGTTATGATGAACTTGGCAGTTTTATGACTGATGCTATCAAAAAAAGGCTCAAGGTCGATTTTGCCTTCCAGAATCAGGGAGGCATCCGTGTTCAAAATATTCCTCAGGGGAATATCACGATGAAAGACGTTTACCAGCTTGATCCCTTCAACAATCAGATCGTGATTTACAATATGAACCTGTCGGAGATTATTTCCCTGATTTGTAATGCATTCAATATCGAAAAATCAATCGATCTTCAGGTATCCGGATTGAATTACACCGTAACAACCGATAGTGAGGGAAAATGTGCAGGCGTCGAAATAGTCGGCTACCAGGGTAAACCTCTTAATCCTGCTAAAGAATATACCGTTGCGGTTAACAGTTATATGGCTGCCAGCTACCGGTTCAATCACCGCGACCCGGGAACTACAGCCTCACAAACAACTGTGCAGGTTCTGATCGATTATCTTTCCGACGTAAAAAAAGTTAACTATAGCGGGGTGAAAAGGGCATTCCTCAACGGAGAAAAGTGAATAACCCTGTCTATCAAAATCTGCTGATCATTTATTACTCCGGTACAGGTAATGCCAAACGTACCTCGGAATGGATAATTGAAAAAGCAAAAGAAGCAGGGATTAATTCGTACCTGTTCTCATTCCCTCAATTTTTGAAGGGTCAATTCCCGGATCTAAAGGGAAAAACGCTTATTGGAATTTGTTCCGCCACACATGGATTCAACCTGCCCCACTCAGTATTAAAAATGATTTTCCGGTTTAAATTAATTCCCGGATCTGATATTTTTATAGTCAATACAAGAGCAGGTATGAAGTTGTCGAAGTTATTTCTTCCTGGTCTCAGTGGTCTTGCTCAGATTTTACCTGCAATTATCCTGCGAATTAAAGGTTACCGGGTGGTTGCCATGCGTCCGGTTGACCTGCCATCAAACTGGATTTCCCTGCATCCCGGATTAAAACAAAAAGTTGTCAGTTCCATGGTTGTACATTGGAAAGTAAAAGTTGAAAAGTTTGCAGATGGTCTCTTTGCAGGAAAGCGTATTTACTGGCCGGCATTTGTCTCATTGCCATTTGATCTTTTAATCGCTCCGGTCGCCTTAGGTTATTATTTCGTCGGAAGATATATTCTTGCTAAAACATTTTTTGCATCCGACAAATGTAATGACTGCATGCTTTGCATAAAAGCATGCCCGACGAAGTCGATCATCCTGAAAGACAATCGCCCATACTGGAAACTGACCTGTGAAAGTTGTATGCACTGCATGAATTTTTGTCCGCAGCGGGCCGTTGAAACATCCCATAGTCTTGTTATCCCGCTGACCTGGTTGCTCGTTGCCGTAGTAAATCCTTTTCTTTCCAAAATAATCCTGGCTTTCTTCCAGGATTATCTGAAACCGGTTCAATTTTTCGATTCTACAATAGTCACAATTTTTCGGTGGACCTTTGCTATCCTTTTATTTACAGGAATCTATTACCTGGTCCATTACCTTATGCACTTTAAACCGGTATGGCGGTTCATGAGCTGGTTCACCATTACCCGGTTTATGTTCTGGCGCAGGTATCATATACCCACAGAGGGATGATTATCCGGTCTATTTTCCCCAGAGAGATTTTATCAGTTGCGGAATTTCTGAATTCTGGATATACGGACCCCTGATACTGTCGCGTTCATCGGCAAAACCGGCGAGGAGTTCACTGCCTGATCCTCTGGCAAACAACGGGATCAGGGAGTTGGTATGGTCGGGTGAGTTGAACTGCATGACCGGAACCTTCCCCGGACCATTGTCCTTGATCGGGACAAACGGGGGGCCTCCCCAGAGGTAGCCCGTCTCATGGTCGCCCGTTACAATAACCATGGTCTCTTTCCAGTTGCTGTGACGGTTTACCCACCCGATCACCGCCTTCACGGCATCGTTCAAACCGGCCATCTCTTCGATTGTCCGGCCCTTCTGGTTATCATGCTCAGCCCAGTCGATGGCTCCTCCTTCGATCATAAGGAAAAATCCCTTGGGATTATCGTCCATGACATTCAGGGCGCCAAGGGTCATATCGGCCAGCGTGGGAATCTCTTTTAAATAGTGAGTTACAAAAGGCGGGGAAGCGTTCGTCTCACCTTTACCCATGGCTCTTGCCATCTGCAGGGTTGAGTGCACTTCGGGGCAACCCAGAACACGTTTTTGGGGAACACCCTGCTCAAGCCTCCTGAATTCATCCAGGTTCTGGATGACCGTCCAGGGATCGGCTGTTCCATCCCCATCGCAATCGTTCACGGTATAGGATTTCCCTTCAAAAAGAAAACGGGTCTGCGCACCAGAACCTTTTACCAGTTGCACCCACAAAGCGCTATCCCCGACAAAATCTGAATTTTCCCATTTTTTTCCTAAGGTGCGGCCGTCATCATCAAAAGCCGGGTTGCCGCAGCCCATTATCACATCACACCGGCTCTTCAGGATCATGTCCCTTGTGATCTGGGAGTAATTTGACCGGGACCGGTTGTGTGTAACAAATCCTGCCGGTGTTGCATGACTGAATGGGACGGTGGTCACAACCCCCGCCGATTTTCCCAATGACTTGGCAATCTCTACCAGGTTGGTAAGGGTATCGAAATTTATAGAGATCCCGATGGCTTTGTTATAGGTTTTGAAACCGGTTGCCATAGCAGTAGCTGCTGCCGAAGATTCGGTAGCATTTCGCCTTACATACCCTGTATCTTTCCAGGCAGCCTGCGGATCATAACCAACTATTTTCTTGCCGGTCCCTTGATATACCTGGTAATTTTCATCTGCATTGGCCGGGTAGGTCGCCATTGCCAGCCGTACGGGGAAATCCTCATAGTATTGTTTTTTTCCTAGATAAAAATCTGTCGCCCTGATTGTGTTGTATCCCATCCCGTCTCCAATGATCAGAATAAAATTTTTGGGCTTTGATAGTTGGGCAGCAAACTGGGAATACACCGGAAAACTACCGATTAGCAGAGTTGAAACCAACACAACCGGAAGCAGAAAATAGAATTGATACCTGACTATATTTGAATTCACCTGATATTGTATGAAATAGTTTTTTCTGCAAAAATATGGAATCCGACCACCAGTTTCCGGCATTCATCCACTTTTTTCGGCAGATCAAAGAAAAAAAATTTCCATATCCTTTTCTGCGATTTACATTTGTCAAAACTTTTTTCCCATGGAAACAATTTCACAAATCTTCGCATCCCTCGACATTTTTTCCGTCCTCATTAACATTTTTCCTGACATTTTTAATCCCATAGCCGACTCATTTAAGAGCATTGCTGTCCAATGTTATTCGAGTTTTGAAAAACTTATCGCTCTTCATCCTGCAATTATTTTCAGTGTTCTGATCTTTCTAAGCTCCTGGGCTTTGTTCAACTTTTTGAAGTGGGCCCTGAAATCGAGGTTTCTTTTAATTAAAAAATAGTTTCTTTCCTTTTGTAATTTTTTCTCCGGCAATAGTCAGTTTGTTTATCAGACTTCACTCTTTTCTGTTTTCTTGATCTCAAATTCCCTTTATTGAAATCATTTAGTTAGTATTTTAGCTCTTATTATGAGTGGATAAGTTCTAAAAAGGTTTGTTAAAAATCCTCTCTGGGAGGATTTATAAAAAATTATTAACACATGAAAAAAAAAGTTAATGGTCCTGATCCGGAAAGACAGGCTCAAATGGATGAAATCTATCTGAACATTCCTCCGGATGCGATCCCATGGAACACCGAAACTCCTCCACAGATACTGGTCGAATTGGTCGACAATAAAAAGATAAGACCGGGAAAAGCGTTGGATCTGGGTTGTGGAGCAGGTAACTATGCAATTTATCTGGCTGCGCATGGTTTTGATGTAACAGGGATAGATATTTCTCCTGCTGCAATAAAACTTGCACAAGAGAATGCGGAAAAGAAGAAGGTCAAAGTCGATTTTCTCGTAGCTGATTTATTAGGAGATCTGCCATATATAAATTTTGGTTTTGATTTTGCGTTTGATTGGAATGTACTTCATCATGTTTTTCCTGAACAACGTGAGGTTTATATTCAAAAAGTAGCCAATCTTTTGAAGAAAGACGGTATCTACCTTTCTGTTTGTTTCCACGAACTGGATCCTCAATTCGGTGGAAAAGGGAAATACCGGAATACTTCCCTTGGTACCCGTTTATATTTTTCAAACCAGGAGGAATTGAAGAGCCTTTTTAGATCCCATTTTATGATTCTGGAAAATAAAATAATTGAAGTCCCTGGTAAAACGGGACATCATGTTGAAAATTATTTTCTGCTGAAAACGTGCTGATTTACTATCTGTCTTTTAAAATTGATTCCATAAAACTGTAATTTCCGATGAAAATTTTGTAAATTGGTACATTAAAATCATTGAATGAATCGTTGAGTTTTTAAAAACAATCGCTATGGAAACCTTTGAGAAAATACTGGTTCTGAACAATGATCTGGAAGCCAGTCTTATGGAAGAGGTTTTGACCGATCGCAAAATTCCATTCGGGATCGTGCCAATTACCGACTCTGCCCTCGGGGGCATCATTCAACTCGAAAATGGATGGGGATATGTGGAAGCTCCGTCGAAGTTTAAAAAAGAGATTACCTCAATTTATAGGGAAATTGAAAAAAACAGACTACTGAATACAACAATCCCAAATCCAAAATCCTGATCAGAATGGCTGTTGTTGGTTGGAAAAAATTACTCCAGGGATATCCCTGGTTTAAAGGGGAAGGTAAATATCCGATCCTTGCTTACTCCGAATTCATGCCTCCCGTTAACACGGGTATTAATCCTTGTACAGGGGAGCCTTATCCATGGGTTTTCAGGGAAGAGGATCCTAAAGGCTGGTATGTATATGAAATTGAAGAGGAATACCAGTTGCGTCCCGGACTTGTGAATATTGGGAATCAGGTGATGGAACATCTTGTCCAGCTGGGACGGGGGACACTTTCTCCCATTCTTTTGGGCCATAAGGGACGGAATCTGGCAAATAATGTTTATTGGCCACCGGAACTCGCTGCGCATGCAGGGAAATTCCATCATGAACGATATACGGCATTCCTGCCCTTAGCCTTATCAAAAACAAAAGATGACAAGGGGCATATCCGGTGGACTTTTTTCGGGGCAAGTGAACAAGGACCGGAGCAAGCTTTCTGGCAATCTTTTTATGAATCAGAAACCAGTGAGTTGCCAGAATTGATGTTTACCGGACTTATTCAGAAAATTCTTTCGAAAGCATATGATAAAAATTTCCGGACCGCCCGGGAGTTAAGAAATTTGAATTTCCGCTTCCTGGCGACCGGGCATACGGCTCCCTTTGATTATTGGGAACCTGCATCCTACCCTTCCTGGATAAAAAAATATCTTATTTCTGATAAAGATTCTTTTGAAGATGTCAGATTCCTTTTGACCTTCAGACCCTTTACATATCTTCCAAAAACTGTGAAAGAGAAATATCTTTCCGGTCATCTTTCTCTGCTTCCTTTTCCCGGCAGTTTAGTTGTTTGGGGCAATCCGGATTATATCCGTCTTCAGAAACAGCTTTATACTGCGATCCAGTTCCCAATGCTTCGTCTGGTTCACCGCAATGAAGCACCCCATGGAATCAGGGTCCCGCAATCGGGATGGTTGCATCAACCTAGGGTGGAGGGTGAAAAAGCCGATATCCTGGAGGAATTGATCGTTAATAATTATATCCGTACCAGCCGGTGGGATCGTTCATTCCGTTATGAAGATAGCTTATTAAAAAGCAACAAGGTTGATCCTGTATTAAAAACTTTATTCAGTACAACCCTGGAAGCGCTCGACTTGTATAACAAACCGATGGCACGGAACAGTCAAATTCTTAACGAAGATTTTGAGTTGGTTTTAGACGGTCCACACGCCGGGAGAGAAGAGATCGGTGAAGCTGCACGGAAGCTCCTCGCCGGAGGTCTTTACCGCTACCGGTTTTATTTTCCTCCGATGCAGGTAGGGAAACATGAAGTGTTCTGGCATCGGCCTTTGATTGCGTACCTGGCACAGGGGACAAATCAACCGGAAATATTAGCTGATCAGCTTACCGGTTTTCTCACAGCATACAAATCTGATGAACCTGACCCGGGAAATACAATAAAATTATGGCCCAGGCTGTTAAAACGGGAGTTGCATTTGTCGGTTTTTCGCAATTTCGATACGGTTCATGATCACTATCTGCACCAAACATCGCTTAACTTAGCCAGTCTCCTTGATGCTCATGAAGTGTTCGATGGGAAAGCCCTTCAACGACATTTCGCCAGGAGCCTGTTAAGGATCCCGAAAAAAGAAACCCTGGAGCAATGGCTGGATTCGCTTCCGGAATTATCCAGGGATGAAAAAATTGCAAACAAGATCAAAGCCTCGGTTGAGAAATTATTGACAAAACAGGATAACACGTTTTTCCCTTCTGATAATCTGACTTATCATTCAACAGCAATCCGGGTTTATGAAGAAGTATATTGGAAAGAGATATTTGAACTCGCTCATGGGAAGTTTATTAATAAAGATAATGCTGATGTAGTTCAGGATGATACGACACTTAGCCACGTTACCCATAAGCACCGTGATCTTCAACGACTCGGCGATTATCTGATCCGTCGTCATCGTGAAAACATTCAGAAAGCAGAGATGGAGCATAGGGCTGAAGTTGGAGAGTTACCCTTCCTCTGGGAAACCGATTTTGAGTTTCACAATTATGGTGGATGGCAGGCAAATCAGGTCGGTAGTGAATACGAGCGTGATATAGTCATAATTATTCCCGGGAAAAATCGTTTGGAAACGGTTATCATTGCCGACCATTACGATACGGCATATATGGAGGATATTTTTGATAAAAGCAGTGGCGGTACAGGCGCAAGGATTTCGGCTGCAGGCGCCGACGATAATCACTCGGCAACCGCCACTTTGTTGATGGCAGCTCCTATTTTTCTTAAACTTTCAAAGGAAGGAGAACTTGAACGGGATATCTGGTTGGTCCACCTGACCGGCGAAGAATTTCCTTCCGACTGTATGGGCGCCAGGAATTTCTGTCAGCAATATGTTCAGAAAACCCTGAAAATGAGGCGTGAAGATGGATCATTTTTGGATCTTTCAATGGTTGATGTCAAAGGAGTATTTGTGATGGATATGATTGCCCATAACAGGGATAATGCACGGGATATATTCCAGATCTCTCCGGGGAAAAATGAATCTTCATTGCAACTGGCTTATCATGCACACCTGGCCACACTTCAACGGAACATCCTTTCGGAAAAGCTAAATCTAACACCGGAAAGGATAAATTGCGGAGAGGGTAAGAGAAGCAATGATGGTAAGACTATCCCATCAGTTGCCCGTCATCTTGTTGTAGATGGAGAAGTACGGACCTGGGATGACCCTCACAGTACCCTTTATAACACGGATGGGATGATTTTTTCCGACACGGGAATTCCTGTCGTTCTTTTCATGGAAAACTATGATATTCACCGCACCGGTTACCACGACACCCACGATACCATGGAAAATATCGACCTTGACTTTGGTTCAGCAGTCTCATCCATCGCTATCGAATCTGTGGCTCGAGTTGCTCATCTTCCATCTATCACCTGGTAATATTTATGGAAAATTTTCTACATTTTTTCGAAATCCTGTTCTCTTCCGAAAAGCTGATCAAGTATGGGGGATTGGCTTTACTCCTTCTGGTAATCTATGCCGAGACGGGCTTGTTCTTTGGATTCATCTTCCCGGGAGATGCGCTGTTATTTACTGCGGGTTTGTTTTGTGGAACCGGAGACCTTGCTGTTAATATTTTTCTCCTCGTTATTTCTGTGGCTTTTGCAGCTTTCCTGGGGAATGTGACGGGGTACGGAACGGGAAAATTTCTTGGTAAACGACTTTTTCAAAAGAAAGATACCATCTTCTTCAGGCAAAAGCACCTTGAAAAAGCAAGGGAATATTATGACAAATATGGTGGTGTCTCCCTGATCGGTGGCCGTTTCCTTCCTGTAGTACGAACTTTTGTTCCCATCCTGGCAGGTGCGATCGATATGAATTTCTGGAAATTTAACTTGTTTAATATTTTCGGCGCAGTTCTCTGGTCAGGGACACTGATCCCGATGGGATATCTCCTTGGAAGGGAAATCCCTGCTTCGGCCGATCATGTGGAATATATCATCCTCGGAATTACCATGATCACAATGACTATTATGATCCGTGGAATTATTAAATCAGCGAGAAAAGACAAAATGAAAAAGCAATGAAGATTTTGATTTAGTTCCTTTCTTCAAAAAGATTTCTCCGGCAAAAATTTTTTCCTGAAAAAATACTTCAGCAAAACCTGGTCTACAAAATAAGTGAAAAGGATAAGAAAACAAACGATAGAAATGACCGGCAGGTTGTTTCCCAGGATCTGTATTACCGGATTACCCTCTTTTGGTGCCGGGAAGATCAGACAAATCGCGAGTACAATCAGCGTACCTGCAATCAGCCCTATTTTCAGGGCAAACTCGGTGAACAATTCTTTCCATGCCATATGACGCTGGATTTTGATCACCATTTTATCCGTAAAAGATGAGGAGAGGGAAAAATCGGGTTCCGCCCTAAGGGCCTCAGTGATCATCGCCTCAATTTCGTGCTGATTCTTTCGTTCCGAATTCATGGATGTAAAATTAAATATTAATCCGAATCAAATAATACCGGTTGAATATCAGGGACCAGCTGCATAACTCTTTCACGCACCATTTCCCTGCTTCTGTTCAGATAACTTTTAACGGTGCCTTCCGGCATCCCTGTAATTTGTTCAATCTCTTTATACGACATTTCTTCCAGGTGGTAAAGGGTGATCACTGTCCGGTAATGAACGGGCAAGGCCTCTATGACCTTATGTACTATCTTTTTAATATATAACCTGTCCACCTTATCCGATGCGGTTTCCAAAGACATCTTTCCATAGGAGACAGATCCCAGATTGTCGGTCGGATAGAGTTTTTCTCTCCCTTTTTTTCTCAGATGATCGATACATGTATTATAGGCGATTGTCCCGATCCATGTCGATAGTTTTGAGTCTCCCCTGAACTTTCCGATATCTTTAAATACCCTTATAAAAATATCCTGGCACAAATCTTCAGCGTCCTCCCGCCGGTTGATCATTCTTAAAACCATATGCCAGACCAGGTTTTTATGCTTATCAACCAAAAACCTGAAAGCATTGGTATTTCCATCTTTTATCTGTGCTATCAGCTCAGCATCTTCCATCTGGTGCATTTGTCGCTCGGAACTGGTAAAAGGTTGCAGTCAGGAAAAATAAATTTAAAAATAATTATGAAAGCTGCAACATTTATGATCCCAGTTTCGACTTACTCTTTGAAAATCACAAAAATCAATACAAAAACAAATTATTATGGTCGAGAGTATTTTCATTACAGCCATTGTTTTCTTCAGTGTTTACCATTTGATCAAGCTTTTTACGGATTATTTCCTTAAAAGAAAAATCATAAAAGCCGGTCATATCGAGAAAGCCGGGATCTTAGAACCTGTCGACACGACACAGGAAGAAAACCGTTATCCTACCCTGAAATGGGGACTGGTCTTCTTGATGGCAGGAGCAGGATTGATTATAATCGAACTGCTCAGCTGGGGTGGCAAATTCACATGGGTGAAAGATTATTTTTCAGCTATGCCCATGGGAATAGAACTGGTGTTTATTTCTCTTGGGTTCCTGATCTATTTCTTTATTGTTAATTCAAAAAAGAAATAGTCATCCAAATTTTCATTCTTCGATCCGTTACTCTTTCAGGAAGTGATTGGAATGAAGGGCCACACATGCATGTGGCTCTTTTTTTTGATTTTCATGGATCATTTTTTATTGTTTAATTTAGACTGATTTCAAATAATTAATATACCTTTGTCGTTAAAATAGAAAATGATGGGTGGGATATTGATTTCTTCTGTCATTTTAAAAAAAGTATTTAAAAAACGAATTAATTTTTTAACACATGAAGACCATAAGAATTTTATCAGGAACAGGTATATTGCTGACAGGTTTTATTTTTAGCGGGTTTACACAAACCACGATGAGGGGGATGGACATGAAGGCTCCCGCTTCTCCGGTTCAAAAAGGAATTTGCGTTTTATACCCTACTCAGGGTAATTCTGCTTCCGGAACGATTGTTTTCACAAAAGTTGATGGAGGGATTAAGGTAACTGCTGATGTTCAGGGACTTAATAAGGGTAAACATGGCTTTCATATTCATGAGTTCGGGGACTGCAGTTCTCCGGATGCCAATTCCGCCGGTGGTCATTTCAACCCCGAAGGAAAAAGTCATGGAGCACCTATGGATATGGAACGCCATATGGGGGATATGGGGAACCTGGTGGCTGATGAATCAGGGAAAGCCCATCTTGAATATGTGGATCACACTATTACTCTTGATGGGGAACACTCAATAATTGGGCACTCGGTGATCTTACATAAAAATGAAGATGATCTGAAGAGTCAGCCCACAGGGAATGCCGGTCCCCGGATCGCCTGCGGGGTAATCGGGATTGCCCGCTAATTTTTGTGTTTTTTTATTTAATTAAATCTCTATGAAAAGAATCATTGGAATCATAATGGTTTTATTGTTTTCATTAAACCAGATTTGGTCACAGGAAAACAAAGAAACCCGGATACCGCTTCTTGGAGAAATGGCTCCGCAGTTTACCGCTGAATCTACCAAAGGGAAAATTACTTTCCCCGACGATTATGAAATGAAGTGGAAAATCCTGTTCAGCCACCCTTCGGACTTCACTCCCGTATGCAGTTCGGAAATTATTGAGCTTGCATTCATGCAGGAAGATTTTGAGAAGCTTGGGACTAAATTGGTGGTCATGTCCACCGATGGACTTGAAAGCCATATAGAATGGATTAAGTCGTTGGAAACTATAAAGTATAAAGGGAAGACAACACCTAAAATTAATTTTCCGTTAGTTGCCGATAAAACGCTGGCTATTTCAAAGAAGTATGGAATGATCCATTCCTATACCAGTGTTACCAGAGATGTGAGGGGCGTCTTTATCATAGATCCCAATGATCGTATCAGGGCTATTTTCTTTTATCCTTTCGATGTTGGAAGAAATATTGATGAGATAAAGCGGACGTTGATTGCATTGCAGACCACGGAAAAAAAGAATGTACTGACCCCGGCAAACTGGATACCCGGACAGGATTACCTTTTATATGCTCCAAAATCGACGGTTGATGCCGAAAAATTATCGCAAAAGCATGATCCTGACCTCTATTCTCTGGATTGGTACATGTGGTTCCAAAAAAATAAATGATCCTTTAAAAAGATTATCTTTGAGTCAGTTTATGACAAAAATATGAAACCGGGAATGACGGGGAACCTCAAGCATCATGTTCAAACGGAGGTTGATGCTTCCTTTTTATATTTCACGTTAAGCAAGGTCATTGAAGATAAAACATTAGCCGGGATATACCTCGAAATGTCGGGGATCGAAGAATCTCATGCCAGGAAAATGTACCTGAAATGGCATCCTGATGAGTCTGAAATTGTGTTGCCTCCCCCATCACAAAAAGCAAGGATGCTCATCATGCTGGCAAAAGTTTTTGGCTGGAATGTTGTCGTTTCCAGTCTTATGACAACCGAACAGAGAATTGCAAAGTCAGATGTTGAAACAAGGAAAGCGAGGGGGGAGCCGGTTACCGGGAAAGAATTCAATCATGTCAGGATCCTCACCAATCTTACTTCATCCGGTGAAGGAATAAAAGGTGGGATCCTTGCCAAACTGGAAGGAAGACACAAATCGGTTGGCGGGAACGCGTTACGGGCAGCAGTTCTTGGCGCCAATGACGGTCTTGTGACCAACATGAGCCTGATCATGGGGGTAGCAGGAGCTGCGGCGAACGATAAGGCCATTATCATTGCAGGGTTTGCCGGTTTACTGGCCGGAGCATTGTCGATGGCATTAGGTGAATGGTTGTCGGTACAAAGTTCCCGTGAACTAAACCAGCGACAAGTTGATATTGAGATTGCCGAACTTGAAAACTCCCCAGAAGAGGAACAGGTAGAACTTTCTCTGATGTACCAGTCAAAGGGTGTCGAAAAGTTCAAGGCAGAAGAGATGGCACGACAAGTTTTTTCAAATAAAGAAACGGCCGTGGATACGCTTGTAAGGGAAGAGCTCGGACTAGACACCGAAGAACTCGGCGGATCAGCCTGGGAGGCAGCCTTTACCTCTTTTTTTCTGTTTGCTTTCGGGGCGTTTATACCTCTTTTACCATTTCTTTTCCTGAAGGGATTTTATCCCGTACTTGTCAGCCTGGGACTCGGTGTACTGACCTTGTTCGGAACAGGGGCTGCCATCACTTTTTATACCGGTAAAAACATTTGGCATTCCGGTCTCCGCCAGGTCATATTCGGTCTCCTGGCTGCTGCTATTACTTTTGGTATTGGTAAATTGATCGGGGTAACGATTAACTAGAATTTTCCAAACTTCAGACCAGCATTGAGGTTGAAGTTGTTCATGAAACTGCCACCGGTGTTGATCAGATGATAATTTGGCACCCAACGATAGGTTCCCCCGATCCAAAACCTCAGAAATTTTATAATATTGCCTTCGGCTCTGATACCGGGTTCAAGAACAAAAAAGCTATTCCAGTCGAGGATCTCGTAATTCGTATAATGGCTATTATGCCAATTATAATCATAATCATAATTATATCGATATAAATAGGCGGAAGCACCGCCACCGATCAGCAGTGGAAATGAAAAGTGAACAGGGAATTTCGGGAAGACGGTGAATTCCATATGGACTCCGGCATATCCTCCGATAAAATTAGCACCCAGTGTATCCTGAACGTTGCGGTAATAAAGATTGTTAATATTGGCAGTGATGCTTCCTGCCAATCCGATACTGAAGAAATGGTTGAGAATAATTCCCCCCTCGATACCCGGCATAAATGCATTTTTGGATCCAAATTGGGTATACGCAGCTGTTGGACTCACATACCAACCTAAAGTAAGTTTAACATGATTTTCTTTATGTGAAAAAAGGGTTTGCATTTCATCATCGGTTGTTTTTTTAAAATGCTTATGGGTTGTGTCCTGCGAAAATAAAAGACCATTTGCAAAGAGCAGCAGAATGATCAGTGATGAATATTTTTTCATGGTTCCGGTTTTATGTGTCTAAATTACACTTTATTTCTTTTACTCTTTACGGAGTGTTAATAATTAGTAGGTGACCTCACATCCTATATGGGAGATGTCATTAATCTGTTAAAACATTTAAATAAGTTCAGGAAATTCCAATCTGGCAGTATTATATTCGGTAACGATATCATGGATGATAGAGGCAGCGGGCTTAATTTCACGGATCAGCGCTGCGACCTGCCCTATTTCAAGTTCCCCTTCTTCCAGATCGCCATTGAACATGCCCTTTTTGGCCCTTCCACTTCCAAGGAATTCCCGGAGTTCACCGGAAGCGGCACCTTCTTCTTCCATTTTTTTGACGTAATCGAAAAATTTATTTTTAAGAAGTCTTACCGGGGCGATCTTTTTCAAGGTCAGAAAGGTATCGCCATCTTTTGCTTCTACGATTTTTTGTTTAAATGCAGGATGGGCTGATGATTCTTCGGAGGCAACGAAACGTGTGCCGATCTGTACTCCTTCGGCACCCAATGCCATGGCAGCCATCATTCCGCGGCCGGTGGCGATGCCACCGGCCGCAATCAGCGGCAATTTTGTATTCCGGCGGATAAGTGGGATCATGGTAAAGGTCGTTGTTTCTTCTTTACCATTATGACCACCCGCTTCGAATCCTTCGGCTACCAAAGCATCTACCCCTACCGCTTCACATTTTGCGATGGATTTCACATTGGCAATAACGTGAACTACCGTGATCCCGTTTTGTTTGAGGAATTCTGTCCATTTTGCCGGATTGCCGGCCGAGGTAAAGACTATATTTACTTTTTCGCGGATAATGATGTTAAAAAGTTTGTCAACATCAGGATATGACAAAGGGACGTTTACGCCAAAGGGTTTATCCGTGGCCGACTTGCACTTTTTTATATGTTCTTCAAGGATCTCCGGGTACATGGATCCGGTACCTATAAGGCCCAATCCCCCGGCATTGCTTACCGCAGATGCCAACCGCCATCCACTGCACCAGATCATTCCGGCCTGGATGATCGGGTAACGGATGCCAAGGAGTTCGGTTATACGGGTGACCATGAAAGTTCAAGTCAACAGTTGGCAGACTAATTATTTGCCTTTTTTGTAAACAATAGATACCAGACTCTTATCGTCCCCTCCCATATTCACTGTAAGTCCGTATGGCCGGTCGGGTTTTATCTCGATCTGGGCATCCTTTGCTTTCCCGGTTAGTTGTTCCCAGATGGTAACCGCCTGGTGAACTCCTGTTCCTCCCGTCGGATGTCCCCAGCCAATCAATCCACCGGTTGTATTTATTGGAATTTTGCCGTCGCGTGCAGTATTTCCTTCCAGGATAAATTCCGGACCTTTACCTTTTTCAGCAAATCCAATGGCTTCCATGCACATTACACCTGCAATAGTAAAGCAGTCATGGATTTCGGCAGTTCCAACTTGTTCGCGGGTGATACCGGCCGATTCCAGTGCTTCCTTAACGGCTTGTTTCGTCGTCGTTAACTCGGAAGGTTCGACAGGTTTTTTCGTGATATCTTCTTCGACCTGACCCCATCCCACAACTTCGACGGCTTCTTCCGCTGTAATACCGATCCGTTTAAGTCCTTTCTCAGAAACGACGGCAATGGCTGAAGCGCCGTCAGAAACCTTGGAACAGTCGAATACGTTCAGGTGGTCGACAAATGATTTTCCATTGGGTTCCATCATAGCCTGGGCCTCAAGATCCTTTGTGGTGTTGGTATATTCCTGGGCTGTGGGACACAAGCGTGCATTTTCTATTGCATTGCGGTACCAACGGGCAAATGCCTTTCGCGTTTTCTCCCGTCCGTATTTTTCAAAGTAGGCTCCCGCCCGGTCACTGAACTGCCCCGGGAAGAAATAGGCATGGCCGTTTTTACGATCCTGGAACCATCCGGCGCCGGCAAGGATATCTGCTCCATATATTGCTTTCACCATGTTCTGAACCTCCACCCCGATAACCAGAACCACTTCGGCCGTTTCAGCAAGAACACTCTTGATTCCCGTCATTAATGCCAGTCCCCCGGTTCCGCATGCGCCTTCCACACGAACAGCAGGCTTGTAACGAAGACCTTCGTCAATAAAAGGGAAAAAAGCTGCCAGGTTTGCCTGCTTGTTAAAACGAGATGCCATGAAATTGCCAATAACGCATTCATCGACATTTTTAGCGCCGCCAATAAGTTTCAGGGTTCCCTGTCCTGCTTCACGAATATATTGCTCGATTCCTGGACGTTCTTTTTTCGGATTAAACTCTTTGCGACCGGTACCCATCGAAATGGTATTGTACCCGGCGACCATATATACTTTTCTTCTTAACTTTTTCATTTGCCAATTATTTTGATTCTTGATTTTTCTTAATAACCCCTCCCCCTTCCCCCTCCCCTTGAAGGGGAGGGGGTGCCGTGGGTGAAGTCAGATATTTCTAATGAATATCGCTTTCATTCTCCCTTTTATCCCTAATTACAGATAGTTGTTTATCGGTCCATAGGCATGGAAAAACCCCGTGAGTAAGACGGTGTTAACATCGTTTTCGTTGAATGCGACGCCCGAGCTTACCAGCTTCTTGCCTATTTCACATGACCGTTTTGCATAGTTTTTAGCAAGATCGGCACCAAGTCCGGAAGATTCTTTCATTTCACCGAAATATTTTGTGAGGATCTCTTCTTTTGATTTATTCCCGACCACTGATTTCCATAAAGGTGCAACGGGCATGGTTCCAAGCTTTTTATCAACACCGGCCTGGAATTCCGAAATCAAAATATAAGTTTTCTTATCCAGGTCAAATATGGCAACCGGTCTTCCTTTTTCATACTTCAGGATTCCATCTTTCTGGGATCCATCAGAGAATTGTCCTCCTTTCACGTTTGCTGTCAGTAACTTATCGAGTACCGGACTGTGGAGGTCTTCATCTTTCAGATACGGATTCATCACCGACATAATGTAACTACACACATCGACACCCACATAATCGATGAGCTGAAAGATTCCCATCGGGCGGACAAGACACTCCTGACTGATTTTATTAATTGCATAAACCGCTTCAACGAATGTCATTTCATCCCCCAGTTTTTCCACTTCGGTTGTAGCATACAGGATATCACGCATAAAATGTCCGTTCCCGATAAAACCGGCTTTGTCGTTGGCAGGGACAACGACTTTTCTGAGATTCCTGGCATAAACCAGTGCAAATTCTTCTACCTCTTTTAAAGTCCCTTTCGCTTTAATGACTTCAACCAGCTTCTGTACTGCCGGCGGATTGTAGAAATGGAAGCCAATGATCCGTCCTCCAAGTATTGCACCTTCATCCAGGTTTGAAATTGGTATCGATGATGTATTGGTGAAGAACCAGGGATTATTGGGATTATTAGCGTTTATCTTTGAGAAGATATTGACCTTCAGCTCAGGATCTTCTTTAATGGCTTCAAAGATCATTTTCGAATCAAAGGCAACTTCAAGACGGGTAGATACACGTACCAGTCTCATGACATCAAAGATGTACTGGTCGATGATTTCGGAATTTTCGATCAGATCATGCCGGTCGGCATAAAATTTTCTCAGCTGGATTGTTTTCTTTTCGGCCATTTTCACTACCTGTGTTTTCAGGTATTTGATCAGGCCTGTAAGGGCTTCATCGGAGACATCGATGGCATTCAGGACAAAAGCTTTTCCTTTGTTTTCCGGTTTAAGGCTTAGATCGGCCATTTCCAGCGCTGTCAGTAAAAGGATACCGCTTCCCATCTTTCCCGCGGCACCAAGGACAGATACATTTTGTAATCTTTCTTCGTAGGTCATATTAAAATTGATTTATTACGGTTCATTGTATTATTTCATTACCATACAGGTTTACGCTTTTCGAGAAACGCTTTCATCCCTTCTTTTGTTGCAGGCTCGTCGAAGAGTTTTGAAAAGGCATCAGCTTCCATTTTACATCCTTCACTAAAGTTCATGCCAATCCCCTTTCTGATGATCTTTTTGGCTATCGGAACGGCTTTTGAACCGTTGGTTGAAATCCGGGTGGCAAGTTTCATCACCTCCTCCATGAGCATCTCTGGTTCGGTTATCTTCTGAACCAGTCCAATCCGTAAGGCATCGTCGGAACTTATGGTATCCGCAGTTAGGATAAGATAAAGGGCGTTGCCTATTCCAGTAAGTCTCGACAATCGTTGCGTACCGGCATATCCGGGGATCAAGCCCAGATTCATCTCCGGTTGACCAAATTTTGCAAGTTTACTGGCAATGCGGAAATCGCATGCCATTGCGAGTTCGCAACCTCCGCCCAAAGCATAGCCGTTTACGGCGGCTATTACGGGGATGTTAAGTGTTTTAAGCCGGTCAAAAGTTTGCTGTCCTTTGTTTGCAAACTCAAGACCCTGCTCCGGGTTCATGTTTACCATTTCAGCAATATCCGCTCCGGCAACAAAAGCTTTTCCTTCTCCGGTAATGATCAGGACCTTGACATCGTTCCGTTGGGAAAGATCATCCAGGAAGTGATTAAATTCGATAAAAAAATCGGAATTCAGGGCATTCAGGGCGACCGGACGACTAATGGTCAGGATGGCAATGCCATTTGAAAAGGTTGGTTTTAGGATCTTGTATTCCATTGTTAAAATATTTAACTATCGATTAATTTTCGCGAATTAAAAGTAAGAAAAAATATTCTAGAAAATCAAAGTGAAGGAGGAATAAAAAAATTAATGGAAATGGGGTATCTTTACTTCATCCGGAGTAACAATTTAACTTGCCAATATGACTTTTGACGACCAGATCATTTCCTTTAATGAATCGCTTCATCTGGAAGAATCGCTTCCGGAACGAATACGTGTCATGAATCCCTTCCGTGAAACCGGAGGTCTTGTCACTGGCATCACCCGGCAATTCTATCATCGATACTATCACGATCAACGAAAACGTTATCTGATACTGGCTATCAACCCGGGAAGGTTTGGTGCGGGGGCAACCGGAATTCCTTTTACCGACACAAAACATCTTAAAGAGATTTGCGGGATCGATGCCGGGATGGAATCTACCCATGAGCCTTCTTCTGTTTTTGTTTATGATATGATAAAAGCATACGGCGGGCCTGAAAAATTTTACTCCGACTTTTATATCACCTCTGTTTGTCCTCTCGGATTTGTTAGATTAAATGACCATGGAAAGGAGGTTAATTTTAATTATTATGATTCAAAAAAGTTGGAAAAAGCTGTATTGCCATTCATCATCCGGAATTTGCAGGCGCAACTGCGGTTTAACATAAACACCCAAACTTGCATCTGTTGGGGTAAAGGAAAGAATCATCAATTCTTACAAAAACTGAATAAGGAATACTTTTTTTTTAAAGAAATTGAAGTACTTGAACATCCCCGGTATATAATGCAATATCGCGCAAAGCAGAAATCGGCTTTTATTGAAAAGTACCTGGAGGTTTTCAAAAAGATTATCTTTTTACAAACCGGGATGTGTAAACAAAATCATTGTTGATCAACCTGACGGTATAAACTCCGGGCTTAAATGTTGAGACATCAATTCCGTTTTTAGGCAATTCTGAATACCGGTTTAAAACTATGCGTCCACCCGGATCAGAAATCTCTACCCGGTAACTTCCCTGGAAAATTCCCGCCAGTTTAAATGTTCCTGAAACAGGATTCGGATAAAGAGTTACTGTTGGATTCCCTGAAATTTCACTGACAGAAACGGTTGGATCTGCAAATAAATCATTCAGATCAAATATTACCGGATCATTCATATAGGCGGGATGTCCATCACGGTAAACTGCAATCCTGAAAAAATTAATCTCCGGGGCGAACTGCATTAGTTGCATGTTAATTGATTGACTGGAATGGTCACGCAGTATATTCCAGTTGGTATCAAGGCCTATCAGCGTTCCATCGCCTAAATTATTTTTAACTGCATTATAACGGTAATCGTAGTTTTGTGCATTATTTCTCTTGATCTGAAAGTTGGAAGCATACAGGTTGTCGCCCGGGATATTATCGGAATAATCATTATACCTGAAAGTGTGAGTTGGAGCGGCGGGAGTTAGTTCTGCAACCATTGCAACAAGGCTGTCGACGGCAGTGGAACGGGCAAGGGAGGTAACGATATATCCATTGGCAAAACCATTTGAACAATCATTTAGTTCGGAACGGATGTCCTGCACGTTACGTGATCCGTCGCCATTATAATCGGCAGCCTCCAGCGCCTGGCGTAAAGCCAACCAGATCGGTAAATAATGTTTGCTATGAAGAGCGGGACCAGTGAAATCGTCCATCACATGCTGGAATGCGCTATAATCCTCATTGAGTCCCGAAAGGGCGCTTATCATTCCGGAAAAGCCAACCAACATCCATTTTTTTTCATCGGGTTCAGCGGGAAAATGGACAATCATAACATGGTTGTTTATCAGGATACTGGAATAGTTCCAGTCAAGATGACGCGTTATTACCGATTTTCCATCAAGGTCCGTCCCTGCGGTTGCTTCATTCCAGCTCATCAGGGCTGAACATCCCGGTCCTTCAAGTTTGGCCAGAAGGTTGGTTAAATCCAGGAAACAATTCCCCACAAGGAGATCGGTCTGATCCAAATTACTTGGATTTGTTCCTGATGTATTCATTCCTTCGATTACTCCTTGTGCTTCATCTTTATATACCTGCGGAATTCCAATATCATTACCTTGAATGATTAACTGCCTGGCCGCGTCATAATAGGGACCAAACTGAGGTTTTAGATAGTTAACAATTACCTCGGTTATCTTTGAACCGGTAAGATAACCTAAGGCGTACCCTCGTTGGTAGTGGGTTCCCCAGATTTTAATCACGCTTAAGCCAAGGGTATCGGCATAAATTATTCCGTTGACTTGCTGTGCCCGGAGAAAGCCAATGTTCATCAGGACAAGCACGAAAAAGAGACAAATTCTATTCATATAAATTTTTTTAATATGTCTTAAAGGTAATTCAATTTACATGAATTGCAAAATCTTAATTATGTTTGTATTATAAAACCTACTCTCTTATGAAGAAATTTATTATCTGGGCCCTATTAATACTTATTATCATTCTAGGCTGTTACATTTATTGGAAATACTCCTATACGTACAGTGAAGGATACCGGGCCGGGTTGCTTCAGAAGTTTTCCTATAAAGGTACCCTGTTTAAAACCTATGAAGGTGAGATGATCCTGAGCAGCGTTGAAAGCAACAGGAGCATTGCATTAGCATCGGAAAAATTCTTTTTCTCGGTTGCCGATAAACAGGTTGCCTCTACTCTCGCGAAACTGGAGGGCTACATGATCGTGGTACACTACCGCGAGAAAAACGGAACACTTTTCTGGAGAGGCGATACGAAATACCTGGTTGATAGTGTAATGGTCAGGAAATAGTTGTCATTATTTCGCTGAAGCCGGATATTTAAACAGGTTATTTTTCTGCCAGTCGGCGTATATCTTTTGTGCAATGACGGTGGATGCCTGATCAACATAGTTCGCATCAGTAACCGATACATCAGCTGTCCATAACGCTCCCTGTGTATTTTTCGATGTATAGAGCAAAGCTTTCAGGTTAACGGTTGATGTGGTTGTCCAATAACCACCGGTAGCCATCCCGTCGCCCAAATATCCGCCATATCCCCAGTAGCCGCCGAAACCCCCGTAATAGGTGGCGGGTACATAACTGGCCGATTTATCTGTGCCGGTATATTTAAAAATCACCACTGCATCTGCGCCGAGGCTGTCAACCTTCTTTTGAATTGCATCTGTCGTATACTTAACACTCGGATTAAGAAAATCGAGCGATCCGATGGCTTTCAGACCCTGGCTGTTAAAATAAGCCACCATGGCTTGTTCGAAAGGTTTCATGTATTCGAGTTTGTCAAATAAAGGCATTACAACAACTTTGGAGATTTGGGAGTTGTCTTGCGGATTTTTCCAGCTGGTAAGATTGATCTGTGTGCCACAGGAGGTTAAAAAAAGTCCAGCCACTATCACAAGTAATCCAGAACTTAGTTTTCGTGTTTTCATATTTTTTTCTTTTTTATAGATATCAAAGCTACGAAAATATTAGAATCTTAAAATTACTTTTTTCAAAACCTGATACGTTGTCCGGGATAATCAAAGAAATTACTCCTGATAATATCGTTGGGATAGATCAGAATTCTCCCATTTGCGTCAATATCCCTTCCGGTTGCATACTCATATGCGAACCAGGTAAGGGTAGAGCAATTCCAATGGTTGTGGTCTGCCGAATGATACGCTTGCGGTGAGCCGGGAGGAAAATTGATTTTTTTCTTAAACGAAAAAATAGTATAGTTGTCATCCTCCAGCTGATCGGATACAAATTGAGTAAGTAGTTGCTGCTGGCTTTCCGTCAGGGCCATCCGAAGTATATATCTTCTGCCTTTGAACCGTTCACCGAATGAGGTGATTGCTGCAGTTTTACGGACGATCTCTTTACTGTTGAATATAAATTTCCTGGTAACCTGATCAAAGAGAAGGGCTTCGACTACAATCGCTTTTCTCATCGTTTCTTTGACCGATTTTCCTTCAGCGCCCTGCACTACAATTGCGAGGTGACCGAAATTTCTTCCCGAAGCTACGAAGGAACTCCCGGGTAACCAGTTCCAGTTTGGCCGGGCCAGTATATCGCCGGTTTTCAAGGAGAATCCGCCGGGAGGATCGTCAGAATTAATCACTTCGACCTTCATCGGAGTGATAAAGAATTCCGGGAGAATAAAAATCAAGAAGACAATCAGGAGGAATAAAAGACTAACAACACTCCAAAGGTAAAATCGATTTCTAACCGTAGTTCCCATTCTGATTCAACTGGTTAAAGATGGATCCAACATGTTCAGCCGGGCCTTTTTAACAATTATAAGCGTTGTTTCGTAAAACAGTATGATGATGAACGGGAAGAAAATATAATAGAGGTGTAAGGTCAGATTGCCATGGATAAGTCCGAAAAGTAAAGGTCTTTTTTCATGAAGGCTGGTCTCTCTGATCTTAAGAAAATGATAACCAAAAAATTCAATAAGAATGAGCAGGAAAAAGTAAATCAGCCATGACAACATGATTTGAAAATGGATTTTGCCGGTTGATTTTTTCATAAAAAGGTAAATATTTAAAAAGATATAACCGCCTGCCATCCAGATTGTAAATGCCCAAAGGTTCAAACCGGGAAGATTCATCCAGAGTATGTTGTATTGGTACTGATAATTTCCAACCCAAAGAAACGACAAGGTAATGGAAGAAAACAATAACAGTGAATTTTTTGTTATCCAGTCAGGTTTTTCCTTCAGTGGCATCCACTTTAAAATTACAAACCCTAATAATCCTCCTAAAACACCGGTAATTATATCGGTAAGTTTATCTTTTAATACTTCAGGTTTGAAAATATGCATGGCAAAAATTTCCAGGAGTATTTCAATTATCTCGTAGGAGGAAAGAAGAAAAACGAGCCAGAAAATCTTATGCTTTGTTCCGAGAGCGGCAAGAATGAAAAAGATTACAAGTCCGCTCCATATATGGGGAAATGTCCAGTAATCTATAAAAAAAAAGTTGTTTTCAAATATTTTGGTATAAAGCCAACCGGTTTGTTTTAAAAGACAACTGAAGAATCCATCCATCACTGCCGGTTTGCTTAATTATTCTCACTGTCTTTATTATAAAGATAAATCATTATCCTGAAGGATATCAGGTAAATAATGAACCAGAGAATGAGGTTAAGAATCATCATGTAAACAAAACCGAATCCATAGGTAAACAGGATCGCACCAATTAAAAAAATCGTGTTCAGATAGGCCGCAATGAAGAATGATTTAAGTCTGAGGGCATTCAAATTTTTATTTTCATTTTTCTCCTTTGAAAAGGCGATCATGAAAAGACCAACCAGTACCGGCAGTCCTCCAAATTCTTCAATCATCTGGTTTTTGACTACTTCTAAGTACTTTGATTCCAGGTAGGAAGAAAATATCGCAAAAACTTTCAGGTTGAACAGTTCCGGTTTTATCCCATAATAAAACCTGATGATCAGGAGCAAAATACCGATTCCAGTTAAAACAACGCCCAAGGGCCTGAAACCCCTGGGCAATAAAAAGGAAAATTCTTTCATTCGTTTGTAGGAAATTGGCTTCTAATAATTTTGCGGGGAGATCGGAATTTTTACGGAAGTGCCGTCTTCCATGAAGATTTCGACGCCCACCATACCGAATTTATGATTGGCATTGTAAACAATCCTGGCCACACCCGGAATTCTTGAGTCCTGCTCAACAGTAACTGTTTTTATATACATCCAGTTCCAGAAATAGTCATCATCGGTTGATACGGCTGTTACCGTTCGGGTAATGGTATTACCATCCCCTTTACTAAGGGTATATTTATCGCCAACCTTCGCGTCATATCTTACAATTACAAAAGGCTTCTGATCCGAATTCAGTGAATATTCCAGAATCCCTTCCGAGGTTGATTTGAATTTCAGCTGAGCATTTAAATTGCCCGTAGCATCTTTCATGCCGGGCGGGATCAATTGTGAAAGAGGATTGGAAGGGGGAAGTGCAACCTGAACTAACAAAGTCACGTCGCCACCACTACTTTCGACGATAGAGGCATTACCAGTGAACACAGAACTTCCTGAAGTGAAAACATTTCCCACGACATTGAGTGGGATGTCAGTATCGCCACCCAGGGTAGTGGATAGTTTATTCTTTTTGCAGGCGCCAAAAAGGATCAACACACATAAAACGAGAAAGGATATTTTTCTCATACCGGAAAGTTTTTTCCAAATATATAAAATCCTACATAATAGTCAAGAAAATTTTGGAAATAACTTGTTTTTAAGTCTTAATATGGCTATTTTAGTGACCCCGAAGGGACTCGAACCCCCAACCAACAGAACCGGAATGATTATCCTTTTTACCCCTACCGCCTAAAGAATGAACACTCCAAAAGGGACTACCTGACCGAAGATGAGTTGCTTGCAATCGAAAAACTTAAGCTTGAACCTGGTTCCAGGTTGGCAGAGGTTCGGGATATGTATGTTTTTTCGGCCTATGCCGGAGGTATCCAGGTGTCAGACCTTCTCATGCTGCGATGGAGAAATTTTGATGGGGAGAGGCAGCATTTCAAAGTTCTAAAGACCGGGAAGGAGTTGCATATAAAACTGCCGGAAAAGGCGATAGAGATTCTTAATAATTATCGGACTGCGAAAAATAATCAGGATTCCCTGATTTTCCCAATACTCCAGTCAGATATTAATTTTAACAATCCCAAACAGGTTGCCAGGGCCATTTCATCGGCCACCGCCCAGATTAATGAGCGATTAAAGATTATTGCAGATAAGGCCGAGGTTAAAAAAAAGATAAGCTTTAATACAGCCCGTCACACTTTTGCGACACGCGCTTTAAGAAAAGGAATCAGGATCGAATATGTATCCAGATTGCTTGGCCATGCCACTATTAAAGAAACACAGGTTTATGCCAAGATTGTTGATGAGGAGTTGGATAACGCTATGGATGTTTTTAATGAGAAAAGAAAAGTGACTGAGAAAAGGGTTGTTAAAAAGACAGGTCCTTCAAATAAACCAATGGCAAATCGCAAGAAATAGGTATTTAAAGCAATAACTTTAATTATTTTTTTATTATTTAAAGTAATAGCTTTATATTTGCATTGGATAATTAAAGTAATAGCTTTATGAAAACACAAGAGTTGATCTTAATTCAGACCGATAAAAGGATAAGAGAAATAGCCAAAATCAAAGATGATATTCCTCCAAATGGGTGGATATATACAATTCGAATGGCTCTGGGAATGTCGATGCGACAACTTGGGAAGTTGGCTGAAATTACTCCACAAGGAGTTAAAGATATCGAAACCAGGGAGAAAAGTGGGAATATTACCCTTTCATCCCTGGAGCAAATAGGCAAAAAGTTAAACATGAAGTTGATTTATGGTTTTGTTCCTTTAGATGGATCTTTACAAAAAATGATAGATAAGCGAGCGCTTGATGTAGCAACAAAGATTGTCGCCAGGACAGCCAATACCATGAAATTGGAAGATCAGCCAGTGAGTCAAGCAATGCTGAAAAAATCAATAAAAGCCAAAGCCCAGGAGATTAAACAAAAAAATCTAAAATCATTATGGGAATGAAATTGGATTATATTGGAGGCCAGACTCCTTTAGAGGAAATAGAGATTTCCGGTCTAAAGATAAAGACTATTACTACAGCGGGTGAGCTCAACGAACATGAACAGAATAATATTGAAGAGGCTTTTCAATGGGCGCTTAACCGAAAAATTCCAATTGAGGCTCTGTTAACAAGGGAATGGATTTTCAACATTCATTTCAGGATGTTCAACAAAGTTTGGGATTGGGCCGGGGAAAAGCGCACAACAAATAAAAATATCGGTGTTGATAAATATTCTATTGACACGGCATTAATCCATATGCTCGATGACATAAAATACTGGATTACCAACAAGACCTTTGACCCTGTTGAAATTGCGGTTCGGTTTAAACACAGATTGGTTTCAATCCATTGTTTCCCTAATGGCAATGGTCGACATGCAAGATTATGTGCTGACATACTGATAAAGCAATTAACGGGACAGGATGGTTTTGCCTGGGGTAGTCATAATAGTTTGTATCAGGAAGGCAAGCTACGGGAAACATATATAAATGCTTTAAAGAAAGCTGATGCCGGTGATTACAAACCATTAATTGATTTTGCTGGCTCATAGCCCTCCCCCTACTGGCCGCTCAATGATACCAAAGTAATTCATTCCTGAAGGTTCATGGGAATCTGGTTATGGGAAGTTTCTTTCATAAACCCCATTTTGATAGTAAAGATACGTTGCTGCGGGGAATCGGCAGTGAAGGAATTTCTCCGATAACAATACGCTCACTCTCTGAAAGAATATATTTTGGACGAACGATTTTCTGTACATGAAGCTTTCCCGGTGTGTATTCCAGATACTCTGTAATGACTTCACCGATTTTCTTTGTCTTTTATAGGTCTTCATCATCCGGTTCAATCACTTGTTCTACCCTGGGAAGATCTGCAGGAGGAGCAAGGCGTACTGGTGGATACTTATCTGCCTTATATAGGAAAAGATTTTTTTTAAGGTTTGTAATCTCAACATTCAATTCTGCCAGCCGGATTTCCATATGAACCCAGATGGATATTATCGCCAGAAGAAAGGTCAAGAGGCTGATTACTCTGGGAAGTGACAGGCCAAGTATGGTGGATTTAATGGTCATTTGAAAGGAAGTCTAATGTTATAGTTTGAAAAAATGCTGCCCCAGGTTTGAAAACCCGGGGCAGCATCAGAAAATCGGTTATTGTACCGTACTGGTAGGATCGCATCCGGCCTTGAATTGGATGATCCATTGGGGTTCGCCGGACTTCATTTGAGAATAATCGTAAGTAACTACGTGTAATGCTGTGGGTGCGTTTACCCAATCTGCAGGAGCGGTAATTGAAGCTGAACCTGCGTTACGTGCCTCCGCATCAGGATAAATTATCACCTTGTTTGTCCTGGTATTAATAAGAATGAAGGTGAGCAGTGAAGATTGTTCATTAGGGTCATCAGAGTTGGGTTCCCAGGTTATTTCCATTACCTGGTTCGGCTGAGCTGTTAATACTACGGTTGTAACTGTACTGCCTTCAATATCACAAAGAACAACTTTGGTGTGGTCAAGTTCCAGAGGATCACCTGAAAAGGCGTTCTTTAAGTTGATACTTACCACTTTGTTAAATGGTGACATGGTCTTGATCTTTCCCGCATAAGCGGCGTTAATCAATGTTTAAACCTGACGAATCAGATACACTACAGTCAAAAACTTTGACCGTTGAGTTGCCTGTGCAGGTGTGTTGGGATTCTTCATTCCTTCAGGTTTGGTCCGCATGGTATTAAGACCAAACTGCTTGGAAAAAACAGCAGTCCCGAACTTATTCCGGGTTCTGCCTGTGATTGGATTTTGAACGATTGCCATAATTGAAAGTTTTAGAGTTAATAATTTGTTTTTAGCGGACTTGGTACGGAGTTGACAGGTACTTAATCCGGTTTAATTGATCACAAAAGTACTTTCTAACTATTAAAATTATATCGTAAAACACTGATTATATTTATAGTATGAATGATTATACATTGCTTTGCATTAAATTTTACAAAAAAGACGAATAGATTTTTCATGGGGATTTATTGGAAAGGGATCAGACTTCTATCCTATACGATCGAAAGATTTTCTTGTATGACTTGTCTGTCAGCAGGCGATGTATTTTGCCGGTATTTAGAATGACCATTGCTCTTTAAGTTTTTGTTCGTTGAGCGGAGCGAAACGCAAAAACGAAAAGTGCAATGGCTTATCCCGGCAAAAATGCTTCGCCTGCGACTTCTCGTTTGACTCAGGTCATCAAGCTCGATTAGCACGGGTACTCCTGGCCGGGCGAAGGATGAGCCTTGAGCCAGGGGTACTCTGGAAGCTTTGTATTCAGGAAAAAGTTTATTCGCCAACCTGTATCGGAGGCAGGGATAAAAACGGAATAACTTCACGTAACTACGAATGCCCTGCCGAAGGTAGTGGTTGGCGTTGTTGGTGGTTTGCTTGACTTTCCAGAGTTCGTGGTTCAAAATATATGGTATTAATTCGATTTGGTTGGATTTAATATTACGAGTTATTAAAACTTATACCTTAATCATTTGGAACAAGAAATTTTATTGGAAACCGTAAAAAAAATGCGGAAAACCTCAATTGATTCAGCGATTTTATTACATTATATTTGGCGATCAACAATTTACTATTGATAGCTTTCGGTTGACTGCAAATACTGGTTCTATTAATTTCATAAAGATGGAAAAGAATCTAATTGTTTCATGGTTGATCACGATTAGTCTTTGTTCTCTCTCATTTAAAGTATCCTGCCAAAATAAATGCACTGCACTTTTCCCCTCTATCTGGCCAAATGCTCATGTAGCTGTATGCTGGGAAAATACAGATCCAACTAACTTATTGACTCGCGAGTTGGTTAATAAAGCTATTGAAGAAAGCTGGTCAAAATATTCTTTATTGAGATTTACCGGTTGGGGACAATGTAAACAGGACAGTAAAGGAATTAGGATAAAGTTATCCGATGAATGTCCATGTACTAAAGGGCTGGGTACTCAAATAGACGGAGTACGAGATGGAATGATTTTGAATATTACTTACAGAAACTGGGGTTACCCTTGTTCTAAAAGAATTGAGTTCTGCACTAAGGCAATCGCAATTCATGAATTTGGGCATGCCATTGGGATAGCTCATGAACAAAACAGGGATTCATGTCATTTTAACAATTGTATAGGAAAGGAACAAGGCACCGACGGGGATTGGGAAATTGGAAATTGTGATGAAAGTTCAATTATGAATTATTGTAATCCAAAATGGAACAATAACGGCAAATTGAGTATCCTGGATATCAATGGAGTACGCACTCTGTATGGTTTTAAAAGTCCTTCAAAAGGAAAATCCGTTTCGGGTAATTTATTTGAGGATTATTTTATTCATGGGCGTTTTGATTTAGCATATTTCGTTACCAATGATTCTGTGAAAACGGAAAATATTTGGAAGAAAATTGGAAAAATTAAATGTTACCTTGTTGGCTTGCCTAAGGATATGAATAGTATTAAGGAGGTTACTTATAATTTCCCTGATACATTTTCACCGAATGAGCTAAGTTCAACGAATTTTAATGACCGTTTTGGAGTTTACATTGAAAGTCAGGACGACTTTAGCTTTAATGTTGTAATTAAAATGAAAAACGATCTCACATATCAATTTAGTGAATCTGTATCCATACACAATTAACCGATCTTTTATGAAATCAACTCTACATTTACATCCATTAAAAGGGTATTACCGATTTTTTTTCCTGTTAATTTTTTACACGCTAATAATTAATGGATATTCCCAGAAAGATAGCTTGCACCCCAGAGAAAAAGGATATGATAAGCATATATCTCATAAATCGTTATTTTGTTGTAACTGTGGTTTTTATAAATATAATACAATCCTATTTGACGCATATGAAGGGAGGTTTCTTACACTTGTACCAAAATTTGTTAAAGAAGGTACAATACTCTACATCAGGATTAAAAATGTTAATCGGGATTTCATTGACAATCCGAATATTACTCAAGATCAGATTATAAACCCTTACCTTGAAGTGCCGGCCTTTTTTTCAAATTTAACACCATCAGCAGTACAGGCGCCAATGGATACTACCAAGATTCAAAAGTTACAAAAAGATCAATCTCTTCCTCCGTCGGTTAATGTTTCTAAAGACAAAGAGGATTTTTTGAATTATTACAAAATATTTCTACAAAACTATAACGAACTGCAAAAGATACTAAGCATCAAGAGTGAAGGCTTCAAAGAGTTTGATTTTCCTTTTATCGATGCAGAAGCCTCAAAAGACAACCTTCTTGAACGGTTAAAAATTACATTTAAGAATTTGGATAACCTAGCAGATGCTCCGAGATTAATTTCGACAAAAGCAAACGAAATTGCTCTTGACATAGATTCTTTTTACATGCAAATGACGATTATTTTTAATAAGTTAAATGAAAATCAAACAATGAATCCTATTCTCCTAAAGGGGGAGTTGATTTCGGAAAAGAAAGAAAAATTCACTATTGAAAAAGCTGTGTTGTTGAAAAATCAGGAACCTCAACTTGTAGCTGAAATGAATGATGTTAAGAAAAAGTATAAGTTACTTGCGACTGATTCCGCCAGGAATGTGGTTTATAGCCAAATTCAGAGCATATCAGACAAGATCCGTTTAATAAATCAAAGTGATTTTACATATAAGATGGATCCTATTGTAATTGATGAAGACGGCAAATCGTTTTCATTCACGATAAAGGATAAGCAGGGAAAGGTACTCCGACAATCACCCGTCCTGACCATAAAAACCAAAGATAAATTCAAACTCGATTTCAGTGCAGGATTCTTTTTTGGTTCCCAGAAGAATGATAATTACTACACTCAACCCGGGAAAGTCCAATTTCTTAAACCCATCACAAGTGACAGTATAATAAAAATTGATTCCACTGTTACTCTGGTAAAACCAGGAGAAAGGCAACCTTTCAATTTTTCGATCGGGGCGTTGTTAAATGCTTATTATGATTTTGGTTGGCCTGTTTCTTTTGGGCTATCATTCGGAATTGCCTATCCCGTTGCCACAATGCCTGCGTTTACTGGAGGGATTAGTGTTCTGCTCACAGCAAAACACAGACTAATAATTACAGTTGGAGGCAGTTACGCAAATACCAAGGTCCTTAGCGGTGAAAATATTGCATATAGCAGAAACGGGCAAATGTATGCCATCGATCCAGCGGTACAGTTAAGATATGATGATGTATATAAGTTTGGCTGGTTCGTTGGAATCACATACAATTTTGCGAAATTGGTGAAGTAGAATATGCAAAAAATTGATTCAATATAAACTAAAACAATTTATTGGCTATCCAAATCTCATGAGATTACAGGAAAAGTAAACAAGATGTAGATTAAAAATGAGTTGGATACGATTCATTCAGTGGAACAAATAACCAGAAATTATGGAAAATCATATTTGCATTCTAATCTGGATAATTGTATTATCCGGAATTATGGGAGGACTAATTAATTTTTTCATACTGTTTACTTCTCAAATTGAGAAAAAAAATCAATGGTGGTTACTTTTAATCAAATCTATTTCATTAGGATTAGGGGCTTCAATAATTGTTCCTTTATTTTTAGAAACAATTTCAAGCAACATTTTAGAAGTGATAAAAACTGAAACTTTTCCTGAAAAGAATTATTTTGTGATTGCCGGATTTTGTTTATTAGCCTCGATCTTTTCAAAACGTTTTATTGAAGACGTATTTACCAGAGTTATGAAAGCTGAAAAAGACGCACAAGAAGCAAAAATAAAAGTCAATGAATTTGAGGATAGTAAATCTGAATTCGATGATGATGATATTCCAATGCCTTCAGGAATAGGACTTTTAAAAGGAGTAAGCGACGACATAGAAAATACAAAGAAAGTAATAAAAGCAATTTTACAATCGCAGTATACGTACAGGACACTTTCGGGGATTGCAAGGGATTCAAAATTAGATAAAGAAACAGTGGCAAATATTCTCGCTAACTTAAAAGCAAAGGGTTTTGCTAAGAATAAACAAAATAAGCAGGGTAGTTATATTTGGAAAATAATTGTAAAATGAACTGTATCCAAACAAGAATTTGAAAAAAATGAGATAATTTAACATTAAATCTGAAATACAATAGATAGGTTTGATTAGAAAAAAATATGATAATTTATCGGTACAAGGAAACAAATTATTAAACTCATTTGCGGAGTTTCTAAAATCTGATGATATCAGATTGAATGCAGAGATTGAGGACGGAATAATAAAATGTAAACTTTGGGAATTTTCTTTTATAATCAGATATGAAACCTACTTGTCGAAGGAATTATCAGGATTTACTAATGGAAAGATTAATTTGTATTTAATTCAAAAAAAACTAACCAGGAAGAATCTGAAATTTTAATATTAACCTATAATTTTGATAAAATTGGGAATATCAATAAGTACTATGTAATCGAAGAGTTTTCAAAGTTTTACTACAGAGATTTTGCTGATGGTCTTATTGAATATTGCTCAACCCATTCGATAAAAATCGGATTGATGAATTAAAAAATATATTAGGAGATCAACAACTTAGGGATGGAACATAAAAGATAACAAATGGATATCTGGGAAATCAATAAATTGGCGTTATTTCTGTTATTTTTTATTCCGGGTTTTATCTCGATAAAAGTATATCATTTATTAGTAGCCTCTGAGAAAATTAACTTTGCTGATGCAATCGCAGAGGTAGTTGGCTATAGCTCGTTAAATTTTGCATTCTTTTCATGGGTAATTATTTTAATACATAAAAATAATTTCTCAGACCAACATCCATTTTGGTATTACTTAATTTCCTTTGTCATCATTTTTATCGCTCCAATTTTATGGACAATTCTGTACGTTTTTGCAGGACGTTGTAAAGCATTTCGTAAGTATTTGATAAGTCCAGTAAAAAGTGCCTGGGATTTCTATTTTGATAAAAGAAAAAGTTGCTGGGTGATCATTAATTTAAAGACAAATGAAAGAATTGGAGGAGTATATAGCAGCAAATCTTTTGCTTCTTCATACCCGAGAAAGGAACAAATATTTCTTGAGCAACTTTGGGAAATTGATAAATATGGAAAGTTTGTTAAACGGATTGACCGTACTAATGGAGTCTTGATATCATTGGAGGAAATTAAATCTATTGAATTTTACAACTAATCCATTTATACCATGTCAGAAGAAAAAAAAGACCAAAATGTAAAAAAATCAAAACCCAAAGATATTCAGAAACTGGTTGAGAAACTATCAGAGAAAAGGGAAAAACAAAGAAATTTGTCAAAATCTATCGAGTATATCAAAGAAGGTTATCAACCATCGGATATCCTGGATATCTCGAATCCACCGTCTGGCAATCCACCTTCAGATTCAGTTGACAAGACAACTTCCAAAGAATAATTCATTTGCAAAATCTATCGCGAAAATCAGTACAACTCGCCCAAGATGACTGGAATGAGGCTAATATTAGTTATGAGTAACAGTTGTTAATATAAAATACGAAAAGAATATGAGTTACGAAGAAATTAAAGACAAAATCAAGAAAATTTTGATTCTTAAAGAGAATGATAAACCATCAGATGATGAGCTGTGCATGATGCTTGAAAACAAATTCTTTGAAATTAATGTTACAGCAAAAACTGATCGCGTTGCTTTAGAGAAATTGAGAAATGAAAAGAAATTAATCCTTAGAGAAACTTTGTTACAGGAAAGAAAAAGCTTACTTGATGTTTTATCACCGTACCGGAAGGGCTTCTTGGGTACAACAATGATAGTTGCAGTATTGTTAATTATTATGAAGTTCCAATTAGTCTTTAGAGGCCTTTCATTTATCCTGAATGAACAGTTTAGTATAATCGCCTTCTATATACTATTGTACTCATTAATCCTTCTCTCTTTGTTCTATTCTTACTTTTTGATTAAAAAAGAGATAATAAAAACAATAACTCTAAAGGTGTCTTCTGTTTATTTATTGCGTAATTTTTCGGCTGGGAAAACAATATTTTCAGAGAGCGATGTCATCAGCTTCCTTAAAGTTGACTTCAAGAAAAATCGATATTTTTTGTTTCACTGTGAAAAAGTATTGTTTTCGATCTATAAAGATGGTTATCTGGAAGTTTATAAGAATATTTTCATAATGGAATTATTGAACAAAGATGCAGTAGTGTTGTCATCGATAAATGGTCTTGAAAGGACATTTAAAATTATTACTTCCGAATTTAAGAACGATAATAAATGAACTAAATATTATTCCTATGTATCAAATATCGCTACTATGGCTAAGAATGATAAGCAGATTTCTATCGAAGATTTTTCGTCCAGGATAAAAAAAGTCTTCATCGAACTCAATGATTACTATTTCTATCACGGTCCATCTGATGAATCGTATGGTGATAGCCGGCTTATTGGTAGAAAGAAATTACTGATCAAAATAAAATCCTTATTCCTAAATTCGGAATTTGCTTCTGGGGTATATTTAATAACCGGATACCGCGGATCGGGAAAAACAAGTCTGATCAATAAAGTAATATCCTCCATCGACGATAATCTTGAATTATTGAAAGGAAATCCGGTATCCTATGTTTATGCCGCTTTAATTTTCATCGTTCTGACATTTTTTTCATTTCTGCTAATTTTCCACAAACAGGGAAATATGTCCTTCACTCATACACATTTAATTGTTGTTATCAGCTGCACATTTATATTATTATTGAATTTGATGATTATCCTCTATCAATACTCCGGTAAAAATTTAAAACTTGTTCAACAATGACCTGTTGGTAAAAATCGACCAGATGGGCTGAAGCCAAAAGAGAAAAGCATCTGTTTTGTAGTTGTCGAAAAAACAAAACTATGATGCTTCTCAATAAGGCTGAAAGCCTCATCAATGCAATAATAGAAAACATTGACGGAATAACCAAACCAAGACAAAAATTTATCATTCATCTGTTGATTCTTTTCATGGGGCTTAGAGGCAAATACAACTTTACGAATATGGCGAGGTATGGGACCTATTGCGAACAATCCTACCGCAATCAGTTGAGCGAACCATTTCAGTGGGTTGAGTTTAACAAGAGCCTTATTGATGCATACTGCTGTGAAGAACGATTTGCAGCCTTTGATCCATCGTTTATTCGTAAGAGTGGCAAGAAGACTCCTCACCTTGGGCGATACTGGAGTGGAAAAGACCAGGCCGTCAAGACCGGTCTTGAGATTGGCGCTCTGGCAGTAGTAGACGCCAGAAATAATACAGCTTTCCCCCTTCAGGCCATTCAAACACCAAAGATCTCTTCCAAGGACACCGGTGATAATCTTGTGGATCATTATTCTGATATCATCTTGAAGCAACTTCCAACTCTGATCAGCCTGAAAATCGCCCATCTTGCTGTCGATGCATTCTTTGCCAAGAAACGGTTCATTGACGCCATCCTTTCAAACTCCTCAATGCATGTCATTAGCCGGTTGCGTAATGATGCAAACCTCAGATACAGATTTGCAGGAAAACAGAAGCGCGGACCCGGTCGCAAGAAAAAATACGGCGACAAGGTAAACGTTAAGTACATTGACGAACGCAGAATCAGGTTATGTTTTGAAGAAGCCGATGGTTCGGATGTTTTCTCAGGCATCGTATATAGTGTGAGCATGCAACGGTTCATTCGTATAGTTTATATTCAGCATTATGACAGCGAAGGGATTGGCACATCGCATTCTATCTTTTTCTCCACCGACTTAAACCTTGCACCCGGGAAGATCCTTCAATATTACCGCCAGCGATATCAAATCGAATTTCTGTTTCGAGACTCGAAGAATTTTGCTGGGCTTGAAGATTGCCAGGCCCGCAGTGAAAATAAACTGTATAATCATGTAAATGCATCGATGTCAACCATCGGGCTGGCCAAGGCTTTACACTATCTGAACATTCCTGAGCAAGAAAGAGAGTCATTCTCGATGGCTGACGTTAAAGTGATGTATTTCAATCAGTTTATTACAGATTTTATTTTTTCAAAGTTATCCCTCGATATAACATGCGAAAAATACAAATCGCTTTATGAAGAATGTCTGAGTATCGGGAGGTTAGCTGCTTAAATTTTTAACGGAGTATTGCTCTATTCAAAGCTCAAGAAGAATGATGGATTAATATTGCCAATTAAAAAACAATTCGTTGAATTGCATAATGAAATTGCAAATTGGTATGTTACAAGATTACGCATGAATAAAAATCAGAAGAAATTGTTTGTACCCCTTTCCATTAGATGTTGTCCCAAACTTAGTTGAAATTTAGGTTAAAAACGAAAGACCAGACAAAGCTGGCCCTTCGCTAAGGTTCCGTAATATTGAGTTGCTAAACTTTATATATGGAACCAAAGGATAAAAGTAAAGAATTAAACCGGAAAAACCTTTCCTGGTTAAAGGAACAAAACGTTGATATGCGGATAGGAATCTTGCATAATTATCTAAGTATCTGTCAGATAATGATAAACGAATTGTTCGAAGAAGAAGTAATAGAAAAAGCCGGCCCCCGGTATAGTCATCAGAAACCTGAAGATGGTCGATGGAGCCGCTGGGGATATAACCCTGGGAGTGTAAAGATCGGCGATCAGAAGTTGAAAATCGAGGTTCCACGGCTATTTGACAATTTGGATGAGACAAACACTCCGCTTCAGCGGTACAAAGAGATAAAAGAACTGGCAGGTCCTTCGGATCAATTGCTCAAAGGCATTCTGGTGGGTCTCAGTATACGGGATTATGGTGGGGTTATCGATTCGTTGGGTGAAAGTTTTGGTCTGTCGAAAAGCTCTGTTTCCCGTTCTTTTATTGAACGTACCGAAGAGAAACTGAAGGAATTTGAGAATCGGTCGATTGCACACCTGGACATTGTTGCCATCTTTATCGACGGAAAATATCTTTCCAAAGAACAGATCATCATTTGCCTTGGTGTGACAGTGAACGGTGATAAAATCCCGCTCTGCTTTATCCAGGCCGCTACTGAAAACGCAGGACCTATCAAAGATATGTTGGAAGGGTTGAAAGAACGGGGTCTGGATTATTCCAACGGGCTGCTTTGTGTGATCGACGGCAGCAAAGGAATACGAAAAGCGGTTGAGGAAAGTTTTGGCAATAAGGCGTTCATCCAGCGTTGCCAGTGGCATAAACAGGAAAATATTCTGAAATATCTGCCGGAGAAACATCATGAAACGATTAAAAAACAATATTGGCATGCCGTTAACCAGGTGTCATACAACGATGCCCGGGCTGAATTGAACCAGCTCATGGCCGATCTGAAAACGTTGAATATCTCTGCCGCACGCTCCCTTGATGAAGGACTTGAAGAAATACTAACCCTGCACAAACTCGGCTTGAACGTTGAATTTGGCCGCTCTTTTTCAACAACCAACTGTATCGAAAACCTGAACTCGCAATTGAAAAAGTATATCGGCAGAGTGAAAAACTGGACTCTGTCAAATGAGCGGTATCGCTGGGTTGCAGCAGCTTTATTAGAAATTGAACACAAAATGCGAAAAGTCGATAACTTTGTTAAACTCGAAAAATTAAAAACGACACTCATAAAAGAAGTAAAACGACGAACCTTAGACAAGTCGAATTTCAACTAGAAATGGGACAAGCTCTGAGATATCCCTATAAGTACTTGTTTTTTATAATATTATAATATTTACATTCGTATTTCACTATCTATCTACGTATTAATAATACGTAGATAAAGTTTTATTCGTTTAATATATTATTTCTTTTACCTTTGATAAAAATACAATACTTTTGAGATGAATAGAATTTCCAATCAAAATTATATAAAATCAGCATTTTAAAAACGTAATTCTATAATATTTACTTTACCTTCATATAAATAATTTCATATGGAAAAGAGTAAACAATATCTGAAGAAGGGCAAGGAGCCAAAAATGAACCTGTCTTCAATCATGGCTCAACAGAAGGTCAATAATCGAGATAAAGCTAATCTGATAACTGACTTTTATTACCCGGAATTAAACAATGAACATTCAAGAACAAATGATTCTCTAGAGCTTAAAATTCGTGCCGTAAATATTTCAATGTCTGAAGAACCTCACTGGTTCGTAAATGGAGACTGACAAACGGCATGAAAGTCTTATTGGTTTTTCCACCGCAATTCGAACCTACACAACCCTATTCCAGTATCCCTTGTCTCACTGCGAATTTGCGTAGTCATGGTATTGAAACTATTCAACGGGATTTAAACATTGAAAGTTTCCATCATATTCTAAGGCCTGAATTTCTTGGAAGCTGCTTGAAAAAGTTGGAAAGTAAAATCCGGAAATTCGAATCTCATACAGCCCTTCCCCTAATTGATCAAGATAATTATTTAAAGTCATTAAAAGCAGTTGCATCTTCATCCTATATATGTGATAATATTAGCGAGGCGATATCCAATATTCAACGTTTAGATACTTTCAGGAATTATAAGATTTATAAGGATTCAATTTGTATAATAAAAGAGGCATTACAAATTATTTCAGCAGCTTATTATCCTTCATTTGTTGGTCTTTATAAAACAAGAATCGGCTGGAACCCAGACTCATCAGAGGATGCAATGTCAGCAGCAGTTGATAACATCCTCAATCCCTATTATGATTGGTTTGAGAATGATATAATAAAGCAAATAGAAGAGATGAACCCTGGTTTGACGGGAATTTCGATTGCCACACATGATCAGTTTGTCCCAGCTCTTTCTCTTGCCTACTTAATAAAAAGAAATTTGCCTGATACTTATGTGGTGTTTGGTGGACCTTATATTACCCGAATAATTAATTATTTATCAAACCCGAAACATTTTTTTTCATTTGTCGACGGTGTCATTGTTGGTGAAGGCGAATCCCCATTGCTTGAATTGGTGCACCACCTGGAAAGCGGGGAGGATGTTCTTGATGTCCATAATTTGATTTCTTATCGTGATGGAGTATTAATTAGGGGTAATTTATTTCGTGAAGTTTTTAAAGATTTACCCCTTCCGGATTTTTCCGGTTTAACAATTGACTCATACCTTTCACCCGTCTTTGTACTGCCTTTTTCAACTTCCAGGGGATGTCATTATGCAAAATGCACATTTTGTTGTCATTTTTATCCTGTAAATGTATATAAGGAAATCAATCCTGAAATTGCCTATCAATCGATCCGGGAACTTGTAAAGATTTATAAAACGAACTATTTTAGTTTCAGTGATAACTCTATACCTGCAAAGTGGATGAAACAGTTTGCCGAGTCCATCGTGCTTGGAAAGGATAATATTACCTGGTATACTTTTGCTCGTCTGGAAGAGGGATTCGATGAAAATGCAATCCAAACGATTGTTAGTGGTGGTTGCAAAATGCTTATGTTTGGGTTTGAATCCGCAAATGAGCATGTACTCTATCTGATGAACAAAGGGACAGAAGTTAATTTAGCAAAAGAAGTATTAGAGAAATGTGCTGAATCTAAAATAGCAATACGACTCGGCATGCTTGTCGGTTTTCCTGGAGAAACATTTTTGGAATCTGAATCCACCCTGAATTTTCTCAAAGAAAATCTGACCATGCTTGATCAACCCTTTTTTGTTCCACCCATCAGCCGTTTTAAATTATTGCGTGATTCTATTGTAGATCAGAATCCTGAAAAATTCGGGGTTAAAATACTACCTCATCCTGATGATGAAGATTTGGAGCGTGAACAGCATTATTTGTCGGAAGGGGGGATGACTATGGCTGAAGCTGAAATGCAGTATAGAAGGTTTGTTGATTATTTTACAAAGAGCTTCAACGCCTATAAGCAAATGCCTGACAACAAGTCTCACAGTTATTTATATAAATGCTTTAACGATGCTGAAATAATTTTGAGAGATCTTGATTCGCAGCAAGAAGAATCAGCGAGTAATTTTATTGATCTGGTCAAACATTTGCCTGAAGCAATCAAGATTTTCCCTCATGTTCTTCTGATTGATGCTTGTTTTGACCTTGATATTTTATCCGGCAATATCGAATGGTTAAATAATGAATGTGTATTTGGTAGACTTCGAGCACACAAATCGTATTACAATGTATGGAAGGACATTACATATTCAGATGTTGAAAGGCTAATTAACAGAAGTGATAGAAAATATATTTTTAATGTACTGACTCAGCAGGCTTTTGAAATTGGAGAAGAGGCTTATTTGATACTTTGTAATTATAATAAATTCAAAACCTGGGAAGATTTTCAAGCCCATTTTCTGATGCAATATGACAGTTTATTACAAGAAGGGACTTTAAGGGATTTCTTTTCGAGCCTTGTTGAAGGAAAGTTAATATATATGGAATGAATCAACTGCTGATCAATGGCATTTGTCAAGGCGCTGCATACGGTTTGATTGCCGCCGGATTTGGATTGATCATAGCCACTTCCGGTGTTTTTCATATCGCTCATGCAAGTGTTTGCGCATTTAGTGCTTATGCTTTCTGTTTTTTTCTTAACTCTATTTCAAACAATGTTTTCCTTGCCGCCTTTTTTGCACTATTGGTTTCATCAGTACTTGGAATAATCATTGAAGCAACAGTGTATTCCACGCTCCGAAAAAAACGATCTCATGATTCTGTGTTATTGCTTGCCTCGATAGCAACATTGGTCATATTGACAAACATTCTTAGTTTCTCTTTCGGCGAAAAACCAAAATCACTTTTTTTTGGTGAAATCCCAAAATTCTATTTTAGAGATGCTTTTATTTCCTATGCCCAGATCACACAGATTTTAGTATTTATCATCATTGGATTGCTTTTCTATTTGTTCATTAAACGGACCCGCTTCGGCATTTTGGCATCCGCGATTTCACAAAATCCAGCCTTGGCTTCCATATTAGGCATTAGAATCGAGAGAATACGATTGTTGTCCATTGCGATTGGATCCGCCATGGGAGGGGCAGGATTCATATTGCTTGTGTCAGAAACAGGGGTAGATCCCAACAGGGGAATGAATTCTACCGTTATTGCAGCAGTTTCATGTATTATTGTCGGAGCGAACCGGTTCATTGCACCATTGGGGAGCGCTCTGCTCCTTGGAATATTAACCAGTGTCCTTGTTTTTTTTATACCGGCCATTTGGATTTCCACTTTGATCTATGCCTTATTGGTGATCCTCTTGGTAATTAAGCCCGAGGGAATTTTAATTAAAAAGGGGCGATTTGAGGAGAAATGAATTACCTGTTCGACATATTATTGAGAATCGCACTCTACACGCTTATAGGGTTTGGCGCCAATATTCTCGTGTTTAACTGTGGCTTCCTAATATTGAATATCGGAGCAACTGTTGGATTGGCTGCTTATATCACAGCAATATTGATGACAAAGTTATCAATCGACTTTACCTTGATATTAATGATCTCGATGGCCTCCAGTATGCTGATCTCCTTTTTGTTATTCAGACCGATACTGAATCTTCAGGGAGATCGCTTTTCAATTGCGAGTCTGGGAATTCAAATGGTGATAATTTCGATTCTGAACAATTTAGATGGACTGACAAATGGTGCAAAAGGCTTAAAAATTAAAACATTCGCCTCAGTATGGAGTTGGAATATTAATACAAAATTCGAATTGCTTCCGATAACCCTAGTCCTCTGTCTGGCAACCTATTATTTCATTCTCTGGATTCAATCCATCCCCTATGGACGTGCGTTGCAAGGCATAAGAGATGAAGTCTTTACCGCGAAGTCTTTGGGGAAAAACCCAGTTTATTTCAACTCCTTAGCAATCATGATATCTGCCGGTTTATTGGGTCTGGGCGGTTCATTATATTGTATATATAGCCGGTATCTTGACCCTACAGCATTTGGACTTGATTACTCAATAAAAGTTCTTTCCATTATTATTCTCGGGGGATTGGGCAATGTAAAAAATATATTTTCGGGCGCAATTATTATTGTAATAATTCCGGAGTTAATCCGGGTGGCAGGATTCTCCAAAGCTGACGCAACAGCATTGGAAAATGTCCTTTTTGGTATTATTTTACTGGTCATCTTGATAGGGAGGCCTATCAAACTTAATGAGATTCTTACTCAAAAGCAGCAACTATAATGCAATTATCATTGCTTAATATTTCAAAACAGTTTGATGAAACCATGATTCTTCAAAATCTCTCTTTTCATTTTTCTCCAGGGACCATAAGCACTATCATTGGGGACAACGGTTCAGGAAAGACAACGCTTTTGAATATCATTGGAGGCTATGACAAGCCTGACCATGGGACTGTTCTATTGGATAATTGCGATATTACGGGATTATCTCCTGTTAAAATTGCAAGACTTGGAGTAGGACGCTTGTTTCAAAAACCAATGCTATTTCAGAGTTTATCGGCCTTAAACAACATCATTCTTGGGTTCCGTGAACAATTGGGTGAAAATCCAATAAATAACCTTTTTTCTCCAAAAAAGGTGAAGGATCAGGAAGAAATTTTTCGGAACTTAGCTTCTGAACAGTTGAGGGAAATTGGATTTGAAGATGATCAGGAGAAGTTCCCTTCAATGCTTTCCTTTGGAGAGTGCAAACTCATTGCAGTTGCAGCAATGTTGGTGAGTAACCCTTCGGTTTTGCTCATTGATGAACCCTCCGCAGGGCTAAGCAAAGAGAACATTGATAAATTTTCAAGGATTATTCAGGGAAATAAAAAATCAGGAAAGACCATTATTTTAATTGAACACAATCTGTCGTTTATTCAAAATATCAGTGATTCGATTTTGCAGTTAAAGAATGGACAATTTGAACCGTTAAGAGTTAATTGAGAAATCATTTTGTAATCGGACCCTTGAATGTTGTCTGTAATCGATCTTTCAGTTCAATTTAATGGCAAGCAAACGCTTAATAAAATCACTTTTCATGTGAGCAATCATGACCTGGTGATTTTCAGCGGAAAAAATGGTTGCGGGAAATCCACACTGATAAAGGCTCTGATGGGGTTGGTGATACCCAATTCAGGCACTATCACATTGGATAACACGTCGATATTGGGAATGACTCCCTTTCATATCCGCGAACATGGATTAAGATATTTGCCGCAAACTGCCCCGGTTTTTCCCGACTTGACTGTCAAACAAAATCTAGGAATATCACAATTTGCCACGGATGATTCTCTGGAAGGCTGGGATGATATTTATCGTGCTTTCAATTTTGAGTCGATGCTTTCCGGTTTTATAAATAAAAAGGCCGGTCTCTTATCAAAAGGTCAGCGACAACTGCTTGCACTTGCCATGACATTCAGGAAATATGCAAAAGTGTTCCTGCTGGACGAACCCTTTGCCCCTTTATCGATCGAAATCAAAGAGGCGCTTGGAAATAAAATGAAGGAGATTGCTCAGAAAGTGAATACAGGTTACCTGATTGTAGAACATGAAAAAGGGGTGACTAAAAAAATTGGGAATAAATTTTATGATTTAATCATTGAAAACGATGGCAGCGTGTTGAAAGAATCATATTCAAATGTGTAAAACTACAATATAAAGACATAAAATCGAAAATATGAAAACGATGAAACCTAAAATTACACTCCTATTAATTGGGGTGTTGCTTTTTGCGCTCTTGATGATTGTTGTGATCATACAATCGAAAAGAGGAACGGGTAAAACACTATCAATCGGGGCGGATATTACCCTGACCGGAAAATTTGGATATTTTGGCCAACAATTTCAAAAAGGGTTAAAGTTGGCTGAAACAGAATTTGGAAACAAAGAGGGGGAGGTACCGGTTAAAATCCTCATTCAGGACAACCGGCATAATGCAGGTGAAGCAAACTCCATTTTTGAGAAATTCACTAATGTGGACAGCGTTTGTGCCATAACTACCTTGTATTCTCCGATGAGCAATGCCTTAAAAGACCTTGCAGTTCAGCACAGGATACCACTTGTCACGACATACACTACTGCGAAGAATATCACAAATGAATGGACATTCCGGGATTTTCCGACCATGGATATGCAAATCCCCAAACTGATTCAACTCCTTTATAATGATTTGGGTAAACGAACAGCCAGTTGCATCCTTTTTCAATCCGACTTTGGGCATGATGGAAGGGATATATTCGATAGTCTATTCGCATTAAAGGGAGGAAGGATTTTGCAAAACGAAGAGGTCCCTATGGAGGGATCGGAAGAGATCATTCAGAATGTGGTTGCCAAGGTAACAGCCAATAAACCTGAATGTGTCTTCCTGGTACTCAGTGCAAATACATTGGGTGTAGCAGTGAAAAAACTGCGAGAGAGTAATTATCACGGAGAAATTGCTTCAGTTGTGATGTTCGACTCCCCGGAAGTTCACGAAATTGCCGGAAAATATGCCGAAGGGGTCTATTTTTCGGGAATTCCCATTGACTTTTCGCATCAGGATGCAAAAAAATTAATCGCTGCATGTAAATCAAACTACGGGGAGATGCCTGACTATATGGTTGTGTATGGTTACACTATGGGGAAATACATGATTGCCGTAGCGAGGGAATCAAAGGGAAATCGTGAATTGTTTAAAACTGGAATGAAGAAGCTTGATATCCCCAGCCTCCGCGGCCGTCTCCTGGTGAACCCCGATAATAGTATCCTCAGCCCGGTAGGATTATACAGAGCAGAAAAGTCAGGGAACAAGCCCATTGGGCTAAAAATAAAATAGGTTATGGATGGGAAATATTTAAAAGAAGGATTTAAACAATTGTTTGTGCACTATGCTTATTTTAAGCTAACAACGAAAGCCGGTAAGGGAGAATTGAAAGGCATCGTAAAGTCTCAAGATGAGAATCATGAATTTACTGAAATCTGTGAATATGTTCCAGATGTAATAACTCTTTCAAATGGTGAAGATGAGGCTGGTCCCTATCATTTGGTTATATACAATTGGAAAACCAACAATGATTTCATGATGAATTTTGACACGACAATCACGGCAATGTCAGAAAACCTTCATGAATTTGGATTGATTGTTGTATTCGGAAATTATTCTTGCCTAAATTGTCAAGAAAATAAATTGACCAATCCACCATCTGAGATTGCACAGAATGTAACAAGCAAGAAGTTCGGTAGCCTTTCACTTGACCTTGTATTTGCAAAAGAAACAAGTGATGAAGGTGATGAGCGCGGGTTCTTTCTGACATTTTCTGTTAACAATCGCATTGGAGGTTCCAAACAGGAGGCGTTATTAAAAATTGAAGAATTAATTGAACAAACAAGCCGGGATGATAAACATATCGATAACCTTAGCAAACTTACAAAAGAAAATAAATCAGAGGAGTATAAAAAGGTGCTAAGTCAGCACTTATTTGGAAATATTGCGGAAGATAAAACTAAAATTGGATTAATTGAGAGGATGTCAGAAGCACTTGCTTTGCTGACCCAACATGAGGATGAAGAACTGAACTGGATTGAATTCTGGGTGGCATATGAAAGTATCAGTAAGATAATTGAACAAAAAAGAATAACTCCAAGGGATGAGAGTGAGGAGTTTCCAATATATGGTTTCTCCTTTGATCTTAATGAACCCGTAAACCAGAACTCAAAAAAGATGACATTGCCGCGTAAGTGGTTAAATATAATTCTTAAAGACAATGATAATTTTAAACCTAAGGCAGTTCATGATTGGTTTATGGAATATCGCCAAATTGGGGACGATAAAATTGACTATGTCGAATCATTGACCCTATATACAACAGATGAAAAAAACGCGGAACGTGCCATCTATGCGAGTGCTAATTCTACCAAAAATCACAAACGGTTTGAATTGCTCTCTTGGGACAAATCTGGTTCCGGGCAATTATGGGGAATTCAATTGGCTAATGTTCTAAATGATTTAAGCAAAAAAGAAGAAAGAAATGCTCCCATTCCATGGCCTTATGAAAAGGAGGACATAGCAGTCATTGAAGGGCAAAGCAGGAAACACACTTCAAGTATAAATTCCTTTCAAATTACCAAAATATTTGAAAAAGAAAATAGTATAATAAATGAAAATCAAAAGTATGTACCAACCCAAGGATGGTTTAGAATTAATTTATATAGTTTGTTTCTACTCTTCACCCTTGGCAACAAAGTCCAAAAGGCAAATGCAAATACTTTCGAGTGGATTTCTCATCTGTTAGTACAACTAAAAAAAAGGGATCCGGAATTATCTGAAAAAGTTAATTTATTAATCCGAAACTCTTCAACAGATCATGTCAGAATCCCTATAAACTCATTATGTTGGATTGCTCCGCCTATAAACACTTCAGGTAAGAATGATGAGCAGTCATGGTTGGGTTCAGGCCTGATTTTAAGTTCTCATATTTTAAGACCGGATACAGTGAAGGAATCACAATCTCTTTTGCGTACACTTCTCACTACCCAGAGAAATGCAGAGGTTGCATTAAAAGATGAAAAAAAAGGTGAAAAAATAGGTGAATTAGACGGTCTAAGAAAGGCAGATACATATTTTAATCAGGAAGTAATTGAACATATTCATTTTCTTAACGAATACACGCACCCATTTAAAAAGGTATTTTCAGTTGAATGTCAAAATCGGGGGAAATGTAAAAGCAATCCTGTTGAAAAGACTTCTGCTGAAATAGTTTCACAGGATAAAAGTCACATCGGGAGCATTAAGCTAAGGTGTTCAGAATTAGAAGAGCCCGACCTCAACGAACTTTGCAGCAAATTTCTCACCATTAATATTGGTGAAATTTATAATCTCTTTTATGAACAATGGATACTTTGGGGAAGTACAGAAGAATGGTTTAGATACTCACAACTTGATAAGGAAACGTCAGTTTTTAAGTTTATTAAAGAAAGCCATTCTAGATTTATTAGAGGTGGTGTTTTAATAAAACTATTGAAAGATAAAGCGATATATGAAATAGATAAGATTAAAGAATTTGCTAATGAAATTAAAAAAGCAGAAGAAAATGCAATCAACAGGTTCCAATTCGATCCAGATGAAGATTTAATTAATTTACAGTGGAAATCGTCTGACAGGAAAGATTTTCAAACACATAGGCAATGGTTTGTGAAAATGTTGTCGGCCTCTATTATGAATGCAATGACATATCGTGATGAAAATGAAAATTGTAAAATTACTGTAGAAAGACAAAATTCCAACTTCATTTTCACTCTGATTTATCCAATTGCTGCTACTTTTCAAAATGAAGTACTGGAAACGAAAGAGAGAGTTATAAACACAAAGAAGATTCTGGAGTCGGGCGCTTTGGTCTTCAACGTTTCTAATCTATCTGATAAGACAACATTCTGTTTTGAAAAATCCGAAAAGAGTAAATGGAAGACGCTTTTTACCATCCCATACGAATCAATAGCAGAGGTTTGTTAGACAATGGGAAAACAAAAGCATATAATTATTATTGACGATTCTCCACGAGAATTATTTAAAGTGGCTCAGTCTGCAATTATTATAAAGCCATCCAATTACAAAATAATCTTGCTATTAGTTACAAAAAACACGTATTTCAAGAAACTAGATGTTAAGAATTCACCATTAGATACTGGTGAAGTAAAGTTTGATCTATCAAAAAAAATAGACTGTATCGATAGATTAATAAAAACTTTGGGAAAAATCGAGGGAGATAAAATAATAATCTCAAACATACGATTTGAGGATATCCTGGAAAACATAGATGATTATAAAAATTCTGAGTTATTTAAGTTTTACGCTGAGTTAACACTGGATGATAATTATTATAATCTGGTTTTTCTACATTATACTTCTCATAATGTTCTATTTAATGATGTTCAGACAGCAATTGAAAATTCATCTGCCAAACCTAATAAAATAGCATACTATCAAAAACGATATGATGATTTTATAATTGATAACCATTCCCCTGCAGATCGATTGGATTTAATGATAAATGCTTTTAGTTCTTATTATAACAAAATATTTGAGATTGATAATCTGAATTTCCCGTTTTGTATTTTATACTCTGTTTTAGAATTGCTTCCGACAACCACATTAAATGAAAATCAAAAGAAAGAATGTTTAAATCTAATACCGGAAGAACATTTTAATAAAAAACTTGAATTAGTCGGTTTTCTTTGGGATAGAGGTGATAAGATATACCAATCACTCAAGAATAAGTTTCATTTCAATAATGCGAACACGAATGTAAATTTCACTTTAGAGCAAATCATACCTTGTCTGTATAGGAGAAAAATCCTTATTCTTGGCAATAAGGCATTAGCTTTACTATTTGAAAAATATCTTGAAATAATATTTGGAAGTTCAGATTGTCACCAATCATTTAAATATGAAGAGATTGTGCCTGAGGAATATATTTGTAAAAAATATGATATTATTCTACTTTTTTTTACAAAGAACATCTTTGCTGGCATGGCTAAGGTTAAAGAGATTAAAACTAGAATGGATAAATTCTATGAAAAGAATATTGAACCAATTATTCCAATATGTTTCCCGCCAATAATATTTTGCCCTGTCGATCAGAACGCTGCAAAAGAGACCTCATGGATTCATGTTGGACTGAAAAATTACGATCAGCAGATTAGAGTAATGCCTTACTCACCGACGAATTATTTCAATAATCTTTTCGAGGAAATATATAACTCCCTGGTTGATAGAATTGCCTATCGTTTAAGATTGCCAAAATATTTTGGAGATCAGCATCTTCGCAAATGGCTTAAACAATTCCAAGTACCAGAAAATAATTTTGAAGATGTTGGCTTGATTTTACGAATAATGGAGCATTTTCGATATTATACTGTCAATAATATTATTGATCTATTTGATTGTTTATTGAAGCGAGAAGCACCATTAGATAAGTTCAAGGATGGAAGATTAGAATTCTTTAGTAAGAAAGATGTCTTAATCTCTAATATTTGGTTTTCATATCTTGGAAGAGCAAATAAATCAGGTCCGGCAACATTGCCTTTGATTGCTAAAACAGAATGGCTGAAGATGCTTCTTGCCCAACTTGAAGAACTTTACCTCCATTCCAACCAGCATAAAAAGAAAGAGGGAAAAAAGAATAAACAACCCAAATTTATTAATGTAGATGAATTATCCAAGGAGCTTTTTAATTACTTCAAAGAGAAAAATTCTGAAATCCTTTCTCTTGTCTTTGTCGATGATTGTATAATGAGTGGGGGGCAATTAACAGACTACTTTGTTGATTTTGTCGAGAATTACTTAAAATATGCACTCCTACTATCTAAAAACAATGCACCAGAAGAGAAAGATGGATTATTAGAAAATGTACTAGAGAAGAAAGATAAATTATTAAAAAATGCCGTTGTTGATATTCAAAGACTGAAATACTACGCTATTTATGCTATTGGGGTCGAGAATCCATTTATTGAGAAACTATTGAATACTGGTGAACCCATGGTAAATTTAAGGATGGAAATCAATGAATTTGATATAACTCACCGTGCCGGTAATGTTATAATTGAAATTAAGAAACAATTTAAACCTGACGACAAAAATGAATATGAATTTCCCCTTCAGATTGAAGTAAATATCGACACATACATAGCCGATTATACAAAAGGGATCATGAATATCTTTACAAAGGAGGAACCTAATCATATTTGGAAAGTTCTCAATAAATATTATCCAGTAGTTCAACCAAGGGAGAAAGAGCATTGGGTTCAGTTTTCTCCTTTTGGATGGAAGGCCAATGGTGGATTGACAGCAACCTATGCAAATTGCCAGGGAAATACACTACCAATAATCTGGGGCGAAGGTGTGTATAATGGAAAAGCTTGGGTGCCATTGTACATTAGACACTTTAATCCATGGAGTTTAGGTAATGCAAAATTGAAAACGGTTTTAGAAAACATAAGTGCAATATTCAAGGACAAACAAGATATTTCTGAAGAAGATAAAAAAAGAATTTTAGCTTATACTTTGTTAAGGAGAACAGATTTTTTTGAGAAAAAAGATGGTTACAAGAAAAGTATTGGGGGAAATGAATACCTTAAAGTACTGCAAGAAATCAAAGAGTTACTAAAAAACGAAAATTTTATCCTTCCTGATGGAGTTGAAACAGAAATTGCTGGAATACTCGAAAAAATTGCAAAATGGGATAATAATTTCCATCCCGTAGAAGCAGAAGTGATAAAACTTCAATTTATTGTAGACATGTTGACTTCGGACAATGAAAAGATAGCAGGCCTAATTAATTATTCGTCTGTTTATCATAAAAAGTAATTCGGCCCCAATTGTATCATCAAATTCAAATTCATTGATCATTGATAAAAAGATTCGATTCCTGTTATGTCTGAGTAGAAATTCTTGAAAAATATCATAAGCTAGTTCTTCGTTTACCTGAAATTTGATTTTTTGATTCAGTCCGTCCACTGTAATATTTCCAAACTTGAACCATGATAAAAATGAATACTTTACAGGAGGTTTGATGAGTTTACGCTCTAAGTATTCTAGTTCTTGGTATGCCCTATCTTTCTTCTTTTTATCTTGTTGCACATAAATGCTATCCCATTTTTTTAGCCAGGCTCGAATAGTATCAACTTCTTCACTATTTTCCCTCAGATAAATAGCTTGATCAATCATTGAAAACGGTGAATTGATCCTTTCTTTTCGTTTATTCAAAAAATATAGTGCAAAAAACGGAAGAGGCAAGCGTTCATGTTTACTTAATGAATTGAGAAATTTGCTTGGAAATGATCCTCTTCGTGCAACGACTCTATTTTGAATTTTCTTTTCTATCTCGACTCTGAAATCATTTTCGAGATCTTTAATTATTAATGCCCTCTGTGGAGAGGGATTATAAACTAATTTTGATTTATTATTATCAAGAAGAGTTAAACTTTGATTAATTGCAGCAAGGAAGATTACGTCTAAGTATAATGCAGATTGAGGGACATTTTTTAACATCGAAGGTTTGAACTTATCCTTAAATAGATCATACAGATTTTCATCAAAAGATAAAATGTAATCGTATGCGTCTCTGGATTTATTTAAAAGAGGTTTTTTTACAATTTCATGTCTCTCAACAATATCAAAATCTTTGGTAATCCATTTTTCCAAAACCGAATCCAAAAATACTGATGGCTTTGATGCTTCAGTAGCTAAGTAAGCATTATTATTTAATTTACTAACAGTTAATAGCGTTAAATCTTCTATAATATTAGATATTGCTTTATTGCACGCCGATTTATATTGTTCGTCTGTGAAATCAATTGTATTAATGAATTTATTTTTATAGTCCGCTAATCCAAACTTCTCAATTTTACTAATAATTTTCATGGTGTTTTCGAGCGAGTCCTCTCGCTCAAATATTGAGATACTTATTGAATCTGAAAAGAGAATATTTTCTATAAATTGAAGAAATGCAATAAAATCAATTTTTTTAATTGGTTGTGATGATGTAGAATCCAAAACTTTAAAGACTCTATTTAATCCTGTGTTGTCAATTAATTTTTTCATCCTTTATTGCAATAATCCAATTTATTTAATTAACGGACCTTTTGTGAACTCCTTTCAATGCACCTTCACAAACCAATCCCTGAGCACTTTATTCACAACCTTCTGCGAATTATCTTATCCAATCATCAATATGAAGACAAATGATCAAGCCATTAACCTCTACTAAATTCCTACACCTATATGCTATATTTTGGTTATAAGGTATTCCGCTGTGCCATATATTCTACAGCGATAGGATTCTTTAAATACTGATGAATTTTGAAGGTATTCTTTGCAACAACCATCGCTTCTTTTGTCAGACTCTCTGTATAATGTTCATAACCATTGGTTTTTACATTTTGTAGTACAATAAAATGAGCCGTATGTAAGCAGTAATTAACAATGGACGATTTTTGGCAAATAAGATTCCCTACTTTGCTGCATAAAATTACTAAGGTTTATTTACGGTTTAACATCACTTATATTTTTATCCTAATCAGATTACAAACTACACCCATTCAGCTCTTTGTCTGATTAAAGATTGTTTTTCTGTTTTCCAGTCGATAACTTTTCCCTGTTAATTTGATTACTTCCGAGTGGTATAATAGCCGATCCAATAGTGCAGCAGCCAACACTTCATCATTCAATAAATGAGCCCATTCCTTTGGATTTTTATTCGTTGTAATAATAAATGACGACCGTTCGAACATTTGGTTTATAAGCTGAAAGAGCCCGACAGCGATCTCTTTTTCAAGCGGGAACATCATGATATCATCGATTACGAGTAACTGGGCTTTCAGTAGTCGTTTATATTCTGCTCCTGCAATTGCAGTGACCTCTTTCATCCGGATCACATGAACGATTTGATCAATGCTGCGAAACAGGGCACGATACCCATTTTTCAAGGCATCATAGCAAAGGCCGGCCGCGATATATGTTTTTCCGGTCTAATGTAAAATTTTACATTATTGTGGTTATGTAAACCCAAGGATAATGTAAAGTGGGATTGTACCTTTGTTCCAGAAAGGTTGATAATACTACAATGGCCATCAAAACCACTTTACATTATAACGCGACTTTTAGTTGAAGCTTTTCAGCCACTCCAACAAATTATCGTTCTTCATCCAAGAAGGTGTTTACTTTTTAATAATACCCACATATGCTTTCTCGATGGCCTCCCTTTTCTGTTTTGAATCAACTCTTGCATATATTTCAGTGGTTGTAACTGACTCATGGCCTAAAAAATCTCTTATATACACCAAATTAACGCCTGCCTGAAGAAGATGCATAGCTTTTGAATGACGCAAAGAATGACAACTGATCTTATCAGGAATAAGTCCGGTATCCTTTTGTTTTGCCATATAGACGTACTTTAGCAATATACTATTTACACCGGCCCTGGTCAATTTCTCTTTACGGCTGTTGTAAAATAAGGGATCATTTCCCGAATGGATCTCAAGAAGGCCATTCTCTTTCATATAACCCTTAAGATGCACTATTTCCTGGTCCATCAAAGGCACGATCCTGGCTTTGTTCCCTTTGCCAACTATCTTTATTGTAAAGGGTTTACTCAAGCGAATGGAAGATGGTTCCAGATCGATAATCTCCTGCACCCTTGCCGCACAGTCATACATGAGAGCTAACATGGCAAGGTCCCGTCTGCCTTTATACGTTGAAGTGTTTGGCTGTGCGAGTAAGAGTTTGATACCGTCAACTGAGAGGTAATTGATCGTATCTTTTTTAGATTTCTTTTCCTTCAGTGATAGTATTCTCTGCCATTCGCTGAGGTTCTCCGGAAGTTGATATTGAAGAAAACGGAAGAAAGAATGCAATGCGGCAAGTCTGACATTGCGTGTGGCAGCAGAACATTTTCGATCTGATTGAAGCCAATCCAAGAATTCAACAACTCGTTCTTTGGTGATATCCTGAAGTTCCATTTTACTGACTTTTATATTTTTTTGCGATTCCAGAAAAGAGATCAATAAAATGAAAGTGAACTTATATGAGGATATCGTGTTGTAACTCATACCACGTTCACCTGGAAGGTATTTAGACAAGAAGTATGTCAATTGCCTTGAAAAATCAGTTGGTTTCATCGTTCTCTGTATTTGCGTCAATAACTGGGAATACGCTTGAACAGATGTCCGATGACTTTTTGAGAAGTTCCGGATACATCTCAGAAGTTAACCGAACATAGCTGTCGGTTGCATCAAGAGACTGGTGTCCCAAGTAGGTTGATAATATCGGTAAAGAGTAATATAAGTCCAGCCCTGACGTAGACATTGTTGCAAGCGAATGCACACTGAAGGTATGTCTGAGATCGTGCATGCGAGGACCAACGCCTCTGCCACCATGGGATATATTCGCCTTGTAAATAATTCTCCTGAACCATTTATAAGCTGTGTAATTTGAAAGAGGTGAACCATTTGTTCTTACAAAAAATCTATTCTCTTTCCCAATAGGAACTTTCAGTTTTCTATGGTTCATGTACTCATTACATGCATCTGATATCGACTCCGAAAAAGGAACCATCCTCTCCTTCCCGTTTTTACATTGCCTTAAAACAAGGTATCTTTCCTTAAGATTGATATCGTTGCACGTAAGATTAAGTGCCTCGCTGATTCTTATTCCAGTGGCATAGAGTAATCTAAACAACACCGGCATGGCAATTAGGGATGAATCATAATGTCTGGGAACACATTTCAATGTGTCACAGGTCGTGAAGATCGTTTGGATTTCATCCTGTGAAAAAATGTATGGGGTGAAAGTGCTTTTGTTCTGAGGCAGTTTGGGGAGGTATGATTTAAAACCCAGATCACATAAAAATTGGGAGAATTGACGAATGTGCTGTATTCTATTATACTTGGTTTTATCTGATTCATTCGGTCTTTTCGTACACAATTCATCAATAAATTCCTTGGTTACTTCTATCTCTGACAGATTTTGTGCAATAGCTAATTTATCAAACATAGAGAAAGCATGACCAACATCAGAGTATTTATAACCCAGGCTTTTTTTTAAATCGATAAATTGATCCATATAAGGCCCAAACACACTATAAAACAGCCTATTCATAATAAAACCCTCCTTTCTGTTCGTAGAAGGATAATGGAACCGGCGGTACATCAAGGGCACATTTCCTTAAAGAATTTAAATCGATCCGTAAATAGTACATGGATGATTCCAGCTTTCTGTGACCCAATGCTTCTGATATTACAGGCAATGGAACGTTCTCTTTCAATAGGGCGCTGGCAAAGGAATGTCTGAGAGAATGGGGACCGTGTTTCCTGTTGGCAATGTTTATTCCTGCCAGAGTCATATTTCTGCGTACTAAATTTCCTATATCATGGGTATGCATCCTTTCATATGGTGGCTGCAAGTGAAGAAAACAGTGACAGTCCTCGGAAACAGGTCGACCATACTTGAGATAATTTATTATTGCATTACCAATCTCGGGTAAAAGTGGAAGTTCTGTGGCTTTCCCAGTCTTATACTGATTAAATGTAATGATATTGTGTTCCCAAATGATATGCTCAAATTTAAGTTCACATATATCAGATGCTCTAAGTCCCAATTTTGTTGCCAACAATATAATTGCATAGTCACGTTTACCCTTCGGACTTCCTCTGTCCACCGCCTTTAAAAGGGTATCTATTTCTTCATCAGTAAATGAAGATGGTAGTTTCGGCTGGTCTTTATAATTATCCCTGGGGATTATCCGCGAGTAGTCAACCTGTAGAATTTGTTGATCGTACAAATGACGGAAGAAGAGTCTGAACAAGCCCAAAGCAACATGTTTTTTAGCAGGAAAACCCGGTTCCATTCTTTCAATGTAAGATAGGATTTCAGAAGCTGTGATATCGGTTATCTGTTTTCGTAAATTGTTGGTGTAACAGTAAAATGGATACAAGTAAATAATGTACGATTGGATCGTTTTATCCGATAGCATTAAGGCTTTTCCCCTATACTGAATAAAATCTAAAATGATTTGTCCGAAAGAACCTGTAAACACCTTGGGGTGATGTTTTCTTGGACCCATCCATAAACGACCTGTTTTTTGGAACTCTGAGAGGACTTCGATTACATTGACTAAATCTTTCTCCTTCCGATTAAGTTTATCGTAATCAAAATTGCCTAATGCTGATATCAGGAAGGCCTGTTCCACTTGTGAATCGTAGTATTTGATCTGATTTTGCAACATAAAATACTTTACTTGCTGCCATTTGCTACGGTATCGGGCAATTGTTCCATCACTGCGATGAATGTCTCTCATATAGTCGAACATCGCATTGGTAAGACTGTCGATTTCTTGTCTTTGGTTTTCCATTACTTCAATTATTTGATTGTACGGCAATAGTGCCAATTGTAAAACAAAAAAATAATGTAAAGTAATATTGGACTTATTTGGGATTTTTTGTAAAGTAATCGCTGTATTTCACGCTTCACTTTACATTATCCTTGGGTTTACATAACCGGTTCCGCTGGGGCCGGTGAGCATCAAGTTGAAGTGCTGGTCCAGCCAAAGCAGTTCGCGCAGCTGACGAAGCTGCTGGATGGATATCCCATTGATAAATGACGGATTGTATTCATCCAGGTCATGCTGCAAAGGAAGTTTAGCCGCTTTCATACGCTTCACCAGCTCACAGGCACTTCGGTATTTGGCTTCTTTATCCAGCATACTGAGGGAGTACTCAAGATAACTGATCTTGGTTTTCTGGGCCGATTCTAAAAGAGGTTCTATGCCACTTATCAAGCCATGAAGTTTCAGATCACGGGCTTGGTCTTTAAACATTTCCAGTCGTTCCATAGCCTACTGAATGATGGTTTGATAATCATTAATATCACTCACCTGGGGCTCGTATTGCATCATAAACGAAGCATCCCCAACAGGCATCAGGATATTGACTTGGGTTAAATCAACAGCCGGGGTCGCATTAATTTGATGGTATGAACGGAGAACATCACAAAATTCAGTGGCGGAGTAAAGCCTGTGCTTTAAGCAATACTCCAGGGCTTTCAATACCAGGCAAGGATCACTCACCTGGGTTTCTTTACGGATCAATAGCAGCTGATCCCGAACATACCTGGGTTTTTCTTTTCGGATATGCTCCAGGAACAAAGTAGCCAGGGATGGATTAGTAAACAAGGAGCTCACTTCTTCGATCAGATGTTGTACTTTTTGAGAAGTATCTCTGAGGTGTTGGGTATTACGGATCGTTCGTCCTTTACCATATGCAATGGGATGCCTGGCGATTAACCGTAAGTCTTGATTATAGATTTCAAGGGAACCTTCTTTCACTTTGACCTGCACCAGCGTTTCAGGGTCACGGTAAGTACCCAAAGGAACAGTATATTGATTGCCCTTAAAACTGATTACGTTGTCTTTTCTGACATGGTAGAAGTACTGAGATTCGGTCAACGGGATAAACTCTGTAAAAGGAACCAGAAAGGCTTTTTCGATCAACCATTCCTGGCAGGGGATTCTTCGTATGGTGGCATGTTCTTTGGCATTAGCGGTTCGGTTAAGCCAGCTGAGCGATTGTTCATTCAATATCTCGATGGTTGTAAACAACCTTCCACGAAGAAAGTTTTGTTTTACGTATTTGACCACATTCTCGACTTTGCCTTTACTTTCGGGATCTGCTTTACGACAAAAATGAAGCTTGAACTTTCGCTGTTGCACATACCGGTTAAATTCTTCAGTAAGTAACAGATCTCCATGATTTTCATCCATGAGCAAAGTACAGTCCTGATCAAAGACCACTTCTTCGCTTATCCCTTCGTAGAAAGAAAAGCCCAGGTCCATGGATTCAACGACAAAACTGGTAGTGATTGGATTAAGGGTAAATCGAACATATTTTTGACGGCTTCTGGCAAGGACCATCGTCATAAAGTATACTCGCTTACGGCTTCCATCAGGTTCTCTCAGCACATACTGCCCGAAGTCAACCTGTGCCTGCTGCCCGTAAGGAAGCTGTTCCACCTGTTGATATTGCCTTGGGTGGCCTTGAACCTTCGGAATGTTATATCGTTTCCTGATGTAGTTTACAAAATTGAATACCGTTTTCGATGCCACCTGGAATATGTCAGGATAGGTTTCTTTCAACCAATCATCCACTTGAGCCGCCGAACAATCTGGACAACCTTCTAACCGCTCTTTGATAAACAGTTCATAGGGTTTCAGCTTCTTTTGCCTGTGTTGAAGCTTAAGGAGCATTTTTTCAAATACTTCCGGGCTCATTCGAAGGTACTTTCTAACCGTCTTGGGGTCTTTGCCAGTTTCCCTGCTGATTTGGGATACCTTGTACTTTTTATCGAAAAGTTCTTTAACTTTGTAATACATGGTTTGTCTTTTAAACTGTGTCGTCATGAGCCTTTTGCTTTTTTGGTTCGCACCTTAAAGTTAAAAAGGCTTTGACGTATTATGCGACAAACCAGGGATTCTTATTTACGAAAAAACAGGGATTGTTATTTACCGTTTACAAAGGGCTTAATATCGATCATCCAAACATGGTTTGGGAATCAGCCTACTATAGTCCAGAATAGTCATACATACCGATATTATTTTACTTATTTGAACTATCATTCCAGGATCCAGGCTATGATTTATTGCAATTTCTATAAAAGAATTAAAACGTTAAACTTTTCTTCAGTCGAGAATTTTCATCTAATGCTAGACATTTTTTTATCAACTCAAACTCATCAACTAGTATTGGAGCGTTTTCAGTAACACTTTTTATTAAGCAAAATGATAGATATAATAAAAGATAAGAAATAAAAAATGAATAATCCAACATTTCCGAGTTTATCTTCCTTGAGGTGTCTTTGTAATCATTAAAACAAGCAAAAGTTAGATCTGTTCTTCTACTATAAAGATCGATAAGAATAGGCCAATAATTATTTTTGTAGTGAATTAAATTACGTTGTAAGGAAAAATCAGAAGGGTTGATGTGCTGCAAACAACTTATTAATTCATCATCCCAAACCGAAACCTCAGAAGTTCTAAGAACTCGCATAAAAATCTCCCAATAATGAAGATGCCCTAAATCTTCAGTAAGTAAAAACTTCATTAAAGGAGGAGGTTGATATCCTTTTTTTAACTGTTTGCTCGATAGTTTTCCTTCTTCTGGGAAACAATCTATCATTAGGCACTTCTTACGAGATTTAACTCTAGGAAAAGATAATCCAAGCAAACATAATAAGGATTTAAGAGCAAAGAAACTTGAATGGTATGCACTTGATATAGACCAAGATATAACACCATTTTCAACGTGCATTAATCCGGCACTATTGATGTGTGATGCCTTGTGGAATAGAAAAATCCCTTCTCTAAAAATTTCACTTCTCAAATAGCTTAATTCTTGATGAAGTAGAGTCCCTGGTTTCTTTAAAGTACTTCTTGCTAATTCTTCTATATCTGGCAAATCAGCAATTTCTTCCTGTGGGGCTTGACCAGGTGGGGATATTGTAGGAAGATAATTCAACCATTTCTTTTGAATAGTGGTCCAATCTCTGTGATCAATCTTTTTTAAATCATGTTCGAAAGCCATAACTTTTATAACCTGATTGTTTTCCTTTCTCCAGTTTGTCCAATCTCAAACATAGAAACTAATTCACTGTTTAAATCATTACCAGCTTCAATCTCTGCTCCACTTCCACTTCCTTTAGTGTGCCAAGTTGAGAAATCAAAATAATCAATCTTTTTAAAGACTTCAACCACATCTTCAACTGTAAATCCTTTATGTTCACGCAAACATATGGAAAAAAATGCAGGTAATGAGTTCATTAATGCACCAAAACCCAATGTCTGAAAGAAAATAGAATCCATTCTGTTAAATTCTTTAGGAAACACTAATCGAAGCCCTTTATAATAATTTGAGATTATACCACGCTGCTCAATCTGATTATACACTTGAAGAATTCCTTTTCCAGGGAGGATAAGTGGTGTTATTTTTCTAACAAAATTAGTTAAGGAAATCTCGCCTCGTTTTGGTGATGTTGTTATGACTATTTTAGCATAAAATGGAGAGTCTTCATCCTTTTTCAACTCAATAGCAATATTTGCAGCACTTTCTTTACCAATCTCTGCGGGAGATTTAAATGGCAAATTTTTCAATAAATCTAAATAAAGTGATGAGGGCACACCCTTTGCTTCCTGATTTATTGTTATAAATAATTGAATCTGCTTTTGTATTGATAATCCAATAAAAGCAATAACTGGTAATTCTATATCAACCTTGGAATTAAAGGCTCCAGCTAATCGATGTTGGCCATCAATAACCCACCCTGTATCTTTAGATTTATTCAAACAAAGGAATTTTTTTCCGTCCTTACTAACTACTTCTCCCTCATCAAAACTCACTAAAAGGCTTTGTGGGATGGGGTTTTTATCATCTATATACTTTGAAATTGCTCTAACCCTTGAGCCAGATAATGCTCGTTGGTAACCTTCGTCTTTATCTTCAATTTTACGGTTTATGGATATAATATCCCACAATACTTTAGCTTTCACATGAAAAAAAACTAATTTTTCATCCCCTTGTGTGAATTCACAACATGAAAACTCAATTTTTACATTTTTTTTGGTTTTTATTGACATAATTTATTTTTTAATATAAAAATTATCTGGTTTTTTTGCAACAGCTGTTTTTGGATCAGGTATGAAAATTGGTGTACCTATTTCACGAATTGGAAGTTTACCTTCTTTAAATAACTCAATTCGTTGTTCCCCAATTCTAATAAATTTTTTATACTTCTCTATCCCTATCGAGTTCCGATTATTTTTAATTGCTGCAATAAGTGTAGAACCAACTCCCGCATAAGGATCTAGTATCCAGTCACCCTCGTTTGTCAGTGCTAAAACACACCTTTCAACAAGTTCAATTGGATATTGGCAAGGATGAATAGTTTTTTCTTTATGATGAGCTTTTACATTTGGTATCTCCCATAAATCTTTATCCCACTCTTTTTTTAGTATTACCCAAACGTCGGAAGGATTTTTTCCAATGGGGTTTCCGGAAATTTGACCTTTTTTTTCTCCTTTATACGATTTTTTTCCAGGATATTTTGCTGGAATTCTCACAGAATCGAGGTTAAATGTGTAGTTCGAATTTTTAGTATACCACATTATTGTCTCATATCGGCCAGAAAATCTCAACGAGGCATGTAAACCATGTCCAAAATGCCAGATTATCCTATTCCTCAATATGAAATTAAATTTTTTAAAAATATCATGATAGAAAATATCTAAAGGAATAACTTCTTTGGATTTTGGATTTACATAGTTTCCAACTTGCCAGCAAATACT
>Ga0172376_10000273_pt1 | contig 66145 bp, 62 predicted proteins | sample Lak35m_FD_121114 | JGI IMG/M metagenome (GOLD analysis project Ga0172376, IMG submission 121114) | Freshwater microbial communities from Kabuno Bay, South-Kivu, Congo - kab_092012_35m | ecosystem: Environmental > Aquatic > Freshwater > Lake | place: Democratic Republic of the Congo: South-Kivu... | reverse complement strand
GTATCTGACTGGCAGATTGGATAGCCTAAGTATTCCAGCACCTGTTCGGTATAGACCCGGTTAATGGTATGCCCGGCAGCGCCGTGCATGACAATATTAAAACCCTGTTTGGCCAGAGTCAGCGCGGCCAGTAAAAACCACGGATAATGTTTGCGTTTCCCGGCATAGGAGGACCAGTCCAGATCTACATCTAAAGTTTTAAACTGCAACTGGTCACGGGTGGCCTGAACAAAGCCGGCCAGTTCATCGACCGATTCTTCCTTGACCCGCAGCAGCATCAGAAAAGCGCCGAGCTGAACATCCAGTACCTCCTGTTTCAGGATCATGGAAAAGGCCTGATAGGCTTCTTCATAGGTGAGGGAACGTGCACCATTTTTGCCTTTTCCCACAATACGCACGTACTGGGCAAAAGGATGTTCAACGTCTTTATAAATGTTTCTTTTCGTGCTCATGTAACTGCCTGAATCTCAAATAAATGGCGCCGGTCGCTTCCCACAATATACACATGTTTGCGGTTTTTTAAAAACCATATGCTTTGCTCGGATTTAGACTAATGTCTAAGCTGTTTCTGCTTTAAAGTTGGCCAGTTCTCGCTGTTTTTAGCAGCACTACATTTGAATTTTAGGTAAAATTCGCAGCGTTTTATATTGTTTTTTATTTTACTCATCTCCTGTTCTAAAAAGCCGCTTTTGCGTTTGAGCCTGTTGATTCTGGCGGCTCAAAGTAAGCCCGACTTTTGCCGATGAAAATAAAGCGTTGAATGTTTTGAGCCATGGCTCAAGGCAGCGTATGCCTGTTGTTTTAAAACAGGCAGAACAGGTCGTGGGTAACAAATCAAGGGTATTTGTCCTCTGGACAAGAACAAAAGTAGATCTGTTATGGCCAAGCAACCTATTTATAAATCCCTGTATTTTCAGGTGATTATTGCAATTATTGCAGGTATTCTCGTCGGTCATTATTCTCCTAGTGGCACACAAATTATTAATGGCGTGGAACAGTATGTTCCGGGTCTGGGTGAGCAGCTGAAACCCTTAGGTGATGGCTTCATCCGTTTAATCAAAATGATTATTGCGCCGGTGATTTTCTGTACCGTGGTGAGTGGTATTGCTGGTATGGAAAGCATGAAATCGGTGGGTAAAACCGGTGGCGTGGCATTACTGTATTTTGAAATTGTCTCTACCATCGCCCTGATTATTGGTCTGGTGGTGATTAACGTCTGGAAACCAGGCGTTGGCATGAACGTTGATCCAGCTTCTTTGGATACCACAGGTATTTCCAAATATGTAGAAACTGGTGAAGCACAATCTACAGTCGAGTTCCTGTTAAATATCATTCCAAATACCGTGGTCGGTGCCTTTGCCCAGGGTGAAATCCTGCAGGTGCTGATGTTTGCCATTCTGTTTGGTTTTGCGTTACACCGTTTAGGGCCAGCAGGTAAGCCGGTCTTAAAACTGATTGACCAGATTTCGCATGTGTTCTTTAACATTGTGAACATGATCATGAAAGTTGCGCCAATTGGTGCTTTCGGTGCGATGGCCTTTACTATTGGTAAATACGGGATTGGCAGTCTGGCGCAACTGGCGCAGTTAATTATCTGCTTCTACCTGACCTGTGTGCTGTTTATTTTTATCATACTCGGCAGTATTGCGCGCATGACTGGTTTTAGTATCGTAAAAATGATCCGCATGATTCGCGAAGAATTACTGATTGTATTGGGGACCTCATCTTCAGAATCGGTATTACCACGCATGTTGAAGAAACTGGAAATTGCCGGCTGTGAAAAATCGGTGGTGGGTCTGGTCATTCCAACGGGTTACTCATTTAACCTGGATGGTACCTCGATTTATTTAACCATGGCCGCAATCTTTATTGCCCAAGCCACTAATACGCCTTTAGAACTGCATCATCAGATTACTTTATTGCTGGTGCTGTTGATTTCCTCTAAAGGTGCAGCAGGGGTGACCGGTTCAGGCTTTATTGTGATGGCGGCAACACTGGCGGCTGTGGGTCATATTCCGGTGGCCGGTCTGGCGCTAATTCTGGGTATTGACCGCTTTATGTCTGAAGCACGTGCCTTGACCAATCTGGTGGGTAACTCATTGGCGACTATTGTTGTAGCGAAATGGGTGGGTCAGCTGGATCAGGAAAAGCTGCAATATGCATTAAATAATCCGGAAGAAATTGACCGCAAGATGGCAGAACAAAGCCAGCAATCTGCTTCGGCTTAACAGCAGGGCGGTGACTAAAGGAAGCTTCGGCTTCCTTTTTTATTACTTGGCAGTCAATAAAAAAGCCGGGCAAAGCCATGACAGTACGCTTAAAAATGCATAGCATGGGGCTGAATGTAAAACAAGAATGTACCCTACAAGGATCGACTATGCTGGCTTATGATGCAGATTTAGAATTATTCCGTGACAACTTCCGCCGCTTTATGAGCGAACAGATTGCCCCGCATTATGAACAGTGGGAACGGGAAGGAATTATGCCGCGCTCGGTCTGGAACCAGCTGGGTGAAAACGGCTTTTTATGTGTAGATGTACCGGAACAATATGGCGGCTATGGCGTACCGACCCATTATTCACTGATGCTGGTGGAAGAATCGGCACGTGCCGGTTATAGCGCCCTGTCTACCGGTATTTCCTGTCATTCAGAAATTGCTGCGCCGTATATTTTAAATATTGGTTCAGAAGAACAGAAACAGTACTGGCTGCCAAAAATGGTTAGCGGTGAAGTGGTCGGTGCGATTGGTATGACCGAGCCGGGCGCTGGTTCTGACCTGCAGGCCATGCGCAGTCATGCCATTTTGCAGGGCGATCATTATGTCCTGAATGGTTCTAAAACTTTTATTTCTAATGGCCAACATGCCGATCTGGTGGTGCTGGCGGTAAAAACCGATCCGCAGGCACGCGCCAAAGGCGTGTCTTTATTATTAGTCGATACCCATCTGGATGGCTTTAAGAAAGGCACCAACCTCGACAAGATTGGCCTGCACGCTCAGGACACCTCGGAATTGTTCTTTGATAACGTGAAAGTACCCAAAGAACAGTTACTGGGCCAGCCGGGACAGGGCTTTGCCTATTTAATGCAGGAATTACCGCGTGAACGGACCGCGATTGCTGCCACCGCCTTGGGCGCTATCCGTGGTTCAATTGACATCACCACGCAATACGTCCAGGAACGTCAGGCTTTTGGTCAGAAAATTGGCCAGTTCCAGAACAGCCGTTTTGTTTTGGCACAGGCTAAAATTGATGAGCTGGCCACGGCTGCGTTTTACAACCAGAATGTCGAGCTGTATATGCAGGGCAAACTGGATGTCGAAACAGCAGCAGCATTAAAAAGCTTCTCGACCGATATGCAGATGAAAGTGGCCGATCAGCTGCTGCAGCTGTTTGGTGGTTATGGTTATATGACTGAATATCCAATTTCTCGTTTCTTTGTCGATGCCCGTATCCAGCGGATTTATGGCGGCACCAATGAAATTATGAAAGAGATTGTGGCGCGAGGTTTATTGGGCCGTTAAGTCCTATACATCAGACCAAATGAAAACACCCGCCCAGCATGGACTGGGCGGGTGTTTTTTTGCGGGTATGTTTCTGAGAATGCTTTTTAGTGCAGGCTGAGCACATGCAGACTTTCTCGAATAAAAATCGGCAAGTCTGCTGGTGAGCGTGAGGAAATATACAGGTTATTGTCATTTACCACCGCCTCATCAAAATACACGGCGCCGGCATCCATCAGCTCCAGCATCACCGGGGCAATGCTGGTCATGCGCCGGCCTTTGACCACGCTGGCATGAATCAGCAGTTGCGGACCATGACAGGTGCTCATAATCGGTTTCTGGGCATTGGCAAAGTTTCGGACAAAATCGACAAAGCGCAAATCATCACGCAGTTGTGCCGGAGATTGGCCGCCGGGAATCAGCAGCGCATCAAAATCATGAATGGTCACATCATCTATACTTTGGTCGATGGTCACCGAGCTGCGCCGTTGATAACCATAGACAATATTGCCGGCCTTGTTTTCAACATTTACCACGCTATGCCGCGCTGCACGGAAGGCATGGATCAATTCTGGATAGTCTGCATCTTCATAATCATGGGTAATCAGCACCGCGATTCTTTTTGACATTATTATTCTCCGAATTGCTTTAAATAAAAGAGTAAAGGGGAAAAAGCAAAATTTCATTGCTGCTTTGTAACCAGTTTTCTTATTTCTTTTTCAAGTTAAAATTTCTGGAATTTTATTCAATATTTATGGGCGTAATTTTCTATGTAAGTAATTATGACGCCTGTTCAGTTTACGCAATAAACTTGCAAAATCCTATCACTATTCATCGAATTCAGATGCAAAAGCTATCGGCTGATTGGAAAAAGGCCTGTTTCATCTGCTTAAATTCGCTACACTCTGGATGGAGAAACAGGCAAAGCGTCGTGACTTGTTCAGAATTATTCATGAGCCATAGCTGTTCAATTGATAAACAATCTCATAAGTTGCAGAGAGTTTAATCAACTGTTTGTTTTTAAGACTGAATCAATCAAAGTTGTATTGCGCAACATTTGAAAGCTAACTATTGTTATACTGTTTGCATACCGTTTATGAAGGGCGACATAACAATGATCAACGACGATCAAAACACAACGACTTCTCTTGACCTGAACAATATTCGTGAGGAAATTGACTCTGTAGACATGCAGATTCAACAACTGATTAACCGTCGCGCACGATTGGCAGAAGCGGTGGCCAAAGCCAAATTTGCCGCTGAAGAGAATCCGCTGTTTTACCGTCCGGAACGTGAAGCACAAGTTTTACGTAATGTTATGGATCGCAATGAAGGCCCATTGTCGGATCAGACCATGGCACGTTTATTCCGTGAAATCATGTCGGCCTGTCTGGCACTGGAAGCACCGCAAAGTATTGCCTTCCTGGGGCCTGTTGGGACTTATACCCATTCTGCGGTACTCAAGCATTTCGGTCATGATGCCTTGGTGCGCCCTTTACAAACCATTGATGAAGTATTCCGTGAAGTGGAAGCGGGCAGTGCGCATTATGGTCTGGTGCCGGTAGAAAACTCCTCTGAAGGAGTGGTGAACCATACCTTAGACTGCTTTAAAACTTCAAATCTGAATGTGATTGGCGAAGTTGAATTGCCGATTCATCATCAGTTCCTGATTTCTGCAAATACCCGTAAAGACAGCATTAAACAGATTTATGCACATCAGCAGACTTTGGCACAATGCCGTAAGTGGCTGGATGCGCATTATCCAGGTGTGGAACGTGTCGCTTTAAGTTCCAATGCGGAAGCAGCGCGCCGTATTCGTAATGAATGGCATTCTGCCGCGATTGCCTCTGAAATTGCTGCGAGCATTTATGATCTCGAAATCATGCATAGCAATATTGAAGACAACCCGGAAAACACCACGCGCTTCCTGGTGATTGGTCGTGAGAAAGTGCCACAAAGCGGCAATGACAAAACTTCATTGCTGGTGTCTGCACATGACCGCGCTGGTGCCTTGCTGGAAATTCTGGCGCCATTTGCCAAGCATAATATCAGTCTGACCAGCATTGAAACCCGTCCTGCACTTCCTGAAAAATGGGCTTATGTGTTCTTCATTGATCTTGAAGGCCATATTGAGCAAGACAATGTTAAAGCTGCGATTGAAGAAATTCGTCCTTTGGTTAAAGAGGTTCGCGTGCTCGGCTCTTATCCGGCGGCAGTTTTATAAAATTCTCTGGTGGCCGTGTGCGCTGCATGCGGCTGCTTTTCACCTGTAAATCTGGAAGTAAAAAATGTCGTTTGTCCCAGCCAATGAAGGCATCTCTAAGTTAAAGCCATATCAACCAGGTAAGCCGATCAGTGAACTTGAGCGCGAATTGGGTATTACCGATATTGTGAAGTTGGCATCCAATGAAAACCCGTTGGGCTGTTCAGACAAAGTCAAAGAGGCCGTGGCTGCCGAGCTGGCAGAAATTGGCCGTTATCCAGATGGTGGTGGTTTTATTTTAAAAGACCAGATTGAAGCACAGTTTGGTTTTGGTCATGAACGGATTACTTTGGGTAATGGTTCAAATGACCTGCTGGAAATGTTTGCCCGCGCTTTTGTGTCCGAGCAGGACTCAATCGTATATAGCCAGCACGCCTTTGCGGTTTATGCGCTGGTGACGCAGGCCATTAATGCACAGGCCATTGAAGTACCAGCCAAAGGTTTCTCGCACGATTTAGATGCGATGGCTGCGGCTATTCAGGCCAACACCAAGCTGGTGTTCATTGCCAATCCGAATAACCCGACTGGCACCTGGTTTGAAGAAGCTGAATTTGAAGCCTTCATGCAGAAAGTACCGGCCAATGTAATTGTGGTGCTGGATGAAGCCTATGTGGAATACTTCCCGGAAAACTTCAACAGCCTGAAATATCTGGATCAGTATCCAAACCTGATTGTTAGCCGTACCTTATCAAAATGCTATGGTCTGGCAGCGCTACGTGTCGGTTTTGCTCTGGCCTCTGTACAGGTAACTGATTATTTAAACCGTATCCGTCAGCCATTTAACGTGAACCATTTAGCCATGGTGGCAGCCGTGGCCGCGCTGAAAGATGAAGCCTTTATCGAAAAATCACGTGAAGTGAACAAGGCTGGTATGGCGCAGCTGGAAGCAGGCTTTAAAGCACTGGGCCTGAATTACGTGCCTTCACGTGCCAACTTTATTCTGGTTGATGTACAGGCTGATCCGGCACAAACCTTCAATGCCTTGCTCAAAGAAGGCGTGATTGTACGTCCGGTTGGTATTCCAAACCATCTTCGTGTATCGATTGGAACAGAAGCAGAAAATGCCAAATTCCTGACTGCACTGGCGAAGGTGTTAGGTCTGGACGCAAAGGCATAAGCCATGACGCAACCTCTGTTTGAAAAAGTCGCTTTTATTGGACTTGGGCTGATTGGCTCAAGTCTGGCGCGTGTGATTCAGGCTGAACAGCTGGCTCATGAGGTGGTGGCATCGACCCGTTCGCAAAAAACGCTACAAGATGCCAAAGCCTTGGGTTTAATTGCTGCCGGTTATAGCGATCCGGTCGAAGCGGTAAAAGATGCTGATCTGGTGGTGCTGGCCTTGCCGGTACGTGCCACCGAATACGTATTGCAGCAGATTAAACCGTATTTAAAGCCCGATGCAATCCTGACCGATGTCGGCAGTACCAAAGGCAATGTGGTCGATGCAGCCAAAGCGGTGTTTGGTGAACAACTGCCTGCCGGTTTTGTGCCGGGCCATCCGATTGCCGGAGCCGAGCATACCGGCGTCCATGCGGGTAAGGTTGATTTATTCGCCAATCATAAAGTGATTTTGACTCCATTACCGACCAGTGCGGATTGGGCGGTCAATAAACTGATTCAACTGTGGGAAGCAGCCAAAGCGGAAGTGATCTGTATGGATGTGGACAAGCACGATGAAGTGCTGGCACATACCAGTCATCTTCCGCATTTAATGGCATTTAACCTGGTGGAGCAACTGGCCAACCGGGAAGACAATTTAGATATTTTTCGCTATGCTGCAGGCGGCTTTCGTGATTTCTCGCGAATTGCAGCCAGTGATCCACAAATGTGGCACGACATCTTCTTTGCCAATAAAAAGGCAATTTTGAATGCAGTCGATGGCTTTGAACAACAGCTGGCGATCTTGCGCCAACTGATCGAACAGGAAAACTCGCAGGCTTTAATGGGCCTGCTGGGACATGCTCAAGCAGCGCGTCAGCATTTCAATCATATGCTGGCCAAAAAACCGTTGATGGAGAACAATAAAGTGACACAACAATTTACGATTTTACCGGGCTCTAAAAATTTCCAGGGTAAATTTACTGTGCCAGGTGATAAATCTGTGTCACATCGTTCAATCATGTTTGGTGCAATTGCAGAAGGCACCACCCATGTCACCGGCTTTTTGGAAGGTGAAGATGCGCTGGCGACCTTGCAGGCTTTTCGTGATATGGGCGTCAGCATTGAAGGCCCGAAAAATGGTGAAGTGACTATTCACGGTGTGGGTATGCAGGGCCTCAAAGCTCCAGCTGGTGCGCTGTATATGGGGAACTCTGGTACCTCCATGCGTTTGCTGTCAGGTATGTTATCGGCGCAGGCCTTTGATTCGGTCATGACCGGTGATGCATCCTTGTCCAAGCGTCCAATGGAGCGTATTGCCAAGCCATTACGTGAAATGGGGGCGCAAATCCAGACCACAGGTGAGCGTGGTACGCCACCGGTGTCAATTACTGGCAGCCAGCAGTTAAAAGGCATTCAGTACGATTTACCGATGGCCTCGGCACAGGTGAAATCAGGAATTTTACTGGCCGGTTTGTGGGCCGAAGGTGAAACTGCAGTAACTGAACCGGAACCAACCCGCGACCATACCGAGCGTATGCTGCGTGCTTTTGGTTATGAAGTGAAAACCGAAGGTAACCGTATTTCCCTGCAAGGCGGCGGTAAACTGGTGGGAACCAATATTCAGGTGCCTTCAGATATTTCATCTGCAGCGTTCTTTATGGTGGGCGCGGCGATTACTGAAAATGCCGATGTCACTTTAGAAGCTGTGGGCATTAACCCGACCCGTACTGGTGTGATTGAAATCCTCAAGCAAATGGGCGCAGATATTAGCGTATCCAACGAGCGTATTGCCGGCGGTGAACCGATTGCCGACATTCGTATTCAGGGCAGCCGTACCTTAAAAGGTATTCATATTCCGGAAGATCAGGTGCCACTGGCGATTGATGAATTCCCGGCGCTGTTTATTGCAGCCGCCTGTGCGGAAGGCCAGACTGTACTGACTGGTGCGGCCGAGCTTCGCGTCAAAGAATCTGACCGGATTCAGGTGATGGCAGATGGCCTAAAGACCATGGGCATTGACTGTACCCCAACTGAAGATGGCATCATCATTGAAGGCAAGGGCAAAGCAGGTGACTGGTCGCCTGTGTTCACTGGCGGTGAAATTGAGTCACATCATGACCACCGTATTGCCATGAGTTTCTCGATTGCCGGTTTACGTAACTCGGAAGTAATTAAAATTGTGGGTACAGAAACGGTCGCGACCAGCTTCCCGACCTTTACCCAATTGACCGCTCAGGCCGGTCTGCAGATTGAAGTGACCGAATAAAGAAAAAAATAACCCAAAACAGCCAAGCTTTTGCTTGGCTGTTTGCTTTATATTGCTTATGCTAAAAATACAACGAACAGCAGTAGGGTCGTTTATGAAAACACTCCAGTTTACCGCACAATGTGATAACAAGGCCGAATTACAGGACTGTAAGATTGCCCAGAATTATGTGGCAGATTTGCTGGCCCGACAGTTAAACCAGCACGGCTTTGAAACCTTGCCGCAAAGTGGCGCACAAATTGCGGTTAGTGTGGAAGATCATCCTTTGCCCTTAAGCGTGAGCTGTGAAAGCCGCGATGCCGAAGGACGACTGGTATGTGAAATCCTGTCTTACCCGGAAGAAGAGCAGGATTGGTTTGACCGGATTGAATCGCAAAGCCTGCTAAATCAGCTGGCCCAGGCGGTCGAGCAGACCTTAAAACAGGATGAAAACTTTACTGCCTTTGAATGGAAAAATTAAAACAATGCTAGATGGAAATCGCGAAGCCATTTCGTCTGTATCCATTTTAAAATTAACAGTACCGTCACTGATCTCCCCCCCATAAAAAAACCCATCAGCAGATGGGTTTTTGTCTTTAGCCTAAGGCCAGGAAGCGGGTAATCGCAATCCGCAGCTGTTTTAAATAGCCGGTAAAGAAATGGTTGGCGCCCGGTAAAATGGTAACCAGATGACGCTGTGGTTTGGCCCAAGTAATCATGTCCGAGAGCAGGGTCACATCATCGGCTTCGCCATGAATAAACAGGATGTCACCTTTAATTTCAGGGGTTACATAGTGACGTACACCAGCCACAGTCGCAGTCGGCAAGCCGCATAAAATGGTCTGTTTTGGCTGTAATTCAACCGGTAGCGCTGCATAACTCTTTGCCATCACATGCGCACCAAAGCTGAAACCGCCGGCATAGAACGGTAGGTCAATGTGCTGACTGCGCGCATATTTGATGACTTCTAGAATATCGTCCGTTTCGCCAAAGCCTTCATCATGCACACCTTCACTCTGGCCTGAACCACGGAAGCTTGGGCGATACACTACGCAGCCGCGCTCGAGGTACATTTGTGCTAATAATGCAGGAACTTTGTGTTGCGGGGTGCCGCCTTGCAATGGATGGGGGTGGCTGACAACCGCGAATCCTTTCACTTCACCCTGTGGATAATCTACGAAAACTTCAATTCGACCCACAGGACCTGGAATGAAAATTTGCTCGGACATAAGATAATCGAATAATGGCAGGAGAATCGATTATTTTACCGATTATGTTTAGGAAAAACACAGATTGGCATTAAAATAAGCTGACTGTTATAGTTTGATTAATTATTTTTTAACCACTTTTTGATCAGGATGTGTATGCTCGCCTTAATTTCTCCTGCTAAGACTTTAGATTATGAATCTGCATTACCCACCGACAGCCACACCTTACCAAGACTATTAGCGCATTCACAAGAACTTATCGACGTTAGTCGTACGCTATCTGCTTCAGAAATCGCCAATTTAATGAGTGTGAGCGAAAAAATCGCCAATCTAAACGTAGAACGCTTCCGCGACTGGCAGGCCGATTTTGATTTTTCGAATGCGCGTCAGGCGCTGTTTGCCTTTAAAGGTGATGTGTATACAGGCTTAGATGCTTATAGTTTGTCTGCTGCAGATATTGAATTTGCTCAACAACATTTGCGTATGCTTTCTGGTTTATATGGCTTGCTGCGTCCTTTGGATTTAATGATGCCGTATCGTTTGGAAATGGGCACTAAGTTGCATAATACGCGTGGTGAAAATTTATATCGTTTTTGGGGCGATATCATCACCAATTTAATTAACCAAGATTTAAAACACAACCAGTCGGCATTATTGGTCAATCTGGCTTCCGATGAATATTATAAGTCAGTGCAGGAAGCAAAAATTCAGGCTGAAATTATTAAACCTGTGTTTTTAGATCAGAAAAATGGCAAGTATAAAGTCATCAGTTTTTATGCTAAAAAAGCCCGTGGTTTGATGGCGCGTTTCATCATCGAAAATAAATTGGAACGTGCAGAAGACTTAAAAGCCTTCAATAGTGAGGGTTATTATTTCGATGCAGATAGTTCTTTAAAAGGAGAATTGGTCTTTAAACGTGACGAGCAAGTCGCCTAAAGTTGCTTTAATCGTGTAATCTCCCATCATGCTAACGAATGGCAGGTGGGAGAGACTGACCAATCTCCTGTTTGTATTCTTAAAGCTGTTTAAAGGCCTCAATAGCACGTATACGGCTGAATTTTAAATCTACAATTGGGTGAGGATAATCCAGTTTTAGATGTGGATGTTTCGCATACGGTTCATGAATGTTTTTTGCATCTAAATGTGCCAGTTCAGGTAGCCAGCTGCGAATATAATCCCCATTGGGATCAAACTTTTGTGATTGGCTTACTGGATTGAAAATCCGAAAATAGGGCACTGCATCTGTACCAGTCGAGGCACACCATTGCCAGCCACCGTTATTGGCAGCCAAATCGCCATCAATTAAATGTTGCATAAACCACTGTTCGCCCAAGCGCCAGTCAATCAACAAGTTTTTGCACAGAAACATTGCACAAATCATTCTGACCCGATTATGCATCCAGCCCGTTTTTAAGAGTTGTTGCATGCCTGCATCCACAATGGGGATGCCTGTTTTTCCGTGTTGCCATGCCGCTAAACCTGCAGGATCATTGCGCCACGCTACTTGTGCGGTCTGATCTTTAAAAGGGCGGTGCTTTGAAACTTTGGGATAGTCAAACAAAATATGTTGATAAAATTCACGCCAAAGTAATTCATCTAACCAAGTTTGTTGCCCTATGTTTTCAAGATGGAAATGCCCTTGTGAATTGACAAAAACTGCTGCAAGACATTGCCGAATGGAGAGCATGCCGCAGTTTAAATACGCAGATAATTGGCTAGTACCAGACAGCGCAGGAAAGTCACGCTGTTGCTGATAATCATGCATTTGCTCGCGTGTAAAATCATCCAATAATTGCTGTGCATGTTGTTCAGTGACTGCCCATAAATCTTGTTGTGCGGTTGGAAGCGGATTAAAACCTAAGTGCTTTAAGCTAGGTACTGTAGAGAGATATTGCTCAGGAAGTTGAATAGACGTTTGTGGTTGTGGCAGAGGAAAGCAACGCGGAATACTGATACTCAACTGTTGATAGGCATACTTTTTAAATGCGCTAAATACCTGATAAGGTTTCATACTTTGATTGCGCACCGTACCCACAGGAAAAAGCGTGCGGTCATGGTACAAAATTAAGTCCTGACCATGTTGATTCAAGGTGTGTTGAACATCCAGATCACGTTTCAGTTCATTCACTCCCAATTCAATATTGGCATAAATATTTTGAATTGGATGCGTGTCCTTTAATGTTTGATACAGTAGGAGCAACTTTTGTGCAATGTCAGCCCAAGATGGTGTAATTTGAATAATCAGTGGGATATTGAGTTCTGCAAGTTCTTCTTTTAGCGCATTTAATTGACGCAAGTAAAAGTCAATTTTAATGGGTGCATCGTGATGCAAACGATATTGCTGAGGCGAAAGAATCACCACGCCAATACAAGGTCCTGCTTGGCTGGCATGCCAAAGCGCGGTGTGATCTGAAATTCTTAAATCTTGTCGGAACCAAACTAAATTATAGCTTTGCATGGGAAGAATGCTTGCGTTGAGCGCTGGAAAAGTGACTTCATTATAAGCATGGCTGAGTAGCTTGTCTTAAATGCGAGGGGGTTATTTGATCAAGAAAACGACAATGCACTGTGTTGATTCTTCCTGTAATGATCTTTCCACAATAGCCTGCCTGTAAAGATATTTCAATAATGTGCTTATCCTGGATTTTAGAATGGCAAACAATAAAAAGGCAAAGTAAAAATACTTTGCCTTTTGCTTCGATCAATACTGATCTTAGTGGTGATGACCACCCGCACCGTGTACGTGACCGTGATCTAATTCTTCTTGAGAAGCTTCACGGATTTCAACGATTTCAACTTCAAACGTTAAATCTTGACCAGCAAGTGGGAAGTTTGCATCAACAATTACGTTTTCGCCTTCAACTGCTTTTACAGTTACGATTTGAACGCCATCATCAGTTTGCGCTTGGAACTGCATGCCAGGCTGAATGCTGTCTACGCCTTGGAACATTTGCGCTGGAACTTCTTGAACCAGGTCAGGGTTGTATTCGCCATAACCTTCAGCAGCAGGTACGTTTACAGTGAATTTTTCACCTACAGTTTTACCTTCTAGGGCTTTTTCAAGACCAGGGATGATGTTACCCGCACCATGCAAATAGGCAAGTGGTTCACCTTGAGATTGGTCGAGAGTTTCACCCTCTGCGTTAGTCAATGTGTAGTGGAAAGAAACCACGAGGTCATTTGCAATAGCAGTCATGTTATAGATCCATTTAGTTTTCTAAGGGTACATCATAAAGTGAAAAGGCAAATTTGTTGAATACTTTTACTCAAAAAACTCACATTTGGCTTTTTTATGACATTTTCCCAGATATTGGGGCAGTCGATAAAATTTCAATGCAATTTTATTTTAGGGCCAATTTTTCTGCCGAGCATATCTTTGGCGGTCAGCACCCCGGCATGGGTATAGCCATGAATGGTGGCCTGATGCAGCCGGTATAAAGACACATACATTGACTTGGCGACCATGCCCTGTACATTGACCCGACCGAGTAATTCACCCACGGCAGTATGCTGGCTTAAAGAAATCAGTGAGCCTTTGTCGGAGAATTTAAACATCGGCAGTGGTTTCCCATTCACGCGCTGGCTCAGGGCACGAACCAGAAAGCTGGCCTGCTGACTGGCCACCTGGGCACGTGGTCCGAGTACCGGTTCATCGGCTTTGGGCTGGCAATGGGCACAATCGCCAAAGGCAAAAATGTTGGGGTCGGTATAAGTCTGTAAGGTGGCATAGACTTTTAAACGGTGCAGATGATCTTTTTCAAAATTTTCCCACTGTTTAAAGATTTCCGGGGCCTGAATTCCGGCGGCCCAGACTTTAATTTCTGCTTCTAGCGGATTGCCTGCAGCAAAATAAATCTGTTCTTCATCGACCTTGGCCACCCGATGCTGGGTCAGTACTTCAATGCCAAAGCGCTCCAGCTGGGCTTGAGTATGTCGGGAAATCTGCTGTGACAGCGCTGGTAAAATCCGGTCTGCAGCTTCAATGAGCGTAATCCGAACCTGCTGCGGGTCAATCCGGTTTAAACCATATTGGGCAAAGGTCTGTTTGGCCTGATACAGCTCTGCCGCCAGCTCAACACCGGTGGCCCCCGCACCAATAATGGCAATATTCAGGGCACGGCTTTGCGGCTGATTTTGGGCTTCTAAATACAGGTGTAGCAAGTCCTGATGAAACACCGTGGCCTGAGGCAGGCTGTCCAGAAAATGACAATGCTGTTTCACCCCTTCGGTATTAAAGTCATTGGAAGTAGAGCCTAGCGCCAGTACCAGCGTGTCATAGTCCACGTCAATTTGCTTCGGTGGCTGCTCTTTTTTGGAAAATTGCGGTGCCTGCAACTGAATCTTTTTCTGGGTCCGGTCAATGCCAACCAGTGTGCCTAATATGAACTGATAATGATGCTGGGCAGCATGCACAAAATAGTTGGTTTCTTCCTGATGCGGATTGAGCGTGCCGGCTGCAATTTCATGTAGCAGCGGTTTCCAGATATGGGTCAATTTCTGGTCAATCAGAGTAATCTGCGCTTTGCCCGATTTGCCCAGACGATGACCGAGTTGGGTAGCAAGCTCCAGACCGCCGGCGCCGCCACCGACAATCACAATACGATGTAATGCTGACATGATGAACCTATATTGTTATTTTTAATGCAAGAACAGGCTCAATTTATGCCATCTCCCGGTCAGGAAAATGGCTCAGATTGTTCGACAACTTACATCATGTAGCATTTCCACTGTGCTTGTTCACATGATTAAACCAGCGGATAAGTTTTGGCTGCGGTTTCATCCTTGGAGGAGAAGCTAAACAGGCTTTTAAGCCAGATCAGCAGTTTTTCAAACAGGTTGGCTTCGGCAATATGTACTTCTTCTTCCAGATGAATGGTATTGATCAGGCGGTTATTCTGATAAACATGCACGGTGGCCAGCTGCATCACCTGTGCCAGTGGGGCAGTCAGTAACTTTTCTTTTAGCTCGACATTCAAATGGGTTTCGGTCTGGGTTAAGGGTTCAATCAGCCGGGTTTGACCAAAGGCATCGCTGGTAAACAGGCGCTGCTGGGTCACATCAAACTGTGTTACATCAATCGCACTATTTTCGCCATATAAAGACGTGGTGACAATTTTCGGTTGCTGCACTTCGACCTTGAACATTTTCAGGGTCGATTTCACCACCGGTAATTCAGCAATCAGCTGTTTGTTTTTTAAAGCCACTTCGTTGCGGGTATAGGCATAACTGATGTTCATTAGCTGCTGGGCAATTTCAGCGCGTTTAAATGCACTTTTGGCACCCAAAACCACCACAATTAAACGCCGGTTCGGATCATCAAAATTCTGGGTGAGACGGTTGGCCGTCAGCGCCAGGTTATAACCGGCGGCACGGGTATAACCGGTTTTCAAGCCATCCACCGTCGGGTCCTGTTTGAGCAGAATGTTAGTGGCACGGTGATAACGCTGGTTATAGGTAAAACTGGTCTGTTTGGAATAAGCGAGATAATCTGGAGTTTCATTGACGACCGCCTGTGCCAAACGGGCTAAATCGGCCGCGGTAGAATAATGCTCCGGCATGGTAATCCCGGCCGGATTCTGGAAATGGGTATTTTGCATTCCCAAGGCCTGTGCTTCCTGATTCATACGTGCCACGAACTGCGGTACGCTGCCAGAAATCCGTTCGGCCAGAGTTAAGGCGGCATCATTGGCAGACATCACAATTAAACCGGCTAGTAGCTGATCGACAGAAATCCGCTCACCTTCTTTCAGGTACATCTGGGATTCATCCCACATTACCTGTTTCACCACCGGCGTTGCAGTCAGCACATCTGCCGCGTTCAGTTTGCCGGCCTGAATGTCCTTGAGCACAATATAGGCCACCATCATCTTGGTCAGCGAGGCCGGAGCGCGCTGAATCTGGCTATTGTGTTCTGCAATGACCTGACCCGATTGTGGATCAAGCACGGTCCAGGCTTCTGCTTCAACCGTTTCAGGATTAAAAGATAATAAGGTGGCATGCGCAAGCGAGCTGCATAGCCAGCACAGCAGCGCAATCAGGTAGATGACACGTTTCAAGGGGATTCCTTTTTTAACCAGTCCGTTGGTCATAAACATAAAAATTTTAGGCATGCTATGCTTTTTTTTGCCGCCTGACTAGCGATAATTTTCGACAATGAAGACGACTGCGCATTGCATGACAAAAAATGTTAAGCTAATTGATAAGTTATCTCTTTGATCTTTTATATCGCCCATTATGTTGCATTATCAAATCGAATTTGACGATTATCGTCAGCATCTTATTCATGTCACTTTGCGCTTTCTGGCCAATCCGACACAGGTTCTAGCTTTACCGACCTGGATTCCGGGCAGCTATCTGATTCGTGAATTTTCCAAACATATTGAAGCGGTCAAGGCCTATGATGAAGCCGGGCGTATTTTAAAAATCCAGAAATTTGAAAAGAACAAATGGCGTTTGTTTAATACCGATCATGAACTGATTACGGTGGAATATGATGTTTATGCCTACGACCTGTCGGTGCGTGGTGCCTATGTTGATCAGACCCGGTTATATGTCAATCCGGCCTGTGCCTGTTTAGGACTGGAAGGTCAGGAAGATAAAGCGATTGAAGTCGAAGTGTTCCTGCCAAACGAACTGAAACATTTCCAGCTGGCGACCGGACTGGTGGCCAAAAGTCTGGTGAAAGGGCGTTATACCTTAAAAGCCAAAAACTATGCCGAACTAATTGATGCGCCGTTTGAGCTGGCCGAGCAGACCCGTTTTAGTTTTGATGCAGCAGGCATTCCACATGAATTTGTGGTGTCGGGCAAACATGCCATGAATGCTGCGAGAATGCAGCAGGACCTGGAAAAAATCTGCGCCACTGAAATTGCCATGTTCGGTTCTGCACCGTTTCAGGATTATACCTTTATGACCATGGCGACCGGGAACAGTTATGGTGGTCTGGAGCATCCAAACAGTACCAGCCTGATTACCCCGCGCGATGACTTGCCAAAAGCCAATGAGCCGGAAGAGCCGTCGAAAGAATATCAGCGTTTTCTGGGGCTGTGCAGCCATGAATATTTCCACTCCTGGCTGGTAAAATTTATCCGTCCGGACAGCTTTGTCAATTATGACCTGAACCGGGAAGGTTACACCTCTTTGTTGTGGATTTTTGAAGGTTTCACCTCGTATTATGATGACCTGATTTTATTACGCAGCGGTGTGGTTAATCAGGAATCTTATATTGCCTTATTAAAAGCGCAGATTGACCGTTATTTGCAAAATCCGGGTCGGGCAATCCAAACCGTGGCTGAATCGAGTTTTGATGCTTGGGTGAAATTCTACCGTCAGGATGAAAACTCCAACCATGCCGGCACCAGCTATTACAACAAGGGCTGTCTGGTGGCCTTGTGTCTGGATCTTGGTTTACGTCTGCGTGGCTCCAGTCTGGATGCCTTAATGCGCAAGCTGTATGACAATGCGCAGCAGGGCATTCAGGTGCATGAGCGCACAATTTATGAATTGTGTCAGGAATTAACTGGTGATAGCTGGGCTGAGCAGATTAACCATCTGATTAACACCACTGAAGAGTTACCGCTGGATCAGCTGTTCCCGGAATTTGGTCTGAGCTACAATTTAAAAAATGACAAGCGTTTGCCATTGGGGCTAAAACTGGCCGATAAACCGGAAGGCGTACTGGTGCAAGCCGCACGCCGTGATGGTCAGGCAGCGCAAGCCGGTCTGTCGGCGCATGATGTAATCATTGCCATTGATGGCCTCAAAGCCAGCAGCAAACTGATCGAGCAGTATGCCAAACAGAGCGGCAGCTTTACAGTACATGCTTTCCGCCGTGATGAACTGATGCAGTTTGAAGTGAATGCAGCAGGTTCTGAACTGACTGAAGTTGAATTAAAAGTTGAAGATCAGGCCAAACTGGATCGCTGGTTAAAAGTGTAAAATCACAGTCTGAAATCTATACTATAAAAAACCGATGCTCAGGCATCGGTTTTTTATGCAGATCTATCGCAACAAAACCTTATTTGATGATCAGGCGGGAAGTACCGCGAAACTCTGCCACAATCTGCTGTTTCTGGTTCGTGACCCGAATATCATAAATACCACTGCGGCCACTGCTGGCCTTATGTTCTGCCACCGCGGTCAGGGTATCACCGAGCAGGCCCGGTTTTAAATAATGAATGCCGCAGTGCTGACCCACCGCCGGATGTTCGCCGGTGTTGCAGGCAATGGCAAAAGCCGCATCCGCCAGCGCAAAAATCACCGCACCGTTACAGGTTTGATGGCCTTGTAAATGCTGCTCGGTAATTTTTAATTCAATCTGTGCGCTGTGTTCACCAAATGACACCAGATGGGCGCCTAGATGCTGCATTAATCGGTCCTGATGAAACATGGGATTGACTTGCTGATCCATAGCAGACTCCTTTTTAAGATACGCTTTGTTTTAGATTTAAAATTATGTGAATCATAAATAGCACCGTGATGCTGAAAATACAAGCAAAAAATAAGGCCCCCGTTGGAGCCTTATTTTCATCGTCTATTCAACGCATCTTTGTAACAGCTTTTTTAGCTATGCAGATGCCAGTCCCATTAACGGGCACGACGACCACGTGATTTGGTATTGGGACGGGTGGTGCCATTGGTCTTGCGACGTGGCTTTTCACCTTCTTCCATTTGCCAGATGCGTGGTGTGCCGGATTTTTTCTTGGCGGTACCATCTTTGTTGACTTTTTTCTGCATTGGTTTGCCGCCGGTACCGCCCGGTTTTTTCACATAAGAACGTGAGCGATATGGCTGTTCGGCTGGCACATCTTTAAAGTCGCCATAGAGCAGCGGTTCAATTTCACGGGTTTCACCCGGTTGCAGGCCCAGCTGGACCAGATCAATCGAACCGATTTTGGTGCGAATTAAACGCAAAGTCGGGAAGCCGACCGCAGCGGTCATGCGACGCACCTGACGGTTACGGCCTTCACAAATTGAAATTTCAGCCCAGGAGGTCGGCACCGAAGCACGGTAACGTACCGGCGGATGACGTTCCCATAACCACTCCGGTTCAGCCACTTTAATCGCTTTGGCCGGCAAGGTCATGCCATCATTCAGTTCTACGCCTTTACGCAGCTGTTCCAGCGCTTCTTCGGTAATGTCACCATCGACCTGGACCAGATAGGTTTTAAACTTTTTATTGGCCGGGTTGGTAATAAACTGGTTTAAACCGCCATGATCGGTCAGGAACATTAAACCTTCTGAATCCATGTCCAGACGACCGGCAATCCGTAAATCCGGATCATCAATGAAGTCAGCCATGGTGGGGTGCTTTTCATCGGGACGAAACTGCGACAGCACATCATAAGGCTTGTTAAGAATAACTATTTTCACTGTAACCTGCTAAAAAATATAACAAAATCTGGGTGTGATTCTTATGCTAACTGTAATAAAACCCGGCATGGGAGAGAAAGGGTGACAATGAGCAAAAAGAAGGTCCACAATATCGGGCTACTATAGCAGATTCTGTCTGATCTGCCTGAACTTTATGGCAAAGCTGAGCAGATGATTTTGATTGGAAATGTGAAACTTGCTGAGAGATGCCACAGGATATATGCCGATTTATTAAGCACAGAAATAAGGCCATTTCCCTTATAAATCCCGGGCTGGTTAAATTTTGATTAAACTGAAAAGATCATCGAGTTAAAAATACAATTAAGCAGACAGCCAAAAAAGACCGGTGTCGGGCAAGAGCAGTATGGATTTGCCCGCCAACCAATCACAGGGAGTAGCAAGGATTATGGGTTATCAGAAAATCGTCGTGCCTGCAGATGGCAGCAAAATTACGGTAAATGCAGATTTATCCCTGAATGTGCCGAACAATCCGATTATTCCTTTTATTGAAGGTGACGGGATTGGGGTGGATATTACCCCGACTATGAAAGCGGTGGTGGATGCGGCAGTACAAAAAGCCTATGGTGGTAAACGTGCGATTGAATGGATGGAAGTATATTGCGGCGAAAAGGCCAACAAGATTTATGGTACCTATATGCCGGAAGAAACCTTTGAGGTCTTGCGTGAATTTGTGGTGTCGATTAAAGGGCCGCTGACCACACCAGTTGGTGGTGGGATCCGTTCACTGAATGTGGCCTTGCGTCAGGAACTGGACCTGTATGTCTGTGTACGTCCGGTACGCTGGTTTGAAGGCGTGCCTTCACCGGTGCAACATCCGGAACTGACCGATATGGTGATTTTCCGGGAAAACTCGGAAGATATTTATGCCGGGATTGAATGGAAAGCTGATTCACCGGAAGCGAAAAAAGTCATTAAATTCCTGAAAGAAGAAATGGGTGTCACCAAAATCCGCTTTGAAGAAAACTGTGGTATTGGGATTAAACCGGTCTCCAAAGAAGGCACTCAGCGTCTGGTGCGTAAAGCCATCCAGTTTGCAATTGATAATGACAAGCCAAGTGTGACTTTGGTGCACAAAGGCAACATCATGAAATATACCGAAGGCGCCTTTAAGGAATGGGGGTATGAAGTGGCGCTGGAGCGTTTTGGTGGTGAACTACTCGATGGCGGGCCGTGGGTGAAACTGAAAAATCCGAAAACCGGCAAAGAGATTATGATTAAAGATGTAATTGCTGATGCCTTTTTACAGCAGATTTTAATGCGCCCGGCAGATTATTCGGTCATTGCCACCTTAAACCTGAACGGGGATTATATTTCAGATGCACTGGCGGCAGAAGTCGGCGGGATTGGTATTGCACCGGGAGCCAATATTGGCGGCGCAATACATATGTATGAAGCCACCCATGGCACCGCGCCAAAGTATGCCGGGCAGGACAAGGTCAATCCGGGGTCGATTATTCTGTCTGCGGAAATGATGCTGCGTGATATGGGCTGGACCGAAGCGGCCGATCTGATTATTCGGGGTGTATCCGGTGCGATTGCGGCCAAAACGGTGACATATGATTTTGAACGCCTGATGCCAGATGCCACCTTGCTGCGCTGCTCTGAGTTTGGTCAGGCGATTATTGACAAGATGGACCAATAAAAACGCTATCTATTCGGTGTAACCGCCCGCGTTTAGCGCGGGTTTTTTATGCCTTATCTTCCCATCCATTTGTGTCAATGTAATGACAAGTAACCACAGTGATGCTTTGGGTGACTAAGGTAAAATAGTAAAACTATTTTCACTTGATTTGTAATGGATAATCCTGCCTCCAATTACATTGAGGCAATTTGATACAGCTTATGACTTGGGCAAAAAACAAAACCCGGTAGAGTAATACCTGTACATATTGTGCAACATATCGAACTGATACAGGAGTGATATGAAATGGCTAATCAACAAAACCAGCAGAATCAGCAAAACCAACGTCAACAAAATCAGCAGCAGAATGACAATCAACGTCAACAGCAGCAACAGCCTCAGCAACAAAATCAAAAACAGAAAAACCAACGTCAGCAATGATGTCGCCCCCCCAATTTAAAAACTTTTTCATTGCCTAAGGGTGAAGATGGGTTTTTAAGTTGATTTACTGACAAAGGCTCTCCTGATGAGAGCCTTTGTCATATCTATACATAGCTCATTATGACCTAGATCGGAAAGCAGCATAGGAGTCATCTCCAAACCCAGATCAGCAAAACCTGTACAAAAACCGTGTTTTATCTACCCTTGAGCAGACCTTAAGATCAAGTCATCCCTTGATGATGCAGGTGCAATGAAGATCTTGATTTCTAAATGGCTCGCCGGTCTAACACTTGGCATGAGTTTGAGTGTGCTGCTGGTCGGCTGTCAGCCGCCGCCTTCGGGTGATGCCGCCGGTATGCGCTATCCGATGCTGTATCTGAAATTGCAACAGCAGGAACTGATGGCACCTTTGCCGGTTCCGGTAGAAGGTGTACAAGCCCGACAGATCAGTGATACCTGGGGCGCAGCGCGCAGTGAAGGGCGTCGGCATGAAGGGACCGATATTTTTGCCAAACGCGGCACGCCGGTACGCTCAACCACGGCTGGAATTGTATCGCGGGTGGGCACCAACAACCTTGGGGGTAAAGTGGTCTGGGTGATTGGTCCGGGCTTAAGCCATCATTATTATGCGCATTTAGAAGATTATGCAGCGGAGGTTCAGGAAGGTGACTGGATTGAAGCCGGTGAAATCATTGGTTATGTCGGTAATAGCGGCAATGCTCAAAATACACCGCCACATTTGCATTATGGGATTTATCTCGGTGGTCAAGGCGCCGTGAATCCTTATCCCTATTTGGTACAAGAGCTGACCGATGAATAAATGGGATCAGTTTACCTCGATTGTAGAAACCGGGGTTTTGGTGGCCGGCAGGCTGCAAATAAAATACAGATTTCCCAGAGCCAGAACCGCACCAGCCAGTAAAAACTGCTGCGGATAAGACCAGTCAGCAACCTGCAGACCGCTAAAGCTTAAGCCTCCAATTAACTGCACGCTGGCAAAGCATAAAGTGGCCATGCCCCATAATTTTTTATAGGCTAGGCCATAGAGCTGGAGCAGGGTATAAGAGGTCAGAAACACCACCGCCGGATTCAGCAGGCCGGTAAAAAAAGAGGACAGAAAGGTCATCACCTGCCAGGCAGCCACATATTCTGAGGCTGGCCTTACCGAGTTGCGGGAGAAAGGCAATTAATTTTTTATAAGGATTGGCTGAGAGCGGTTTGATCGTTTTTGACCTGTTTTAAATACTGATATTCGTTTTAGTAAAAAGAGGGATAGAAAATTCAGCAGCCTTGGTAGAAATCCAATTAAGTTAAAACTTGCTAGTAAGATTGAACAAATTATTGCTAAGGGGCAGGTTTTTAAACTTGGTGAATCAAGTTATTCCTCTAAAGAAAAAGGGATGACCTACCACTATCTAAAAACTAAGGTTTTTTGTAGGCGGCGAGGAAGACGGTGCGTAATGGGTGATTTGAGAGGATTCAAACGAGGCTGTTCATTGTGACATACAAGTCAAAGCAAGTTTTGATGCTATTTTAGACAGTGTGAAAAAATAGGCGATAACTTATAGTTATCGCCTAATGCTACTACTTACAAACCAAGCACCCATGCATAAGTTAACTCAGTGGCTAGTAGCCAACCCTACGTGCTGCATCACAGTTTAAATATTAATCAATTGAACGAGAATGATCAAGCCATACTTGATGATGCAGGTGCAATGAGCATCTTGATTTCTAAATGGCTTGCCGCTATGTTGCTTGGACTAAGAAAGCTATTTGAGGAATAAACGGGATCAGCTTACATCCGCCGTGGAAACCGGGGTTTTGGTGGCCGGCAGACTGCAAATAAAATATAGATTCCCCAGTGCCAGAACCGCACCGGCCAGTAAAAACTGCTGCGAATAGGACCAGCCGGCGACTTGTAAGCCGCTAAAGCTTAAGCCTCCAATTAACTGCACGCTGGCAAAGCATAAAGTGGCCATGCCCCATAATTTTTTATAGGCCAGACCATACAGCTGGAGCAGGGTATAAGAGGTCAGAAACACCACCGCCGGATTCAGCAGGCCAGTAAAAAAGGAAGACAGAAAGGTCATCACTGACCAGGGGGCGATTGCCGCTAAAATGGCAGTCACATACAGGCAATACAGGATTTTCAGGGCTTTGAAATTGCCGAGCTGTTTTGCCAGAAAATAGGCACAGGCCGCTCCGCAGGCACTGCCCAGACCATATAAAATCCAGTGGCTATTGATCCAGAACAGGCTGAGTTGTTGCACCTGACTTAAATAGTCAATCCAGAAGAGTGAGTGTGGTACATAGGAAAACGCGCTACAGCTATACACCAAGAGTAGGCTGGCAAAGACCTTTTTATTGATGGGCATAGTAACAGTGTTTTGAGACTGACTTTGGCGATTAATCGGTATCGCTTTAGGTTTGAGCAGGATTAAACCCAGACTGCATAGCACGGCAAATGCACATAAAATCAGCCAGGCGCTTGAGGTGGAGATATAATCCAGATAGGGCAAAAACAGTGTGGCGAGCAGCACACCAAGTCCGATGCCACTAAAACCAATCACATTAATTTTAAACCGATGCTGCAATTCACAGTGCTGCGCAACCACACTCGGTGCCAGAATCATCAGCCAGCCACCGCAGATGCCGGACAATACCCGCCAGAACAGATACCAGCTGCCCTCAAAACCGGCGAACGCACAGCAGAATAAACTTAAACTGCCGAAAAAGGCCGCGGCCTGAATCCAGCCTAAGAGCTGCCGGTTTAAGCGCATGGCCCAGATCGCACCAATTAAATAACCGAGTAAATTGGCGCTGCCTAACAGGCTGGCAAACTCACTGCTCCATTCAAAAGCCAGCCGGGTACTGGGTAACAAGGCGGTATAAGAAAAACGAAAAATACCGATACCTAAACAGGTGGCCAGCAGTAAAAACAGGCTGAGGCGGCGTTGCTGTGCATCCATGCAGATTCCTTGCGCTTTTTATTATGCTTAAAATATTGTTGTATGGCGCGCGGGCTATTGCAGTTGCCCGCTGATCTGGCCAATTTGTTTGCTAATCTAAGCGCTGTTATTCCACCGAAACCGGCTGGCCAATGCTATAAAAATGCCCGCCGGCAATATGGTGGATACTTTTCCATTCATCGGCCACTTCATGATAATACCAGTGCCCGTCACGAAATACCCGCTGATCGGCATAGGCTGCAATGACTTTGCCTATAAACAGGTCATGGGTTTGCTGGTTGTGCGGCTCCGGAATGAGTTCACAGATCAGCCAGGCGGCGCATCCGGCCACTGTCGGCACGGGAGAATGCTCAAACTGGAACAGCTCGACCCCACAGCGGTCCAGCTTGTTCGGTTCCTGAAACAGGCTGATGCTTCCCAGTTGATGCACCATCTTGAGTTGTTTTAAGGTCGGTACCTGCAAGGCAAAATAACCTGACTGTTCAATGATGGCGCGGGTTTTGGTGCTTTTATCCAGCACTACCGTAACTTTGGCAGGATTAAACTCCAGCGCACAGGCCCAGGCTGCAGCCATGACATCGGTTTCCTGCTGATCTTGCGCAGACACCAGCACGGTCGGACTATGATTAATCAAACGATAGGCCTTTTCCAAAGGTACAGCTTGCAGATCAGCAGGGAGCGTCATATTTTTTATTCCTCAATCAGAGATCATTCCAGAGATATGCAGTAAAACAACAATTCTGCATTGTACCGGGTGTTAAAACTTATATCATTGATGCATGCTTGGGAAAAAGCACAAAATACAGCGGGAGACAGATTCATGAAAATGTATCAGGTTGATGCATTCACAACAGCCTTATTTAAGGGAAATCCGGCCGCAGTAATAGTGGTCGAAGACTGGCTTGATGACGCTTTAATGCATAATATTGCACTGGAAAATAACCTTTCCGAAACTGCCTTTGTCAAGCCGATGGATGCTGAAAATTTCGAGATTCGCTGGTTTAGCCCCACGGTCGAAGTCGATTTTTGCGGCCATGCCACTTTAGCCAGCAGCTTTGTACTGTTTAAGGATTATACCCGCGCCAAAACCATTCATTTTCATGTCAAAAATTTAGGTCTTTTTATTGTCACGCAAGATGATGACGGCAAAATCCGTATGAATTTTCCAACCCGTGTGCCGGTGTTACAAGATGAGTTTCCAGCACAATTGCTGGATGTGATTGATCAGCCGGTCAAGGAAGTCTATTTAAATGCACAGGCCTATATTCTGGTACTGGAATCTGAGCAGGCAGTGTTAGCCGCCCAGCCCGATCTGGCTAAAATCCGGCAGATTGCAGAGCTGCATCAGGTCAGCACCGCAATTACCGCGACAGATTTGGATGTGGCCTTGACCGCGCCCTCTCAGGACTATGACTATATTGCTCGCTACTTTGCCCCGCATAAAGGGATTGATGAAGATCCGGTGACTGGTTCCATGCATACCGGTCTGGCGCCGTTATGGGCAGAAAAAACCGGCAAAACTGAACTGGTGGCTTATCAGGCTTCGGCGCGAGGTGGAATGCTGTACTGTGCCTTACAAGCAGAGCAGCGTATTGAAATTTCCGGTTATGCCAAATTATATCTGGTGGCCGAGTTATTTTTAGATTAAAACAGAACAGGGAAATCACGCCGGGTATGCCGGTGATTTTCAAACATAAGTCACAACAACAAACAATTTAATGCTGCAGTCATATAAGCGGCTGCAGCAGATAAAAGGTATTGAAAAAATTATGTTAATGCGGTTTAAACAGCTCAGCCTGTCTTTGCTGATCATGGGTGTGGGGGCTACGACATTTGCCCAGCCGGTGTTGGTAAAATCTGAACAGCAGATTGAAGAATACCGGCTGGATAACGGTTTCCGGGTGATTCTGGCGCCGAATGCCAAAGAAAATAAAGTGGTGATGAGCACCATCTACTTTACCGGTTCCCTGAATGATCCCCAAGGCAAAGGTGGTATGGCACATTTACTGGAGCATCTGGCGTTTAAAGGTACCCAGAATGTCCCGGGAGATGAATTCCAGCGCCGTTTAAACCAGTACACCTTAAGCAATAATGCCAGTACCGATTACTACTCGACCAAATATCTGAACACCATCCGCCCAGATCAGACAGCCATTAATGAGATGATTTATCTTGAAGCCGAGCGTATGGACAAGCTGGTGTTGCAAGAAAAATTTGTGCCGGCGGAAATTGCGATTGTGAAGCGTGAACGTGAAGTGCGCATGGATCAGCCCTATGCGGTGTTGATGGATCAGGTCTGGAAAGCGGCCTATGGCAACCAGTATCTGGGCCGTTTACCGATTGGTGATCTGAATGAGTTGCAGTCGATTCAGATGCCGGAATTGCAGCGTTTTTATCGCAACTGGTATGCACCGAATAATGCAGTGATGGTGCTGACCGGCAAGTTTGATAAAGCACAGGTACTGAAGCAGATTGATCAGCATTTTAGTCCGCTGACCAAACGCCAGATTCCGGCACAGGTCAAGGTGCCAGTGCTGGATGCCCGCACCATCAAAAACCGGGATTTTTTAGTCCAAAAAGGCAGCCAGCTGGCCAAGTTCAATATCTATTTAAATGGCCAGAACGGCCAGCATAAAACCGCCCTGGCACTGGCGCCGTATTTATACACCATGCAGCCGAGCGGGCATTTGTATCAAGGCATGGTTGAAACCGGTATCAGCACCATGGTGCAATCGACCACCTGGCTGGATCAGGATTTTAATCTGGTCTTTATGGGTGCCTTGTATGCACCGACTCATGATGCCAAGCAGGTTGAAACCGCCTTGCAACAAGGTGTCGAGCAGGGCAAAAATTTTAATCAGACCGAGCTGAACCGGGTTAAAACCCTGATTCGTAATAGCCAGGACAGCCTGTTTAGCAATGCCAGTGCTCTCGCCGGTATGCTAAGTGATTATGTGGTATCGGAGCAGGGCAACTGGGCCCAGTATTTTGTCCATCAACAAGAATTACAGGCCTTAACGGTGGATCAGGTCAATACGCGTTTACAGCAATTCCTGATTCCTGAACATCGTATGCGCGGGCATATTCAGCCGACACCGGAAGACCAGAAAAAGGCCCAGCAACAGCAGGCTGCTGAACCGCTGAAAACCCTCGATCAAATGGATGTGCAGGCCGAACCACTCAAAGATATCAGCAGTTATGAGCAGGAAATTCAGCAGTATCTGCACACATCCAAACAGGCTTTAAGCCAGACTGAAGCCAAAATTCAGCGTGGCACACTGGCCAATGGCATGAAGTACGCGCTGTTTCCCACCTCGACCCGGGACGATAAAACCTACGCTACTATTATGGTCGATTTTGGCAATGAAAAATCGCTGTTTAATCAGGGCGAGATTATCGACCTGATGGCCTATTTAATGCTGCGTGCCTCAGATCAGTACAGCCTGCAGGATATTGCCGACAAATCGATTGAAGCCGGTGGTTCGGCTTCGGCACAGGCCAATAGCAATGGCGTGGCCATTTCGATTGTGGCCAAAAAAGATAAATTTGATGAATTTTTCAGATTTGTCTTGGAAATTATGAAAAAGCCGCTGTTTGAACAGGCCCAGTTTGATCTGATCAAGGCCCAAAGTCTGGCCAGTCTGGACCGGCCGTATACCGAGCCGGAAACCGTGGCTGCCTTAAATATGGCGCGTTTGATCGAGCGCTATCAGCCGGGAGATTTGCGTTATCACTTCGAGCCGGAATTTGCCAAGCAGCAGTTGAGCCAGGCCAGCAACGAGAAAGTCAAACAGCTATATCGGCAGTTTTTTGCCATGGATCATGCCCGGCTTGCCATTACCGGCGATTATGAGGCCAAGCCGGTTCTTAAGCTGTTGCAACAGCAGTTTGCCACTTGGAACGGAGCACAGCCGTATCAGCGTTTAAGCGTGCCGTATAACAGCTATGCGGCGCAAAAACAGCATGTACTGTCCGAACAGCGTGAGTTTGGCAGTTATCAGGGCGTGATGACCCTGCCTGTGGGGAATGATCATCCCGATGCAGCTGCGTTAATGGTCATGAGTCATATTTTAGGGGACTCACAACTGACCTCACGTCTGGCGCAAGAGCTGCGTGAAAAAAATGCGCTGGTCTACAGTTTTGGCAGTTCGCTCAGTTTAAGCAGCTTTGAAAATTCCGGTGCCCTCAGTGTGAGTGCCAACTATACTGCCGGTAAAGCGGCGCAGTTGTCGCAGGCGGTACATAAAGTCTTTCAGGAGTTGCGCAAAAATGGCGTGACTGCACAGGAAGTGGCGGCGGCCAAGGCTGATATTCTGAAACAGCGTGTCACAGCGCTGGAAGATGAGCGCCGTATTCACCGGATGCTGGTGGCACAGCTGGAACTCGACCGCGATTTACCGTATCGGGAAAAACGCGATCAGGCCATTGCCCGACTCAGCAAAGCCGATATTGATGCGGTGATTCAGAAATATCTGCTGCCGCAACATTGGGTCGAAGTCATGGCCGATCAATATGGTCAGCCGGTAAAATAAGCGCTGATTACAGATCATTCATATAAAAGATCTCCCTAAACGGGAGATTTTTTATGAAGCCGCTTATGTTGGCACTGATCCCATCTGCCAGCAATCCTTATAGGTGCTATGGGTAAGTATGAGGTGAATTTATCATAGAGAATTAGAGCCGATAGAACTGTTTGGCATTGTGATGGAATACCTGCGCTAATGCCTGTGGATGATATGTCGCCACCACATCACTAAAGGCATCAATAATCGTGACTAAGTCGCTGCTGACCCGATCCATCGGGAAATTGGAACCAAACATCACCCGATACATACCAAAACTTTTCAGCGCGTGCTGAATCAGCGGGGCAGTTAAATCAATGATTTCCTGTTTTGAGGCCAGCCGTTGCTGCTGGTGAAATTGATGACCCAGTACCGGCATGAACAGCCCGGACAATTTGGTATAGACATTCGGGCAGCGCGCCAGTTCAGCCAGATCTTCCTGCCAGCGAAACAGAATATTGTCGCGCGCAGTTTGGGTAATGCCGGTGTGCGAGCCGACCGGACCAAACAGACCGGCCGGTGTACCGAGGTGATCCAGCACAATTGAGGTTTCCGGGAACTGTTTTGCCAGGGCAATCACATCTTCCAGCTGGCTGGAATAAACCCAGGCATCAAAACTTAAATTGTGCTGTGCCAGCAGTTCAAAGCCTTTCAGAAATTTTTTGTCGCGGTACAAATGCGGATCATCGGCCCAGGCATAAATGTCTTTATCTTCATGAACCGCAGCCATTTTACGAATTCCGCGAAAATGTTGCGGCGCCGCTTTCTGATGCATTTTCAGAATCTGCTTGAACTGGCTGTCACGCGGGTCGGCCGTGGCCACCACTGCACCTAGCTGGATACCATTTTTGGCAAAATCCAGCGATTCAATAAAACGGGTTTCTCCAACCACACCTTTGCCTTTATGGTCATGCCAGCTGGCCTCGACATGCACCACTTTTTCAACCGGATAAAAGCCGACATCGCGGCAATAATGCTCGGGCAAATACGGTGCAGTGACATGCTGGGTGTGTCCCAAAGTGTCAATCAGCGCTTTGGATTTTAGCGTACGGATGGTTTTATCCAGTAAGCGTGGATATTTCCCCAGCAGCTTGACCGCCAGGCGCGCGCTGTGTGGTGTGTTATATGGGTCCCATTGATGAATATGCGCATCAATCAGTGCAAATCCAAGATTTTGCATAGCAGGTTGGTTTGGTCCTTGAAGATGTCTATTTTATTCAAAGCCAAGTCTGCAAAAAAGAAAAGGGTATTTATCGAAAAGATGACATTAAAAAAGCCCAACAGGGTGGGCTTTTTTTAGTAATTTAATGATCGTGATCATGTTTGTGTTTATTGCTGTGAAATTCTTCATTACGACGGAAACGTAAATAGTTCTCGAACTGTTCACAATATTCATCGTAATTGTCTTCCAGCATCATCTGGAACTGCTGCAAAATGTAGGACATGACCTGATCTTTGGCCGCGCGCATTTCCTCACCATCTTTGAAGTTGTTGGCCGCGACCCAGGTATTAAAACGCGCCGTGCCGAACAGCATGGCAGCACTGACCTGACCGCGTTTTTCCGCCGGTTGTTCCTGTGAGCCTTTTTCGACGCGACAAAATTCGTTGGCCTGTTTGATAAATTCATCAGCACGTTCAAAGAAAGCAGCATTTAACGCTTCTTCTTCGGTAACATCGGTTGCTTCAATCTTTTGAACCATGAATTTTTCCTAAGCTAAAATCATAAACAATAATTATAGGCAAAGCCTTGCAGAAACTAAACCTTTGTCTTACTCTAAAAATAGCCTAAGCAAGAAAAAGGAATCACGATGCAAGATGCAATTGCGGTTCAAAGTCTAAAAAGTGATATTGCGCTGCTGCGACAAAACATCTGGCCACCGGCACATCTGGCCAATGTAGAAGGGCTGCCAATTTATTATGGCAATCCGGCCGAAGTCGAGGCTTATTTCCAGCAATGGTCCGGATTGATTGAGCGGGCACAAGAGCTGTTTCAGCCCTTTATGGAAGATGAAGTGCTAGATGCCATTCATCTGCCAAGTCACTTAAATCTGCCTTTATTTTTCTTTCATGTCGACCGAATCCGGATTAATAAAACCCTGGCCAAAGAATCAAAAACTTTTCGCGGTCTGGCCAGTCTGATGGAAAAGTGCGGCCAGTTTGATGCTACGCAGATGCTGGCGATGAAACAGTGGCTGGAGAGTGACGACAGCGCCGCACTGGTGGCACACCGTGAGTTTATTGATTTGCGTACCTATGTGTTTCAGCATGGGCAAAGTGAATACACCCGCACCCGTTTTTATGTCAACGGTATTGTGCTGAGTGTCGAACCGCATTTTCAGCTGGTGGATGCCCGGGAAAAACCGCGCAAGCAGCGGAGCGATAGTTATCATGATCCGCTGGCCGATAACGGGACCTGGAAGGTATTTGGCAAGTACCGCTAAATGATTATCTCCGTGCTGGGCTTTAGTCCGACCAGAAGGTTTTACTGCGGGTAAATTCCAGTAAGTGCTGCTGGGCTTCGGCCAGAACATGCTTTTGCTCGGCAGCAATCCAGCCCAGAACAAACCAGGCCTGCGGGTTTTGCTGAACCTCGTGTTGAAACAGGGCTTCGGCCACCACCAGATCATTAAACTGCCCCAAAGATTCCTGTGCCGGTTTCAAGGCTTTCAGATACTGTTTGACGGCATCGGCTTCAAATAAAGAGGCAATAAACTCGACTGAATAACGCAGGCGTTTGACCCGTTTGCGGGTGAGGTGCTTCTGTTCACTGTCCAGATGTTCAAACTGCACGGCATCCTGACAAATTTGCCGGTGCATTTTTGCAAGCTGTTTCCGTACCTGCTTTTTCAGCGATTGATCATCTTCATGTGCTGTGCACTGGCTAAACTGTAGCAGCTCCAGCAGCAGGCGTACTGTTTCTGGCGCGCGAAACAGTGCATCAATTTCATCACTGCTTTCGCTACTTGCCGGTAGTTCTGCGAGGGGAGAGCCGGCCTCGGCCAGACGTGGCATCAGGCTTTCACTCAGCGCATCGCGGTCGCGGGTGGAACCGAGCTGCCGGAACAGTTCTGCCAGCTGCGCTTGCCACTCGGGTTGTACCTGTTCGGACCAGTGTCCAAAAATTTTCAGCGCGCTGCGTAAACGGCGAATGGCCACACGGGCCTGATGCACATGACCACTCTGATAATGATTGTCGGCAATCGCGGTGGCATTCGGCAATAAATGAGTCAGGCAGTTGCTAACAATTTTGGCCAGCGCGCGGCTACTCGAATCATGTTTATCGAGACTAAAAGGCGTTTGATGTTGAACGGGCAAGATGTCCTGCTGATTCTTGAGCATCTGGCCGCGCTGTGATTTGCTGCGAACATCAAGCCAGAGCTGATAGCGTTTTACCCATGGCTGTACAAAATCAATCAGGTCGCTGACATCGCCATGTTTCAGCTCAAACTCGACTTCGTAAATATCGCTTTGCGCTGTTGGTGTGCGGACTTCGCCCTGATCAAAGGCCAGTTCAATTGCACTGTCTTTGACTTGTTCAAGCACAATCAGGCGTTGCACATCGGTTTCAAATTGCAGCTCCAGACCGGTGTTTTTTAAATCGGCCTTTTTCAGCTCCAGCGCCTGTTTTAGCAAAGTCTGCGCCTGTTTGTGTTCCTGATACAGGCTTAAATCCAGCTGCTCCGGTTCATCCGGGCCGAGGGCAAGTTCCAGCTCAAAACGTTCAAAATGATGCTGCCCCGGTGCTTTTAAGGTCTGACACCAGCGTTGACCTTCCAGACGCTGACGTAGAGCGATGGCATGCTGTGCCAGCTGCTGCTCAGGACTGTCATAATATTTGGCCCACAGCTGCATTGGCACTGCTTTTTTCTTGGCAATGGCTTTTTCAAAGGCGCGGCGCTGATGCACCGGCACCTGAAATTTCAGTTCGATTTCCGCCATAACCAACTCCTGCAATTTTTATTCTTGATTAACCTTACTATAGGCCAAGCCATGCATAAAAAGTAGCCATAAAGCGTATTCTTTTGTCTGGCCGGAGCGGGGAGTGGCTGAACTTACTTAATAAATTTGCGGCTGACCAGGAATTGTTCGGTGGCATCCAGCAAAGCTTGCGCATGGACTTCCTGTTTTGCAGTCAACCAGCCGAGTACAAACCAGTCACTGGCTTCTAGCTCAGTTTGCTGGATATACAGCGCAGCGGAGGAAAGAACCTGATATTCCTGCGCGGCCAGCTGGGCATCGTTCAGGGCTTTGCTGTACTTTTGCAGGTTTTTAACATCATAGATCGTGGTGAGTACCGGGAAAATAAATTTCAGGGCATTAATTTTCTGCGCCAGCTGATCCAGACTGTCAAAATCGGTCTGGCTGGTTTGGTTCAGCTGTTCTTGCAGTAATTTATATTGATGTTGCAAAGTCTGCTGGGCGGCCTGTTTTAAATCCTGCGCAGGGTGGGAGGCATCTTCATCCAGGCTAAACATCAACAGTTCCAGATAATGATGTACATTCTGGGTCGATTTCACCAGATTGGCCAGTTTCTCTTTGGCATATAAAATATCTTTGGCCAGATTCGAGGCGGTATTCGGGTTCTGTAAAAAGGTGCCGAGGGTATTTTGCATGTGCTGCAAATGTTGCAGCTGGTCAAACTGCTGTCTAAACGCCAGTAACTGATTGGCCCATTTTTCCGAAATAGACGCACTCCAGTCTTTGAGCAAATACACGGTTAAATACAGCTGATTCAGTGCATTTTGTGCCTGTACAATATGCTCGGCTTCATTAACACCCGCTGAAATAGCCGCAATATTCGGCAGTAAATGCTGCAATTGCTGGGCAATTAACAGTCTTAAATTCTGATCGGCCGAGGCTTTTTTATTTAAACGGAATTCTTCAGCCAGACGCGGTGGGCTGACTTTTAAGTCTAAAGCCAGCAAATTGCCCATTTCAGCTTTGCTGCGTACATCTAACCAGAGCTGGTATTTCTTGACCCATTCAAAACAGAAGGCCAGCAGGGCCTGCACTGAACCAGATTTTAATTCAAACTCAACCTCATGGACGGGATATTCACGCTCGCCGCTGCGAATACAGCCCACATCTAAACTGGCTTCAATCTCGACTTCATCTAACTGGATAACACGCGAAGTACGCGTAATATCGGTTTCAAACTGTAGTTGCAGCGGGCTTTCAGTCTGACTGAGAACTGCATCCAATAGCTGTCTGGCTTCAGGAGCGGCATCGTAAATGCTTAAATCAAGCGCAGGTGGCTGTTGCAGCTCGCCCAGGTCATGATTATGTTCAAAACGCTCAATATGGGTTTTGCTGGCTTTCAGTGTTTGCACCCAGCGCGTGCCTTCCAAGCGTTGTCTGAGCGCAATACCATGCTGTGCCAGCAGGCGATCGGTAGTGTCATAATATCGGGCTTGCAGCGAAATGCTTTCAGATTTCTTAGGATCCAGCGCTTTAAGTAAGGCGTTACGGCGCGCATCAGGAATTTGAAATTTTAATTCAATCTCGGTCATTCAATTGGTCCTAAAAAATTGAGCAATACAGCAAAAAAGTAGCTTTCTGGCAGATGACGCCGCTATACCAAATTATTATCAAGCGTCCAGAAAAGGCGTTCATTGTTTAAGGCTTCTGATTGTAACCAAAATCTGTCCTGAAAAAAGTAGCCAGAAAAATAGCGCGAACAAAGTGGCTTTTATTTGTACAGAAAATGCGGTAATTTGAGCAAGAACAGAGCATCAGGATGATGAACATGAACGCACCCCTCAACACCGAATGGGCGAAAAAACCGGATGATACGCCCCAAGGTCCAATTCAAAATTATCACGAGTTTTATCGTTTTTATTTAACCGAACACCGCAATATCATGAGCCGGCGTCTGCATATGCTGGGCAGTGGTATCGGCCTGATTTGCCTGACGCAAATGGTCAGGCAGCGTAAGCCACGTTACTTTGTCTATGGACTGGTGGCCGGTTATGCCTGCGCCTGGGTCGGTCATTTTTTCTTTGAAAAAAACAAGCCGGCCAGCTTTAAACAGCCGCTGTATAGCTTTATTTCTGACTGGCGAATGTTTGCCGACATTCTGCGCGGCAACCTGAGTCTTAAAGACCGCGCACTGGATAAAATTGACAGCTAATCTTCATTTTTCGAGCAAAACTAAAACTTTCGGTCAAAAATAAGATGAATGGTCAAAAAATTCATTGAAATTGTAGAGTGAATGTTCTATTAATTGAAGCAATGCAGAGTGTATGACACTTTGATGACATCAGTTTTTAACTTTCCAAGCCTGGAGTGACCTTTCTCCGGGCTTTTTTTATAGCTGGAATCATTGAAATAAAAAGAATGAAGAGAGTCAAAAGAATGTGGACGTACTAGCGTTTGATCACATTTCCCCAAATGCGTCCTGGCATCAAATTCTAGTACGTCCATGAGACCATGAATGCACGTTGGTTGTTATTGATATAAAAAAATAAAAAACAATAACTTATATCGTTATTACTGTGAGTCCTAGTAAATACCGAAACCGGCGCGGACTCTATCCCCAATACTAGGGATTTTGCATATAAATCTGAACTGAAACAAAGCATCAGCGAAAATACAGGCAAGGCCTGCTCTTGAGCTGTAACTATGTAATAATGAGAGCCAATTTTTTGAGGTGTTTCAGGCAGGCAAAATGCGTGGCTTATATTTAATTACCAATGATGATCCGATTGAACTGCTTTTAGCCAAACTTGAAGGTGCAATGGCGACCTATGAAGTTGCAGTCTTGCAATATCGCCGTAAAAAGGTGGCAAAAGAAGATCAGGCCTATGAAATTGAATATATGAAATCATTGTGTGCACAGTACAAAGTGCCATTTGTGATTAATGATGATTTGGAAGCTGCGGTAAAATATGGCGTCGGCGTGCATTTGGGGCAGGATGATGGCTCTATTGTCGAAGCCGCAGCACGTTTACCGAAGAATGTCCTGATTGGCCGTAGCTGTAACAATTCACTTGAACTGGCAGAGCAGGCCATTGCCGATGGCGCCAACTATGTGGCCTTTGGGGCAATTTTCGCCACCGATACCAAGCCGGAAGCCGGCAATATTGGTCTGGAAACCTTAAAGCAGGCCAAAGCAAAACTGAATGTACCCATCTGTGCGATTGGGGGGTTAACCGTAGAAAATGGTCAGCAGGTGATTGATGCCGGTGCAGACCTTTGTGCGGTGATTAGTGATATATTAGGTCGTCCGATGCATACCGTTGCTCAACGCGTATATGACTGGTCTGAACTATTTAAAAAGGCGGTTTAAGCCGAAATTTTTGTCTGATTTTATTTTGAGTTGAGTCGATTCATGAGCCTATCTCCAAAGCAAGAACAATTATTTAAACAAGCCAGCAAACATATTCCAGGTGGCGTGAACTCACCGGTGCGTGCGTTCAATGGTGTAGGCGGCACGCCGGTCTTTATTGAAAAAGCCCAAGGCGCATATTTATACGATGTAGATGGCAAACGCTATGTCGATTATGTCGGTTCATGGGGGCCAATGATTTTGGGTCATGCCCATCCAGCGATTATTAAAGCGGTACAGGATGCTGCGGTAGACGGTTTAAGTTTTGGTGCGCCAACCGTTCATGAAACGACACTGGCCGATATTATCTGCGACATCATGCCATCAATTGAATTGGTGCGTATGACCAACTCCGGTACGGAAGCGACCATGACCGCGATTCGTCTGGCACGTGGTTATACTGGCCGTGACAAGATTGTCAAATTTGAAGGCTGTTACCACGGACACTCAGATTCTCTATTGGTGAAAGCCGGTTCAGGCTTGTTAACCAAAGGTGAGGGTGAAGCGACCTCTGCCGGTGTTCCTGCGGATTTTGCCAAACACACTTTAACCCTGCCATATAACGATATTGCCACCTTAAAAGAATGCTTTGCCAAGTTTGGTTCAGAAATTGCCGGGGTGATTGTGGAACCGGTTGCCGGTAACATGAACCTGGTTGCGCCAATTGATGGTTTCTTGCAGGCCATTCGTGATGTTTGTGATGAATATGGCTCGGTGTTTATTATTGATGAAGTGATGACCGGCTTCCGTGTTGGCTTAGGCGGTGCGCAGGCGCATTATGGCGTTACCCCAGATTTAACTACCTTGGGTAAAATCATTGGTGCCGGCTTACCCGTCGGTGCCTTTGGTGGTAAACGCGAAGTGATGGAATGTATTGCGCCGCTTGGTAAAGTTTATCAGGCCGGAACATTGTCGGGGAACCCGCTGGCGATGCGTGCCGGTATCGAGATGTTTAAACATCTGCGTGAGCCAGGCTTCTATGAAAAATTAAGCGCGCAACTGGAAAAACTGCTGGCCGGTTTACAGGCAGCAGCAGATGAAGCCGGTATTGCGTTTAAAACCCAGCAAGTGGGTGCGATGTTTGGTCTGTACTTTACCGATCAGGAAGATATCACCAGCTTTGACTCGATGCTGAAATGTGATGTCGACGCTTTCAGTAAATTCTTCCACGGCATGTTAGAGCGTGGGGTGAACCTGGCGCCATCTGCATTTGAAGCTGGCTTTATTTCAAGCGCGCACAGCGATGAAGATATCGAGTTTACCATTCAGGCGGCAAAAGCCACTTTTGCTGAGATGAAAGCGTAAATTTGACCTCTCCTTAACCCTCTCCTTAAAGGAGAGGGAAGCTTCAGTTAATTCGAGATCAAAATGAAAACCAAACATTATTTGACTTTAAGTGATGCTGAATTTCTATTAAATGAAGCGCATCAATATGCGATACAGCATAACTTTGATGTCAGTATTGCCGTGGTGGATGAAACGGGTAGTTTACTGGCCATGAAACGTATGTATGGGGCAGCGCCTATGACTGCGAATCTGGCGGTTGAAAAAGCGCAATGTTCTGCCATCAGTCGCCGTCCGTCTAAACTGTTTGAAGATATTATTAAAGGCGGTCAGATGGGCTTTTTAACCATGCAGAGTTTTTCAGGCATGTTAGAAGGTGGTGAACCGTTGATGTATGAAGGGCAGCTGGTCGGTGCGATGGGTGTGTCTGGCGTGAAGTCTTTTGAAGATGCAGAAATTGCGCAGGTGGCGATTGGGAAGTTTTTGGCTCACGTCAAGTAAGGTGTGATTTTTGCTCTGAGACTGTAAATTAAATTGTGTAATTGCCTGAATTTGCTATGTTCATATTCACAACGGAGTCAGGCAATATGATGAACGAACAACAACTAAAAGACCTTGTAGCAGAATTTGCTAAAGGAATCAAAACAGAAGACGATCTCAACCAATTCACCCGATTGTTGACCAAACTCACTGTTGAAACGGCTCTTAATGCCGAACTTACCGAACATCTCGGACATGAAAAAAATGCCCGTAAATCTGGCTCAAATACACGCAATGGTTATTCTAGTAAGACTGTACTTAGCGATGATGGGGAGATTGAGATCACCACACCACGTGATCGTGATGGCACTTTCGAACCTCAGTTGATTAAGAAAAATCAGACCCGTATCACGCAAATGGATAGCCAGATTCTATCCCTTTATGCCAAAGGCATGACCACCCGTGAAATCGTTGCTACCTTCAAGGAAATGTACGATGCCGATGTATCTCCAACGCTCATTTCCAAGGTGACTGATGCCGTCAATGAGCAGGTTGCTGAATGGCAAAACCGTCCGCTGGATGTGATCTATCCCATCGTTTATATGGACTGTATTGTGGTTAAAGTCCGTCATAATGGCAGTGTCATCAACAAGGCTGTATTCCTTGCCTTAGGCATTAATCTTGATGGGCACAAAGAACTGCTCGGCATGTGGATGGCTGAGAATGAAGGTGCCAAGTTCTGGCTGAATGTCCTGACTGAGCTTAAAAACCGAGGGTTGCAGGATATTCTGATCGCCTGCCTTGCGAAGCAGTGCTTCTCAGGACTAAAAGGCTTTCCTGATGCCATTAACAGCGTATACCCGCGAACCCATATCCAGCTGTGCATTATCCACATGCTGCGCAACAGCTTGAAATACGTGTCATGGAAAGATTACAAGGCGGTCACTCAGGATTTAAAAGCCGTTTATCAATCACCCACTGAAGAGGCAGCCTTGATGGCCCTGGATCAATTTGCCCAAACATGGGATGACAAGTACCCACAGATCAGCAAAAGCTGGCGTACGCACTGGGAGAATCTGAATACCTTCTTTGCTTATCCAGCCGAGATACGCAAAGCCATCTACACTACCAACGCAACCGAGTCATTAAACAGCGTAATACGCCAAGCGATCAAAAAACGTAAAGCCTTTCCAACGGATGATTCAGTACGTAAAGTGATTTACCTGGCAATTGATGCAGCATCTAAAAAGTGGAATATGCCGATTCGCGACTGGCGTTTAGCCATGAGCCGCTTTATTATTGAATTCGGTGACCGCTTAAGCAATCACCTTTAAATTGATGAAAAGCAATTACACAAAATTATTTACAGGCTCAGGCTCGATGATATAATCAAACTCTAGCCAATTCGGCTGACACAGAATTTTGAACGCTCTCAAATCATTCCATATGGTGTGTATTATATTAATTATTGTCGAACTCAATTAAGATTTACTTGATCCAGTAATCATTTTGCTCTGTTATGAGCTTATTATATTCGGGAGAGTTATACATACTAAGGCAATTCATCAATATTGTCGAACTACCTGTACTTTTATATACATGATTATTTTTACTCGTATATTTATCTATAAATATTTTTATATTTTTATAAGCTGGTTCTTCGTAAGCCCCCTCTTGAAAGTAGCCTCCCATTGCTACAGAAGCCTCAGAAAGTAATAGTTTATCTTTAGTTTTTGTTAAGCAATAACTGAAGCCAAAATTTTTAATATTAATCTCCTCTTTTTCTAATACACTTATTTCTAAGTTTCTTGAATAACAAGAGGATGTAATAAAAAAATACCTAATATTAAAAGAAATTTCATTATCTTAAATTCCAAAAAAGTATATCTGTAGTTCTGACATTTGGGGTGCTATGTATAAAGTAACAGCTATCTCCACAATCACTTCCATTCCATAATGTAACGTGTCCTGATGCATCTTCCTAACCTGACATCTTAAAAATAATAATCCCTATTTTTCCTCTTAATTGATAAGAGACATCTTCATTATTTTTTGGCTTAAATGCTATATCTGCTTTACCTAAGTTTTGCTCTACAAAAGTAATGATTTCACGTACCCTCAATTTGTCATCACAGCTAGATCAGAAATTTTTAAGTATTTTGAGCCATAACTTGAGGTTTTATCTATAGCATCAATACTTTTGCTATCAATTAGTCATAAGACCTTGGTTTGAAGCCTAATTATCGCAAATCGTACTATCGCTTAACTGATTAGACTTTATCGATTAGTAGTTGTCCGATCTCTAAAGCGGAATAACCCCGTTCTTTAAAGATTAATACAATAGCCTGCCTATAATCATCGGAGGTCGCGGTTTTATATTTATTAATGAGTTGAAGCTCAGTATTAAGCTCGAGGTCATTTTTTATCGTCAATACGTCCGTAGAGACTTTATTAAAAATCTTGAAATTAAACATACAGGTGCTCTTTTATCAATATTGTAGCGGCCCGACTACAACAAACACCTGCCTTAGCTGAGCTAGACACCCTTTGCGACAAGGATTACAAATTTAAAAAGGGTCTGCAAGTCTTTCTAAATCAGAAGTAGTAATAAGCGACCAAAGTGTTATGCATCATTTGCTCTGATGCAGAGTAAGTTTCAAGTATTTAAAACTTATAAATCCAGTATTTCTCAGTTAGCATATTAAAACCTTGCTCTATGATCATATCTCCCATGCTCTATCCCATCCCCAAAAAAATCCAGCTCACAGCTTCCCAAGCCAAATGGCAACTCTCTTCATCTGAATCGGTTTTAGTTCTTGTTGGCTTACAAAACTTGCGTATGCTCGGAGACATTCAAGATAGCCCATTAATGCAAAACCTGATTCAAATTAGCAACAAAGCCAAAGCCCTCGATATTCCCATTGTCGATCTCTATGGCGATGATGTCCTGCAAGGTATGCAGCAGCTGGGTGAATACGCTTCTACCCATCCCCAACTGATTTTTGCCGGACAGATCACCCCAATGCTAAAACAGATTTTGCCACATTTGCAAAGCGTGACTGAACAGCTCTGTGTGGTGGATGATACGATTTTACTGGCCAATCAGGAGCAGCATATCCAGTGGATTGAAAATATCTCCCAGCAGGGGCTGCATCATCTGAATAGTTATAGCCTGAACCGGCTCTGGAGCCTCAGTGCTCCCTCGGCGTATATCCTGTCCAGCAAAGGCATTTTACTGGCTCTGGCTGAACAGCTGGATATGGATGCGCTGGATATCGACCCACATGAAGACCTGCGCCACTATGGTTTGGACTCGGTAAGTATGGTCAGTCTGGTCGGTTTATGGCGAGCCAATGGTGCCAATATTCGCTATGAAGATCTGCAGTCCAAACCCACACTGCACGGATTGCTGCAGATTTTGGCGGGCTAAATTTGCCATTTTCAGAAAATTGACATTTTTATTCAGCAAAATCGGAAAAAACGTCTGCAATTTGCGCAAATTGCATTGTAATTGTGGAGCAAGGTTTTTATCATTGCCGCCTTATTTTCGCGATCAGCCTGGAAGTGTACTTTGAGTAATTTTCTAACCGAACACCTGATTTATCGAGATGAAGATTTTATGCTCATCCATAAACCGGCCGGCTTACTCACAGTGCCAGGAAAAACAGCAGATTTACAAGACTGCCTGATCAGCCGTTTGGTCGCCATTGAGCCTAAAACCCTGTTAATTCATCGTCTGGATCGTGACACCTCAGGTATTTTGGTGTTTGGTCTTAGCCGCTTGGGGCAAAACAAGATTTCACGCCAGTTTCAGGAACGCCAGATTGACAAGCATTATCAGGCAGTAGTGGCCGGGCATCTACACGGCGAAGGCACCATTGATGTGCCGGTGGTCTATGATCCGACCCGTCCGCCATTGCATATAGCTGATCCTTCCCATACTAAACCGGCGCTTACCCACTGGCAGGCGCTGGAACAGTTTGAAATAAATGGACAGACGGTTACGCGGGTCAAACTTATTCCAATTACCGGCCGTTCGCATCAGCTGCGGGTGCATATGCAATATCTGGGACATCCGATTATTGGTGATACCTTATATGCCACGCCAGAGCAGCAACAGCTGTCTTCACGCTTGTGTTTACATGCGGCGTATTTAAGTTTTCAACATCCTCAAACGGGAGAAACACTGGAATTTAATTGCCCGGTGCCGTTTTAAGGGAAACATATCCTCATGAATTTAAGCTCACTTTTTGGTGGGCTTTATGTCAAAATATATTGCTTTACGATGTCAAATTTTGCTCAAATGGCAAGCAGTCCTTGAGTGATAACGCGACAGTCCTAACTTCTAGAAAAAGGTGGAAAAATTGCAGCAGTTTGCTATTGGTCAACGTTGGTTGTCAGATACAGAAACAGAACTGGGCTTAGGCGTTCTTATTGATGTAGATGAACGTTCAATCAGCATTTTATTCCCCAAGAGTGACGAAACCCGTGTCTATGCACGTAACAATGCACCTTTGTCCCGTATCGTGTTTAATGCGGGAGATGAAGTACAGGACCAGGAAGGCCTGAAATGGACGGTTCAGAGTCTGGAAGATCGCGGTGGCGTGGTGCGTTATAACGTGGTACGTCAGCTGGAAGATGGTTCGGAAGAACAGAAATCCCTGAATGAAACCCGAATTGGCGCACAAATCCAGCTGTCTAAACCCCTAGACCGTTTACTGGCCAGCCAGATTGACTATAAAGAATGGTATGACCTGCGTATTGAGGCGCTGTTGATGCAGGCCAATATGCACAGCAGTCCGCTGCGTGGCCTGATAGGTTCGCGTGTCGGCCTGATTCCGCATCAGCTCTATATTGCCCACGAAGTCGGTAAGCGTTTTGCACCGCGTGTATTACTGGCCGATGAAGTGGGTTTGGGTAAAACCATCGAAGCTGGTCTGATTATCCATCAGCAGCTCAAAACCGGCCGTTCAGAACGTATTTTAATTATGGTGCCAGATTCACTGCAATATCAGTGGATGATTGAAATGCGCCGCCGTTTCAACCTGCAGTTCTCTTTATTTGATCTGACCCGTACTGCGTCAATTAAAGAACATGACCCGGATTTAAACCCGTTCCTGACCGAGCAATGTATTATTGCCTCCATTGACCTGATGATTGACCACGAAGATTTGCGTGAGCAGGCACTTGAAGCTGGTTTTGATTTACTGGTGGTCGATGAAGCGCATCATCTGATGTGGTCAGAAGAAGAGGGCGGCAATGACCGTTATGATCTGGTCGAAGAATTTGCCGAACAAACAGCCGGTGTGTTGCTCTTAACCGCAACCCCGGAACAGTTGGGTGTTGAAAGTCACTTTGCCCGTTTACGCCTGCTTGATCCGCAGCGTTTCAGTTCGCTGGACCGTTTCCTGGATGAAGAAGCGCAGTATCAGCAAACAGCCAAAATTGCTGAAGTACTGATGTCCGACATGCCACTGGAAGAAGGTCATCTGGCTGCTTTGGAAGGCTTGCTCGGTCATCGTATTGAAGACCATCCGGAACAGCGTTTTCGCGCCATTCATGAACTGTTAGACCGTCATGGTACCGGCCGTATTTTATTCCGTAACACCCGTGAAGCGATTCAGGGTTTCCCGGGACGTGACTGTCAGCCAGCACCACTGCCAGCCCCAGAGCACTGGGCCAAAGAGGGCAAGTTGCGTGAACAGATGTGGCCAGAAGAAGGCCAGCTTGATGGTGCGTGGATGGAAACCGATCCGCGTGTAATGTGGCTGATGGAAAAGCTGCGCAGCGATTTAAAACACAAAAAAGTGCTACTGATTGCACGTAGTGGTCCGGTGGTGGAAGCGCTAGAAAATGCACTGCGTTTACACGCCGGTATTCGTACTGCGATGTTCCATGAAGGTATGAGCCTGCTGGAACGTGACCAGGCGGCGGCGTATTTCGCAGAAGATTCCTATGGTGCGCAAATCCTGCTCTGTTCGGAAATTGGTTCAGAAGGGCGTAACTTCCAGTTTGCATCGGATTTAATTTTATTTGATTTACCGGCGAACCCGGACGTACTGGAACAGCGAATTGGCCGTCTAGACCGGATTGGTCAGGAAAATCGGATTCAAATTCATGTGCCGTATTTACTCGGTACGGCGCAAGAACGCATGTTCCGCTGGTATAACGAAGCGTTGAATATTTTCAGCAATATTTCCCCAACGGCGCAGACTTTGCAGGAAAACTTCATTGTTGAATTAAAAGACTGCTTACTGGCAGATCAAGGCCAGCAGTTTGAAGAATTGCTGGAAGTAGTTAGCGTACAGCGCGAAGCTTTGGAAGCTGAATTGCAGGAAGGCCGTGACCGCCTGCTGGAATACAACTCTTGCCGTCCGGTGGTGGCACAGGAAATTGTCCAGGCGCTGGAAGATTATGATGACAACACCACTTTGCCAATGTTCATGAAGCGCTTTATGGCTTCAACCAACATCGACTTTGATGAACAAAGCAATGGCACAGTCATCATCAAGCCAACAGACCAGATGCAGGTACAAGGTCTGACTTTAGATGAAGAGGGCATGACTGCGACTTTCTATCGTGATCAGGCACAAATCCGTGAAGATGCACAATATCTGACTCTGGAACATCCATTTACCGAAAGCGTGATGGAAATGATCAATACCCAAAGCTTTGGTAGTACCAATGTGGCGGTGTTAAAGTCAGCTGCATTACCGCAAGGATCGGTGCTGCTGGAAGTGTGGTTCAAGGTTGATGTGATTGCACCGAAAGCGCTGAACCTGCCATCAAGCTTGCCGCAGCAATTGATTCGTGTATTGCTGAGTGAAAAAGGTCAGGATCTGTCGCAAAAAATTGCCCCTGAAATCTTAAAACCATATTTACATCATTTAGATGGCAATAGCTGCCGTCAGGTGGTAAAAGCACGCCGCGAGGTGATTGAGCAGCGTTATGCACAGGCATTGGACATTGCCAAAACTGCCTTGCCGGGCTTAAAAGAGCAGGCCAAAGAAATGTATGGCGCGAAATGGCAATATGAAATTGACCGTCTAACGTATCTGAAGCAATTTAACCCAAGCATCCGTGAAGATGAAATCAGCCGTTTGCAGAAATTGAAAAAAGAAGGTTTAAGCCTGCTTGACGGTATTGCGGTTACCCCGGAAGCGATTCAGGTGATGGTGGTGGTTAAACCATAACAGTCGTAATTTTTAGAAAAGCACCTTCGTGAACTGCACCCCGAAAGTTGGACACTTTTAGTCTAATTTGAAGGGTGCTTTTTTATGCTGATTTGCCTGACATAAACAGCCCGGCGATCAGTGCACTAGAGTCCGGTAAAATGTTCATGCTAAGATGAGCCAAATTTTTAAAAGATATAACAACGATGGGTAAAGCATTAGTCACTTTAGGCTCTAAAACTTCACATGGCGGTGTGGTTGCTGAATGTGAAAGTTCATTTGTTATTAATGGCATTGCCGTGCATTTAAATGGCATGAAGCATTATTGTCCAAAATGTAAAACTACAGTAGCGGCCATTGCGGCCGATCCAACCACCCAGGTCAAAGGGCGTGGTGTGGTGATTGTTGGTGATAAAACCACCTGCGGTGCAACTTTCTTGCCTAGCCAGAATCTGGTGGTGTCGGCCAAATAAATATATTGGTCAGGCGTAGAGTGTTGAACCAGCCTGGCTGATCTTGAGAATCGCAGCAAAAAATTAAAATTATCTCCTGCAAGATGGATCATCTGCTTCAAATACCTTTATGACCAAAACTGTTGTTTATTTTGCCCATGCCAATGGCATCGCCAGTCCTTGCTATCAGACCTTTTTTGATTATTTTGATGCGAATATTGAGCTGAAATATATTCCGGTCATTGGCTTGGATCCGGCCTATCCGGTTGAGCCTAAATGGGAAAAACTGGTAGCGCAGGTCATTGCCGATATCGAGTTGCAAGCACCAAAACAGGCGGTGGTCGGTTTGGGGCATTCTTTTGGCGCACTGGTGTTGCTAATGGCATCCTATCAACGGCCAGATTTATTTCGCCAGCTGATTTTAATGGATCCACCCTTTGTGATTGGTAAAACGGCGCCGATATTTGAGTTATTGCAAAAACTGGGTTCGAAGAAGATTGACCATTTAACCCCGGCTGGGCTGAGCCTGAAACGTAAAGACGCCTGGTCTAACCGTGAGCAGGCCTATCAGCAGTTGCGTGGCAATGCCTTGTTTAAACAGTTTGATGAACGCTGTTTTCAGGATTTTATCCAGCATGGTCTTAAAGAAGATGAGGCCGGTATCAGTTTGCAGATTCCAAAACAGGTCGAGGCGGATATTTTTAGAACTGTACCAAGCTGGTGGTGGCGTTGGCCACGTAAAGCCCCGAATTTACCGGTGCATTTAATCACGGCAGAGCAGAGTGCTTTTTATAAGCAAGGTTTTCCGCAAGGACTAAAAAAGATATATGGCATTGAGTTTAGTGTTGTAGCGGGCGGGCATATGTTCCCGCTGGAATCTCCTGAGCAGAGCGCACGCGATGTACAGCAGCGGATTCGATCAGCACTTTAAGTAAGCAGTTTAAAATCCAGTTAACGGATTTGTGCTTCATCTAAATGGCGTGCGCCTTCGAGCAGCATCCGGATCATGATCATGGTTTGCTCGGCAATGATTTTACGTTCATTGGCGGGCATATCAATCACTTTTGCACCCATATTAAACACCAGCTGGGTAATGGCCGAAGAAACGATCTCCGGATGGGACAGTTTGCTGTTATTCAAACGCTCCAGACGAATCAGGTCATCTTTCAGTTCCTGCTGGAAATAGTTCAGCTGACGTTCCACTGCCTGCTTATAAGACGTCGATCCGGTATAACCTTCACGCAACAGCAGACTTAAATTACCTTCATCAGCATCTAGCTGTTCAATAAAGACTTCAACCGAGGTGCGGATAATGCTGTTCTGTTTGGATGCTTTTAAACGCGCCTGATTCAGAATCTGACGCAGCACGTGGCCAGCCCGGTCAATCAGGGCAATGGCCAGCTCATCAATATCTTTAAAATGACGATAAAAACTATTCGGTGCAATACCGGCTTCGCGCGCGACTTCACGCAGGCTTAAAGAGGCAATACTTTTTTGGGGCCCAATCAGATTCAGTGCAGCCTGAAACAGCTCTTCCTTGGTAATGGTCGCTTTCCTGCCGACCGTACGCACCGTCATGGTTTCACGGATGTTTGGAACATCTTGGGCAAGAACATCATTACTTATTTTCATGGCAGGCTGAGTCATAGGGTCCAGAGCTGAAAGGCTTTTCAGTAGTATAGCCGTTGTGTGTGAACTTGTGAAATGAATGGAAACAATACAAGCGTATATACAAATATATATATATGTGTATAATAATTAGGAATTCATCGCGTGGTGTAGGCTATGCACGTTATCGAAAAGTCGAAATCTCCCCTCAAATCTCTTGCGAGTGCGATTGTTGATCCGTACTCGGCAAATTTCTGGTTACAAAAAATCAATCCATTGTGGTCTGTGAATCAGGCATTGGGCAAGATTGTGCAAAAGCAGCAGACCGCGCAGGACACGGTCAGCCTGATGGTGCAATTCAATCAGAAATTCCAGCTTGGACAGGCGGGCCAACATCATCCGGTCTTTGTCACCATTCAAGGAATTCGCTATGAGCGTACCTACAGCCTGACGCAACTGGATACTCAGCATGTGCTGTTAACCGTTAAAAAAGTCGATCAGGGTAAAGTTAGTAGCTGGTTGGTCAATCAGGCCAATGTCGGCGATATTCTGGAATTTGGGCAGCCTTATGGCGATATGTTGTTGCCTGAAGCGACACAGCCACTCATTTTGCTGGCTGCCGGTAGTGGTATTACCCCAATGTATAGCCTGGTCGATGCTTTGGCTAAATTGGGTCAATTAAAGCAGACGCCGGTCAAGCTGATGTACTGGGTAAAAACCTTTGCCGATGTTGCTTTTAAAACCCAGTTTGAACAATGGGCGATGCAATATCCACACTTTAGCTTTGACGTGTTTTATACCCAGGCAGGGGAAACACCAGCACAGCGTCTGAATGAAAGCCATCTGCAAACCCTTGAGCAGATTGAACAGAGCACAGTTTACGCCTGTGGTCCATCGGGTTTTGCCGCGCGGGTAGAAGAACTGTTTGCACATGCACTGCAATTAAAAACTGAAGCCTTTAGCATGAGCCCAATGCTCAATGAAGAAGCTGGTTTTGTGCAGGTGACCTTAACTCAATCGAATAAAACCGTGACCATTCCCAAAGGCCAATCTATTTTGACTAGCCTGGAGCAGCAGAATATTCAACCGAAGCATGGCTGCCGTATGGGAATTTGTAATAAATGTGCCTGCAACAAAGTCGAAGGCTCGACCAAAAATCTGGTGAATGGTGCGCAAAACACCGAACCGGGTAATTTGCTCAAGCTTTGCGTGAATTCGGCACAAACAGACTTAGTTATTGATTTATAAGCGGGTACACTCACTATGAATATGCCAGTAAAATTTGAATATTTTAAAAATCCTAAAAACAGCGAATTAACCCAATTAGAACTGGATGAATTGGCGCGTGAATTAGATGCCATCAAGCAGGAAGTGCTGGATGATTTAGGCGAAAAAGATGCCAAATACATCCGCCGTGTATACTCAACCATCCGTTATGCTTCTATTGCCGGTCGTGCCTGCCTGTTTGCCGGCTGGTTCCCGCCAGCCTGGATTTTGGGGACCGGCTTGCTTGGCTTTGCCAAAATCATGGAAAATATGGAGCTTGGTCATAACGTCATGCACGGTCAGTATGACTGGATGAACGATCCAAAATTCAACGGTCAGACCTATGAGTGGGATATTGTGGGTACCTCTGAAAACTGGCGTCAAACCCATAACTACAAACATCATACTTATACCAATATTAAAGGTATGGATGATGATATCGGCTATGGTCTGGTGCGCCTGTTTCCAGAACAACGCTGGAAACCGGGTCATCTGCTACAACCGATTTACAGTATTCCATTCTGTTTACTGTTCCAGTGGGGTGTTGCGATTCAAAACCTGGAACTTGGTAAAGTGTGGATGGGCCGTAAAACCAAGGCTGGGCTGAAAGAAGAGTGGAAACCTTTACAGCGCAAAATCTCTAAACAGCTGTTTAAAGATTATGTGTTCTTCCCGCTGATTGCTGGTCCTGCTGCGTTACCGGTATTCACTGGCAACCTGGTGGCTAACGGAATCCGTAACATCTGGACTTTCAGTATTATTTTCTGTGGTCACTTCACCAAAGATGTTGAGGTATTCCCAAAATCGGTATTGAAAAATGAAAGCCGTGGTCACTGGTATATGCGTCAGATTCGTGGTTCTTCTAACCTGACCGGTTCAGAAGCGTTCCATATTCTGACTGGCCATTTAAGCCATCAGATTGAACACCATTTATATCCGGATGTGCCGGCACGCCGTTACCGTCAGATGGCGCCAAAAGTACAGGCAGTATGTGAAAAATATGGTTTGCACTACAACAATGCCAGCCTGTTTAAACAATATGGCAGTGTGCTGAAACGGATTGCCAAGTATGCGTTTCCGTTTAAAAAACAAGCATAAAATGTGTTAAGACAAAAAAGGCAATTTTTATAGGAAATTGCCTTTTTTATTGAATAGAAGAGCTACAAAAACTAAAACCAAGCCGCCAACTCGGAAATTTGGAAAAAAGGTTGTTTGGTATGATTTTTATTAATTCTTTATAAAATAATTCACATAAATGATTAACTTTGAGCATTTATGCCAATTACTTGATAAGTACAATGATATCCAGGCTTATATACTCTATGTGAGTATAAGTATATAGTTTTGATGAAAATTTAAAGCACAACAAGATTGATGACACTCAGTTAAATATGTATATGAAAAACATGTTAATTATTTATATATTTTAGCATTTGGTAAAAATATTTAGAATTAAACATTTTTTAATTGAAAATCATAATCATAATTAAAATCAAAATGCAGTGAATTGTTGCTAAATAATGTGGAAGTTTATACAACATATACACCATAAATCCTATGCTAGTTTTATAGAAGTAAGTATGCTTTTGGTAAAGAAAGAAAATGTATAAGAAACAAGGCTCGAACTTCCACACATCTAGCGCAGGTTTTACGCTTCTGGAATTAATGGTGGCTGTCATTATTTTGGCTATTCTCGCAGCCATTGCCATGCCTATGTATTCAAATTACATCACCAAAGCCAAAGCACGTAGTGCCCAGTCAGATTTAGTTGCGTTAAGTTTGGTATTGGAAAGTCTGTATCAACGCAATTTAAAATATATTGATTCTACAGGTGAGAAAACAGTTTCTGACTATTTAACTACGAACACCATGGCTGGGAGCTGGCAACCATCAGCGGACACATTTGATTATAAACTTACTGTAACCACAACAACTTATAGCTTAAAAGCTACTGGTAAAGATCGTAATAATGGTTGTGAGATTACTTTAAATAATGCGAATTCCCGTGGGATTACTGGCGGTTCTGCTTGTGGTGGGTTGGCATCATGGTAAGGCAACGTGGTGTGACCCTCATCGAATTGATGATTGGGATTGCTTTGTTTGCAATATTGGCAATGGCTATTTTTCCACTGGGTCGGGCTTGGGTGGCAAATCAGCAAATCACCAAAACGGAAAAAGAGTTTTTAGAAGCTTATTCACGCGCTAAAAATGAAGCTTTAAGAAATCCCAATGCGGTTAAAGAGGATGATGTTGCAGCCACTTTAAAAGTGAATAATACAGACAAAAAGATTGAAGTAATAAACAGTAAAAATGTAGTCATTTAGGAAGCAGTAATATCTCCTCTCATTACAGTAACACTATCAACAGGCTGTACTACAGGACATCAGCAACTAACATTGAATAATAATGGATATTTACGTACCGGTAGTTGCACTTATTACAATATAGCTGCAAGCGGAGGTGGTAACAATGCATCAGGAACATTATAAAACTTCTGCGATATCTAAGTATCAACGAGGCGTAACACTGATTGAAGTGTTAGTGTCTATGTTACTTATGGCAATTATTGGTTTGGGTGCGGCTTATATTTCAGGGCGTACCGCAGTTATGCATCGTGATCAGAACTTGCATTTGCATACAGTCAACCAGATGCGACAGTATCTGGAAAGTTCTACAGGTACCAGTTGTACAAATAATATAGATATAGAAGTCGCAGGAAAAAAAGTCAAAGTAAATTGTACGCTGGATGCGGCTAAAGAATATACCGTAAATATTCAGGATAATAGTGGAGCAGGTATTGTTACTTCAGTAGATCAAACCGTTAAAGTTGGGTCGCCTACTTTAGAGATAGTGAAAACCAGTAACTCCGAAACACATTGGGATGTTCCAGTTACAGTGAAAATTGCACCGTGAGGGGAGCGAAGGATATGAATAGCCTGAATTTTTCACAACGCGGTGTGACTTTAATTGAAATTTTAATCGCTTTAACGCTATCTATTATTATTATTCTGGCCATGCTGCGCGCATTTGTGACTACAGGAAAAGTGACAGCAGAGGCTTCATTGGGTGCACAAACGGATAGTGGCTTGATGCTAGGTTTAATTGCAACAGACCGTATTTTGCAAGGTATTGGTTTTGGTGATATGCCCAATTATGGTAGTGGTTTTAAGGCTTATAAATTCATAGGTGCCGACAGTTCGGATACATATAACGTCACCACCAACAGTTCAGATAATGCTGAATATCTGGTTTGGGCAGTGGGTGCAAATAAATGTCAGGCACTCAGAAATGCGAGCAATGGCTTATTACTTTACGGTAAAGGGGCTGGTTATAGTTGTACAGATTTATCTAAGCCAGATTTAGATGATGATTCTGTTTCTGTTGAGCGTTTAATTCAGATAAATGATGCAGTTCAAAATATTCAATTTGAAACAGGTAAAGATGCTGATCAAAAAATTGGAGCGATGCACATTGCTGTAGACCAAAAAGAGTGCTGGCCATTTGGGATTGTGAATAGTACAGACCTGAAGCCTGGTAAGTATCAAGTAGTAATTGCTACAAATACCTATGCTGCAAGTACAGAAACTATGGCGCATAAAATTGAAAATACTACATGCCTATTTAATTTTAAATAGGGAGGATTGGTCATGCAAAATGTTATAGAGATTAAAAGAAACATACAGAACAGGGTTTCTTTTATAAAACAGGCAGGCGTTTCCTCATTACTCTTTATTGTGTTGGTGGGGTTATCCTTGACGGTGCTTACCGTGGGATATATGTCAACTATGCGTAATTTACAGTCAAGTGCGACAACTACCCATGCACAGACACAAGCACAAATGCAGGCAATGATTGGTTATCATGCTTTGATAAAATATTTAAAAAAAGAAAGTCTTGAGAATATTAATAAAATTGAAACAGGGACCGTAAGTGGTGGTACGGAGCCTGTCGAATTTAAGAAATTTGCTTGTGGTGCAGATCAATACTGCTTTGACCTTATAGGTAAAAGTGGTGGCGCGAGTGCGATTTTACGGGCGAATTTTAATATTATTGATGAGTTGGAAACAAAATCTCAAAGTGGTTCTGTTTTTGCGGGGGGGCTACGAGTAAATAAATTAGAAGACTTATCTGCAAAAGGTATTACTCTTGAAGTAGCGGGCGGGATTATTAACAAAAATAATAATCATGTTTATGGTGAGTCAGAGTTAACAAGGGCAGGAATTACTGTTATTCCTTATATCCCAAAAAATTTTATAAATCCTGAAGAAGCACGTAAAGATGCAAATTATATTTTTTATTTAGTTGATAGTGTCGCAAAATGCGCCATCAATAATATTTTTGACTCATCAATAATTCCTAATAAAAAAATCGAAATAGAAACAGAATTAGGAAGTGTGGGGTCAGTATCTTGTCCAAGTAATGTGACTTATAATAATTCAGTATGGACGGTTGATGGATCTAACGGGAATCTGCCGGGTGTGTTATGGTTTGAAGGAGATGTGATTGTAAACCTATCAAAAGATACATATTTTAAGAATACAGTTATATCTACTCAAAAGATTAAGACAGAATTACTTAATGAAACCAAAGATTCTTTATATGAAGCTTATGCTCCTCATCATTTTGTATTAACAGCTGATACAATAGAACTTAAAGATGAACGCTTAAATCAGATTTGTCCAGATAATTTTCCTCTACAATACTGTGCAGAAAAAGGGACTTTGAAATCTACAGCCTTAATGCAAGAGATGCCCGCTGTTATGTCTAATATTTTATTTTTGGCACAGGCTATTGAATTAAGTGCTGGTAAGGAAAAACAGCATAATATTGTCGTTAATTATTACGGGAATATTATGGCAAATGGGGCTTCGGGTGGTACTGGAGGAGCATCAGGTAAATTTACGGGCACCGGTGTTTTAAATATTCGTGGTAATTTGATGGTGGTAGGTGAAGCAGATATGACGAATATGCTTGGTGATTTTAGTATGAAATTAAGTAATGCTGATGAAGCAGGGAATTATATCCCTGTTTATAAAAAGGTATTTAATATTGGCGGCATCCGCTACATGTAACCCCAATCCACTAAAAACCCACAATAAATTGTGGGTTTTTTATTGCTTATTTAAAATCAAGCTAATTTCTTATAGAGCGTCACTTCAGGTAAAGCTTGATCTGTGCCCACCATATAAGGATAGGTTGCCATATTCAGCATTGGCTCATCTTCATAACTATTACCATAGGCATAAATAGCATTGTACTGCTCTAAATCATAACGCTTTATAATTTGTTGTTTCTTTTCATATAAACTGCAATCTGCCGTTAAATATTCACCGCTAAAGATCGAGTTTTCTAAAGCCACCTGAGAGCAGATTAAATCAATATTTAATAACTCACATACCGCTTCCAAATAAATATTAATAGAAGCAGAGACCAACACAATATCATCTCCATGGGCTTGATGCTTTTGAAGTTGGTTGAGTAATTCCGGATTTAAAGCTTGAACCAATTGTGCTGCATAGCTTTCTGCTTTTTCCTTAATTTGATGCTGCGCTACCGACTTAAACATTCCCTTAAACAGTCGGGGCCGCATTTTATGCGCCGGATAGAGCTTTAAATAATAAGCTATAATCCAGGGGAGGGTGGTCAGTCCACGCTTGAGAATATGCCGTTTGCCCAGACTGTAGAAAATAAAGCCGGTAAAACTGTCATGCTCATACAGGGTTCCATCAAAATCGAATAAGGCTAGATTTTTATATTTTTGGCTTTTTGCATGCATGTGGTATATCGCCCGTTGACCCGAGTAGCAAACCAGTTGGTATTATAATCACGGCTGAGTTTTGGCCCGGAAATTACCACCTCTGGCATCATCGCATAAAATGGTTCTTTGCCAGTTTGTTCCTGATACAGTTTTAATAAGGCGCGATACGAGGCGGTATCTTCAAAATCCTGCTCTTTTTCTTTTTTCAGATCCGAGCGGATTTGACGTGGGGTGAGTACAATATTATGTTTGGCAAAAACACTAATCAGCTCGCGTTCAGATTGACTCTTGGTACTGCGAACACCGCCATCTTTGCTATAGAGCAGTAAATCACCGTCTAGAGATAATTCGGCTTCGGTTAAATCATTCAGCATGCTCTGAAAAGCGGCATTGCGGCTGGAATACATGCCTGAGTTATAATCGGCAAAGCGATACAGCGGTTTATCATAATCGGCCGGATACATCATCAGACGATGAATACCATAATACAGGCCGCCATATTGGCTGTATAAATCGGTGCGTAATTCTGCAATATTGCCGCCTTGGCGTTTATGTTCCTTGGCATAGCTGATATGTACCTGCATTGAACCTAAAGTGGTAATCGGATTCAGCTTTTCTCCGATATTTTGACCAAACAGCTTGGCGGCGCCGGTCAGGGCCGACACATGATAATGCTTGGCCATATAGTCAAAAATTTCACGATAAAGTTCATCCAGTTCCCGTTCTGTTTTGACCCGGCGCATCTGGCTTAAATAGTTATCTTCCGGGTTAGGATGGTTTTTCAGTACATCCTGAAAATAGCCGGCAATGGTGCCACCAATGGCTTCACCGAGTTTATCTTTAAACTTCTCGTCTAAGCGTTCCTGGACTTCTTTAACCGCTTTTTCACCTAAACCATAAACCTGTGGATCGGCAACAAAGTTGGATTCCTGATCGACCACGGCGACAATGGTACACATATTTTCCTTGGTCTGCGGAATGCCCAATTGTTCACTAATATCGTAAATATCTTTGGCCCATGAATCACGATCTTTCACGCGGGAAGGAATCAGTCGCTTGATCTGATCTGCATCTAGACTTGGCTCATCGCCTTTATTCCACCAGGCGCTGTCGCCACAGGCAGCTAAACTTAAAGATAACGCAATCAGGCTTAAAGGTTTGATTACAGATGACAGGAAGGTGTGTTTCATAAACAGGAAAACTCGGTCCAGACGGGTCAGCCTACAGGGCAGATGAAGTATACAGAAATTCGGCTATACAGGTGTGAATATATATGTATACGGCCCGCGTTGCACTGTCAATTTTTATCTGCAAACTGTCAGAGAATTGAGTAGCTCAAAAAGCGGATACTGTAGGGTTAGATACTAAATTCTATTTCAAAATAAAGCACTGATTTTAATTTGATGATCTATTGTTATTTTAAGGAAAAAATTTAAATAAATAAGGGTGATGCTAGATAAAATCATCTGAATTATTTTTTAAAATATTATCTGTTATTTTTTAATGATTGCAAAATTTTCTACTCAAAATAAAGGGAATTATTTTAGCGTAAAACCGTGGTTATTTTAGTGTGTATTTTAAATAAACCTTGTGTTTAGTAAATATAGGGCGTATAAAGCTAACTCTCCTTTGCGGGGTGGAGCAGTCTGGTAGCTCGTCGGGCTCATAACCCGAAGGTCGTTGGTTCAAATCCGGCCCCCGCATCCAACTTTTAATGCTTATAGTGATTGAATATTTGTCCATAATTGTGAGAATTGGGACAGTGAAAAGTTTAAAATAATCAAATTTGATTGTGTTTTTATCCGATTTTTGAAAGATGAAATTTTAATAAAATTGAACAGCTTTCTTAAATGATCACCTAAGCTCATACAATGAGTCAGTTATATTGAATAATGTAGAAAATTGGCAGTTGGCCACTGCAGTCAATGGTCAGGAAATTTTTGTAAAAGTAATGCCGCTGAAAAAGAAGCAGCGCTCGAGCCAGGGTTTTATCTGGGTGGAGGTCGGTAAAATGATTGAGCTTCAGTCCGGACAGCAGGTAGAATTTAATCTGGATGGTAAAAGTTTTTATATTGCTTTAAATCAGCTATATAAATTGAATTAATTTATTTTTATTGCATTCAGAACAGAAGTCTGTATAGTGGTCGTTAACTAGAAGAATTACTATTGTTTCAGCAAATCTTTTCCCTCCGTCGTTTTTTAATATCCTTCGTAGTATCAGATTTTTAGTTTCAAAGTCATTTTCCAGTTAATTATTGGTTTATCTATGACCAATTTAAAAGTTTTTTAATACAGGATTATCTTATGTCAAATACAGTTACTGGTACTGTGAAATGGTTTAATGAAACTAAAGGTTTTGGTTTTATTCAGGCAGATTCAGGTCAGGACGTTTTTGCTCATTACAGCGAAATTACCAACCAGGGCTTCAAAACTTTACATGAAGGCCAACGCGTTGAATTTACCATCGTAGCGGGTAAAAAAGGCGACCAGGCCAGCGGTATTACTGCAATCTAATTGCCAGTTTCGCTGCAAAAAGCTCATCTTCTGATGGGCTTTTGTTTTTTTAGCATCTGCTAAAAACTCGATATGCTGCGGCCGCTACAGATACATAGAAATTTTAGTCAGAAGGCTTTAAACTAGCCCGGTTTTCAGCGCCGTATCCAGTTTTCTCCCATCTGAAAGATTCGCTGCGCATTTTCTGTTTCCCGAGGTTCCTACATTGAGTTCACATCCTGTCATTCAAGAACTGTTTGATCGTCCTATTGAGCGAAAGCTGTGGGTGGCACCAATGGCAGGCGTCACGGATCGGCCGTTTAGAACGCTGTGCAAATATTTTGGCGCAGGCCATGCAGTCAGTGAAATGATGACCTCGGACAAGACTTTGCGCATGAGCAAAAAAAGTCTGTATCGGGCCAATTTTGATGGCGAAATCGCCCCGATTTCTGCACAAATTGCCGGCTCCGATCCGGCTGACCTAGCCGAAGCCGCGCGCTATCAGGTGGCGAATGGCGCACAGATTGTCGATATTAATATGGGCTGTCCTGCCAAAAAAGTATGTAACAAGCTGGCTGGTTCGGCGTTGTTGCAAGATGAAGATCTGGTCGCCCGGATTTTAGATGCAGTCGTAGAAGCAGTCGATGTGCCGGTAACCTTAAAAACCCGACTCGGTTTTTTAAACGGTCAGGAAAATATTCTGCGTGTGGCCAAGCGTGCGGAGCAGGCCGGTATTGCAGCGCTGGCCCTGCATGGTCGTACCCGCGAAGATATGTACCTGAACACGGCGCGTTATGAGTTAATCAAGCAGGTTAAGGCCGAGCTGAATATTCCCCTCATTGCCAATGGCGACATCGACAGTCCGGAAAAAGCCAAAATGGTGCTGGATTATACCGGTGCAGATGCGATTATGATTGGCCGTGCGGCACAAGGCCGTCCCTGGATTTTCCGTGAAATTGCCCATTATCTGACGACCGGTGAACATTTGGCCGCACCGAGTATTGAAGAAGTCAAACAGGTATTGCTTGGGCATTTATCTGAACTTTATAGCTTTTATGGAGAATATTCAGGCTGCCGTATTTCACGTAAACATATTGCCTGGTACACCAAAGGACTGCGTTCTAGCAATGAATTCCGCCAGAATATGTACCGTGTGGAAAGTACGGCCGAGCAGTATCAGGTGGTGGAAACCTATTTTAATCAGCTGCTAGAACATGGCAACATCATGAGTGATGTGCAGGTTGAACAGGTGAATCTGTTAGAAACCAAATAATTAAATATCTATCATAATTGTGGCGCTTTAGAGCGCCATTTTTTATCCCCGATTTTATCTGTTTACAATCTCTACAGACCTGAACACAGGGCAACATACGCTCACTGAACACGGACAGGACTTGGACATTGCAGGGCTTGGCTTGCTCTATGCTAGATAAGTCTTCACTTGGCAAGATGATATTCCAGTCTTGTTAATAACAATGATCCAGGGAGTTTCAACATGACCAATACTAATCGTCCTGTGACTGAATTTAGCCATAAGACCTCAACAGAATTACCACAAGAACGAAGCCAGGGTTTAAATGTCGACCCGACCGATGTCAATGCACGTCCAGATTTGGACACCGATCGTGTCCCGGATATGAATGAAGCAGGCGATCATCCTGTGGGCACCAGCGTGGGTGTATTAGGGGGTGCGGCAACCGGTGCGGCCGTTGGTGCTGCAGCCGGACCGGTCGGTGCCGTAGTGGGCGGTATTGCCGGTGGTGTGGTCGGAGGATTGGCCGGTAATGAAATTGCCGATGCGATTGATCCGACTGCAGAAGATGTATACTGGCGTGATCAGTACCAGAACCGTCCATATTATAATGAAACCCGCAGCGTCTATGCCGATGTCGACTATGATCGTGATTATCGCGGCGCTTATCGACTGGGTTATGAAAACCGTCCTTTATATGAACAAAATGTCGATTTTGACCGGGCCGAGCCAGAATTGCGCACCAAATGGGAACAGATGAAAGGCGATTCACGTCTAAACTGGGAAGAAGCCAAATTTGCAGCCAAAGATGCCTGGCAACGTGTCACCCGTTAAAGTATTCAAGACACTATCAAGCCAATAAAAAAACATCTCCGCGGAGATGTTTTTTTATTGTTCGCGCTTAGTGACTGGTCATTTCCAGTACCAGTTGATTAATTAAATCACCGGCTTCCATATCACGAATCAGACCGACGTTGGCACCGGCCCAGAATGCACCGAATCCCTGTTCACCTTGCTGGCTGGCTGCGGCATGTAATTGCTTGCCAATATCATAAGTATACGGATAAGTTGGTACCGGCGGACGGTTTGGTGTATCCACCAGACGGTGCCATTGATTGACCAGACCACGTGCCGGACGGCCAGAGATTGAATCGGTAATCTGCGTACAGCTCTGGCTAAATAAAGCCTTGCGATACGCCTCATTGGCATTGGAAGATTTACATTGCACAAAGGCGGTTCCGAGCTGCACCGCGACTGCGCCCAGGTTCATGACACGTTGTGCATGTTGACCATTCATAATTCCGCCGGCAGCAACCACCGGAATCTGACAGTGCTGGGTCAGCAAGGTGACTAAATCTACCGTGCGGATACCACCATCAATAGCGGCATTAAACAGGCCACGATGACCGCCAGCTTCTACGCCCTGGGCAATAATAATATCAATACCTGCTGCTTCAATGGCTTGTGCTTCGGCCAGATTAGTAGCTGAGACCATGGTGATAATTCCGGCCTGTTTTAGCGCCTGAATCTGATGTGCGTGCGGAATACCAAAATGAAAACTCACCGCCTGAGGGCGGGTTTCCAGCACCAGATTCAGATAATCATCATTGCTTAAAAAACTAGGATACAGATTTTTGAGCTGGGTTGGTAAGGCTACGCCATAATGAACAAAATGTGGACTTAAATAATCCAGCCAGGCCTGAGCTGCGGCTTCATCCAGCGGCTCGGGTTGATGACAGAAGAAATTGACCTGAAAAGGGCAGTCGGTCAGGTCTTGGGTTTTTAAAATCTGCTCTCGGGCAGACGTAACTGAACTGGCCCCTAAACCCAGTGAACCCAAGCCGCCCTGGTTGGAAACTTCGGCAGCCAGTTCAGGTGTCGAAACACCGGCCATCGGCGCTAAAAAAATAGGATGTTTAATGCCGAGCTGTTCCAATATAGACATGCGATTTCTCCTTATTCTTCCTACACTTTGCCCAAGCTGAACAAAATTAGCAAATCATAATCATTATTTATTTTTTAAATAATCTGCTCCATCTTACACAGCAGTTACATTCGTTGCGACAAGCTGGGTCGTGCTAACGCATCGGCTTGCTAGGCGCAACATTTTCGCTTTTTTATAATCAGCTTATCTCCTGATTTCTGCTGAAACACATGTCTGAACGTATCCGTGAAAAACTGCAAATTTTAGCCGATGCTGCCAAATATGATGTGTCCTGCTCATCGAGTGGCAGTCGGCGCAAAAATAAAGACCAAGGGCTGGGCAATACCGGTAATGGCATCTGTCACAGCTATACCGAAGATGGGCGCTGTGTTTCGCTGCTTAAAATCCTGTTCTCTAATGTTTGCATTTATGACTGTGCCTATTGCGTGTCGCGGCGCTCCAATGATGTGAAACGCGCGGCCTTTACCGTACAGGAAGTGGTTGACCTGACCATAAATTTTTACCGCCGTAATTATATTGAAGGGCTGTTTTTAAGTTCCGGTATTTTTAAATCGGCCGATTACACCATGGAACGAATGTTACAGGTGGTGAAAAAGCTGCGGCTGGAAGAAAACTTTAACGGGTATATTCATTTAAAAACCATTCCCGGTGCATCTCAGGAAATTATTACCGAAGCTGGTTTATATGTCGACCGGATGAGTATTAATCTGGAAATGCCGACCGAAGCCGGACTACAGCAGTTTGCCCCGGAAAAAAGCCATGCCGAAGTGCAGAAGGATTTGGGTATTGTCCGCGATCGGCTGATTCAACTGAAAGATGAGTCGAAAATTATCAAATCAGTACCGAAGTTCGTTCCGGCCGGGCAAACCACGCAGATGGTGGTGGGTGCACATAATGAAACTGACCAAGACATTATTATGATGGCCGATCGGCACTACAAAGAATTCAAGCTAAAACGGGTTTACTTCTCTGGCTATATTCCAATTAATACCCAGGAAAAGGCATTGCCTGCTGTCGGTTCCGCGCCGCCGTTGCTGCGTGAAAACCGGCTCTATCAAAGTGACTGGTTAATGCGTTTTTATGGTTTTGCTGCGCATGAACTGGTGGATGATCAACATCCCAATTTAGACCTGGATGTCGACCCGAAATTGGGCTGGGCGCTGCGTCATCCTGAGGCTTTTCCGGTAGATATCAACCGTGCCGACTACCAGTTGATTTTACGGGTGCCGGGTATAGGCGTGCGTTCGGCGCAGAAAATTGTGCAGGCGCGCCGGTTTGGACACATTCATATAGATCAGCTAAAACGCATGGGCGTGGCCTATAACCGTGCCCAGCATTTTATTCGCTGTGCCGACAGCCCGAAATTTAAAAAAGAGCCGCCAGCGCAGCAGATTCGCCAGCAGATTTTACAGTCGGGGCAATCCAAATATCAGCAGCAGCTCTCCCCACAACTGGGCTTTGCTTTTTAATGGCCACCTACTGCTTCGATGGCACGCTCACCGGCTTGCTTTGCTGTGTGTTTCGGGCATTTCGCTTTCAAGAGTTTGATGTACACATTACCGCCAATCCGCAGTCACAGCATGGCCTGTTTGATGAGTTTATTGTCGTCCCTTCACAAGATGAGCAGGGACAGCGGGTCTGGCAGGGCTTGAAACAGAAAATCCAGCCCGGCAGCTTGCGCCAGTTTTATCTGTGCTTTTTGTCGGAGCAGGAACAGTCTTTTCAGTATCTGTTTGATTTTTGCATTTATGTGTTTCAACACGGTCATGCGGTGGATGGTAATTATGGCCATCCGGCGGTGTTGGGCATGGCACAGTGGGCTAAGCAGGTGGGCCGGGAAAAACATCGCATGGAAGCTTTTGTACGCTTTAAAAAATGTCAGGATGGTTTATTTCTGAGCTTAGTGCGGCCAGATTTTAATGTTCTACCGCTGATTGAGCGGCATTTTAAGGCGCGTTACCAAGATCAGCGCTGGCTGATTTATGACGAACAGCGTGATTATGGCATTTATTATGATCTGGATGATGTGCATCAGGTGCAGATGAATGCCCGGCAGCTGGATTCCCAGCTGGGCAGTGGCCATAGTCAGGCCTTTAGTATCGAGCTGGATGCCGAAGAATTTTTATATGACCAGCTGTGGAAAGATTATTTTCACAGCGTCAATATTCAGGCACGACAGAACATGAAGCTGCATATTCAGTATGTACCGAAACGTTACTGGCGCTATATGAATGAAAAGTCGCTCTAACTTTCATCTCGGCCGGTTTCATCAGTATAATGCCCGGGTTGTTGTATTGTGGAAAAGGTAAAAGCATGAAGGGGTATGTGGGGGCAGTTCTGCTCACAGTAACAGGTTTGACAGCATGTGGACCACATGAGGCAGAGCAGGTACAGGTGCAGCCTGAACAATATCAGGTGGCCAGTGCAGAGCAGCTACAGCAGCGCTTTAGTGCCTTAAACCGTCAGCTGGAAGCCGATTTTCAGCAGTTTAAACAGCTGGAAAGTATTGCTTTTGCCCAGCAGTTTCCTTTAGATGCCGATAATCTGATGACCTTGAACCAGCATCTGGTCAGCAGTACCGCCTTAAAGCCAACCAAAGCCGGCTATTGCGATATGATGAATGGCTATTTTGCCGAGATGTATCGTCTCGGACATTACAATCTGGAACTGCTTGATCAGATTCAGCTGCCCCAGGCCCAGCAGGAAAATTTAAAGCAGAATTTTGCCAATGCCGACAATTTTTATGATTTTATCTTAAACCGCTATACCAGCTACCGTCAGGTGCAGCAGACCATGAATTATGGTTGTAATCTGAAAGCGGCTTTACAGTAAACATAGCCCTAAGGTAAAAGAAAAAACCGCCCGATTTGCTGGGCGGTTTTTTTATAAAGGTGTGACATGGAACAACGAGCCAATCCAGTGTGCGAATAGCATGGCCACCACGCCCCAGACCGTGACCCGCAAGCTGCCTCTGAGCATGGAGGTGCCGGCAAAATAGCTGGACAGGGCACCGAGTAAAGCCAGTGATAATACCCCTACAATCACAATGCTCCGGTCCAGATAATCCACCGGACTAAAGACAATGGTCAGTAAAGGCAATAGCGCCCCTAGAGAAAATGCAATGGCCGAGGATGCCGCTGCCTGTACCGCATTGGCGGCAGTATTTTCATGAATGCCGATTTCATCGCGGGCGTGGGCGGCTAGGGCATCTTTGGCGGTCAGCTGTACCGCCACTTCATGCGCCAGCTCAGGCGTCAGGCCGCGCAAGGTATAAATATGGGTCAGCTCTTTCAGTTCCAGATCGGGGTTTTTACGCAGTTCTCTGGATTCCATGTGCAGATCAGCCTGCTCGATATCTTCCTGGGATTTGACTGAAATATATTCGCCGGCAGCCATGGAGCTGGCGCCTGAAATCAGGCCGGCAATACAGGTAATCAGCAGGGTCTGGCTGGAAGCACCACTGGCCGCCATCCCGATCACCAGACTGGTCACCGAAATAATCCCATCATTGGCCCCCAACACCGCAGCACGTAACCAGCCCGTTCTTAAAATATAATGTTTTTCATGATGATGTGAATAACTCATAGGCCGCCTGATTTTTTATTGTATACGGCTATCTTAACCCAGAGATGCAAAAAGCCCCAACTTTTGGGGCTTTTTGAACAGCGAGTCAGGAATTAACAGCCGGTCAGCTTTTCCGGTTGTGGGCGTTCTTCCGGGAAGAAGAATGGACGCAGTTTGACCCCAATGCCATTACCAATAAAGGCAAATATCAGCCACAGCCAGCCATGTAAGCTGCCAGAGGCAATACCACTAAAATAGGCACCAATATTACAGCCGTAGGCCAAACGTGCACCATAACCTAACAGCAAACCGCCAACAATCGCTGCCATCAGCGAGCGTTTTGGAATATTAAAGTTTGGTGCGAATTTGCCGGCCAGACTGGCCGCCAGCAGGGCACCGAGCATAATCCCGAAGTTCATCATTGAGGTAATATCAAACCATAACGACTCTGTCAGTGCTTTGGCATTGGCTGGTTGCTGCCAGTAGCTCCAGGAGGCTACATCAACACCCACAAACCCACAAAACTGGCCGATTTGGCGGCCCAGACGGCCAGCGCAGAGGTTACGCCCCATGGACGTCCAGCCAACGCAAGAGTAGCGAAGTTCAGCAGGGTCAGGATGATACCGCCCCACACCAACGGCCACGGGCCACGTAAGAAGCGTTTCCAGCCCTGATACTGTGCAGCCGGTTCAACTTCCAGGCTGCCATGACGTTTCTTTTCATACCAGACGGTAACCAAGGCAATCAGGGCAAACAGCACAAAGTTCAGCAATAACGCCGGCATCACGCCTAAGCTTGTGACCAGTGAAATGGGCGCCAGATGCGGCAGGTTAAACCACCAGTCTAAATGTGTGGTAGCAATCAGTGAGCCTAAGCAGAAGAATACCAGTGTTACCAGCATGCGTGCGCTACCACCACCCACGGTATACAGCGTACCAGAAGCACAGCCGCCGCCGAGCTGCATGCCAATACCAAAAATAAAGGCACCAATCATCACCGACATTGACACTGGGCTAACAAAACCATTGACCGGATTGCCAAACAGTTCACCTGCACCTAAGGCTGGGAAAAACAGCAGTACTGCCAGACCAAGCATGATCATTTGTGCACGCAGACCGCGACCACGACCTTGCTTGATAAACACCCGCCAGCTTGAGGTAAAACCAAAAGAAGCATGGTACAGGGTCATCCCCAGTGCACCACCAATCAGGAATAATAGTGCCTGGTTAATGCCCACCACCTGATAGGCGCCAATACAGCCAATAAACAATAACACCAGCGCGACCCAGATCGAACGATTCGACCGGTCGGCTTTTGCAGCAATAATAGACATAGACAATAACAGGGAGAGAAATCGGAATCCTGAGTATTTTAGTGGAAATTTAAACTTTTAACCTGACAGAAACAGTCATTTAAGCTATTTTTAATTTGAAACTTCTAATTTCAAATATTAGTAAAATGAATAATAAAAAAGCTCCCGGAAGGGAGCTTTTAGTGAGGAAGTGAATTTTATTGCTGGGCTTCTTCACGTACGTTCGCAGCACCTTGTTCAACAGCACCGGCTGCGGTTGCAGTTGCATCTTTGGTGGCTTCCTTGGTTTCATCCCAAGCCTGACTGGTTGCCGCAGCGGCATTGTCCGCGGCCTGATCTAACTCTGCAGCAGCTTCATCCGTTGCAGCATCCATTTCAGCTGAAGCTTCTTCAGCAGCACCAGAAATATCATGACCTGCCTGTTCAGCAGCATTTTCCAGATGTTCGCCAGTGGTTGCACCTGTTTCAGGCGCCTGATCACGGTTACAGCCCACTAAAGCAACGGTAGCAGCAAGACCTAAAGCAACAAGTAATTTATTCATTGTCATATTCCTTTTAATTCTATTCTCAAGGCAAATATCCACAACAGCAGTGAATATTCAAAAATATAAACCAGTTCTGATCTGGCAATAGATAACAAATTGTTGATTAAATGTAAGAAAATGAAATACAAAAAAGCCTATAGCGTAGTGCACGCTATAGGCTTGTGGCGTTCTAGAGTTAATTCAGCAGAATTATTGCCCTGAACGGATGATGTAATCAAAGGCAGATAAGGATGCTTTCGCGCCTTCACCTGTGGCAATAATAATCTGCTTGTATGGTACTGTAGTACAGTCACCCGCCGCAAATACACCTTTGACGTTGGTTTCGTTGCGGTCGTTAATCACAATCTCGCCACGGTTGCTCAGCTCAACTTGAGTGTCTTTCAAG
>Ga0172376_10000272_pt1 | contig 66250 bp, 67 predicted proteins | sample Lak35m_FD_121114 | JGI IMG/M metagenome (GOLD analysis project Ga0172376, IMG submission 121114) | Freshwater microbial communities from Kabuno Bay, South-Kivu, Congo - kab_092012_35m | ecosystem: Environmental > Aquatic > Freshwater > Lake | place: Democratic Republic of the Congo: South-Kivu... | reverse complement strand
CGTCGGAGAGCCGCATCGCGGCGGCCAGGGCCTGGGCGATGGCGCTGGCATTCACGTCCACCCACCAGCCGCAGCTGCCCTCGATCTCGCTCCAGGGCGTGCCCTTCATCGTGATCACAGGCAGCCCGGCGGCGAGCGCCTCGGCCACGGCGATGCCGAAGTTTTCGGTCCGCGAGGGCAACACGAAGAGATCGGCCTCGGCCAGCGCCCGCCGCTTCGCCTCGCCGTAGAGCGGCCCGGGAACCGTCAGATTCGTAACCCCCAGCGACCGCGCCTGCGCCTCGAGCCGTGCCCGCGTCCCCTGCCCGTCGGGCCCAGCGATTACAAGCTCCCACCCAGCCTTCCCCGTGGGGTATGCCTCCGGCGTGCCATTGCCCCAGCAGAGCCGTGCCCACGCCTCGAGCAGAAGATCGAGCCCCTTGAGCGGGTGCAGCCGGCCCAGATAGAGCACCTGCCGCGTGCGGTTCGCGGGCTTGGCTGCCGCAGGGGCCGCTGCCGGCAGCTCAACCCCATTGGGGATCACGCAGATCCGCGGCCCTTTTCCGACGTAGGCTTCGATCCAGTTGCGTTCCATCTCGCTCGTCGCATGGATCGCCGCGGCCTGCCGCAGGTAGCGGCGATCGAACAGGCCAGCGAGTCGCTTCTTCCAGGCGGAATGCGCGAGCGACATCGGCGCGAGGCAGCCGTGCGGCATCGGCACATTCGCCGGCCTTCAACCACCGGCCGCTGTTGAACTTTTTTCCGCGTGCGCCCCAGGAGAGATGATTCGAGTTGCCGCTTTGGGCCGGGCTTCGTTGATCATCGCAATCAGCCGGCGGATGTCATGCCCAGCGGCTTTCGACATTTGCTCACGGACGCGGCGCACCTCTCGCAAACTATTCGTCATCGTTTGTCTCCTGCAATAGCTCTAACGGCGTCACCAAGGCGGGATTCCCTATACCTAAAATACCGTTCACCCGCCGGATGTGCCCAAACTTGTTGCCGTTTGCCAAATGACGGCAGTTCCACGTAGCGAGAAAATCACAGCGATGAAAGGACGCTGCTGCGAGGTGAAGAGCGTCGCCCTGCGGATCAGCCGGCATCAACGAATGGGCAATATAAGCCTCGACGACCTCCGCTACCGCTTCGTCGAGGTCAATGAGCGGCAGATCGGCGACGGCCGAACTTCATGGTAGAAACTCGCGATGGTGGTTTCTATGTAGATGCGTGCCACGATTGAACGCCGGTTCTGCGAGTGAAGGTCTTCGCATTCAATGAAAACATGAACCTTCGTCCACCAATGTAGTTGTCAGCATGGTGTGTGTCAACGCGAGGGGCCGCGCCACATTCGCACGCTAGAGGCGTACGCCACATGTCCGATGTGGGGCATGCCTCCGGCGTGCCATTGCCTACCCCCGCCCCCGCCCATATCGCCCAACCAGCGACGCGTAGAGCCCCGCCATTGCGCGGCCTACGGCGTCCCACTGATACTTTGCAGCGACGAGCTCGCGGCCGCGTGCGCCCATTGCCCCGCGCTCGGCGTCGGAGAGCCGCATCGCTGTAGCGAACTGGTGATAACCTGTAGTGGCGATTACCGCTCTTTCGCGAAACTCGACAGTGTCTGGCGCAGGCCCTCTCGGGCGCTTATTGGCATCTGTTGCCACGCCAGCGTGTTCTTTAGTTTCGCATTCGACACAACATACGAGTCGGTGACTTTCGCCAGCCGCTCGCTATCAAGCGGCAGTCGCAACACATCGCCGACTCGCGCCATGCACCTCATCCATGAGGCCGGTACGCTCAAAATCCTGGGCTTTCGCCCAAGGGATTCGGCGATCAACCGCACCACCTCGTTCGTTGCCAGAGCCTCGTCGTCAGCCAACTGATAGACGCCCGGCGGTGCGCTCGCCTGCAGCAAGCCTTCCACCGCCGCACATACGTTCCCGATCGACACGAACGATCGCCGGTTTTCAAACGCGCCGAAGGGCCAAGGAATCCCACGCTGCACCATGCGATAGAGCCGATTGAGGTTGCCCTTGTTTCCGGGGCCGTGGATCATGCATGGCCGCAGGATGTAGCTGCGCGTGGCGGATCCCTCGCCGGCAAAAGCCGCCCGCACCAGGTTTTCCGCCTCGAGCTTGCTTTTTCCGTAGGGCGTCTGCGGACTGGGCACAGCATCTTCGCGAAGCACATCGTCCACGCGGTCAGCGACAGCCTTTACCGAACTGAACAACACAAACGCTTTCGGTCCCCTCCCGCCCAATCGAAGGCAGGCGTCGACGATCTTCTGCGTCAGCCCGACATTGACGTCGAAATAGGTCTGCGGATTCGTCGCGTTGCGGGTGTCGTGGGCCTTGCCCGCCAGGTGGATGACGGCGTCAAAAGACGGCCAGTCGATGCGGTCGAGTTGATTCCAGGAGAAAATATCCCTGTAGTCCGTTGTCGCGGGCTCTGCCGTACTGAGTGCAGCTACCTTGCGCCCGCGAATAGCCATGTATTTCGCGAGGTGTGTGCCAACAAATCCAAACGATCCCGTGATCAGAATAGTCATGGCAAATGGTGCTTGAACATGGATAGCCTGGCAACTATTCACCACGCGTTGACAACTGTGGGCAAAGTTACAACCAAAATAGTTTAGAAGCGGTTTGAAGACTGTTGCAAATCTAAACGCGCGCCCTGCAACGACTTGCGACCACAAGGCTGATCGAAGGGAGTCTTTCGATCAGCCGCCGCGCATCCGAGCTGACTGACGAACACCAGTCGAAGATCAAGCCACTCATCCTGAAGCGAAACGGTTCGAAGAAGGGTGACGGAAGGTCAAATCGAAAAGGCCTGTGCTGCAGGATGGCAGATCACCCCGTCGTTATCTTCGCCGCTGAACCATAGAAACGCCCGTGACGTGGCTCTGAAACTTCCGCAGACTCGTTGTTCGGGATGAGCGCAAGATGAAGATGTTCTTGGCCTTCCTGAAGGTCGCCTGTCTGACGATCAACCTTCGAAAGCTGCGGAACCACTTCTAGCATCCCTTTTGGATCAAGAAACCGGCAGGGCGTCGAACACCCAGAGATTCCCTCTCTGAAGGTGGCGACTTGTAAGGGGGGCAGGTCGAGGGCAGGGCGAGCCCATGCCTTTGAAGTAATCGGAGTTGCGCAATTTCAGGAAGCAGGATGAGATGCCAGCCAGCACGACAGCGCCTGGGCGACCATCCCGGCATCCGGCCGCATCGCGGTGGTGACAAGCGGTCCGATGCTTTCAGCCCGCGTGGTGGAAAACACCACCGGCACGTCGGCGGCGAGCGCGTGGGCGAGCAGCGCGGCGGCGAGGCTATCACGATTACGCGGCAGGCCGAGATCCCGCTCCCATGCCAGGGCCGCCTCGGCGGATGAGTCCCACGTGGCGGCGATCCGATCGAGTGCATCGGCGAAAGGGGCGTACGTGATTCGCGGTAGTTGCGGAAGGGCGGGCTCCGCGGCCATGCTGATGGCGTCGCTGGCATGCTGCAGAACCTGCACGAGTCCCGGCCTCACCGCCTGCACCGGGAGCACCTCGGAGAGTCTTCCCGAAACTCCCCACGCGCGGATATCGCCGCGGTCGCGGGCGGCGGCAAGAAATGCCTCCATCCCATCGGGAATAGCCGACTGGGCATTGGGCTCGTGGAGGTAGAAGATGTCGATCGTTCCGACGCCAAGTTCGCGTAGACTCGTCTCCAGGCACATTCGCGCCATCCCGAGATCGAAGCACCGCGCCGCCATCAGCGGCGAGGGCCGCTTCCGCAGCCGCCGCTGCACTCCGGGCATCGCGCCGACCATGCGTCGCACCAGCCCCTGAATTGGCCGCAGAAAGCTGCCCGTCTTGCTCACGGGGATCCCGAACTTGGTGGCGACTGTGACCGCGCCGCGATGCCGTGCCAGAAAGCGGCCCAGCTCCCGTTCGGCCATCCCCAGCCCGTACATTCGCGCGGTGTCAAAGTGGCGGATGCCGGCGTCGAACGCGGCGTCCAAAACCCGCTGCCGCTGCCGGGAGGTTTGCAGCCGAAAGAGTTTCGACGTGCCGAAGCCGATCCGGCTGACGGACAAGCCGGCCACGCCTAGGCTCACGCACCGCGATGGGGAGTGATCGGTCACGATCGTGTGCGGTTGAGGTGATCGGCCAAACGTAGCGCGAAGGCGACGATCATGAAGGTGCTGTTCGCCTGGCCGCTGGTGACGAACGTGGAACTGCTGGCCACGTACAGGTTATCGATGCCGTGAACCCGCAGATTGGGATCGACGACGCCGTCGGCGGGATCGGCGGCCATCCGCGTCGTGCCCGCCTGATGATAGCCACCACCCTGCCGCGCGCGGGCGTTCTCGAGCGGATTCCCGGCCTCGTATTCCAAGCGGCCGCAGCGATGCTCACGTAGATGGCGGTCCCAAACGGCATGCGCCCGGACCACCCCAGCGAAGTCGGCGTCCTGGTATCGCAAATGGATCCGCAAGCGGGGCATGCCGAGGGCGTCGACGGTGTCGTCGAGCACCACCCGGCTCTCCGGATTCGGCAAATGTTCACCGTAATAATGCAGCATGTAGCGGTTGTTCGGGCTGCGGACGAAGAACCCGGGAGCCTTTCGCCGCTTGAGGAAGCGGCGGTAGGCGAAGGTGGGAATGAACGCCGCCGTGGCGGGCAGGTCGCGGAGCATGTTCACCACGTGCGGCCAAACGATTCGGGGGCCGGTGCCGACGGCGGCCCGGCGGATGCCCTCAGCGACAAACCGTCGCCCGAACGTCGGCGACGAGAGCGCAAGGTAGGCGAACGACAGGATCCCGCTACCGTGACGGGGATCCGCCAAAGCCGGATTCACCAGCCAGGCGACGATGTTGGGCAGCCGCTCCCGGTGCTGCACCGCTCGTGACAACGCCATGCGATGGCGTACGTACACGCCTTCTCGGTCGCGCTCGTACGCGTAGGCGGTCTCCCTCGGGGGCGTGTCGAAGACGACTTGGCAAATATCTCCCGAAACGTGTCCCATGTAATAGCGGCCTAAGAAGCCCGCGTGGTTGCCCAAGCCGGAAGGCACCACCGACCGGGAGGCGAGCAACAACCGGGTCGACTCCAGGCCTCCGCAGGCCACGACGTAGCGACGTGCCGTGAGCACTTCCTCCGTGCCGTCGAGGCGGCGGCACCGCAGTCCCCGAACCGTGCGGCCGGAAGGATCCGTGAGAACCTCGACGCAGGTCAGCCCCGTGGCGAGCCGCAGGCCTGGCGTGGACGCCAACTGCCGCGAGTATTCGGTGCGGAAGTTCGTCGGCAGGCTCCAGCGCTCCAAGTCGGACGACCGCATGTCGCCGTCCGGAAGCCCCGGGACGAGCGTCTTTCGCCGCACTTCCGGAATGTCATGCGAGTTGAAGACGGCGCGTCCTGTCAGGAACCAGTCGCTCGTCCGCTGGAAGTAACCGGCCATCTCCTGGTAGGTCACCGGCCACGTCGACCGCGGCACGAACGGCCGATCGTCGAAATCGACCGGATCGAAGGGCACGCATCGGCCGCCCCAGATATTCGTTGCGCCGCCGACCTGGCGGCGGGTCGCGAGGCTCATCGCTACATGGGGCTGAATGCCATCGAGTACTGCATCGCCGAGGGCCTGAATTATTCCGTCGGGGGCGTGCTTCCCGCTTTCCACAAGGAGCACGTCTTGCCCAGCTCTCGCCAGTTCCAAAGCGAGCACAACGCCCGCCGGGCCAGACCCCACGATGCAAATGCTGGACGAGGCGGGTGGTGTCTTCATACGTCGGTGCCCCGGTCGACGAGCGATCGCAACGTGTCGCTGAATCGCTCGACAGAAAGGTTATCTCGCGCCCAGGCGGTGCCAGCCTCGCGGATAGTTTCGACCTCGGTCGCCGACAGGCGACAAAAGCCCCCAATAGCTTGCTCCGCCGAAGACGGAGAATCATCCGGCAGCAGCCAGCCACATGCAAGGCGGCCGCCGCGCGACGGCAGTTCATAGGCCAGATCGTGGCCCGGTGAGAGGATCACGGGAAGGCCGTGGGCGATCGCTTCGGCGGCGGCATAACCGAAGTTCTCGCGGAACGACAGCGAAATGAACCCGTTGGCGGCAAAGTAGGCGGCTGCCAGATCGGCGCCGGTCAGCGGGCCGATCACATGCACGCGCTGCTGGTATGCGGCCGGAACCGAGGCCTGAACGTGCGCGGCCGTGATGTCGCCATCCATGCCCACGATTACGAGGTGACAATTACTTGCCCCGGCTGCACAGAAAGCCCGCACCGTCTCGATCGGCCGCTTCATCGAATGCAGCCGGCCCACGCTGAGAAGCAACCGCTCGGAATCATCGATGCCCAGCCGGTCGCGGAACTGCTGTCGGTTGAATTCACGATCGCCGAATTCCGGGAGCTGGACTGGCCAGTGGACGACGGTGCCTCGCCCCGCTGGAATCCAGCGGGCGGCTTTTTCGGCCTCCCGTCGGGTCGCAAAAACGACTCGCTCGGCCTGCGAGAAATACGACGGTCCGTAAACCGCAAGCCAGGATCGCTTGAGCCATCGCCGCTGAGACAGTCCCCACGGATCCAGGCAGCCATGTGGCACGGCCCATAACCGCACCTTGCGACGTTGAGCCACGCCGGCCGACCAGGGCGCATGCCCGCGGAACAGCGAATGCACCACGAGCAATTCGGCATCCGCCAGCGCCGCCTCGGCCCGTGCGGCCGCAGCCTGCGTGACAACGTGACAGTCGCGCGACAGCCAGCCTGTGCCGGTCGGAATTCGCGTGACCGGGCATGGCTCCGTGGCGGCAAGCGACGTTCGGTCGCGGCGACCGTCGTCAAACGACACGATCGGGGCATCGAGGGCCAGCGCGAAATCATTGACCGCCCGGTAAAGCCCGGCGAGCGCCGGATCGTGCGTCAGGCAGACATTCACGGCCCTTCCTCGCGGTGCTGCGATCGTCATGGGTCACCGTGGCTGCGGTAGCGAAAGCGGCTCCGGCACGCCGCGGAGCATGCCGCAGCGACGGCGCGCCCGCTCGAACGACTCGGCCGCCAAGGCTGTGAGGGGCGCGGCTTCGGCAGCGGGCACCAGCCCCGCGAGGTGGAGCCGGGCCTGTCCGAGTAGGAGTGGCAGGCGTGAGTTCCGCGAATCCCACACAGTCATCCGGTCACCCGCCTCGATTGCCGTGGCGAGCCTGTCGAGCGATTCAGCCCGCGCGGGTTCGTCGTCGGCCAGCCGGGCCCATGTGACAGCGGCGCGCAACCTTCGTTCCACGGTCTCGGACACGGCGTCGCGGGTAAGCATCGCCAGCGCTGCCACGGTTCCACAGGCAAGCAACGCGGTGACACCGATTCGCGCCATCTGCGCGGGCGCACTGGTCGACTGCGGTCGCGATCGCCCACCTGTCGCGGCGCAGATGCCCATCACGATCCCGGCCGCGAGAGCGTTTGCTGGAACATGCATGTTCCAATCGAAGGCGGCGTGAAAGGCAAGGCCGGCGGCCGCCGCCCAGGGGCCGGCCTCGAGCAGCCGCGCCGCCGGGGGCACGCGCCAGTAGAAGCGGTGCCCGCGCATGAGCAACACGCTGCCGAGGCCGATCGCCACGGCCGCCCCCGCGATCCCAGACTCCGCAAGCAATTGCGCGTAGTCGTTGTGGGCGTAGAGCAGCGTGATGTCTCCAGGCTGAAATCGCGGGAATACGTCGCCAAACGTGTCGAGGCCCGTGCCCAGGAGCGGCGATGCCCAGAACATGCGGAGCGCGACCCGCGCCGCCACAACCCGCGGGTCGTTGATCAGAGTGGCGACGTGTGGCTGCAGGCCGGCAGGCAACCAGGAGATGATTCCACTCAACGGGCCATAGATGACGCCGCAGAACAACACGACCGCAGCGGTGGACGCCACCGTCGCCGCCTCGGCCAGCCGCCTCGGCCAGCCGCCATCGACGACCAGGTTTACAAGCACGATGCACGCAAACAGCAGGGCTCCCGTGCCGGCCCGCGACTTCGCCATCACGCCGGTCGTCCACATGGCACCGGCGAAGATGGTGGCAGCTACGGTGACGCGGATTGCCAAGTGCAACCGACCGCGGGTCATGTGCAGCCACGCTGCAACCGCTACGGGGATCGTGAGCACGAGGAAGTTGGCGAACTGGTTGCTCGAGATGAAGCAGCCCATGCCATCGCCGATGACTCCCCCTTCGAACGTATAGCTGCGGGCGTCGATGGTCGCGCGGTTCACGTAGGCGACGCCGCTAGTCTGCCAGGGGGGGTCGATGCTGGTTTGCCAGTAGCCCGTCGGACTCTTCAGATCGACAAATCCCATGAGCACGCGGTCGAACTTATTGACGGGAAACAGGAGTGCGAGACTCCAGACGATTAGGCCGGAAGCGGCCAGAGCCCAGATCAGGCGGCGACGGTGAACCAACGCCCGCCCCAGGTCGGCCACCACGACGGCTGCGGCCAAGCCGAGCAGGAGACGGCGGCCAGCAGCGGCCGTAGCTCCCGGATCGATGGAGATCGTGCCCCAGGCCTCCGGAGCCGATGTTTTCCAAGCCCCGGCCGACACAGGTGCCAGGCTAATCAGTAGGCGGTCGGGAAGCGGCACTATTTGGGCGAGAGCGATCGCGGCGGCGAGTAGCGGCAAGACAAGAAGCGGCAGCGATCGCTTCGCGGAGCAAACCCAAAGCAGCATCGCCGCCGCCATGGCGGCCTCGATCGCCAGCCTCGCCCACACCCAGGTCCCGCCCAGGAAGAGCGGACCGACGACCACGCCCGCGCCGAGCAGCGCCACCGCCGCAGCCTCCGTCCGCGCCCGGGCTGCAATCGATATGCCTCCCCTCAGGCCCACCGTGGTGTTCTCCCCTCCAGCGATTCCCGCGTGGCGCGGCGAAGTTGCCGAGCGATCCTGGTCAGTCACGGCGGCATATTCCCCCGGCCATCCTGCCCCTCAGCCGCGCCGTCCAGTCCGGTGCCATGCACGGCTTCTCGATGACGAGGTAGAAGAAGGCGCCAACGACGATGACGACTGGGTAAGTGGCCAAACAGACGAACAGCACGTCGCCGGTGAAGAACCCGAACCAGTCCCGGCGGGCGAGGAGCCCGTGCACGAGCACGGCCAGCGTCTTGCCGTGGTAGAGGTAGAGCGAGTAGCACATCCCGCCGATCAGCGGAACCGGCCCCCAGGAAAGCAGTCGGGACAATGCCCGCCCCTGCAGGGCCGAGTAGCAGACCATGGCGAGCAGCCACGGCATGGCCGAGACGGTGGTGTGGTGGTGGTGCATCAGCGCAACGATGGGAAATGCCGCGACCGCCAGCAGTCCCGGCAGATCGCCGATCCAACTGGTGCCGGGCTGCAGTGCTCCACTGGTGCGCAGGTCTGCCAGCAGGATACCGGCAAGGAAGTATTGCGCGAACCGCAGGATCGTGCGCTTGTGCTCCAGTGGGAGCCAGTCGTCATTCAGTGAGAAGAAGACGATGGCGGCGATAAGCAGGCTGCGCCGGACGAACGGTGCGAGCCACAGTACGCGGGCGATCAGTGGCATCAACAGGTAAAACTGCACTTCGACCTCGAGCGTCCACGTCGCGTTATTGATGGTGCTGCCCCGACCAAAGAAGAGTTCGTGGGTGTAGGTGAGCGTCGCCCAGAGGTGCGGCAGGCCGTCGCGGAGAGCGTACTTGTGCGTCAGCACGTCGGCCACGAAGAAGAGCACGGTCGAGAGGAGGAACGGTGGCTCCAAGCGAGTGACCCGCCGCCAGAAGTACTTTTTAATATCGACAGACCCACCGCCCCGGGCAGCCTTGCAGAAAGGGAGGGCGAGGATGAAGCCGCTGAGAACGAAGAACAGGTGGACGCCGTAGGCCGCAAAGTCGAGTACCTCGGCAACGAGGTGATCGACGGGGGTCATCGGATACGTGCGGCCTGCTCGCCGAGTCCAATACCCGACGGTGTGATGGAAAATCACGCCGGTGATCGCCAGAAAACGCAGGCCATCGACGGCAGGAAGATACGTGCCCCCGGTCGTGACCCGCTTGAACACTGAAAACCACGGCATGCGATTCACCACGTGTCGAACCTCAACCCCGCTACACCACATTCATGTGCTTCACATGTGTCCGGCCAGCCTCCGTTGCGGGTCATGCCATGCGCGATGGAACGCGGCTGGCCCGGTTCTGCAGGTGTCGCCGGCGGGATCGACGCGGTGAAGATCATCAGCGCGGGCCGGATTGGCTACTACACGGCGGCGACCCTTCGGCAGTGAATCGCCTGGCCAGGACTGCCACGCTTCAGCCGCGAAGCGCCACCAGCATGGCGTTGACGGGCAGGTAATGATCAAGATCGAGATATGCCGCGCCGTCGAGAAACCCGGCGATCTCCCGCCGGATCATGACAGCGATGTTATCTTCCAAGATCTGTTCGCGGCAACCATCGGTCTCGATCGCCGGATACTTCTCCGCGGTGCCGTCGCGAAACACGCCGAGAAAATCGGCCGTCACCTGGCGTCCGGTGGCGTCTTTCACGGTGATCACTCGTCGGCGCTCGCCCGCTTGGAGATCCGTGTGCAGGCGGATCTCCAAGCGCGTGGTCGCCGATCCGACGCGGATCCGCAACCGTGTAGCAGTCTCGTCCTCCTTCACAATGCGGTCGCCCGGATCATGCCGCCAAAGGCCGGTGGAGTGCAGGATCTGGGCCATGTGAGGCAATAGAGCCGTGTAAGGCGTGTAGTGCCGGAGTTGATCTGAAGAGAATCGTTGCGAGAAGTCAGCCTCGACGCACAGCGGCTCCGTCAGCGAGCCGACGGCTTCGCGAAGCTTGGCCGTCACCATTGAGTAATGCCATTGCGATGCCACGGCCACCCGGAGGCCGGAATCGCGGACGAATCTCACGATCTCGCCTAACCCCGCCGCCGTCGTGGCCAGCGGCTTCGGTAGCACGAACGCGTGCGCGCCAATCTCGACGAGGGGCTGCATGGCGGGCAGGATGGCGTGGGGATGGATGCAGAGGTCGAACAAGTCGTGCTCCGTGGGCGGGCCATGAAGTTCTCGCCACTCGGCGGCAGTTCGCACGAACGGCAGGCCCTCGAGGGGCGTTCCGGCCAGCCGCTCCGAGCACGTCCGCGGGCTGATCACCCCTTGGAGCGAACAGTTGGGGCATTCCACATACTTCCGCGTCACTATCGAGCGAGCGTAGTGACCGGCCCCGACGATTGTGACCCGGATCACGGGGTGGCCGTCGCCTTCGAGGCGGACTTGTTATCGCGCTCGTCGAGATGTTTCTGGATCTCGAGCGTGAGCTGTTCCGCCGTCGGAATCGCAAGGCTGATCTTGCCCGCGAAGATCGACCACACTCCGTTGGCGTGCTTGAGAATCTCCGTCGGCCGGGCGTCGTCGGCGTCGCGATGAGCAAGCACCACTCGCGGCACGTAGGTGGAGTAGAGATGCAGGCAGTCGGCCATCTCCCTGATGTATTGGGATGCCTTCTGTTGGTATCGGCGGAAACGCTCCGCCCGGATGATCTCGTGATCGTAGTAGGAGACCTCGCGGTTGAAACTCGGGCTGTGGCCGAAGGTGCGTTCTAGCACGGAGATCTCGACGTCGTATAGCAGATACGACCCCGACTTCCCAAACGGGAGGATTCCGAAGAACGGCCCGTCCATCACGCCGCAGCCGACGCGGGTCTGCCAGGGCACCTTGACCACAGCCACCTCGCAGAGTTCGAACTGGTAGGTTCGGGGTGCACACCCGAGCATGGAGATGAGCCGATTGATGTTGCTGTATGTGGCGTTGATCACGGCGTCGACATTCATTCGCTCGATCCCGGCAAGGCCGTGGTAGTGGATTTCGAAGCCGTCATGAAACTGATTGATTCCCAATAGTTCCGTGTTCACCATCACGTGCACGTTGCGCTCGGCATCGAGCATCCGGCGCAGCGACTGACGAAGCACGTTGGCGTCGTACAGCTTTTCGGGGACACGAAGGCAGGTTTCGACGGTATCGCGATTGAGCGTGATCGCCGACGGCCAGGATTCCTCATACGGAAGATCGAGCCGCCTGCAGAAATCGACGAACTCTCTGCCGGAAACATGGCTGCCTTCCCGGGCCACACAGTAGTAGTGATCGAAGTCATCCACCACGGCCTCGGGAAAAAGTTTTTGGAACTCGACTTGGTGCTCACAGGAGTCGCGAGCGGTTTGGTCGCTGCGGGGATAGTGGTAGCCCATGTGGAGGCGGTTTTGGTTGACGTATGAAGCGCCGAGCAAAACGCTGCTCTGTTTCTCGAAGATGGTCACGTCGAAGCCGTGTTGGCTGAGCTTGAGAGCTGCCAACACGCCAAACAAGCCGCCGCCCACGATTGCCACACGCCGCCGGTCACTCATGGGTTTCCTCCGCGGCGCTGCCGCAACTCCCGCACCTTGAGCTTGATGAGATAGTCATAGAACGCCATCAGCACGCTGTAGTCGAAGCCGGCACGGCCGTCGAGAAAGCCCCACTTCCATACATAGAGATACAGAAACCTGACGAGCGGCCGGAGCGGCAGGAAGTCGGCGCAGCGCTTCAACGCCTGCTTCTTTTTCTCGGGCGTGTCGCCGCCGCGGAACTGGCGCCACGCGTCGCCAAGCGACGACGTTTCCGCCAGGATTCGCTCGGCCTCCGACGAAGAATACTTATTGTGCCGAGCGAGCCAGTCTGAGATCCCCTTCGAGAAGTTGTAGTGGATGTAGGGTTCGCGGAGCGTGCCCGTGCCCCGATCCGAACGGTCGAGCGCCATGGCGTGGCCGGCCACCTTGTAGTTTGCCTGGCCCAGCCGCAACAGCCGCGCTTGGTAGGCGGGATAGGTGGTTACGTGGCGAATCCAGCGATTCATGAACATCAACTTGTTGGCGATCAGATAGGCGCTTTTCGCATCCTCACGACAGACCCCCAGCAGTTCGGCGTGCAATTCCGGCGTCATGCACTCGTCGGCATCGAGGTGCAGGATCCAGTGGTGCTTGAACGGCACCGTGTCGAGGGCGAAGTTCCGCTGCGCGGCGAAGTTGTCGAACTTTCGCTCGAAGACCCGTGCCCCGCCGGCCCGGGCGATCTGCTGCGTCCGATCGGCGCTGCCGGAGTCGAGCACGACGACGTCGTCACAGCTGGCCAGAGAGGCCAGGCAGCGGGGCAGGTTCGACTCCTCGTTATAGGTCAGAATGACAGTCGAATAAGCCATGTGAGGATCATGCCTAGCGATTACCGGTCGACCGAGGCTTCAGTCAGGCTGTCAACGGCTAAACCGTTTGCACTGGCCAGTGGACAATATCGGGCAGCAATGCGTTCACGGGACCAAACCTGAATCGCGCGAGAAGAAACCTTAGTTTAGCGGCGGTCGTGTGAAGGTTGATGTAGTACTTCTCATATTTGATCCGCTCAAGGGTCCGCCACAACGGCGGCCGCGGCAAACGGGGCTGCGACACGTTCGTCTCCCGCGGGTGAATGTAGGTCACACAGGAGCGATTCGCGGCATGATTCTCCGAGACGCCGGCCGCGAGCAGCGACCGCGGAAACAGTCGCAGGTAGCCGCCCCCGGCGAACGGGACGCGGCGGCCGAGCAGGGTCATCACCGGGTTCGGGATGCAGCGGATGTCGCCCTCGGACGTGCGGATGATGCATGGATCGCGGGTGAACGATGACATGCCGCCGTGATCCCGGCGGGCTGGCACGATCGAGAGATCGACGGTGATGCCGTGGCGGCGGAGGATGGGAAACGCCCACATCTCGGTTTCGCGGATCGAAAATCCGGGCGCGCGGAACGTGTCGACCGGTTGGCCCGACACGTCCCGCAGCACGGACAGCGACCGGACGATGTCGCGCTCGAACTCCTCCGGAGTGAGGTTGAAGACAAGCCGATGCAGGTGCGTATGGCAGCCGATTTCGTGCCCCTCCCGGGTGAGTCGGCGGATGAGATCGGGATACCGTTCCGCCACCCAGCCCACGGTGAGGAACGTGCCGCGGACGTGCGCGTCGTCGAGCATCCGCATCAGCGTTTCGGTGTCGGCGACGACGCACGAGGGCGCGTCGTCCCAGGTCCGCGGGTCCTCGTAGGGGCTGCGGATACCGAAGGAATGGAACCAGTCCTCGAGATCCACGCAGAACGCGTTCAGTGGTGCGGGGGACGCTGACACCGGAGTTCTCGTCATCCTGCCCGCAGTTTCAGCACCGCGTTGGCGATCCTGGCGATCGACGTCAATTCCACCATCTGTTCAGGCTCGATCCGCACACCGAAAGCCTGCTCGACCGCGAGCATGAGATTGAGATGGCTGATCGAATCCCAGGCTTCGATCGTTTCTGACGACGAATTGTCCGACAGCTCGGCGGCCGGCACGCCGAACACGTCAGCGGCCAACTCGATCAAGCGTGCGACAAGGTCGTCGGGGGCGGCATTCATGCTGGCAAGGCCTCTGATTCGAGAAGTTCGATCCATTCGGGAAACTGCATTGTGCCACGATGCAACTCGAAAACCCAGCGTGTCCCGTCGCCCGATTCACCGGCGGAGACGAAGCCGTGCCCGGAAAAGGTATCGGCGGCGGGGGCGTTTTTCTTCGTCGGGATGAATTCCCCGACGAGCCGCGCCGCCCCCGTGGCCCGGGCCTGCGCGGCGAGCCAGGCCAGCATGGCGGTCTCGACGGTGCGGCCGATCACGCGGCAGCTCATCAGGAACGTATCGATCCGCCATTCCTCCGGGCCCGCTTCCACGATCAGGAGGCCGACGATGCCGTTGTCGCCGAAGCGATCCGCCACCTGCACGGTCCAGACTCGGTGGGAGTCGCTCGCGGCAAAGGCCGCAATCTCGGCTTCCGTGTAGCGGCGGGTGGTCATGTTGAACTGGTTGGTCTTCTGCGTCAGTTGGCTGGCACGGGCGACCGTCTCGGCGACGACCGACCGGGCCTGCATACGCATCTGCAGCGAGCGGTAGTAGTCCTCCACCGAGGCGGCCGACCGCTGGAGTTCGTCGCGGCACCGCTGCTGGGCGTACATCGCGCCGCGCTCGCGGTCTTCGGCGGTGAGCCGCAGCCGCTCGAATAGAGGAAACCGGCGGACGACGTCGGCGAATCGTTGCACGTCGTCGGGAAGGTCGAGCACCCGGACCTCCGGCGCATGCTGCATGACGTGCTCCCGTTCTACGGGATTGTCGTCGAGAAACACGAGCGCATCGCGGCCCACCGAGATCTCGGCGGCGATCTCGGCCAGGTTGGCAGGCTTGTCGCTCCAGTTCATGCGCATGGCCGCGAAGTGGTGGGGCCGCAGGAGCATCCGCTCGTGCCGTTCCAGCGCCTGAAGCGCGTCGTCGGGGTTGTTCTTGCTGCAGATCGCGAGAACGATGCCGCGATCGTAGAGATTCAGGATCGCTCGCTGGGTCCGTAGATAAGGGCATGTTTCCTCGTTGTCGCCGAGCACGATTCCCTCGAGCCCATCCTCTCCGATCACACCGCCCCACAGGGTGTTGTCGAGGTCGCAGACGAGCACCTTGGCGAGGGCCGGCCCGGTTGCGAACAGGAATCGCGCCCATTCCGCTGCCAGCGCCGGCATGAGAAGCGCGTTGAGGGGCAGCCGCGCAGACGCCCACAGCCGTTCGTCGTACCAGCGCTCGCTGCCGTGCCTGGCCACAAGGCGATCGTAGTCGAGCACATAGACTTCGGGCTTCCCGGCGGCGAGTTCGACAAGCCGTCGGTTGATCTCCCGCACCGCGTTGATCTGGCCGGCAGCCCGCTGGTGGTCGCCGATCCCGTCGGTTGCATGCACGGGGAGGTCGAGCCCATGGAGTACGAGCGGCCGCACCGAGCGGCCACGAAACGCTTCGACGAGCGTCGTCACTTCGGCCGTCACCCGGTCGACGGCGGCGGCATAGGCTGCCGGACTCGCGGCCGTGCCCGCCCAAAGTTCGGGCGCGATGTCGCGGGTCTGCACGGCGAGGATCGCCACATCGGGGTCGGCAGTATAGAGCCGGCTGCCCGGGTCGAGCAGCTCCTGCGAATAAGCGTTGAAGTCGCCGACTGTGACGTCGAAGACCACCCCGGCAGCGAGACCCTCGGCGACGAGCGCCGGAATGATCGGCTCGACCGTGAACGAGCGGAGCACAAACACCCGACGTCTCGGCCATGTGGCCGCAGCGGGTGAACCGGGCAGTGTCTTGGCTAGGAACCCGGCCGCCGCGAGGGTCGGGGTCGAGTGCCACAATCGCGCGGCGAGGCCGCGGGCGAGCCCGGCATGGCCATCCGCTGCGGCCTGCGCTATCAGGGGGCGAAGTTCTTCGAAAGTCTGCATAGGGGGCGGCGGCAATCTGACAACTTTCATGAAGCGGATGGTGTGCGGCCGAATGCCAGCCACGGGGTGGCTGCTATTTCACCCCGCGGGTCGGAGCCGCCGCGTTCGCTACCATCGCGTCTATGGTACGGCTGTGGTGATTTTCTCCGTGCGTCCGGAAAGCGGCGCCGTGATGATCTCGAGCCCCAGTTCCGGAGACTCTCGTGAGGCTATTAGTGCCGACACCACAGCCGCCGCGTATACACCCGGATCCGTTGCCCCCTGCCGCCCAAGGGGCGTATTGATGAGTTCCGTGAGCAACTTAGGCGGCTTGGCCAGCCATACGCGCACTGCTTTGTGAGACACCGCCGCGACCTCGGCCAAGCCCTCGATCGCACGCTTTGCAGCCACGTAGTGGGGCCATTCCGCCGGTGGTTTCTCGACTGCTGAGGAGGAGAGAAGCAGGATCGCACCCTGTCGCGATTGCACACTTTCGAGCATACACGACATCGGCGTGACGACCATAGCGAGACTATCGGATATGTGCCGAAGGATGCGGTCCCGTGATGGTCGGTCGATGGACAGAGGATGAAGCGGGGGGCAGGCGGTGCAGACGAGCAGATCAATGCCACCATGCCGCCTCGCTACGTCCTCCACGAGAGCCGTCATTGCGCCTGCGTCAGTGGCATCGGCTTGCCTTGCCTCGAATATGGCTTGCTCGGCCCGCAATCGTCCCGAGAGCTCTGTGATCGTCTCGTGGCTGTGAAGATACGTGCCGATCACGGTCGCGCCGGCGTATGCAAGCGCCTCCGCAATGGCGGCGCCGAGGCCTCGACTGGCGCCAATCACGACAGCCACGCGGCCCTCGAGCGACTTTTGCGGAAGCAGCGATGCGTTGGGGGAAGGACGGCGGATTGGTTGTCTGACGAAACTTTTGAGCTCCGCCGAAAGCGTCAATGGCGACCCAAAAGTAGCGCGGAGAGTAACCAAACCGAGCGGCTTGTGCAGAGCCGCTATCTGCGCCGAGTACGTTCCAGCCGAAAGTTCGCAAGGCGGGGCGGTCCAATCCAGCTTTGCGGAATAGAAAAGTGCATTCCGCCCAGGAATCCTCATGCCGACGAGATAACTACACGCCAGCAATCCCGCTGCCTGGCTTTCAGCGACACCCCGATCAGGCAAGTGAAGTGAGCCAAGCAGTGCGCGCGTTGCAACCGGGTCGGGTGTATAAAGGCCGCTGAACAGCATTCCTTCGCCCATGTCATCGACGGTCAATACCGCCGGCTCGCAGGTGTCGATCGCACCGTGGGTGAAAATCGCTTTGGGTTCAGATGTCAGTGGCTTGTCGACGAAGGTTGCGACGACGCGGAGCAGCAATCGTCGGCCATCATGAACGTTCAGCACACTCTGTGGCGGTGAGTGCTCGCACTCGATTTGATAGGAGACGTTCGCAAACAGCGGTGACCGGAATTCCGTCAATAGCGTCGCCATTGACTGGCGAGGCCGTGGGGGAAGATGGCGAAGTAGTCTCAACGCAGCCAGTGCTCCGTAGACCACCGGCTCGCCAAAGGAGGTGGCTCGTGCATAGGCGACATTGCTATGCAGCGGATTGACATCCCTGCTCGCTTCCGCAAAGGCCGCGAGATCATCAGGCGTGAAAAGGATCGTCATGGCCATGAAAAGCCGACAAAATGGCGAGACAGCCCTGCAAATGTTGCGGCGGCCATGCCTGGAATACCGTGAATCCGTTTCCGGTCTTTAGAAAGCGTCGTGCTCGCCGAAGTTGAACAACCACGCCGAGGCGTCTTCGATTTGAGACGGCAACGCATTCTCCCCGACCGCCTTGGCCTCGATGGCGTAGCGTTCAGAAGTGCGAAGGTATCCTTCGGCTCGCATCGCCACAACCGCAGCGGAGGCAGATGCGGTTTGCTCGATCGCGATCACGCCCGCACAGCCGGCATCGTCGGCGGCGCGGGCGGCCACGCGCAAAAGCGGGCGGAGATAACGCGCATCCGGTGTTTTATCGAAGATATCCATCAGTACGCCAACTCGCACCGACGGCGTCCCCCTCTCGGCGACGCGCATCAGCAGACCAGCCTTTGGCCGGTCTGCGTCGGGCAAAGCAAAGCAGGCGTAGCGATCGCCTTCGATCGTGGCCGAGAAACGCCTGCGCCACGACTCGACGGTCCATGCCGTGCGGACGTGTGCATTCTCAGGCGAGCAGAAGCCTTCGGCCACGAGGGTGTTGACCCATGCGCACGAAAGGGATTCGGAGACCTGGGGCCGCCCGTGAACCGCGGTTGCAACGATTCGGCAGGCCCCCCGATAGAATCGATCAATCTCGCGGGCAGCGACCTGGGCGAGCGGCGATCGCGGCGCCTTGCGGGCCGCCACGAGCGTTGCCGGACGCAATGGCTGAATGAGTACAGGCAGAGTCGCCAGTCTTCGAAATCCCATCTGCAGATGGGCCGCCGCCACGTGCTGTTGTCGCGATCCAGTGTACACGATTTTGAGCCCGGCGTCGCGGCTCCAACGCATCATTTCCAGCACCAGTCGCGGGTAAATCATGAGCTTACGAGCCGAGGGGCGGACGTAGAGGTGCGCCCAATAACCGACGGGTATCGGCCCCAGCGCGGTGTTCAGGCTTCGCAAATAAACGGCGTTGATACCAAGACATCGCCCCGCACGTGTGGCGAGCCAGACGCAGATTCTCTCTGGGTCCAGATCGGCTAGGTAGTTCAGCACCCACTTAGGATTGTACCGACATTTGTCCCGCTCGCTGAGCATGGCCACGACGGTCCTGGCGTGGGCGGGTGACGCGACGTTGATTTCGATCGGAGTGAGGGTCATGCCATTGAAGTCAGATTTTCATTCCGCCTTCGCCTGAACCCTGCGAACCATGCACGCTGTCACTGCCGCCCCCGCGCGCCTCGATTCGGTCGCACACCTTGGCGACGAGATCGGATTTGCGAAACCGCGTGTTGATCACATCCGCGGCGCGTTTACCCATCGACGATAGCGTGACGGGGTCGGAATCCGCGATCATGCGCAAGACGGCGCGCATCGCATCGACATCCCCATGTGGCACGAGCCAGCCGATGTCATTCACGGCGACCAACTGGGAGGCATAGTTAGGAATCGGTCCCAGCAACAGAATCGGCCTGCTCACCGACATCGCTCCGTAGATCTTGCACGGATGAATGATCCCGCTCAATCCCTCGCCGACCGACACGAGATGCACGTCGGCGGCGGAAAGCGACCAATGCAGGTCCGCCAATGGCTGATATGGAAGAGCGCGGGCATTGGTGACGTGGTGTTTGTCGATCCACTCCGTCACCTCCGCTTTGCGAACGCCCTCTCCGATGAAGACAAATGCGATCCGGTCATGGCCCCGAAAATCCAGGGCTGCGGTCAGCAGCGTCTCGAGTGGCAGGCCGAGGCCATGATTGCCGGAGTACATGAGAATCCGCCGCTCGCCAAGACCAAGACGCTTTCGAAAGGGGTTACTTTGGTGGGAGATGTCATGAGTGGCGTCTGTACTCGACCACGGCGGAACAACGCTCAATTCGCCGTGGATGGTGGTTTTGTCGGTGAGTCGTGCGGCCATGCAATCGTCGAGCGCGATAATCGTGTCGGCCCGACGCAAGATCATTGCGTTCAGATAGTCGAGTGCTTTCGACAGGAAGGAATTGGCCCGCAACTTGCCCAGCACGACGAGATGCTCTGGGCTCAGATCCATCGCCCAGTATGTCAACGCGAATCGCCGGAACGCCGAGGCTACAAGCGGCGCGACGATGCACATCGGCGGCGAGGTGCTGACGATCAGGTAGTCATACCGCCGAACGAACAGGGTCCTCAACGTTGCTTGGAAGAGGAATGAAGCTGCCCCCAGCAAACGTAAGAAAATGTTCTTCTTTCCAAAAGAGGTGTATCGCAGTCGGACGACTTCAACCCCGTCGATCCACTCGCGGGCAGGGAATCGGGTCGTCGGGTCGTTGTATGCGCGGTCGGAGGTATACACTGTGACCGCATGTCCGCGTCGCGCCAGCTCTTTCATGACGTCATGGAAATGCTGCCCGACAGCCGTGGCGTCCGGGACATATACCTGGGTCAGCAACACGACGCGACCCGATGGGCCCGAAACTCCGGGCTGGGGGCGATGGTGTGACGATGCCATAAGGGTTCTACTCGTGGCCCCGGTAGACGACGACCGTCGTGTCAGCGATGAGACGCCGCCCATTCATCGCCGGCCGTCCGCACATCGCCGTACAAGGTCGTGAACCTGCTCCCGAAACCTGGAGACCGTGAGGTGCCGCCGGGCCCAGTCTCGGCCTGCGGCCCCCATGACGGGCAATGACTCCCGCGGGGCGGTGCGGGCGGCTTCGATGGCGTCCGCAGCCCGGCCCCCGACGGGCATCATCCAGCCGCAGCCGACGCCGGCGATGTCTCCCGCGATGTCGTTGCCTGCCGACAGGATCACCGGGATGCCTGATGCGAGGCACTCCATCGCCGTAAAGTTGAAGTTTTCCCGGTGCGATAGAGAGATGTACGCGTCGCAGGCGTCGAAGTAGGGCAATCGCTCGGCTCCGTACTTCGGCCCGACCACGTGCACCCTGTCGGCCAGCCCGCGGTCGGCGGCCCTCCGCTGGCATGCCGCCCGACTCACCCCGAACTCATTGCCCATCACGATCAAGTGCGTCGTTCCGCCACCGCCTGCCGCAACCGCGTCGATCGTTTCTAGCGGCTGCTTCATGGGATCGAGGCGGCCGAACGCGAGCAGGCAGAACGCCTCTTCGGGAATGCCCAGTGCACGACGGCACTCGTGACGTGCGGTGGGCGAGACTTCCCGGAAGTCGTTGTCGGCAAGCGGCCAATGGATAATGGCCGGCAACGCGTGCGGAACGAGGTGGCGGAGTTTCTCGTATTCACGGGTCGCCGAGCAGACGACCGCCGCGGCATCCTCGAGAAATCCCCTTGCGCATGCGGCGAGAAAGGTTCGCTTGAAAAGTCGCTCCGATTCGAAGGCGTAGGGATCGAGGATGCCATGCGGCACAAACCAATAAGGCACACGATGCCGCGTGGCGACGCGGTGCAACCAGGGAATGTGCCAGCGCCAGAACGAATGGCAGGAAACGACCTCGCTTTCGGCGACGATCCGCTCGGCCGCGACAAGATCATCACGACGGGCTGGAACAAGCAACTGTCGGAGCACGGGTAGCCGCGAGCCGTGGACAATTGTCGATTGGGCCCAGATGAGTTCCTCGCGGGCATATTGGGTTGAATCGACCCACGAGATCACGCGGGCATCGAGCGCGTCGGCAAACGCTTTGATCGACTTGCTCGGCCCGCCCGAACCCCGGTAGAGCCCCAGCGTAAGAACCGTAGCCGTCATAGCGGAATACGTGTCTTCTCTGCAAACCGCTCTACGTGAGCACTCCTAGTCACAAAATTACCGATCGGCTTTTTCCTCCAGCGCACGATACAGCGACGCAACCTCTTTCCACTCGGGCATTTCGATCAGCCTTTGTTTCACTTGCTTTTTTAGCTGTTCTTTCTCCGAATTGGGCAATCCTCTCTGGAGATGCTGTCGGCCCCAACTCATGAATATTTCGTCCATCTTTGCCAGAACATCAGCGGATACTGCCTGCATTGCCGTTTCATCACCGTGGGGAAAGCAGAGATTGCTGAATGAGCTGATCCGGTCGACTGTTGGGCCGGTTCTTTTCGTCAATGCCTCGAAACCGATGAAGCACAACCGACTTCTTGACGCGAACTGGTTCATGTGTCGGTGAAAATCCAAATAATCCAGCACCGCCGGCAGTGGCGAGCTGCCAAACCGAACAATCCGCGACGACAATGTTTCCAACGGTTCTCGAAGGAGAATGACGACTGGAATACCGTGTCTCATAGCAAGCTTGACGTTCGCAACGGAGTGGAAATGACTCGACACTCTTACGTTTGGATTCAATTCCCGGAGCAGCGTAACGGCGAAGGAATTGCCGCTGCTGGGGTAACCTTCAACGCACAGATCCACACCTTTGCCGCACAATTTCAGCCGGTGAGACGCCCCGAAGAATCGGCGCAGGGAGTAGTGTGCGGAGTAAAGCCAAGGAGTTCGCTTTATGAGGAGCCGAACGGAGGTGGGAAAGGCATGTGAGATCATGTCGCTTTTCAATCGCGTGAATCGATGCGCTCGTGAACAGCATCCAGAAGTTCTTGGGCGCGGCTCGACCATCTGAATCGGCTCAGGTCGTAATTCACGCCCTGCAGCCTTGCCTTAGAGAGCTTCCGAACAGCGGCGGCAAAAGCGTTCGGCGTAGGGTCCACGTAGATGGCGTTAGCACCGAGGGCCTCGGCAACTTCACCGACCGGATTTGTAATGATGGGTCGTTGGGCTTGCATGTACGCAAATACTTTCGCGGGGCATCGCATACGATTGCCGACTGTGTCCCGGATCGGAAAGATCAGAAAGTTGGCGTTTTCGAGGTGCGCCCACACATCAGGCCAGGGCAGATAACCGTGAACCCGGACGTTTGTCATGCCAGAGGACTCGACGAACCGCTTTACGCTTCCAAGGCGCTCGCCGCCCCCGATCATATGCAGGTCCGGAACATCATGATTTGTTCCCAGGATTTCCCAAGCTTCGAGCAAAATGTCGAAGTCCCCGTCATGATGAAAGTTACCCAGATACACAACCGCAGGCTTTGCAAACGGCGAAGGCGAAGGTGAAAACGGCTCGACGTACGTAGCGTACGGCAGGTAGAGCGAATCCAGCCCGTACCTGGCCTTAAATGTGTGCTGCATATAGCGGCTCGAGACGACCGTCAACTGCGAGCGGCGTCGGCCATAAGATTCACAGGCTCGACTTATCGTTGACATCCCCCAGGTCATTCCTCGTGCCGAAAGCAGTTCATCCCAGTCTACGACCGTAAACCGATTCGTTCCGAATGTCGTCGCCGTGTTGCTCGGCTGGGGGTTCAGAATGTGCGTGACGTCCGGATTGATTTTTTCGAGAGTAGACCGTCTCGCAATAAGACGTCCGATTCGACCAAACCCTCGGATCAGATGCACGCTCGAAAAACCAAGGACATCGACCAGCGACGCGTTAAACGGCCCATCGTCCATCAAATAATAAACATCGCACCCCTGCGCTGCTATGTGGCGGCCCAACTCTCTCAGCCGCATAAAGCTCGAGTTAAACTCGAGAGAGCCACTGGTAACGAAGAGGTACCTCATTCAAAAACTATTGCCCCAACACCGGAACACTACGAGAGACGTTGTTTTCCCTGCGGGTTGGACTCATTTGATTTAAAACTATTCCCAGCATCATGGAGGTCTCGATCCGCGCAGAAATCGGACTGAACAAGATGTTCCAAATGAAAAAACTCGCCATGTACGTTATGTACCACCGCAGCCTTTTTTCATCTTCGAGGCGGGCGTATGTTGCTCTGAAGAATGTGATCAGTAGATAGATCCAGAAAAATATTCCAACGAAACCTGCCTCCACCCAGGCAATCAGAATTTGGGAGTGAGCCGGGATGACTGGGTAATCGCGCACCGAAGGCTTTTCATACTTCACTCCCAACAGGTCGCAAGTGCGCTTCATCAATTCGGTTTCGTCCTTGGGCCAGGAGCCATAACCGATCCACGGTGACTCCGAGACCGCCAAAAGGCCGCATACGAAGCCGGGGCGACCCCCGCCTATCAATCCGAATCGCGTGGCCGATTGGGACATAAATTTTCGCAGCGATTTATCGCCGAGCATTCCCCGACTGGCGGCGTAAGAGTAGGCCGAGATCGTGCCAAAGCCCACGACAAGAATCACGACCAACAAAATCGCGCGCTTGGGAAAAGACAGCCTCCGGCGAACTCTCGCGAACCAGTCTCGCCCAATTAGGGTATTGACGGCGATCGTCAATGCCACGCTGAAGATGCCGATTCCACCAGTGGCTCTCGACCCGCGAAAAATCTGATAGGCCCCCATGCCTGCCGCGAGTGAATAACAGGCGACCCGCGATCTACCATACAGATACAAGCAGAGAATCAGGACTATGCCGCCGAAAACTCCGCCCCAGTGTGTTTCCCAGTTGATTTCGGAAACCCCATACACTCTTTCCCTACCCTCATGGACACCGCTTCGGAAGATGAAAGCCGAGAGAGCGAATGATGGAACAAGACCGATAGTAAACCAGAGGATCTTTTGATAACACCCGCGCCTCATGAAGTCCACGAAGAAAGGGATGCATGTTGAAAAGACGATGATTCTTGCCCACCCGCGGGCGGCTAGGCTCGGGTCGGTCGAGCGGTAGATGTCGCTAAAGACCTGACCGCCAAACCAAACAGCAAGCAGCGTGAGGGCCCACGCAGCTCGCTTAATCGCTCCAGTGGCAGCGTAACGGCTTAAAAGCAACGGAAACAGAGCGATAAGGGCAAGTTCTGAAAACGGAAGATAACCAATCAGCTTGATGTTTAAGCGGGCGCCCAGGCCGAGAAGAAATGCGACCAACTGTTCCTTCACGGTCGCGGCTTGCCAAGCATCCATACGCAGCCTTACAGGCACCGCTCTGAGGCGGTTGACGCTTTGCTGCTCCGAAGTGATGTTTTGAACTGCTATCGCCACGTGATTTGCTGCGATTGGATTCGGATATTAGATCAGACCTTGTCGGACAAAGATGCCGTCGGCCTGTAGCAGGCGCCCGGAGTGCGGGTCGGAAAACCCCGGGACGATGTCGAAAACCGTGAATCCGCGGCCGGCGAGATAGGCATACACCTCGTCAAAGAGCGGCTGGCCGCCGTACAACGGCTGAAACGACATCTCCGCCTGAATCACGCCTACGGACGCGACGGTTTCCTCAGCGCCTTTGAGGACCTCCAATTCATAACCCTGAGTGTCGATTTTGAGGAGCACGTGTCGGTCGAGCGGGACGCACAGTTCCCGCATCATGTCGTCGAGTCGTCGGATCGTGATTTCTTCGACGCCTCGGCCGGCGGACTGTGGCGCTGCGAATTCGTGAGCGGGTTGCATCCGCAGGATTGACGAGCTCACCGAGTTGCCTGCCACGTGAATCGTCGTCGTGCCGTTCAAGGCCCCCAGCGCCGTGCGCGGCGCCACGGACCAGAGCTTCAGCGGGTCCGCAGTTGCCCGCGCGGTCAACGAGGCATGAGCCTCTATCAGCGGTTCGAATGACAGAATGCGGCCGTGGTAGTTGTGGTTCGATCGCAACAGAGAGCCGTATTGGCCTGAGTTTGCCCCGACGTCGAGAACCTGCTGAATGCCCTGAGTGCGAAGCAGATAGGCATACCGAGCGTCATGGTGCGCATCCGGCCGGTATCGCGATATATCGAAGCCGATGCTGCGGGCTAGGGACTTGATCGTTTTCGTGATCACCACGGCAATCCTCGGGTCTCATGCCCTTTGCGAGGCCCTTCGCCAGCCACCTCGCGGTAGAAATCCAACGTGGCTCGCGCCGTTCGATTCCAAGTGTATCGAGCGCATAAGGTCTTTGCCGCTTCGACCGTCGGCGAACTGCGTCCGGCGGCGATGGCGGCCGCCACGGCATCGCCCATCGCCCGTGCGTCCAGTGGCGGGAAGAAATGGGCGTGCTGGCCCAGCACCTCGCGAAATGGCGGAATGTCACTGCAGGCGACCGGACACCCTAACTGCGCCGCTTCGATGAGAGGAATCCCGAAACCTTCCGCGAGCGAGGGATACACGAAGCAGTCCGCCGCCGCATAAAGATCCGCCAAGTCGTCATCGGAGCCACCCCGCCAGAGGAATCTGCCCGCCGCCTCGGATGCCTGAACGCTCTCAAGTTCCCCGGGTTTCGGCGACGGTCCGAACGAGACGAGAACGTGCGTCTTCCACAACCCCGACTCCTCGAATGCCGTCGCAAGTCGCGACCAGTTCTTGTAGCCGTCGCGCTGGCCAACATAAAGAATGAAAGGCGACAGCAGTGACGGGCGGCTCCGCTCTCTCCTCGTGCGCAACTCGCATCCATGATGGATCACAGCCTCCATCTTGGGAGGCGGATAGTGCCCGTGAAATGCAGACCTCGCAGCCTGGGACACAAAGATCACGCCATCGGCGCTGCGGATAGCCCTGGCCTTGCGACTGAGTGCCGGGGCACGAAGATGGCGATCAGGACCGTCTTCCCAAATCGTGTCATGCACGACGACGACGCGCTTTGCGCGTGGAGGCAAGGAGATCGTGTTGCCATAGAGCGTCTCGTGTAAAACCACCCGTGATTCCGTCGCTGCCTGCAAGGCTCGGCGCAACCGGAGGCGATTGATCATGGAGTACAGTTTCGTAGAGCCGCGAAAACGCGGCATTCGCGTGCCGTGCAACGTGTCTGGTGGAAGATCCGTCGCCGTCACCGGCGCGTGATACAAGCCGGCTTCGACGGCAATTGCGACGTCGCCGGCATCGGGAAGGGCATATATGCCGCGGACCAGTTCCAGCACGTGGCGCAGAACCCCGCCTATTCGGGCTTCCATGAAAATCGAGTGGTCATATATCAGCCGCATCGTTGCTCGGCGACAGGATCGCAATTTCGTAGGAATGCCAAGAACGCGCCCGCGTGCCTTCGTTCGGTTTCCACAATCTCCCAGGTCGGCAGCCGGTCCGCGACGATTGTGCGGAGCCATGGCTCGTCGAGTGGATCGTGTACCTCGATGAAGATCCACCGAAACGCGCGAAGCCAGGCAACGTCGGCCTCCAGCAACTCCTTCTCACTTCCCTCGATGTCGATTTTTGCGATATCGAGGCGGCAGGCCGCCGACCGACACACTTCACTTCCGGTCATCACAGGGATTGCCGCCTTGCCCGCAACCGGTGCGTCTTGCAGCGTTCCCTCGTTGGCGTCGTGACCGCCTGAGGAGCGCAGGAACGCGGTGCGGCTTTCCCCGCCCGCGAATGCATGGATGACGCGGTGTCTTGAATCTGGTGTGATCGCCATGAGATTACGCCGAGCGGATGCTGCGTTAGCAGCGTCCGGCTCCACGCCCACGATTCGTGCTTCGGGAAATTGCAACAGAAACCAGCGGGCAGCCAGTCCGACGTTGGCGCCCAAGTCGAGAATGCCCTTAACATCGGAAGCAGGGATCTCGCGAGCCAGTCGATACTCCTCGTTAAAAAAGACTTCCTGGAAGGTGACGAAATCACTTGTACCCGAGCGGCAATAGACGGGCCGACTTTCGTTCTTCGGTCTCAACGGTACTCGAACTGTCCAGAAAAACCCGCTCTCTCTTCCGCAAAAATGCAGGAAACAGGCGCAAAGCCAGTCGGCGTAGCCGTTCAGAAACGGCCGCCACGCAGCAGCAGTCGCGTACTTTCGCTGGATGAGCGTGAAGACAGAAGTCATACGTTGCCGCTCGGTGCAGAGGCGGTCGCTACGCGAGCACTTGCTGGGGCAGATTGCGAGCCATCCAGTCTCCCAGTCCGCAGAGCTTCAGTGCTACTGGCGGCAGGTATCGCCGCAGACAGAGAGCCAGTCGTAGACGGCGCGCCGCGACGCGGAAGTTATTTGACATATTTAATACATCATCGATGGCCCTACAGCCGTCAAAATACGCATGCCCGAGGATAGTTGGGATGTCGGCCGCTGACTGCTGAAGCATTGACTCGAATGTGGCGGACAAGTCGATGTCAGCCGCCTTCGCGATCCCAACGATCTCTCCCGTTGTACGCTTCCACCATCGCTCTGCCTCTTTCGTACGCCCCAAAGTAACGGATTCTCGGCCGCCGTGCGCGGCTACACCTATACTTGGATAAGGATAGTAAGACGTTCTTCCTTGAGTCGCGAGTAAGCATGCGAGGTGACGATCGATATCGAACGGGTTTCCGTTCGCGACCATCGGGAGCACGGCGTCAAGTGCCTTCCGCCTTGTCACGAGGGTCGAGATATGAAATGCCGTGGTCAGTAGGTTTGCGAGCAACACCTGCGGCAGGGAGATGTCGACCTCCAGGGCATCGGATGCATGCCTCGTGACGGACCAGATCGTATGGCCCCGCGGCATAGCAGTGTGCTTGTGCTCGTCGTATTCGACGCAACCCGACCATGTTGCCGCAACAGCCGGTGTTGTACGAATTCCCTGTAACGCGCGGCCCAAATGATGGGGCTCCCACCAATCGTCGTCGCACAGCAGGGCGAAGAACTCGCTGTCAGCCTGCGGGGAGCGAAATACGCGGTTCGCCCATGCGGACATCGGAAGCGGCGGATCGTTGAGGAGCCAACGGATCGGCAGATTGTCGAACCCTTTGCAGACTCCGCGGGACGCGTGATTCGTACTGTTCTCGATCACGACTACTTCCGCGATGGCAGGAAGGGCATCCTGTCGGGCGACGGAGGTCAGCGCTCTGCGGAGGTCGTCCGGCCGGTTGCGGGTGGGGATGACAACGGATGTATCAGGCTTGTCCATGAGCAGCGTTCGCCCGCACTTGTCTATAAATGAACAAACCCCACGGAACAAAGATGACGGCGTTGTGCAACACGAGCCAGAGGGCGATCCCCGGCATCCCTGCCAGCAATCCGAAACCGAGAGTCCCCAGCAGAGTGGCCGCCGCTGAAGCAATCGAGATCACCATGAACGGCTCGTTGCCGGCGGTGCGACAATAGGTTGCAAACAGTTGGAGCAATTGGTTCGTAAGCGTCCAGCCGGCGAGCAACGCGAACGGTAACGGCCCGAGGAAGGCATCGACCATTCGCGGGTGGAACGGCCGCAGCGACCACAACATGCCCATGCCCATTGCTATGCACCCGCAATACCCGGCCACGCTGATCCAAAACGTGGACTGAAACAGCCGATCAAGGGACGCCGTCGATCGCAGGGAATGCAGTTTGGCCATCAGCGGCGTTCGCACCGCCAGCCACGACGACGACACCTGTGCGGCAAAGTCGATCGCCATCTGCGTGAGCCCGAATCTGCCCGCCTCAACCGCTCCGCAGGTCGAGAAAACGGCGGGCGTGATCGCCCGGAAGATGAAGAACCCACAGGCCATGCTCACGGCCATTCGCCATTGCATTGGCCAAACCTGAGCGCTCCAATTGACCGGCGCTGCCGCGGGGCCGCATTCAGCAGTCTGCCGGAGGAGCGGCAGCCAGCGGACGAGCATCGCGATCAGCCAGACAATGAATCCCGCAAGCCCGCTGAGAGGCCCCGCGTAGAGCCCGGCGCCGCAAGCCAGCAGGCCGCACAGCGCGACAGCTGCGGCGAAGGTTCGCGCTGCGTTGGAGGCGGCGATCGATTCCACCCGGCCGATGCCCGTGATCAACGACGTCAGCGGACTGGTGACCAGCGAAACTGCCGCCGTGGCGATGCACAGCAGCCATGGAATCTGCCACGCGACGTCGTCCTTGGCGGTCGCCCAAAAGAATCCGCCTCCTGCCGCCAACATCAGCACGCCAAACGCCACTCCCGCTCGCGAATACCAGCGACAGGTTTGACGAAAAAGGGCCGACAGTCGGGCGACGCCCTCCGCGGGACCCTCAAGCCGATTCGCAGGAGAGACGCGCAAATGGGCAGCTTCCCGGGAGATGAATTGCTGCGCCGAAAACGACACGCCTCCGTCGAAGAGCGCACTGAAGCCCAGGAGCGAGAAGAACGTGAAATGGTAGCCACGTTCCGCTTCCGAAAGGTATTGAATCGTGAACAGCAGGCAGATGGGGGCGGTGACGATCCCGAGGACGCGGGACAGGATCGTGACCAGCACCGCGCGATCGAAGACGCGTAGCCGGCGATCGTCGTCAGTGGGCATGTCTGCCATGGCCTGGATCAGCACCGTCTCAGGCACCGTTACGCTCCGATGCCGCGATCAAACTCCGCAGGCGCGCCGCCAACTGGTCGTCCGCAAGCCCGTGCTCACGGAGCGATTGTTGCCAGGAGCCGCTCGTCTGCGTGAACGCCGACTCGAGCGCCAACGATTCCACCACTGGCGTGGCGGCGCCGGCATCCTTACGCCGGGCCGCCTGTTCGACGATGCTCGTCCAAAGCCCCCCCGTTCCCGCGTGTTCTTCGACGACGATCACTCGCGCGGCTGATCGACAGATGTCGGCAAGTTCGGCGGGCAAGGGCTTGATCCGCGGCACCGATACGCAGGCCACCCCCTCGCGACGGGCGAACTCGGTGCACGGGCTCACCATCGATCCCGTGGCGATGAGCACCACGCCGCCCGCATCAGCCGGAGTACGATGCGTGAACACCGGCGCCGTATCCGCAAGCGGCGAGGCATGGACCGTGGGCTGGTCGGCCTTGCCCAGGCGGATGTAGCAAGGATGATCCGCGGCCCGGGCCTCGCGCCAGCAGGCCGTGAGTTCCGCCGCCTCGCACGGCGAGTAAACGGCGATCTCTGGCAGCGGCCGTAGACAGGCGATGTCCTCTCCGCACTGGTGCGAGACGCCGAGCGTCGAGTAGACGAGGCCTGCCCCGTCGCCGAGCAGCATCACGGGCAGACGCGACTGGCAGAGGTCGAGCTTGATCTGCTCAAGCACCCGGATCGGCACGAAGGCCGCCAGTCCGTACACGCACGGCCGGAAGCCGACCTTCGCCAACCCTGCGGCGACACCGATCATGTTTTGCTCGGCCACGCCCACGTTCACAAACTGCGCCGGTCGCTCTGCTCGGATCCCGTCGAAAAGGGCATAACCATGATCACCCGAGAGCATGACGAATCTCTCATCGTCACGAGCGGCGGCGACGATCAGGTCGGAAAGCACGTCGCGCATCAGGAAAGTTCCGACATGGCGCGGCCGTAGATTTCGTCGGAGAGCCGGGTGTAGTGCCAGCAATTGTCTCCCGCCATGAATGAAACGCCTTGTCCCTTCAGCGTGCGGGCGACGATCGCGCCGGGCCTGCCACAGGGCGTGGCGAACGACGACAAGGCTCGCTCCAGTGCCGTCGGGTCATGTCCATCGCACTCGATCGTTCGGCAGCCGAAGGCCTCGAACTTCGCGGCCAGCGGTTCGAGACCGAGCACGTCTTCCGTGCGACCCATCGCCTGAAACTGGTTGGCATCCACGATGACGACGAGATTGTCGAGCTTTTGGTGCGCCGCGAAGAGCAGGGCCTCCCACATCGGCCCCTCGTTCATCTCTCCGTCGCCGACGATGCAATACACGCGTCGGTCGCTGCCCTTGCGCTTCAGTCCGAGGGCGATGCCGCAGGCGATCGGCAGGCCATGGCCCAGCGAGCCGCTCGTGACCTCGCAGCCGGGCACGTCCGCCTCGCACAGGCCGCGAAGGTGAGTTCCGTCCTTGAAGTAGTTATCGAGATCCGTGTCACCAAGCCACCCGATTTCGTAGAAACACGCATACATGGCCATCACGCCATGCCCCTTGGAGAGGATGAGGTAGTCACGATCTGGCCATGCTGGGTCGCGCGGCTCGTATCGCAGAAAGCGCCCGTAGAGCACGGCGCAGATCTCGATGATTGAGAATGCACAGGCGACGTGCACCGACTGGCCACGATAGGCCATTCGGAGCACGTGTCGGCGGAGGGCCCGTGGATCGAAGTCAGATTGCACCTTCGAGGGGCTACCGATCGACGACGACATTGCCTGCCACCTCCATGCCGCAGCGGTGTCTCTGCCATTCGATCGTCGACCGCAGGCCGTCCGCCAGCAAAACGCGCGGAGACCAACCCGTTGCCGCCTTCAGCCGGCTCACATCGGGCTCGAGCCGCGTGACGGCACCGGGGCCGAGCGGAACCTCCCCAAAGCCGATCTCCAGGGCCGGATCGATGAGGTCGCGCACGAGGGTAATCGAGTCGCGGAGCGGCGGGGCGACGCCGGCCCCGACGTTGAATACGCCGGCGGCGGCGCTGCGGGCGACGGCCAGGAACGCGGCGGCTGCGTCGTCGACATGCAGATAGTCCCACAATTGTGTGCCGCTCGTGACGGCGGGGCGCTCGCCGGCCAGCAGCCGTGGAACCAGGGAGCCCAGGAGCGTGCCCTCGTCATCCTGCGGCCCATACACGGAAAACACCCGCAGCCAGGCCAATCGGACCGCATGCGCAGCGGCAAGCCGCTCCAAAAGCATCAGGGTGGCGAGCTTTGCGGCCCCGTAGAGCGTGCCGGGACGGGTGGGATGCCCCTCGTCGATGCGCCGATCCGACGGACCGTATTCGGCCTGCGAGCCGGCGGCGATGAAAGACTTGGCACCGGCCCGCACGGCGGCGAGGAAGAGGTCGATCGTGCCCGGCACGTTGACCCGCACCTGTTCGGGATCGTCGCGGCGCGACCGGCCGACTCCATGCCAGGCGAGATGGAAGACGGTGTCGGGCGCGAAATCGGCCAGCGCCGCCTCGTAGCCCGCCGGCTCGTGAAAGGAGCCCTGGATCACGGTGAGATGTGGCAGGCTGTCGCCCAGCCGCCAGGGGTGCGACGTGGGCCGCAGGAGCACGGCCGTCGGCACGCCTTCGGCGACCAGCCGCCGCGCGACGGCGGCGCCGATGAAGCCCGAGGCCCCGGTGACGAAAGCGCGGTTCACGGTCGGGACGGCCTCATAGAGACGCCGCCTGCGGCTGTTTGCGGCCGCCCTTCAGCGCGGCGCCGATCGTGTCGGCGATGTGCTGGCACATTGGCTCCGTCAGGCCGGGATACACGCCGACGAAGAGGGTCTCATTCATGATCGCGTCGGCCCCGACGAGATCGCCGACGACCCGCATCGCGATCGTGCCCTTTGCCTTGGCCTGGACGAACACGGGCTGCCGCACGAGGTTGCCGCCGAAGAGCATCCGGTTGCCGATCTTGGCCTCGTCGAGGGCCACGGCGATCTGCCTGCGCGTCAGGGGGGAGCCGGGCTTCGCACGGATCATGACGCCGAACCACGACGGATCCGATGTGTGGCCGCTCGTGTCCCAGGTGAATCCCGACGGCGACCAGGAAACTGCATGAGTCGGCAGTTGGAAATCGAGCCACTCGCCGTAGGGCTCGAAGAGGGTTCGCAGCGTCTGCCAATTGCGGCGGCGGGCCGCCACGAATCCCGGAAACTTTTCCAACTGCTTGCGGCCGATGGCGGCCTGGGGATCGGTCGGCTTCAGGTTGTAGCCGAGATGTGTGTAGATGTATTTGTGGTCGTAACCCTCCGGCAATTCGCCGAGTTGTCAGCCGAAGCGCTTGTTGCAGGTGTTGTCTTTGCCGCTGGGGCACCAGCAGTCGCGGCCCCAGTCGCGGAAACTCTCGACCAGGAGCTTGAGCCCGGCGTTTTTCACGACGTTGACCGCGCCCCCCTCACCCATGGTGATGTGGTGGGGAGGATAGAACGACTGCGTCGAAAGGTCGCCGAACGTTCCCGTGAGGCGGCCATCGTAGGTGCTTCCGAGGGCGTCGCAGTTGTCCTCAATCAGCCAGAGGTCGTGCCGCCGGCAGAAATCCGTCACGGCCGCGAGGTCGAAGGGATTGCCAAGGGTGTGGGCCATCATCACGGCCCGGGTCTTACCCGGCGAATAGGCGTCGTCGAGTTGGTCCACCCGGCCGTTGAGCGTCACCGGATCGTTGTCGATGAACACCGGCACGCATCCATTCTGGATGATCGGCGCCACCGTTGTCGGAAAGCCGGCGGCCACGGTGATCACCTCGTCACCTGGCTTCAGCTGGCGGTCGCCGAGCTTGGGGCTCGTGAGCGCCGTGAATGCCAGGAGGTTTGCCGACGAGCCAGAGTTGACAAGGATCGAGTTTCGCACGCCGAGGGCGGCGGCCAACTCCCGCTCAAACGCCTCACCTTCGGGCCCAAGGGTGAGCCAAAAATCGAGCATCGAAGCCACGCCCGCCTCCACCTCGTCGGCGTCGAAGACGCGGCCGGCGTAGGGCACGGTCGATTCGCCGGCAGCGAAGCCGCCTCGGCCTGCCGGCGTTGGTAATGCGAAGGCGCCGTGGCGGCGGACCGCATACTCGCGCACGAGCGCGAGAATTTCGGCACGAACTTCCTCGATCGGGCGGTTGTCAGGCATTTGTCACGCTGGGTAAACGGAAAGCGTCAGGACCGGTCCAGGCGGCCTCGGCACCAGCGGCCGCCTCAACATAGGCCGAGATGTCTCGAAGCGTGTAGTCGCGGGCCGCCGAAGCACCGCGATGTTCGTGCATGTCACGGTACCAAGCCACCGTGCGCCCGACCGCCTCGCGGAAGGTCCACGCGGGCCTCCAGCCGACGATAGCCTCGATCTTGCCGTTGTCGAGTTGGAGCAGCGAGGCCTCGTGCGGGGCAGTGGCGGAACTGTGGTCAATCCACTCTCCCGGCCAGTGGCGCAGGGTTTCCGCGACGAGGTTGCGGACGGGCTGGTTTGCATCGTGGCCGGGGCCAATGTTAAACGCCGAGTCGAGCCGCCGGTCTTCCGGTCGCAGCGCCAGAGCTGCAGCCAGAGCGAGGTAGCCGCTGTCAGGCTCCAAGACGTGCTGCCACGGGCGGGTGGCGGAAGGATTGCGGACATGAATTGGCTCGCCGCGGGAGAGCGCCCGCATCGAGTCGGGCACGATGCGGTCCTCCGCCCAATCGCCGCCGCCGATGACGTTGCCGGCCCGGGCGCTGGCGATCCGCACCGGATGCCCTTCGGTGAAGAATGAACTGCGCCACGAAGCAATGGCCAGTTCCGCCCCGGCTTTGCTGGAACTGTAAGGGTCGTGGCCGCCGAGCGGATCATTCTCGCGATACCCGAAGAGCCACTCGCGGTTCTCGTAGCATTTGTCGGTGGTCACCATCACCGCGGCACACGGCTCTTCGAGCCGCCGCAGCGCCTCGAGCACGTTGATCGTGCCCATCACGTTCGTCTCCCACGTGTAGTGGGCCTCGCGGTAGGAGCGGCGCACGATCGGCTGGGCCGCGAGGTGGAACACGAACCGGGGCCGGGTCGCGTCGACCAGTTTGCCGACGGCTCCGGCGTCGCGAATGTCGCCGACGTGGTGCCGCAGGCGATCCGCCAGCCCGAGTTGTACGAACAAGGAGGGATCGGTGTCGGGCTCGAGCGCATAGCCTGTGACGTCCGCGCCGAGAGCGAGCAGCCATTCGCACAGCCAAGAACCCTTGAAGCCCGTGTGGCCAGTGACGAGCACGCGGGCCCCCGCGAACGCGCCGCCAAACGGAGCGGATCCCCCGCCATCCCTCACTCCCACACCTTCCACGGCGCCTTGTTTTCCGCCCACATGCGATCGAGGTATTGCATCTCCTGATAGGTGTCCATCGGCTGCCACCAGCCCTCGTGCCGATAGGAATGCAATTGCCCATCGCGGAGAAGCGCGTCCATCGGCTGCCGTTCGAGCATCATTCCGGGATCGTCTGGCAGGTAGTCGAGGAAGCGCGGTTCGCACACCATGTAGCCGCCGTTGACGTAAGCCGCCTCCATCTGCGGCTTCTCCTGGAAGGTGTGGATGCGGCCCTCGTCATCGATGGACATCGAACCAAACCGACCGGCGGGATGCACGGCGGAGACTGTGAGGGCCCGGCCGGCCTTGGCATGCTCGACGATTGAGGCGTTGATATCGATGGTCGAGAGGCCGTCGCCGTAGGTGAGGAGGAATGGATCACCTGGCGCAAGATGGCGGCGAATCTGCCGCACGCGGTAGGCGGTCATCGACTCCGGCCCCGTCTCCGCAAGCGTCACCGTCCAGTCTTCTTCGTCGTGGTGATCGTGGAAGGTTGCCCGCGGCTGGCGGCCGAGCGACAGCGTGACGTCGCACGTGTTCCACGAGTAGTTGCGGAAAAATTCCTTGATCATGTCGCCCCGATAGCCGAGGCAGAGGATGAAGTCTTTATGCCCAAAGTGGGCGTAGTACTTCATGATGTGCCAGAGGATGGGTCGGCCACCGATTGGGACCATCGGTTTCGGGCGGTATTCCGTTTCCTCCCGAAGCCGGGTTCCCTTGCCGCCGCAGAGGATTACGACTTTCAACGTTATTCTCAATCTTTAAAGGCAGATCAGCGGGCAATTCATTCGGATCGAATTTTTTGTCCTGAAACTCCCAATTGCTTAACCGATAGCGACTTGCGCGTCTCGCCGGTGAGCATTGAACTTAACGAATGAGCGACGATATACGGCCTGGCACGCCGAAAATGATCGAATTCGGGGGTGCGTCGGCGAGTGCGACGGAGTTCGCGCTTACTTTGCTCCTGGCCCCGATCCGCTTCCCCGGGCCAACCGAGGAATGCATCCCCATGAAAACGTCTTCACAGATTGACCCACCGCCACCAAGCGTGGCATACGGCGACAACACTGCGTAATCCCCGACCGACGCATCATGTCCCAGCGACGAATGATAGTTTAGGAGACTGAACCGTCCTACGGTTGCCGTGTCGCTCACGATCGCATACGGGCAGACGATCGAGCCCGGGCCGATCGACGCCGTGGGGGCGACGATCGCCGTGGGGTGGACGAGCGTGAGAAACTCGGCTCCACGCGAAAGCAGGTCTTCCGCCACGCGGCGACGGACCTCGGGGATGCCGATCGCCAGCAGGAGGGCGTCGCCAGGCTCGGGCTCAAACGCGGCCGGATCGGCGATCACGGGCAACGACGGGGCATGGCCATTGAGCCGCCCGGCATCGGCGGAGAGAAAGCCCGCGATCTTCGCGGCGTGGGCGGGCCAGGCATCGCGGGCCCAGAGGAGCACCTCGCGACCGAAGCCGCCGGCACCCACGATGAGGATGCGCGTGGCGGAGGCGGGGAAGGTTGGCCCCGGGCTCATGTGATGCTGAAACGACGGTGGAAAGGGGGGCACGGTCGGCGCGCACTCCGTTCCTCTGGGTGACAGGGGGGTTCCCCCGTTTCCCATAGGACGCCTGAGCTCAATTCTACAGCGAGGGGACGACACGGATCCCCATAGGCGGCCACACGGATGGGCGAACGCATTCATGCGATCCGTTTCATTCAGGCGGCGATTCCTGATTCCGCAGCATGCGAATGATGTGATTTGCCGTCCGTTTCACGGCACGACCAGCTCTTCGACCTTTCGAATGCCTGACAGTTCACCGCTGACGATGTCGGCATAAAGATCACGAAGGTGATCCTTCAAATCCTCGAGAGTCTCTCCCTGCGTCCAGTAGTCGGGATATTCCTGGAAATAGCCCAGCCACCCGCCATCCTGTTCCCAAACGACGATTTTTACGGAAGACATGTTGAACACCTCAGGACGCGATTGTCAGAACAATATCGTATCCGAGCGACTCTGGACGGCGACCATCAACGGATGAGCGGCGAGATCTGGCCGGGCACGCCGTATATCTGGCGGATGGGCAAAGCGCGGTCAGTCAGGCGAAAAACTGGTGGGGATCCAAGCCCAGGTCGTGCCGGACGATCTTGTTGAACAACCCAACTGGCACGGTCTTGTTGCCGTGATCCGGGATCGTTGTTTTCCGACCGTCCGCATGCTCGAAGCGGATGTGCGAGCCTTTCTGACGCACTTCCACAAACCCGAGTTCCTTCACTCTGGCAATGAACTCGCGAAACGAACACCTGCTACGAGTCATGAAGCCGAGCCGATCTCGAGGTCGCGAACACCGACAAACGTGGTCTCGATCCCAGGGGCGGTTTCGTCGGGCAAACATGCCTCGATGGCTTCGGCGATGTTTGCCATCGCTTCTTCGAGAGTATCGCCGTAACTCCGGCAGGACTGTATGACCGGGCATGAAACAATAAACACGCCGTCTTGATCTTGTTCGATGATGATCGGAAAGTGTCGTGGCATCGAAGTCCTTCCTGCGGAAGATTTACGCGGCGATTATCGAACCTTGAATAGCGACGTCACGTCGATCCCCTTGCTTCCGCAGGGGGCTTTGGGGACTCCGCTCATGGGAAAAGTATACGAGGATCAAACCCAAAGATCGCTGAATCGCTTCTGTGCGAATCGCAGGACGGCAATGGCGAGGGCAGGCGTGCATCAACGGATGAGCGGCGAGATGTGGCCGGGGACACCGTGGACGAGCGATTCGGCCGGAGCATCGGCGAGGGCGGCGGAATTCGCGCTCACCTTGCTGCAGGCGCCGATCCGCTTGCCCGGGCCGACCGAGGCATGCAGGCCGAGGAAGACGTCGTCGCCCACATGGGCGCCGCCGCCGAGCGTGGCATATGGGGAGAAGACGGCATAGTCGCCGGCAGTCGCATCGTGGCCGAGCGACGAGTGGTAGTTTAAAAGCGTGAACCGGCCGAGGCGGGCCGCATCGCTCACGATCGCATACGGGCAGACGATCGACCCCGGGCCGATCGACGCCGTGGGGGCGACGATCGCCGTGGGATGGATGAGCGTGAGAAACTCGGCTCCCCGCGCGAGCAGGTCTTCCGCCACGCGGCGACGGGTTTCAGGGATGCCGATCGCCAGCAGGAGGGCGTCGCCAGGCTCGGGCTCAAACGCGGCCGGATCGGCGATCACCGGCAGGGATGCGGAATGGCCATTGAGCCGGCCGGCATCGGCGGAGAGAAACCCCGCGACCTTCGCGGCCTGCTCGGGCCAGGCATCGCGGGCCCAGAGGAAGACCTCGCGACCGAAGCCGCCGGCACCCACGATGAGGATGCGCGTGGCGGAGGCGGGGAAGGTGGAAGCGGGAGTGGGAGACGGGCTGAAGCCTGTCCTACTTGGCCCCGGGCTCATGTGATGCTGAAACGAGGGTGGAAAGGGGGGCACGGTCGGCGCGCACTCCGTTCCTCTGGGTGACAGGGGGGTTCCCCCGTTTCCCATTGGAGGCCTGAAATCAAGTCTACCGCGCAGGAGCGGGCATGCGCGGGTTTTTTTGGGGGGGAGGGGGGGCGAGAAGCCCGTTGCGCGAGCGAGGGAATGCGGGCGGCCGTTTTTGCGGTGGATCGCGGTTTCCCTTGCTTGCGCAACGGGCTTGTAAGCACTTTGCTGAGAAGCCCGTTGCGCGAGCGAGGGAATGGGGGCGATTCCAGCCCCTTGACGACAACATGAACTTACGTATACTTTCAGGACCTGAGGTTGGTGGTGAAAGGCCGCATGCCCGCCGTGATATGAAACACAGCAGGAGTTAGCCATGATTCGCAAATTACCTTTTGACGAACTTGTGGACGCGGTCGATGCGCTGTCGGCCGACGATCAAAAAGAACTTCTTCACTTGATCCGGTGCCGGCTGGCTGAGCGGGAGCGGCACCGCGTTGTTGCAGATGTCGGCCAAGCAAGAACTGAAATAGCGAATGGACAGGCTCGACTTCTTAACCTGGCGGAACTCTTCCGAGATCTCGAGCGGTGATGGCGGAGATGTCACGTCGGCACGTCTATGTGACGCCTGCATTTCGGCGGGCCGCAAAACGTGCGATAAAGCAAGATCCCCAACTTGCTGCTCAGATTCCAGCAGCCGTTGAACTACTCGAAGCAAATATGTTCGCTCCCAGTTTGAGAACACATAAATTGCACGGTGATCTTCAAGGGTGTTGGGCGTGTAGTGTTAACTACAGCGTGAGAATAGTTTTCGAGGTAGGAAGCCCCGAGCAAATTAACGGCATGACGGCCGAGACCCTCTTGCTTTTGACGGTAGGCACTCACGACGAGGTTTACTGAATGTTGCGGGACAACCGGGTGGCGTGAGGCTTGCTGAAACGACCGTGGAAAGGGCGGCACGGTCGGCGCGCTCTCCGTTCCTCTGGGTGACAGGTGGGTCCCCCCGTTTCCCATTGGACGCCTGAGCTCAACTCTACACCGCAGCAGCGGGCATACGCGGGGCTTTTTTGGGGGGGCGGGGCCGTTTTTGCGGTGGATCGCGGTTTCCCTTGCTTGCGCAACGGGCTTGTAAGCACTTTGCTGAGAAGCCCGTTGCGCGAGCGAGGGAATGGGGGCGGCCATTGACAAAGACTAAACGTCCGTACACTCTTCGCCATGCCAACGATTCTTCGCTTTCACGGCTTCCGGATCGGCTTCTTCCAAGCGGACCTCGCCGAACCTCCGCACGTTCATGTTCGCAGGCAAGGCGGCGAGGCAAAAGTGTGGCTCGATCCGGTCGAGGTCGCCGGATCCCGAGGTTTCCGACCGCATGAGATCAACGAGTTGATTAGAATTGTGACGGCGTTCAAAAGCCGGCTATTGGCTGCATGGGCCGCTGAGGAGACGAAACATGGCGACGGTTCAAGCCAGGATTCGCACGGCTGATGGCACCGAGTCGGTGCTCCCCGTCGTCATACCCGAACTCGAAGCGGTGCGGGCGTTTGCGAATGCATTGCACCGCGAGGGAGCCGCCTGGGCGGGCGATGCCTTCGGCTGGCATGCCGAGTATGTGCCCCACCAAGGCATTCCGCCGATTCAGTCACGACTCGAATTCACACCGGCCGAGTTTTGCATCGGCGAAAGCGGCGTGTGGTTTTTTTCGCTGCTGTGGGAACACGGCCCAGACGCGGCGCCGGCTGAATTCGTCGATGAATCGGGCCTCGTGCGGTAGGCACGTAGGACAGGCCTCCGTGCCTGTCTGCCGAGAAGCCCGTTGCGCGAGCGAGGGAGGGAGGACAGGCTCGGAGGCCTGCCGCCCTCCTCGCAATAAAGTGTACGCGTGTATATACTATGCGCCCGATCGCCATTGCCGTGGAACAACCATTCGAGATCATCGGGCAGATTCAAAGTGTTGAGACAATAGCTGTCGGAGGGCGCATTCAATCGCTGCAGAGACTGATCAAGTTGTACGGGAGCGGTCGCTGGCGCAAGATGAAGGGGTTGGCAAGGATTCGGCTGACGGATGGCAGCATTCGTGTCGCGGAGCTTCACTGGTATGAAGCCCACGGCATTGGTCGGTTCGAAATCAAGCGGAAACGTTACTTGTGACCAGCATGACACGCCTGCCCAATGCAAAGTTTGTTGTCTGCGTCTGGAACGAGGGGTACGAGGCCTCTCTAGACCGCAACAAAATCTATGCCGTCGTTGACGACCCGGCCGCAGTTGCAGACGGCGATCTGCGCATCATCGATGAAAGCGGGGAGGACTACCTCTACCCAGCGGCGTGGTTTATTGCCATCGACGTCCCGGATCGAGTGCAAGAGTCGGTGCTCCGCGCGACGGCGTGATGTTGTAGCGCGGCGCGAGGCTGAAGCCTGCCCTACCAGGGCGGGTTGACATCGAAATAAACGCATGTACACTTTCCTCGCATATCGGCGGCGAGTCATGTTGATGGCGTTGGAGGCAAACCGATGATCCTCGAACATTTTCGTAATGCCCTGCGTGCGCAACCCTTTCGGCCGTTTGTGATGCATCTGGCCGATGGCCGCGAGATCGCCGTCAAGCACCCGGAGCTGGTCGTGGCCACTTCCACCGGCCGCACGACCGTGGTCGTGCAACCCGACGACACGCTCAACATCATCGACCTGCTGCAGGTCACCGACCTCGAATACCGCGAACCGGCCGACGCCGCCTGACCCGCGAGCGCGCAGAGGCGGGGGCGTGTTGCGGTGGATCGCGTTTTCCCTTGCTTGCGCAACGGGCTTCTCGGCACGGGGGCATCCCTCGCTTGCGCTACGGGCTTCCACGCATGTTGCCGAGAAGCCCGTTGCGCGAGCGAGGGATGCCCTCGGAGCCGTGAACTGGTGATTCAGCACCGCAGGCCATATGCTGCACGCCCGTTCACTCTTTGAGGCCACCGCTACGATGCCGATTATCGCGACTTTCAACGGCATTTCTGTCCGAATGTACTTTTTCGACGATCGGCGGCATTCGACCCCGCACGTGCATGCGGAGTATGCGGAGTTTCAGGCAGCGGTAAATATCCTGACCGGCGAGACGCTAAGCGGATGCCTGCCGCCACGGCAGATTAGGCTGCTCCAAAAGTGGATACAATTGAGAACAAGCGATCTCCTTGCTGATTGGTCCCTGGCGGTACCGCAAAAGGCCTTGCCATGAGCCCTTACGCTGTTTCGGTCACACCACTTTCGGACTTTCGCATTGAAGTGGCGTTTGAAACGGGAGAGCACCGGATTTTCGACCTCAAGCCCTATTTGGATCGCGGAGTCTTCAGGCAACTGCAGGACCCAGCCATTTTTTTGACTGCCCACGTTGCCGCCGGCTCGGTGGAATGGCGTGGCGAGACGTCACTTTCCTCCCCTGCACTCAGTTTTGACACGCTGTACCTGGACGGTGTGCCGGTCAATGCAATGGGCGCTGCGTGCCAAGGGGCATGACAGGGGCGCGTGTTGCGGTGGATCGCGTTTTCCCTCGCTTGCGCAACGGGCTTCTAAGCAATGTGTCGAGGGCATGACAGGCAAGGGAGGCCTGTCGTACGTAGGACAGGCGTCTCTGCCTGTCGATGCACAGGGGGGCAGCCTACCCCACTTAGCCGCCGTCGATGGCGAGGACCTGGCCGGTGATGAAGCCGGCGCGGGGGCTGGCCAGGAAATCGATCGCTCCCACGATGTCGTCTGGGAGGCCGAGGCGGCCGAGCGACGTGCGGCGGGCGACCCGCTCGCGACGCTCCGGTGAGAGCGTGGCCGAAAGATCCGTCTCGAGAAACCCGGGCGCGACCGCATTCACGCGGATGCCACGCGGGCCCAGCTCCCTGGCCAGGCTCTTCGCGAAGCCCTCGAGGCCGGCCTTCGTGGCCGCATAGACGGAAAGGCCCGCGCTGCCGCGGCTGGCCACGACCGACGAGATCACCGTGATCGACGCAAACGTCGATCGCTCTACCAGCATCTGCCGCACCACCTCGCGCACGAAGACGATCGGCCCCTTCAGGTTCACCGCCAGCATCGCATCGATCTCGGCATCGCTCGCAGTGGCGAGCACGCCTTCCTGCGCGATCGCCGCATTCGCGATGCAATGATCGAGCCGGCCGAATCGCTGCGCGATGCGATCGACGAAGCCCCGCACGGCATCGGCATCGGCGGCGTCGAGCTTTTCGGCCACGAGCCGGTGGCCGTGCTTCGCGGCGAGCGCGTCGAGGGCCGCGGAGCCGGAGCGGGAAAACGTGGCCACTTCGTCGCCCCGCTCGAGCAGCCGCTCGACGATCGCCAGCCCGAGGCCACGCGAGCCGCCGGAGATGATGGAGGTGGAGTGCATGGGGCGGATCTCACTCAGAGTGACTCCCAATCCTTCTTCGCAATACCCGCCTGCTTGAGTAATCGCGAGAGCAGGTCGCGACCGACATCGGAGCGATGTGGATTCGGCACCACAATGGAACGATCGCCCTTCACCATGAACGCATGCCTTCCGCCCGCGAAAGGGCCTTCAAAACCCGCACGCCGAAGCGCCTGAATCAATTCGCGGCGAGAGATTGGCCCGAAGGGAGGCATTCAACCAACCGGCTCTTCCTTGATCGTGAGTTCCAGGCCGTCGATCACAGGCAGAGACAGATGGCGATGAATGCGAAAAACAACCCAGTCCTCTAAAACGCTCAACAACTCACTGCGACACTCCTCGATGCTCTTCGCCGATGCAAACACGCCCGGGCAGAGCGGAATCTCGCCGTAGTACTCCCCGTCTTCCGGGAGAAGTTCATAGACAGCATGGCGGACGGCAGCATTCATGTAGTCTGTCAGCATCGCTCACCTCTGCAACAGGAAAAACTCCGAATTTATTATAGACAGGCTGAAGCCTGTCCTACCTAGCGGCCCGCAGGCGTGCGCCACCTAGCGGCGGGGGATTTTGCCGGCGGGGGTGGTGGCGAGCTTCTTCACGATGTCGAGCACGCGCGGCACGGCGTGGGGCTCGAGCTTCTCGCGACAGACGGCCAGTGCTGCCGTGCGCACCTGATCGGCCGTAGACGGCTCCGGCAGCGGATCGCTCACCACGATCTCCGCGGCCACGAGCTCGCCCGTGATCGCGCTCGGCATCCCATGCACCCGCGCATCGGCCACGCCCGGCACGCTCCGCAGCAATTCCTCGACCCGCTTCGGATACACCTTCGCCCCGCCCACCACGATCACGTCGCCACGCCGGCCCGTAAACTCAAACCGATTGCCCCGCCGCTCCACGAGGTCGCCCGTGCCCACCTCGGCCGTGTCGCGCGAGAGCTGCACGAGCAATTCGCCGTCGCGGCGCATCGAGATCCGCACGCCCCCGGGCAGCGGCTTCGAAAGCCACTCCGCCGGGAAGCCCGCCTTGCCATCCGTCACGCGAAACACCTCGCCGAGCTCCGTGGTGGCATAGACATGCGTGATCTTCGCCCCGGGAAAAAGCTCCTTCGCCTGCTCGAGGAGCTGCGCATCGGCAGCCTCACCGCCGAGCGTGATGCGATCGATCGTGAGGCCGGCGAGCGCCGCCCGATCGGCCGACGTGATCAGCCGCCTGAGCAGCGTGGGCGTGGCGGGGAGAATCGACACCTTCTCCTCGCCGATCGCCCTCACCACCACGTCGGGATCCCGCGAGGCGGGCACCACCACACGCCCGGCCGTGAGCACCGCCTGCAGCCAGACCTGCAAGCCGGCCCAGCGGGTCGCGTCATACACCAAGAGCCAGCCGAGGCCGTGCCACTGCTCCGCAAGCCGCGCGGCCGCGAGCAGCGAATCCCAGGAATGATCGACAAGCTTCGGTGGACCGCTCGTGCCGCTCGTGGCCACCACCACCTGCGGCGGCACCGACTCAAACTCCCGCCGCGGCTGCGAGGGCGAGGCCGCCGGCAGCGCGAGCGAATCGTCGATCGCGATCCAATCCTGCAATTCACCGATCAGATCGCGGGCATCTTCGGCCAGAAACGCCACCGGCACATGCTGCCGGCCGCAGGCCGCCGCAATCACGACAAGCGACTCCACCCGCTTGGCCCGCGCCACGATCCCCAGCGGCCGCGCGGCATCGAGCTCTGCCTCGAGCTTCGCGATCGCCTGCGCGAGCGTGGCATAGTCGATCACGCGCCGCGCTTCGCCGCCGGCCTGGGCGACGATCGCCGTGCGGTCGGGAAACTGGCGGGCGACGATGCCGATCGCGGAGGCGAGCCGGTCTTCGGCGGGAGCGTCGGCAAGGTTTTCGATCGTGGAATTGGTGGCGGATGTCATCGGAGGCTCAGGGTTTGTGGCTCGAGGCTGCGGAATAGATGGTGATCAGATCGGAGACGGTGCGAAGGCTCGGCCGCGGGGCATCCGCCGCGGCCTGCCGAAAAGGATCGACGCCGAGCAACCGCTCCAGAAGCACGATCGTCTGCGCGAGATCGAGCGAATCGAGACCGAGATCGGCGGCGAGCCGCATCCCAGGCTCGATCGAACGCACCTCGCGGGCGGTGTCGCGCAAAACCTGCTCGATCGCGGCGTTGATGGCGGAGGTGACGTTCATGAGAGGTTGCGACCGCATTCACACGCCGGAGGCGTGCGCCACATTGGGCGGTCCGTGTCGAGTCAATTGCCTTCGAATTCTTGCATCGTGGCGGAGCCGGGGGAGGCGATGCCGCGGCCTGTCAGGGCCTGCCAGGCGATCAGACAGATTGTGCAGATGACGATGTAAATATCCACAAATGGTCCGTACCAGCGGCCCAGCATATCGACATATTCAGCGTCGCGTTCGAGCCTTTCCGGCCAGCCGAGCTCATTGCGGCCGTGGATCTGGGCCCAGCCCGTGAGCCCCGGGCAAACGCGGAGCCGTTGGGCCTGCCGGGGCGAATACCGCTCGACATACCGCAGCGGCAGCGGCCGGGGGCCCACCATGCTCATGTCGCCCACGATCACGCTCAAGAGCTGCGGCAATTCGTCGAGGCTCAGCCGGCGGAGCAACCGCCCGCCGCCCGTGAGCCGCTCGACATCGGGCAGAAGCTTGCCGTCGGGCCCGCGGGCATTTGTCATCGTGCGGAATTTCGCAAGCGAAAACGGTCGGCCGTCCTTGCCGGCCCGCGTGTCGAAGAAAAACACCGGCGAGCCGAGAGTGAGCCGCACGACGATCCACACGACCGCGAAGAGCGGCAGGAGGAGCAGGAAGAGCGCCGCCGCCGAGATGAAATCGCTCAGGCGTTTGATGGTGGCGGCGTAGAGCATGGCGAGGCAGGCTGACAGCCTACCCTACTTACGGAGTCCCAAGAGCAAGAGCATTCCGATCCCCACGGTCCACACCGCCGCCTGATCGGCCGACTGCCTGAGCGACGGATCGAAGAGCGGCGCGACGCCGATCGCCCCCGCCATCGCGGCCAGTGAGCCGTAGAGCGCCGAAACCGCGCGATGCGACCAGCCGGCGATCGCAAGCCGCTGATAGAGGTGGCTGCGATGCGCCTGGAAGATGTTTTCACGATTGCGCAACCGGCGCAGGATCGTGAAGCCCGTGTCGAAGATGAAGGGCCACATCACGAACACAGCCACTGGGACGACCCGCGGCTTCGCCTCGGCGCCCACGGCCAGCGGCAAGACGGCGATTATAAAGCCAAGGAATGCACTGCCGACATCGCCCATGAAAATCCGGGCCGGCTGCCAATTCCAAGTGAGAAACCCGAGCGCCGCCGCCGCCATTGCCGCAGCTACGGCACCAACCGCCGTCGCACCAAAAACCCAAGACGCGGACGCAATCGCGATTCCAGCAGCGAGCGCCGTAATCCCGGCGATGCCATCAACTCCGTCCATGAAATTAAATGCATTCGTGAGGCCAACGATCCACAGCATCGTCAGCGGCCAGGCCGCGACACCAAGATCAAACTCGCCGAACGACCCCAGATCGATCCGTTGCACCGGCCCCAGAACGGCGGTGGCCGCAGCAGCGCATAGTAAATGCACCGAAAATCGAGTTCTGTTGTTAAGCGTATGAACATCATCGAGCCAACTAATGGCAGCGATCGAGACCGCCGGCAGGATCATGCCCACGATGGGCTTGAACGATTCCGGGTGAAGGATCATCGCAGTCAATGCAGCAATCACCACGACGGCCACGATCGCCAAGCCGCCGCCGCGAGGTGTAACCCTCGTGTGGCTGCTGCGGGCATTCGGGATATCGAGGACACCCCGCGATTTGGCCCAGCCAATCAACTGCCGCGTGAGCACGCCCGCCCCCAATGCGGCCGTGAGACACCAGACGGTGTAGAAGAGAACGTGGGGCATTTAGATCGCCGGCTTCGCATTGGCGATCGCGTCGCACACGTCCGCGACGACTGTCTCGTCTACATGCGCCCCCATTGGCAGCGACAAGCTTCGCGCGGAAAGCATCTCCGTGGCGGGAAGCGGCCGTGAGCGGTCATAAAAATGCTCAAACGCCGTCTGTCGATGACAGGGCGGATTAAAATACGTTCGCGTCTCGACACCCCGCGAGGCGAGCACGCGTCGCAACGCGTCTCTGGACATCCCAAACCGTGCCGGATCGACCACGATTGAAAAATCCTTGTAACTCGGCTCCGCACCAGCAGCCGACTGCATGAATTCAATGCCGGGCAATCTTTCTAATTCCTTCCGGTACAGCCCCGCGATTTCCCGCCGGCGGTCAGCCACGGCATCAAGTATTTCGAGCCCCGCCAGCGCCGTGGCTGCGCTCAACTCCGGCATCCGGCCATTCACGCCGGAGAATAGCGCGTCGTATGAGCCGTCATTACCGTATTCGCGACCCAGCCTGACGAAGTGCGCAATGCAATCGCAGTCAGTGGCAACCACTCCGCCCTCACCGGCCACGAGCAACTTGGTCGGCGAGAGGCTGAATACCTGCGCCGTGGCCCCCGCCCCGACGGGCCTGCCGTGCATCTTCGCACCGAAGCCATGGGCGGCATCGACCACCAACGGCAGGCCATGCTCGGCGGCCACCGCGTGCAAGCCGATGATGTCACAAGGATTTCCAAAATTATGGCAGACGGAGATCGCGACCGTGCGCGGCGTGATCGCGGCCCTGACGGCTTGGCACGTGATATTCGTTGAATGAGAATCGACATCGACGAACACCGGACGAAGATTGTTCCACACGATCGCAGCCGGGCCGGCAAGGAACGTGAAGCTCGGGATGATCACTTCGCCGACAGGCTCGCTCCGGCCGCCGGATCGCACGATGCCAAACCGCGAGAGCGGCTCCATCGCGTTCACGGGGCAGCCTTCCCCATCACCCCGGCGGCTGCGACAACTGCCAGCCGAAAGATCGATCGCCCTAAAAACCAGCATGAGGCCAATCGTGCACGAACTCACAGCCACCGCATGCCGCACACCAAGCCGCTTTGCCACGGCCCTCTCGAACTGCTCGACGTATTTGCCCTTTGTCAACTGGCCGCTCGCAACGATGTCTTCATAGACCGGCCGCAGCGATTCGATCGACGGTAACGCCGGCCTCACGAATGGGACGCGAATGCCGGCGGCAGGCGCATTCGCCGCCTGGCGGACTTCCGGTATCACACTGAAACGCGGATCACTCATGGCTGCCCTAACTCTGCGGCTGTTGCAAAGGCTGTGGATGGGGCTTCATCGTTTCCCCCCCGTAATCGGGCACCAAGTCCCGAAGTGTGGCACGAACCACACCGGGCGGCTCGTCGATTACTTCTCGGAGACTATCGAGGATCGATTCGACTTCAGGCAATTCCGCCGGCCTATGCATCGCGCAAAACACCTTTGGATGGCTCGTGATCAATCGCCGCTCATCGTCAAAATACAGTTCCTCAAAGAGCTTCTCACCGGGCCTTAGCCCGGTAAACTCGATATCGATGTCGGCCTCGCTGAGGCCCGATAGCGTGATCAAGTCGCGAGCGAGATCGACGATCTTGATGCTCTCGCCCATGTCGAGCACAAAGATTTCGCCCCCCTTGCCCATCGCCGCGGCCTGGAGCACCAGTTGCGAGGCCTCAGGGATCATCATGAAATAACGCTCGATATCCGGGTGGGTGACAGTGATTGGTCCGCCGCGGCGAATCTGCTCCTGAAACGTTGGCACTACGCTGCCGTTGCTCGCCAACACGTTGCCAAAACGCACCACGATGAACTTGGTCTTCGAGTGCTTCGAGAAGGCCTGCACGAATCGCTCTGCGAGAAGCTTCGAGCACCCCATCACGCTCGTCGGATGAACGGCCTTGTCAGTGGAAATGGACACAAATTCACGAACGCCATGGGCGTCGGCCAGCCGGGCGAGCAACCTGGTGCCCAGCGAATTGTTCTTGATCGCCTCGGCTGGATTCCACTCCATCATTGGGACATGCTTGTGCGCCGCGGCATGGAAGACCACCTCGGGCTTGTAGGTCGCCATGAGCTGATCCATCCGCTCTTCGTCGGTGATGTCCGCAACGAGAGGATCGAACGTAGGCCGCGGCTCGCGCCGAGAAAACTCCTGCTCGACAAGAAAGAGGGCGTTTTCGGCACGCTCAACCAGCAACAGTCGCTTGGGTTCATACTTGAGCACTTGGCGGCAGATCTCAGACCCGATCGAACCGCCTGCCCCGGTGACCATGACGGTGCGGCCTTCAATCAGCCGCCGCACTGCTGAATCATCGAGTTTTACCGGCTCTCGGCGGAGCAAGTCTTTGATCTCGACGGCCCGAAGCCTGACGTGGCTCGGATCACCATCTTGGGACCCGAGCAACTCGTCGATGGCGGGAATGACTTTGACGGTCGCCCCCGCCGCGGTGCATTCGTCGTAAATCCTGCGGAACCTCTTTCCAGACAGCATGCCAGATTGCACGAGCACGTCATCTACCTGCCTGCGAGCAACTTCTTCTCCTACGTTATCGATCGGCCCAAGAACGGCGATGCCGGAAAAGCGGTTGTTGTGAAGCGCGGGGTCATCGTCGACGAAACCGGCGATGTAATAAGGGCTGTGCGATGTGGCCATCAGGTTGCGAGCGATCAATTCGCCTGCCTGGTTAGCGCCGATGATGATTGCCGACCGCGCGGGCTCAGCGCTAAAGAGCGGCCTCAGTTCCTCGTGAAAACTTCGCCACAATGCTCGGATGCCACCGATCGCCAGAATCGTGGCGGCCCAGTCGAGCAGGATGACGCTGCGCGGCACGCGGGTGATGCGAGGGACTCTGCCCGTCGAGAGAAAGAGGCCGTCAATCGCGGCAAGCACGAGCATCGCAAGCGTCGCGCCCCAAAGCAGGTTGCTTAGATCGCCGAAGCCCACTCGCCGCCACGAGACATGGCAGAGACCGAGCACGTAAAAGATGATCAGTTTGATAACAACTATCCCACCGACTGCAGCAAGATATTGCTTGACCCACAACGGTTCGAAGGTGAAGTCGTTCCTCGTAAAAAATGCGAAGAAGAGCGTCAGCAGGAAGACCATGGCGTGCGCCAAGACCAGCGCCGCAGATCGCTTTGTGAGGCGGCGCAGCGGAATACTTCTGGGCGTGAGCAAAAAGTTCATGTTTTTATTACGTCCTCTTCCTTGCCATGGAGCGCCCCCAAGCATGCGAATTTGTCATAGCCTCTCAAGATCCACATCCTCGACCTCGATCGACGCCCCCTGATTCAAAAACCGCACCGCCACCACGAGCCGCTCCTCCCCGCGCCGCTTCACCACGACGCCCTCGAGCCCCCGCAAGGCTCCACTTCGTACGCGAACCGGCTGCCCGGGTTCGATCCGGGCTTCCGGCGTGAGAGGCTGCTCAGTATCGATGAGCCGCTTGATCGACCGCAAATCCTCGAGCAGCGCCGCTTCGTCGGCGATCGGGAGCCAGCGGGCGATCGTGTTTGTGGCGAGCGCGGAGCGGCGCTGGTCGTCATCGACCCGGGAAAATACGTAACCCGGGAAAAGCGGCACGTGGGAAAGCCGCGTGCGGCCGCCGGGAGACTTGAGCCGCCGCTGGATGAGCGGCGCGAAGAAGGGCACGTTCACCGCCTCGAGCTTCCGCATCAGGTCTTTCTCGCGGCGGGAGAGCGTGTAGAAGGCCACCCAGCGGCCGAGCTCCTGGCTGGCAACAGCTCCGGCCGCCCCTGCATCGAGCAGGTCGGGCGGATGGATGTCGCGCTGGCGCGGCAGGATGGGCACGGCAGGAAATCCCCTCTCTTTGGCTGGCCCTGTAATTTACGATATTTTCAGGCTCGCTGTTTTCCCCCTGACAAAGCACGGGAAACAGGGCAAAGTTTTCCGGCCGGCTGTGACGATAACTCCGAACAACGCGACTGTAGCGGTCGCGAGGAGTTTGCCATGCCAGCCACCAAACCCGTACGACAGGCCTCCGTGCCTGTCCTCCTCCTCGCCGCCCTCTTCGCCACCACCACGGGCTGCACCACGTTTGGCCGCCCCCAGCGGGCCACCACGCAGCAGGCCATTCTCGACGCCCAGTGCCCTCCGACCGATCCCTCGCGGATGCCCGCGAAGGAACTCGCAAAAGTCTCGCTGCCGCCTTATGTGATCGAGCCGCCAGACATCCTGCTCATCGACGCGCTCCGCGTCGTTCCGAAGCCCCCCTTCCGGATTCAGTCGTTTGATTCGCTGCAGGTGATCGTGGAGGGCACACTCCTCGAACAGCCGATCAACGGAATCTACGTCGTGGAGCCGGGCGGCATGCTCGACCTCGGCCCCTCCTACGGCAAGGTGATGGTGGGCGGGCAATCGCTCGAAGAGGCGCAGGACGCCGTCTTCCGGCACCTGAAGCGGGTGCTCAAGGAGCCGCAGGTTTCACTCACGCTCGCGCAGGCCGCCGGCCAGCAGCAGATCTCGGGCGAGCATCTCGTGGGCCCCGACGGCACCGTCAACCTCGGCACCTACGGAACGGTCTATGTGACTGGAATGACGCTGAACGAAGCCAAGGAAGCGATCGAGAAGCATCTCGAGAAGCACCTCGATGCGCCGCTCGTGAGCGTGGATGTTTTCAGCTACAACTCGAAGGTCTATTACGTGGTGACCGAGGGCGCCGGCTTCGGCGACAACCTCGCCCGCTTCCCGATCACCGGCAACGAGACCGTGCTCGACGCCATTGCCCAGATCAACGTCCTCTCGCGGCTTTCGAGCAAGGATGTTTGGATCGCCCGGCCCGCCCCCTCGGGCGTGGGCTGCGACCAGATCCTGCCCGTAGACATCGTGGCGATCATGAAGGGGGGCTCGACGGCCACCAATTACCAGCTGCTCCCCGGGGATCGCGTCTTCATCGCCCAGGACCACATGATCGCCTTCGGCAGCTGGGTGGGGAAGGTTACCGAGCCCTTCGAGCGGATGTTTGGATTCGCCCTGCTCGGAGCCCAGACCGTTCAGCAGTTCAACCGGTTTCCCTTCGGCTTCAATCCAAACTTCTAGCCAGGCGGCCTAAACTCGCCGCTGACTGCGGCGTATAATCCAGCGAGAGGTTTTCAAATGCTTCGCATCACGCTCTTCGCTGCCGCCGGCTTCGCTGCACTGCTGATCCTGTCGGGCGATGCTCGGGCCCAGGGGCCTGGGGGCGGATCGCTGCCCTTTTCGAATATTTACAAGCGGCCTGTGCTGAGCCCGTATTCGGCGCTGGGGTTTGCGGGCGCCCAGCAAAACGCTCTGAACGGCGGCGCCGCCAACATCTACCAAAACCAGATCCTGCCGCGGCTGGAGCTCGAGCGACAGCAGGTGGAGCAGATGCGGCAGCGAAAGCAGATCGGCGGCCTGACAAACCAGGTGCAGCAGATCCAACGCGGCACCGGCATGCGCCAGATCGACGAAACGATCCGCCCCACCGGCCACGCCTCGACCTTCCAAAACCTCTCGCACTTCTACCCGCAACGGTAGGACAGGCTTCAGCCTGCCGCTGCCCCGGTAGGGTAGGCTTCAGCCTGCCCAATTGCGGCTTTTTCGGCAGGCTGAAGCCTACCCTACTTTCTATGCAGGCAGGCTGAAGCCTACCCCACGGGCATGCGAACGCTGCTCCTCGCACTCGTCGCCGCGACGGCCCTCGCCGATGACGCCGCGCCCGCCTCGCGGCCCGTGATGCGGCAACTGCCCGAAGGCGGGCTGCCCGCTCCTCCCTCCGACCGCGCGCTCGTTGACGCCCGCCGCGAACTCAAGGCCCGATTTCGCGGCCTACTCGCCCGGGCCGACTCCGCCGCCGGCGCCACGCTCGCCTGCGACGTGCTCTATTCGTCGGCCATCACGGAGCCCGACGCCGCGCTCAAATGGCTGATGCTCACCGAATCCCGCCGCCTCGCCATCGATACCGGCCGGGCCGAATGCATCAGCCGCGCGATCACGCTCGCCTCCGCGAGCTATCAATTCGACCCGCTCGCGATGGAGCTCGACGCGCTCGGCGAGATCCCGCTGCGGGCGCTCGACGCAGGGAAAACGATCCGGCTCGCCGAGGCCGCGGAAGAGCTCGCCACGCGGGCCGAAGCCGACGGGGCGCATGAAACGGCGCAATCCGCCTGGCTGCTCGCCTACCGATCGTGGCAACGCTGCGGCAATCTCGAAGCCGCCCGACGCGCCGAAGCCCGCATAAGGTAGACCGCTTGCTCCGCAAGCGGATCCGGAACCGCTTGCGGAGCAAGCGGTCTACTTGAGCAAGCGGTCTACTTGAGCAAGCGGTCTACGTTACTCCGGAAACAGCCGGGTGGAGAGATACCGCTCGCCGAGATCCGGCAGCACCACCACCACCATCTTGCCGGCATTCTCCGGCCGCTTGGCCACCTGGAGCGCACCCCACGCCGCCGCGCCGCAGCTGATGCCGCACATCAGCCCCTCGCGCTTCGCCATCTGCCGGGCCGTCTCCATCGCGTCTTCATCGTCGACCTTGATCACCTCGTCGATGACGTTGAGGTTGAGAATCTCCGGGATGAAGCCCGCGCCGATCCCCTGGATCGTGTGACGCCCCGGCTTGATCGGCTCGCCGGCAAGCTTCTGCGAAATGACCGGGCTGTTGAGCGGCTCGACGGCCACCACTTTTAGCCCCGGCTTCTTCGCCTTGAGCACCTCGCCGCAGCCGGTGATCGTGCCGCCGGTGCCGACGCCGCAGACGAGGATGTCTACCTGGCCATCGGTGTCGGCCCAGATCTCTTCGGCCGTGGTGCGGCGATGGATCTCGGGATTCGCCGGATTCTTGAACTGCTGCGGCATGAAAAACTGCGTGCTCGAGCGGCTGATATCCTCCGCATGGCGGACCGCGCCGGGCATGCCCTCGGCGGCGGGCGTGAGCACGAGCTCGGCCCCGAGCGCCTTGAGCATGCGACGACGCTCGAGGCTCATGCTCTCCGGCATCGTGACGCGGAGCTTGTAGCCGCGGGCGGCGCAGACATACGCCAGGCCGATGCCCGTGTTGCCGCTCGTGGGCTCGATGACGACGGTGTCGGGCCCGATCCGCCCCTCCGCCTCGGCGGCGTCGATCATCGCGGCGGCGATGCGGTCTTTGACGCTCCAGAGCGGATTCATGTTTTCGATCTTGCCGATCACGCTCGCCACGCAGCCCTCGGTGACGCGGCGGAGCCGCACGAGCGGCGTGCGGCCGATGCACTGGGTGATGTCGTCGCGAATGCCGACGGGCTGGGTGGACTGGATCATGGGGCACCTCGTTTGTTGCCGTTTTTGTAGAGATTTCCCGCAATCGGCGTCAACATGAGGTGATGCGGCGTTTGTCGGCCGCTTGTCCCAAAGTAGACCGCTTGTTCCACAAGCGGATCCAGATCCGCTTGTGGAACAAGCGGTCTACTACGGGAAGCGGTCCGTTACTCCAGCCGCTTCACCCGCAGGTTCCTATAATGCACTTCGCTGCCGGGGTCGTGGGCCTGCAGGGCAAACGTGCCCGCGGAGAGCTTCCTCGTGCCCGCCACCCCCTCTGGCTCCACATATTCAAACAGCACCTTCCCGTTGACGACCACCGCCAGCGCCTTCCCCTTCACGATCAACTCCTGCGTATACCACTCGTTGTCGTTCGCCGGCGGCGTGAAATTCTTCACGACGTTGTAGATACTGCCGGTGCGGACCGGATCCCCCTGTGAATTATTCACCTGCATCTCGTAGCCGATTGCCGGCCAGCCCTCCGGCTGAAACTTCGTGTGGAAGAAAATCCCTGAATTGCTCCCCGGCTTCGTCATCACGTCGGCCTTGAAATGGAAGTCTTGAAACTCGGCCGGATGGGCTTCGTCGGGGCCCACGTAGAAGAGATGGCTCCGCGGCCCGTGGCAGACGATCGCGCCATGTTCCACCTTCCAGCTCTGGACGTTTTCGCTTGGCTTCCAGCCGGCGAGGCTTTTGCCGTCAAATAAGGAAACAAACCCGGGCTCATCCGCGGAAGCATGCATGCCGGCCGCCACGAGCACCGCCGCCACCAACACGCCACGAACCAAAGACCGCCGCACTGCGTATGCCATGAACAGGCTCCTGATTTCGCCCGAGATTGCGCCTGAGAACGCCGAGAAGGACACTCCGATCGCCACCGCGACCGCAAGCCTCAAGCAGGATACGATCCCTGCCGCCAGCCCGCCACCGGCCGCCGAGCGGGCCGCACCGCCCGAGCCGCCGGTGCTCCTCGAGATCGATACGGATGTCGCCCTCGACGGCACGCCCGCCCGCGAATGGCTCGTGGTGACGCCCCACGACATCACCGTCACCAGTAGCGTGGGCTATCAGCCTGCGCATCCGCCCTCTACTCCCCTCCGCCACATCCCCTGGCCCCAGGTCGACCAGCTCCGCACGACTGCCGGCGTGGGCGGTGGCACGCTGCAGGTGAAGACCGACGGCGACTGGGTGGACCTCATCCGCTATTCCAACGCCTTCGCCACGCGGTTTCACAAGGTCTCGCGGGCGCTCGAGCAGGCGAAGGACAGCATCGCCACCCAAACAAAGCCGCTCCTCGCCGCCGCAGGCAGCTCGACAAGCCCGCATGCCGACGATGCCCTCGACCCGCCCCGCTGCCCCTCCTGCAGCCTCCGGCTCCAGACCCGCGAGCAATCCTGCCCTCGCTGCATGCAGAAGGGGCGGATCCTCGCCCGCGTGGGCGAACTGCTCGCCCCCTACACCCGCGGCGCGATCCTGCTCTGCCTGCTCACGCTCCTCGGCGTGGTGGCGGAACTGGTGCCACCGAAGCTGCAGCAATACATGGTCGACAACATCCTTTCGCAGAGCGCCGCGGACGGAGCCGCCGGCCAGACGCTCCCCGACTTCAAGACGGCCCTGCTCGTGGTGGTGCTCGCGCTCGCCTTTTCGCGGATCGTGCTCTCGGTCGTGGGCGTGCTCAAGGGACGGCTCGCGACCGCGATCGGCACCGGACTCACCGGCACGCTCCGCGCCGAGATGGTGACGAAGCTCCAAGACCTCTCGATCGCCTACTACGACCGCCACCAGGTGGGCTCGATGATCAGCCGCGTGGCCCACGATAGCGAGGTGCTCCACGGCCTGATGCACCAGCTCACCGGCGGCTTCCTCTTGCAGATCGTGCAGCTGGTGGGCGTGGGGGCGATGCTCGTCTGGATCAACCCGAAGCTCGCGCTCTTCACGCTCATCCCGGTGCCGCTGGTGCTCCTCGGCTCGTGGGTCTTCTGGCGGCACGTCTACCCGCGGCACTACCGGCTCTGGGACGCCTCCAGCAAGCAGATGGCCGCCCTCTCGGGCATGCTCTCCGGGATTCGCGTCGTCAAAGCCTTCGCCCAGGAGCCGCGCGAGAGCGACCGCTTCAAGAAGGCGAGCGACCACCTCTCCAACTGGCGGCTCTGGGTGGAGCAGACGAATTCGACCTACGCCGCCACGATGCAGCTCGTCTTCGGCTTGGGCGGGCTGATCGTGTGGTATGTTGGCGGCCGCGACGTGATCGGCGGGCAGATGACGCTCGGCCAACTGATCGCCTTCCTCGCCTACCTCGCGATGTTTTACGCGCCGCTCGGCGCCCTCTCGAATTTCACGACCTGGCTCACGAGCTTCCTCTCCGGCAGCCAGCGGGTGCTCGAACTGCTCGACACACCCGTCACGATCGCCGAAGCGGAGCGGCCCGTGCCCTGGCACGACGTTCAGGGGGCGATCACGTTTGACAATGTGACCTTCGGCTACGACCGCAACCAGCCTGTCTTGCGGGATGTGTCGTTCGACGTGAAGCCGGGGGAGATGATCGGCATCGTGGGCCGCTCGGGCTCCGGCAAGACCACGCTCGTGAACCTGCTCGGCCGGTTTTACGACGTGCAGGAAGGGCGGATTGAAATCGACGGCATCGACATCCGCGACCTCTCCACGAAGGAGCTGCGCGAGCGGCTCGGCATCGTCTTCCAGGATTCATTCCTCTTCCGCGGCACGATCTGGAAAAACCTCTCCTACGGCCGGCCGCAGGCCACGATCGAGCAGGGCCTCGCGGCCGCGAAGGCCGCCGGCGCCCATGACTTCCTCTGCCGCCAGCCGCTTGCCTACGAGACGCTCCTCGGCGAGCACGGCGCCGGCCTCTCCGGTGGCGAGAAGCAGCGGCTCTCGATCGCCGCACGCTCCTCTACGACCCGCGGATCCTCGTGCTCGACGAGGCCACGAGCAACATCGACGCGGAAGCGGAGAAGAGCATCCAGGAGGCGCTCGCCACGCTCATCAAGGGCCGCACGACGATCGCCATCGCCCACCGGCTCTCCACCCTGCGCAACGCCGACCGCATCCTCGCCTTCGACCGCGGCAAGCTCGTGGAGCAGGGCACCCACGCGGAGCTGCTCGCCGCCGACGGCATCTACGCCCGGCTCGTGAAGATCCAGACGCAGGTCTCGAAGCAGCCGACCGTCGACACGCTGCTCGTGGAGGATGAAGAGCGGTCCGCGGCGGATTCTGCCGAGGAAAAGGCCCCGCCGAAAAACACGCTCCAGTGGCTCGACCCCGCCACGCACACCTTCCAGATCGGCCCCCTCGGGCGGATCGAGCTCCAAAGTAGTTCGCTTGCTCAAAGTAGACCGCTTGCTCCGCAAGCGGATGCCGGCAGGTCCGCTTGCGGAGCAAGCGGTCTACTTTCAAGCGGTCTGCTTTCCGTCTTCGTCGTGCGCACGTTCCCCGCCACGCACCCCGAGGAATACCTCTCCGTGCGCGGCTGGAACGACTGCGGCGAGGAGATCGAGCTCGGCATGCTGCGGTCGCTCGCCGACTGGCCCGCCGAGAGCCAAGACGTGGTGCGGACCGCGCTCAAGCGGCGGTCGCTCGTGCGAACGATTTCCGCCGTGCACGACGTGAAGCTCGGCCACGGCTACCTCGATTTCGACGTTGAAACCGACGTGGGCCGCCAGCAATTCACGACCCGCTGGACCGGCAGCCAGGCGATCGACTTCGGCCCCGACGGCAAGATGCTGATCGACACGGAAGAGAATCGCTACGTCGTGCCGAACGTGAGCGCCCTCCCCGCCCCCGACCGCGAGAAATTCTTGCACTACGTGTATTGGTGACGCGTATTCGCAACGGAATTCCGCAGCGCAAGCAAGGTCCATTCGCACCCCACTCCACCCCACGTCCACCGCACCCGCCCCACGAAAAACACCAACTCCCCTCGCTCGCGCGTCGGGCTTCCGTATTACAAAATCGCGAGGGGATTCCTCCGCTCCTCGAGCGTGCCGCGCGTCACCCCCACGCGATTCGCCGCATTCAGCCGCGTCCACACCTCGCGGCCCGTCTTCTCGCCCGCGAGCAGCCCGCGATATGCCTTCACGATCCGGCCGATCTCCTCGGCCGATTCATCGAGCAGCTCGACCCGGTAATGCCCCACGCCGCGGGCCACGAGCGCCGGCACCACCTCCGCCGCGCTCTGCGGCACGGCGTTGTAGAGCGTGTTGCGGCAGCCGACGTCGGCCGTGAGCAGGTGCTCCACGCCGATCCGGTCGCGGAGCTTCACCACATGCTCGTCGCACGGCCGGCCGCAATTCGTCTTGTTTGTGCCGGGCGAAAGCACCGCACAAAACACGCAGTGCTCCATATGAAACATCGGCATGTGCTGGTGGATCACCACTTCGAGCCAGCCAGGCGGCGTGGCGGCGACGAGCGCGAGCAATTGCTCGCGGTTCATGTCGTAGGAGGCCGTCACGCGGTCCACACCCTCCTGCAGGAAAAACTCCGCGGAGAGCTCGTTTGTGACATTGAGCGAAAAATCGGCGATGACCGGCAGGCCGCGGTCGCGGAAATACCGCAGCGCCGCGAAGTTGCGCACGAGCACTCCATCGGGGCCCTGCTTGTGCATCAGCGCGAAGATGCCGAGCTCGTCGGGCTTCTGGATCCGTGGCGTGGCGGGAAGGAGCGCGGCGCCGGCCGCGCGGGCGATCTCGATCGCCTCACGGTAGTGGCGGATGTCAGCGAAATCGGCGCAGAGGCTCCGCTCGCCGAGGGCGATCACCACTCGCACTTGCTCGAGCGATCGCACGAGCAGGTGCAAAGTAGGGTAGCCTTGAGGCTGCCCAATACGCTCACCACGGCCGCCAAATCCCCGCGGCATCTTTTCGACGTGGCAGGCTGAAGCCTGCCCTACTTTGTTGTGGCAGGCTGAAGCCTGCCCTACTTTTTCAATCACCTCGCGCCGCACCTTCCCCAACACGCTCACGGGCAGCATCGGCCGGCCGGTGATCCGGGCCTCGAGCCCGCGCAGCGCAAATGGCGTGGTCCCAAGCCGGCCCAGTTGCGCCCGCAACGTGGCCTCGTCGAGCGGATGCTTCTCCGCCTCGGCCGCCACCTCCTCCGACACGACCTCACACTCCGCGCCGCTTCCAAGCTTCGCCCTGACGCGGAGCGGCTCCCCCACCGCGGCCGAGACGACGAGATCGAGCGGCTGCTGCCGCCTGAGCTCACCGCTGGCAAACGTCTTTCGTAGCCGCGACGTGAGCGCCGGATCGTCGGTCTTCCAGACAGCCTGCCCCGGCTTGAGCACCGCAAACTCAAACGCATTCGGGCCAAACGTCAGCTCCACCTGCCCGATCGCCGCTGGATCGGTGAGCGAGCGGCCCGCCTGAAACACCTCGAACACGCGGCCGCCGACTGCGTCGTCACTCGTGGCCCCCGCATCAAACGCGACGCCATCCCCGCGCTTCACGCTGCCGACGAGATCGACCGCGACGCGGCCCCGCCGCACGGCCGCCACGGTGCCCAGCCGCACGCCCCGCTTCGCGCTGCTCATGGCCGGCACCAGCATCTTGTGGTCGCAGCCCTTGAGCCAGCCCGGCGAGAAACCGCGCGAGAAGGAAAGCTCCATCTCCTCGACCTCGCGGGGCGTGAAGGCGACGGGCCTGCCGGCCAGGGCGGTATCGATCGCCGTGCGGTAGTGCCGCGTGATGTTTGCAACGTATTCGGCCGTCTTGAGCCGACCCTCGATCTTGAACGACGACACACCCGCAGCGATCAATTCAGGCGCCAGCGCGTAGGCGGCGAGATCCTGCGGCGAGAGAAGGTATTTCTGGGGGCCGAGATCGACGTCGCGGCCGTCGCAGACGAGGTCGTATGGCAGCCGGCAGGCCTGGGCGCACTGGCCGCGATTGGCGCTGCGGCCGCCGAGCGACTCGCTCGTGAGGCACTGCCCGGAGTAGGCCACGCAGAGCGCGCCGTGGACGAAGACCTCGAGCGGCATCGACGTCTGCTTGCGGATCGAGAGGATCTCGTCGATCGAAAGCTCCCGCGCCACGACCACCCGCTCCATGCCGAGCTTCTCGGCCAGCGCGATCGTCTCGGCGCTCGTGAGCGTCATCTGCGTGGAGGCGTGGAGCGGCAGCTCGGGGCAGATCTGCTTGATGAGCCGCGCCGCGCCGACATCCTGCACGAGCACCGCATCGACGCCCGCCGCGGCCACCGCCTCGATCACCCGCGCGAATTCGGGCAGCTCATCGCTGAAGACGAGCACGTTGAGCGTGGCATAGCCCTTCAGGCCGCGCAGATGGAGCGTCTGCATGAGCCGCGGCAGATCCTCGAGCGGGAAGTTTGCCGCCCGGGCCCGCGCGTTGAAGCCGACATCGAGCCCGAAATAGATGGCGTCGGCCCCGTTTTCGATCGCCGCGCGCACACACTCCCAATCGCCCGCCGGGGCAAGCAGCTCGGTGCCGGATTGTGGGTAGGCCGTGGACATGGGCATGGTAGACCGCGCAAAGTAGACCGCTTGCTCCGCAAGCGGTCTACTTTGATCCGGTTGTAACGCCTGCTTGAGATCACCTCCAGCAGGGTGTATGACGGGGCGGTTGCGCGGACGGATTAAACCACGCTTTTCCGGTCAAGGACGACCCCACAGACGGTATTCCTTCTGGAGAAGACCATGAACCTTGTTGACCTCGTCAAGGATCAGCTCACCAGCCAGGTGCTCGGCAGCCTTGGCTCGCTGATCAACGCCAGCGAGTCTGACACTCGCTCGGCGACCAATGCCGCAGTGCCGGCCCTCCTCGGCGGCCTCGCCAAGCTCGCTTCGAGCCCGGGCGGCGCCGGCCAGATCGCCTCGGCCCTCGGCGGCCTCGATCTCGGCGCACTCGGTAACCTCGCCGGCCTGCTCGGCGGCTCCAACGCCTCGCGCCTGGGTGACCAGGGCGGCTCGCTGCTCGGCTCGCTTTTCGGCACGAGCGCCACGAGCAAGATGGTGGAGACGATCGCTGGCTTTCTCGGCATGAAGCCGGGCATCGCCCGCAGCCTGCTGGCCTACCTCGCGCCGATCGTGCTCGGCATGGTGGCCAAGCAGTTCACCGGCGGCCGTGCCGATGCTGCCGGCCTGCAGCGGCTCTTCGCCGACCAAGGCGACAACATCCGTCGGGCGATCCCCGCCGGCCTGTCGCTCGGTGACTTCGGCGCGGTGGCCCCGCAGGGCGGCCACGGCCGCGATTATCGCGAGCCGGCCAAGAGCGGCTTCCCCGCCTGGCTGCCGCTGGTCCTGCTGCCGCTGCTGGCGTTTGGCGCGTGGTATCTCATGAACCGCGACAAGGAGGCCCGCAAGGCCGTCGTAATCGAGGAAGAGATGAAGCGCGGCCCGGTGACGGTGGACCGCACTGAGGTGATCGAGCGGGAAGGCAAGAAGCTCGCCGACACCGTGATCGAGACGATCTCGATCGACCCGAAGTTTGTCGAAGCGGTGCGTCTGAGCAAAAACGCCACCGAGCTCTTCGGCGGCCTGACGAAGGCCCTGACGGGCGTGACGAGCGTGGAGACCGCCCGCACGGCGATCCCCGAGCTCGAGAAGCTTGGACCCGTGCTGACGGGCGTGCAGTCGGAGGCCGAGCAGCTTTCCGGCGAGGAGAAGACGGCGTTTGGTGAGTTTGTCACCAAGAACCTCGGTCTGCTCCAGAAGGTGATCGACACAGCGATGGCGATCCCGGGCGTCAAGGAGATCCTTGGCCCGGTCGTCACACCGATGCTCGACACGATCCGGAAGCTCGGCGCCTAATCGCGCGACGCTCCCGCAAGAGAAGATCAGCCGGGCCGGCGCCAGCCGGCCCGGCTTTTTTGTAAAGTAGACCGCTTGCTCCGCAAGCGGATCGGGATCCGCTTGCGGAGCAAGCGGTCTACTATGGAGCAAGCGGTCTACTTACTCGTCGTTGCGGAGCTTGGCGAGCACGGAGTAATCCTCGAGCGTGGTGGTGTCGCCCACCGTCTCCTTGCCCGCGGCGATATCGCGCAAGAGCCGCCGCATAATCTTGCCGCTCCGCGTCTTCGGCAGGGCATTCGTGAAGTGGATGTCGTCCGGGGCCGCGAGGGCGCCGATCTGATGCCGCACGTGCTTGCGGAGGACGTCTTTCAAGGCGTCGCTCGGCTCGCCACTTCGCAGCGTCACGAACACCGCCACCGCCTCCCCCTTCACGTCGTGCGGCCGGCCCACCGCGGCCGCCTCGGCCACGCTCGGATGGCTGACGAGCGCGCTTTCGATCTCGATCGTCGAGAGCCGGTGACCGGCGACATTCAAGACGTCGTCGATCCGGCCCATGATCCAGTAATAGCCGTCTTGATCCTGGCGGGCGTTGTCGCCAGCGAGGTATTTGCCGGGCACGCGCGACCAATAGGTCTCCCGGAACCGCTCATCGTCGCCCCAGATGCCACGAAGCATGCCGGGCCAGGGCTGCGTTATCACGAGCCAGCCGCCTTCGCCCCGCTCGACCGCTTCGCCGGCCGCATCGACGATCTCGGGCACCACGCCGGGGAGCGGGAGCGTGCAGCTGCCGGGCTTCGTGGGCGTGCAGCCGGGCAGCGGGCTCATCATGATCCCGCCCGTCTCCGTCTGCCACCAGGTGTCTACGATCGGGCAGCGCTTGCCGCCGATGACTTCGTGATACCACATCCAGGCTTCGGGATTGATGCCTTCGCCCACCGTGCCGAGGAGCCGCAGGCTCGAGAGATCGCGGCCGTCGATGTGCTGCATGCCCCACTTCATGAAGGAGCGAATCGCCGTGGGCGCGGTGTAGAAGATCGTCGGCTTCTCCTGCTCGATGATCTCCCAAAAGCGGCCCTCGTGCGGTGCGTTGGGGGCGCCTTCATAGATCAGGATGCTCGCGCCGGCGGCAAGCGGGCCATACGTGACATAGCTATGGCCGGTGATCCAGCCGCAGTCGGCCGTGCACCAGAAGAGGTCGTCGTCGCGCAGGTCAAACACCCACTCGGCCGTGGTCTTCGCCCAGAGGATGTAGCCGCCGGTCGTGTGCTTGATGCCCTTCGGCTTTCCGGTGGAGCCGCTCGTATAAAGGATGAAGAGCGGCGATTCCGAATCCATCGGCGCCGGGGCCTTGTCCGCGGGCATGCCGGCGACGAGGTCGTGCCACCAGACATCGCGGCCGGGCGTCATCTCGACAGGCTGGCCCGTGCGCTTGAGCACGACCACGTGCTTGACCCTCGTCGGCCCGTGCGACTTCGATGCGAGCGCCTCGTCGACATTCTTCTTGAGCGGCAGCTGTGCTCCGCGCCGCCAGCCGCCGTCGGCCGTGATCACCGCCACGGCCTCGGCATCCTGATTGCGATCGGCGATCGCCTCGCTCGAGAAGCCACCGAAGATCACTGAATGCACCGCGCCGATTCGGGCGCAGGCGAGCATCGCGATCACGAGCTCGGGCGTCATCGGCATGTAGATCGAGACCACCTCGCCCGGCTTCACGCCGAGCTTTTCGAGGCCGGCGGCAAACCTGCAGACCTCGGCATGCAGCTGCTTGTAGGTGTATTCCCGCCGCTCGCCGGTGGGCTCGCCCACCCAGACGAGAGCCGTCTTCTCGCCATTGCCGGCGGCGATGTGCACATCGAGGCAGGCGGCGGAGGCATTCGTCTGGCCGCCGACGAACCACTGCGCCACCGGGGCCTCCCAGTGGAGCACCTTCGAATAGGGCTTCATCCAGGGGAGCGCCTGGGCGCGGGAATGCCAGAAGCCTTCGAGATCGTGCTTCGCTTCGTCGTAGAGCTTGGAATAGTCGGCCAGCGACCCGATCCGGGCACGGCCCGAAAACTCCGCCGACGGCGGAAACACCCGGTCCTCCTGCATCACACTGGCAACCCTGCCGGCAGCCTTTTCTGGCGTAGCCATCGATGAATGTCCCCTCGGTGATCCGAATCCAGAAGACGCGTAGCAGAGCATCCGTCGGGCCGGTCGGCAAGGGATCGGACCGGTACGACAGGCGTCTCTGCCTGTCTGGACAGGCACGGAGGCCTGTCCTACGTGGCAAACGGGCTGGCCTCGACGCCGTCGCCGAAGCCGATGCCAAGCGCCCGCGCGGCCTGCACCGCCGAACTCGTCGGCTCCACCGTCGCGAGCCGGCGGATCGCGTCGGCAATCAACACGCTCTCGATCTCGGGCGGCCGGTAGCAGACCATCTCGCCAAACCGCCCATCATGAACGAGCCGAACGGCATGCGCCCCGAATTGCGTCGCCAGCACACGGTCGAAGGGGGTGGGTGTTCCGCCACGCTGCAGGTGGCCGAGCACGAGCGCCCGCACCTCCCGGTCGAGCCGCCTGGCAACTTCCTTGGCGACGATATCGCCAATCCCGCCGAGCCGCACCTGCCGCTTCTCCTTGCCGCCCACACCATGCTCGCCATGCTTGTCATGCACGAGGCCGCCATCGGGAAGATGCGCCCCCTCGGCCACGACGATGAGCGTGAATCTCCGCCCTTCCTGCTCGCGCTGGAGCACCTTCTGGCAGACGTTTTCAAACGTCCAGGGAATCTCGGGGATCAGGATCACGTCGCCACCGCCGGCGATGCCCGCATGCAGCGCGATCCAGCCCGCATGGCGGCCCATCACCTCGAGCACCATCACCCGCTCGCGGCTGGCGGCCGTCGTATGCAGCCGGTCGAGCGCGTCGGTGGCGCAGGCGACGGCGGAATCGAAGCCAAACGTGAACGCCGTGCAGCCGAGGTCGTTGTCGATCGTCTTTGGCACGCCCACGACCGGGATGCCATGTTCATGAAGCTGCTGAGCAATCGCGAGCGATCCATCCCCGCCGATGCAGATCAGCCCTGTCACGCCAAGCTGACGCACGGTGGCGGCGGCCTGCTCGAGCAGCTGCGGATCGATCCGCACGCGGTCGCCTTCGCCGACGAGCGCGGAGAAGCGGCCTTTATTGGTGGAGCCGAGGATCGTGCCGCCCTGCAGGAGGATATTGGCCGTGTTGTGCCGATCGAGCGGCGTGTAGGCCACGGGATCGACGAGGCCTTCATAGCCCCGCAGAAACCCGATGCAGTCGTAGCCAAGCCGCAGCGCCGATTTCACGGCCGCGCGGATCACGGCATTCAGTCCGGGGCAATCGCCGCCGCCGGTGAGGATGCCGATCGTAGGCTTCTGAGATGGCATGTCAGGCCGCGGCCACGAGGCCACGGGGGAAGACAAGCCACGCCCCGCTTTCGGTAGCCAGTTTCTGCGTGACCACGGCTGCCCGATACCCGAAGAAAAGCGGCCGCACGTCGGGGTTGCCCGCCTGCTCCGCGACCGCGGGACGAACGCGATCGACGATCCGCAGGAATCCGCGAACCTCCGACTCGGAAATATTGGTCTTCACCTCGCAGAGGACGACGACCGGCCGGCCGTCGATCGTGCCGCGGAGAACGGCATCGAATTCATATGCCTTTCCGGCAAACTCGATTGACTCGCTCCCGCACGATTCCATGACGAATCCGAAGCGTTCCGCAAGCACCTCCGGGATACGCTCGCTGGCGTAGGCCTCGAGGTTGCTGCCGGCCGTCGCGGCCAAGCCGCCGACCTGCTTGGCGAGATCCTTGACGGCGTATTCCAGTCGCGTCACCGAGCTAGCGAGTTCGCCGACTCGGTGCTCCGTCTGTTGTTGAGCCTCCGCCAACTGCCCGACACGTTGCTCCGTGCGCTGCTGGGCCTCCGCCAGTTCCTCAACCCGCTTTTCCGTGCGCTGCTGGGCCTCTGCCAGTTCCTCAACCCGCTTTTCCGTGCGCTGCTGGGCCTCTGCCAGTTCCTCAACCCGCTTTTCCGTGCGCTG
>Ga0172376_10000271_pt1 | contig 66376 bp, 61 predicted proteins | sample Lak35m_FD_121114 | JGI IMG/M metagenome (GOLD analysis project Ga0172376, IMG submission 121114) | Freshwater microbial communities from Kabuno Bay, South-Kivu, Congo - kab_092012_35m | ecosystem: Environmental > Aquatic > Freshwater > Lake | place: Democratic Republic of the Congo: South-Kivu... | reverse complement strand
CGCGCCCTTTCATCACGATCTCCTCGACCAGCACCTGGTTGGGGCACGCCCGCTCGCACCGCCCGCACAGGAGGCAGTCGGTCAGCGCCTCCTGCACCGCCTCCGCGTCCCCGTCCTCCCCACTCGTCGCCGCCTCGATGAGCGCGATCTTCCCCCGGGCGACGGCGATCTCCGCCTTCCGCTCCGGGTAGAGGGTGCACACCGTCCTGCAGGTGCCGCACTTCGCGCACAGGCCGGTCAACGCCTTGAGGTCCGCGTCCCTCAACGCTGCGCCGCCTCCTCGTCGAGGAAGATCTTGCCGGGGTTGAGGATCCCGTTGGGGTCGAAGCATGCCTTGAGCCGTTTCATCACCGCGACGCCAAGCGGGCCGACTTCCATTTCGAGGAACGGCGCCTTGGAGATCCCTACCCCGTGCTCGCCGGAGATCGTCCCCCCCATCTCGACGGTCTTCCGGAAAACCTCGGCGACCGCCTCGTCCGCGCGCTGCGTCTCCGCCTGATCCGTGCCCGGGATCATGATGTTCACGTGGATGTTGCCGTCCCCCGCGTGGCCGAAGTTGACGATCCGCACCTTCTTCCGGTCGGAGAGGTCGGAGAGGAAGGCGAACATGTCGGCGAGGCGGCTTCGCGGGACGACGATGTCCTCGTTCAGCTTGACCGGCGCGATCCGTCGGAGGCCCGGGGAGATCGATCGGCGCATCTTCCAGAGATCGTCCCTCCCCCGCGCGTCGGAGGCCCGGCGGACCTCGAGGGCGCTGTGGGCCCGGCACGTCTCCTCCACCCGGTCCGCCTCCCGCGCCGTGGAATCGGCCGTCCCGTCCACCTCGAACAGGAGGGCGCTCCCCGTTCCCTCCGGAAGCGGCACGTTCGCCACGGCCTGCACGCAGTCGATCGCGGTGCGGTCCATGATCTCCATCGCGGAAGGGGTCACGCGCGCGGCGACGACGGCGTTCACGGCGTCGCACGCGTTTCGGTCCCCGGGGAAGAACGCCAGAAGGGTGACCGCCGCCTCGGGGTGCGGCACCAGGCGCAGCGTCGCGCGCGTGACGATCCCGAGCGTTCCCTCGGACCCGACGAGCATCCGGGTCAGGTCGTACCCGACCACCCCTTTCGCCGTAGCGACGCCGGTGCGCAGAAGTTCTCCCGTGCCAAGCACCGCCTCGAGGCCGAGGACGTAGTCGCGGGTCACGCCGTACTTCACCGCGCACATCCCCCCCGAGCATTCGGCGATGTTCCCACCGAGGGTGCTGAATTTGAGGGACGCCGGGTCCGGCGGATAGAACAGCCCGCGCTTCATCACTTCCTGCTTGAGCGTCTCGGTGACAACCCCCGGCTCGACGACGGCGTACAGGTTCTCCGTATCGATCGAGACGATCCGGTCCATCCGTTCCGTGGAGAGGACGACGCCCCCCTGCACGGGAAGCGATCCGCCGGAGAAACCGGAGCCCGCACCCCTGGGGATGACGGGAAACCGATGGCGGTTGGCGAGGAGGACGGTCTGCCGGACCTCTTCCGCGGTAACGGGATAGACGACGGCGTCGGGGAGGAACGTCTTCCGGGTGGCGTCGAACGAGTAGCAGATGCGCGTCTCGAGGGAGGTCCGAAGACGGTCGCCGAACAGTTTCCCCAGCGCGGAAAGGGCCTCAGGGTTCATCGGAAAAGTCTACCACACACATCCCGGACACCAGCCACCTTCGCTGGCCATCGCCAACGACGTGGAAAATGCGTAAGATGGTGCGAAGGAGAAAGGAGTCGAGGCCATGAAATTCCTGGTTGAGATCGAGCAAGAAGTCGATGGGCGTTGGATCGCTGAGGTTATGGAACTCCCAGGTGTGATGTCCTATGGGAAGACCCTCGAAGAGGCGAAACTACGGGCCCAGGCACTTGCTCTGCGAGTGATCGCGGATCGAATAGAAAACGGGGAGGCGGGACCGGACCTGACGACCATTTCATTTGAAGCCGCATGAGTGAATGGCCGAGTAGTCGAGCCAGACACTTATTGGCCTCTCTCCTTCGAATCGGATGGACGATCAAACGTCAATCAGGTTCCCACCGCACGCTCGCAAAATCCGGATTCCCGAATTTTGTTTTCTCCTTTCACGATAGTGAAGAAATTGGTCCTCGGATGATGTCCCGTATCGGGAAGCGAACAGGCCTTAAACCCGAGGATTTATGATTCCCCAATGAACCGGATAACCACAAGCTGGAGCAGATGGTTGCCCTTCGCGCCGCGACACGCATGAGACCGTGCGTCGCATCGGAAAGCAGACGGTCGCTTACCCATCGAGCGAGTGGACGAATGATGTGATCACCGCGTTGACCTCGGTCGCCTTCTCCAGCATCGCGAGGTGGCCGGCCCCGTGGATGATCTTCAGCACGCCGCCCGGGATGTTGGCGGCGAGGTACTCCCCGTACTTCAGCGGGGTGAGGCGGTCGTCGTCGCCGTTGATCACGAGCGTGGGGACGCGGATACCACCCAGGCGGTTCATCACGTCGAACCCGTTGCAGGCGTGGAAATCGGCGAGGAAGGTGGCAGGGCGCGTCGAAAGAACATCGTGGGTGATGTCTTCGCGGAGCAGGTCGGACGAGGCGGCCGACGTCATCCAGCCGACCAGTTCGGGCGCGAACTCCTTGAAGCGCCCGCCGATCCCCTCGAAGATCGCGGGGCTGATCCGGAGCCGCGCGCCGGTGCCGAGGAGGACGAGGGCCTCCAGCCCCTTGATCCCCCCCAATGCCGCCTGGAGAGCGATCGCCCCGCCCATCGAGTGCCCCGCGAGGATGAACCGTTCGAGACCGATCTCCTTCACGAAATCGACGACCCACGCGGCGCTTGCGTCCACGTTCTCCGGGGGCGACCCTCCGCTTCGACCGTGCCCGGGAAGATCGGGGATCACCAGCCGCACCGGTCCTTTCAGCCCGGCCCACTGGTCCCGGAACGTGTGGTGGGAGCCGCCGGATCCGTGCAGGAAGACGATCGCCCGCCGGCTCGCCTTCACGCTGTCCTGAAACTGGACGATCTGACCCTGGACGGTGATCTCCGGCATTGCACCCCCCCCCTGCATTGTGGTGTCCCAAGTATATCGAATTCGCCGGAGCGGATTGCGCTAAGATTTCACTTGAGCGCCATGTCGCCCTTCCGGCAAGAAGGATCGGCTCTACTACACGGGGAGAAGACGACGGATGAAAACGATCGGACGCGAAATCCTGTGGAACCTGCCACACTCGGCGGCCATCATCATGTACGCGCTGTTCGGAGTGGTCATTCTTGTGGTCGCCTGGGGCGTGTACCGGCGGGTGGAAGGGTACCGCCTCGGGCGGACGGAGAGGGAGAACCGGTTCGACGACCTCCGGGGCCGCCTGTCGGATACCTTGCGCCTCGCCCTCGGGCAGCAGCGGGTGCTGCACCGGAAGGTCGGTGGACTCATCCACCTGTGCATCTTCTCCGCCTTCATCGTCCTCTTCATCGTCACCTGCCTCGTCGCTGTGGAGTACGACCTCGGGTACCGGATCCTCGACGGGAACTTCTACATCGTCTTCAAGCTCTTCGCGGAGACGTTCGGCGCGGTGCTGCTCCTCGGGATCGCGGGGGCGCTTGTCCGACGGATCGTCTTCCGGCCGACCGGGCTCACGAAAGAGAACGACGACACCCTCCAGCTTCTGCTGATCGGCGCCATCGGGGTCACGGGCTTCCTGATCGAGTCCGCCCGCATCGCGGCGACCCATCCGGCGATCGCCCCGATCTCATACATCAGCAACTCCCTCGCGCCGGTCCTCTTCGGGGGGATGCCTCTTTCGGAGATCCTGTCCCTGCACAAGGCGCTCTGGTGGACACACCTGCTGGTCGCCTTCGGGTTCCTCGCCTCGATCCCTTTCACAAAGATGATCCACATGGGGACGGGAAAGGCGAGCATCTTCCTGCGGACCTCCCGCCCGAAGGGGGCGCTACAGCCGATCCCGAACATCGAAGAGGAGGAGAATCCCGGCGTCGCCGCCGTCACCGATTTCTCCTGGAAACAGCTCCTTTCCGCGGACGGGTGCACCAAGTGTGGCCGGTGCCAGGACGAGTGCCCGGCGTTCGCGGCGGAGATGCCCTTGTCCCCCCGGGACGTGGTCCTGAAGACGAAGGACCAGCTGGGGATGGATCTCTACGGGAGTCTCGTCCCGTCGGCGATGAACGTGGACAAGACGACCGGAAAGCGGGTCGTCCCCGATTTCGTCCGCGAGGTCCTCACCCCGGGAGAGATCTGGGCGTGCACCACCTGCCGCGCCTGCATGCAGGCGTGTCCCGTGATGATCGAGCACATCGACATGATCGTCGACGTCCGTCGTGGGTACGTCGCCGCTTCGAAGGTTCCCGACACCGTGAAGACGGCGCTGCGGAAGATGGGCGATACCGGGAATCCCTGGGGTCTCCCCCAGGACGACCGGATCGCCTGGGCGGAGGGGCTCGACGTCCCCTTCGCCGCGGAGAAGAAGGAGTTCGAATACCTGTACTGGGTCGGCTGCGCAGGGGCGTACGACCCGCGCAACCAGAAGGTCACCCGCGCCATCGTCTCCCTTCTCAATCGGGCCGGGGTAAGCTACGCCACGCTCGGGCTGGAAGAGATGTGTTGCGGGGAATCCGCGCGCCGGATGGGCGAGGAGGGGCTGTTCCAACTGGGGATGGTGGAAATGGTGAAGGAGGCGTTCGCCGGCTACAAGGTGAAAAAGGTCGTCACGCAGTGCCCTCACTGCTTCAACACCTTCCGGAACGAATACCCCCAGTTCGGGGTGAACGTCGAGGTGATCCACCACTCCGTCCTGCTCCGGGACCTGATCGCCCAAGGAAAGATTTCCCCCCGCAAGACAAACAATGTGGCGCTTGCCTTCCATGACTCGTGCTACCTCGGCCGGCATAACGACATCTACGACGCTCCCCGGGAGGCCCTTGCTGCGATCCCCGGGGTCGCGATCCACGAAATGGGGAAGAATCGCGAGGAAGGGTTCTGCTGCGGCGCCGGCGGCGGCGGGATGTGGATGGAGTCCCCGGGGAAACGGATCAACCACCTTCGTTTCGGGCAGGCGATGGCCACGGGAGCCAACGCCGTCGGGTCGGCGTGCCCCTACTGCCTCATCATGTTCGACGACGCGATCAAGTACAACGATCTCGACGATTCGGTGAAGGCGAAGGACATCGCGGAGCTTGTCGCGGAGTCACTGTAATGTTGCAATTCTTGCGAAGCAGCCGCAGGAGGAGGACGGAGTGAGGTAAAGCGCAGCCGTGCAGGTTCATCGCACGGCGAGCCACGAACGAAGTCCTCGCTCCGAGGCGGCGTAGCCAATGATTACAAGGGAAGTTGCCGTCCGGCAACTTCCCTTTTTTCTTTTCCAACCTTCCTTGTTGCCATACAATGGACCTTGCCGAAATGGGAAATCAAGGAAATCGCAAGGAAGGGAGGACGTCGGCCATGGACTCCCAAACCGGAACCATCCTCTCGACTTTGCTGACGAAACGGATGAAATCCTTAGGGTATCCCTCTCTGAGGAAGTTCCACGCCGATCGACCGGGTCTTGGCCTGAGTTACGAAGTACTGCGGCAAGTCGTCTACGGAGGGCATATCCCAAGACCGGAAACCTTGTTCCGTATCCTTGGGTCGATGCAATTCTCTTCCAGTCAGATCCGGAAAATCTGCGGAATGCATTACGGGGATTACCTCCCGATCTCTTCCGAGGTCGCCGACATTTCCCCTCCACTCCCCGCGCAGCCGGGCGCCGGAAGTCAGGAGCCTCCGGCGGATCCGGGCACGTCGCACCCCGGCGAGCGGCCCCGGCAGGGAAACGAAGCGTCCTCCTCCCCGCTGGAGGAGGCGGGAGAGATCCTCTCCCGCCTCAGGGCCTCCCTTCAGAGAATCCCGGTTGCCGGCAACGAGGATCTCTGGGAGATGGTCGATGCACTCGCGCGCATCGCGGAACAGAAGGTCCGCCGGAGCGCCGGTCGCCTGGCGGAGCAGCCGCTGCTGTTTGCGGGAGAGCCCGAGGCGATCTACCAGTTCCTCGTCCGGAAGAACCGGATCCCCCCGTTCCTCTCCCGCGGCGAAAACCTGACGTTCGATTTCGTGGACGGGATCGACTACCGGGACCGCTTCCGTGGCGCTCTGCTGGGATCCGCTGTCGGTGAGATCCTCGGCACCGTAACGCAGGGGCTGACCCCGAGGGACGTCCAGGAACTGTTCGGGGAACTGGACACCTTGCCGGTCGTCGCGTCCGGTCGCCGGACGGCGGCCGCGCACGACTCCCTCCTGCTGTCGGTCGCGAGGTCGCTCTTGCCGAACGGAGTCCTTGACCCGGAGAGAACGTCCGATGCGATCGCCCGCGCGGGCGGCCGGGACGATCCCCCGGGACTCTCGGCATTCACGCGCAACCTCCTCGAGCGCGGGCTCCCCTGGCACGAGGCCGGGGAAAACGCCCCGGAGAGCGTGCCGGCCGTTCTTCTCCTCCCCCTCGCTCTGCTCCGCGCCGGGAACTTCCGGAGGCTCAAGCTGGAGGCGGGAATCCTCGTCTCCCTGACGCACACTCACCCGACGGCGATCGCGGGGGCGATCGCACAGGCATGCGCCGTAGCGAAAATCCTTCATACCCCCGCGTCCACGCTCGACGTGATCTCCTTCCCGCGGGTGCTCTCTCCCGTCGTCGCCGGGATCGAGCCCGAGCGGGGGACCCGGCCGCGAATCGGCAGATCGACCACGACGGTGGGAAGGAAACTGGGGGCCGAGCTCCCCGCACTGCTTCTGCGGCGGGCCCCCGTCCAGGAAATGCAGGAGGCGCTGGGGAACGGGACGGCGGCGCACGAGGGGATCCCCTTCGCCCTCGGATGCTTCCTTCGTTCTCCTGGAGATTTCGCCGAGGCGATCCTGCCAGCCGTCCGCCATGGAGGAGACGCGCGTACCGTGGCCGCGATGGCGGGGGCGCTGTGCGGGGCGTTCATCGGGGAATCGGGGATTCCGGAGCAGTTCCTCGCAAGCCTTCCGGGGCGTCGGGAACTCGGGGAAGCGGCGGAAGGATTGCTCGCGCTCGCTCGGCGCGAAGGGTAGAGCGGTCAGCGCAGCAAGGTCTCCTTCGCGATGACCATCCGCTGGATCTGGCTCGTCCCTTCGAAGATCTGCAGGAGTTTCGCGTCCCGCATCAGCTTCTCCACGGGGTAGTCCTTCATGTAGCCGTACCCGCCGAAGATCTGGACCGCGTCGGTGGCGGTGCGCATCGCGAGATCGGCCGCGAACACCTTGGCGAAGGACGACTCCTTCGTGTTCCGTTTCCCCTGGTCCGCGAGCCACGCCGCCTTCCACGTCAGCAGCCGGGCCGCCTCGATATCGGTCGCCATGTCCGCCAGAAGGAAATAGATGGCCTGATTCATCGCGATCGGCTGCCCGAACTGGATCCGCTGGCGGGCGTACTCCGCCGCGTGCTCATACGCCGCCCGGGCGACTCCCACCGCCATCGCGGCCACCGCCGCGCGCGCGTAGTCGATCGTCCGCATGGCGATCTTGAACCCCTCCCCCTCCGACCCGAGCCGATGGGTTTCCGGAACGCGGACATCCTCGAAGAGAACATCGGACGTCTCGGAAGCGCGCTGCCCCATCTTGTCCTCCTTCTTCCCGGAGGAGACCCCCGGCGTCTCCCGCGGAACGATGAAGGCCGACAAGCCCCTGTGCCCCCGGGAACGGTCGGTCGACGCGAAGACGGTGTATTGCGACGCGTGCACGCCATTCGTGATGAAGCATTTCCGGCCGTTCAACATGTATCCGTCGCCGTCCCGGCGAGCCGTCGTGGCGATCCCGCCCGCGTCCGAGCCCGCGCCCGGCTCGGTCAGGCAGAACGAAGCGAAACGGAACTCCTTCGCGAACGGCTGGACGAACGCCCGTTTCTGCTCATCGGTGCCGGCCAGAAGGATCGGTCCCAGCGCGAGGGCGTTGGCGTTCATCGACGTGGCGACGCCCGAGCATCCCCAGGAGATCTCCTCCTCGAGGATGCACGTATCGAGCATCCCGACCCCCTGGCCCCCGAGACTTTCGGGGATGAACCCGGTCATCAACCCGAGGTCGAACGCCTTCCGGAAAAGTTCCATCGGGAAGACGCCGTCCCGGTCCCACTCCGCGGCCCGCGGTCGGATCTCGTTGGCCGCGAATTTGCGGGCCATCTCCCGAAGCGCCTCCTGCTCCGGCGTCGGATCGAATCCCATCATGGCGTCAGCCCTTCCCGGCGGCCGCCCTGGGCACGCACAGGCCCTCCAGAAGGAGCCGGCTCAGCTCGGCGGCGGTTACGGTCGGATGATACTTCGGTTTCCTCGAAAGGATATACGTGAGGGACAACTCGTCCAGCGCCCCGAAGATGGCGCGCCGGGCGACGCTGACGTTCAGGTCGGACCGGAAGAATCCCTGCCTCTTTCCCTCCTCGAGGATGTCGCTGATCACCTCGAGGTACTCGAAAAATTTCACCGGCGTGTAGTCCTTCAGGAACTTGGTGCTCTGCCGGAGCTCGATCTGAAGAACTTCGACGAGCCCCGACTCGCGCTCCAGAAGATCCATGTGGTTTTCGATGAAGATCCTCAAGCGATCGAGGGCATTCGCGCCGACGGCGATCCGCCGACGCACGTCCTCCACCACCTCCCCCATCTTCTCTTCGAACAGGGAGATCAGCAGGTCGTCCTTGTTCCTGAAATAAAGATAGATGGTCCCGTCGGCGACTTCGGCCGCACGGGCGATTTCGGATACCTTGGAGTTGAAGAATCCGTTCCGGGAGAAGATCGTTACGGCAGCGCGGAGAATCCGGTCCCGCTTTTCTCCACCGTTCTTCGATCCCCTCCTCGCCATCGCACTCTTCCCTCCTGAATGAATCTCCATTCACTCTGGAAGGTACAATTCCCCCTGGGGCATGTCAAGGCGTGGCGGTTCAGGCGAAATGGAGTGCCTTGCTATTCCCGGAAACCGAGGCGCGCCGAGAGGGTCTTCCCCGCCCGTTCGAGCTCCGGGCCGACCACGGCGGCGATCCTTTCGTCGGGGAGCCGGTTCGCCGGTCCGGAGACGCTGATCGCGCCGACCACCTTGCGGGTGTAGTCGCGCACGGGGGCGCCGATGCAGCGCAACCCCTCCTCGAATTCTTCGAGGTCGACGGCGTATCCCCGCTCACGGACAAGCGCGACCTCCTTGACGAGATCGTTCACATCGGTCCTGGTGGCCTTCGTAAACCGGGGGCGTTCCTCGGACAGCAGCTTCCGCAACTCTTCGTCGGAGTCGTAGGACACCAAGGCCTTCCCCGCGGCGGTTGCGTGGATCGGCATATGAAGGCCGACGCGCGAGACGACCCGAACCGTCGAGGAGGTCTCCACCGCATCGAGGTAGACCACCTCGTTTCCCCGAAGGATGGAAATATAACTCGTCTCACCCGTGGTTTCGGCGAGGCTCTGCAGAATCGGTCTTGCCTGTTTCAGCAACCCCCGCTGGTGGATGAAGGTCTGGCCCAACTCGATGCACTTGATCCCGAGGCGATAGTTGTCGTTGGCGCGGTTCTGCTCGATGTAGTTGCGGGACTGAAGCGTGGCGAGGATCCGGAACACGTTGTTTTTATGGAGTTTCAGCTTTTTGCTGAGCTCCGTGACCCCCAGTTCCTCCGTTTCTTCCCGGAACTCCTCCAGGACGTCGAGGGCGTGGGCAACCGACTGGATGATATAGTTCGACTTGTCTCGACGGACCATGGAACGCCCCCAACGGATAGATTCGCTTCATAACAAAACAATGTTAGATATATTGGATCGGCCGGCGCGTGTCAACAGAAAGATAAAACCGGATTATATTCTACGAATCTGCTTGTACACCCGTCTACTTACTTGTAAACCTGCTTCCCGGACCCCTGCACCGGGCGCATCCTCGCGATTTCGGCCTTCAGGTTGTCCCGATACGGATAGTCCGGCACATTCTCAAGGAGCGCCTCCCATGCCTTGATCCCGCCTTCGACATCGTGCATGTCCTGTATGAGGATCACTCCGAGGTTGTACCGTGACTGCGCATGCCGCGGGGTGGTGGAGATCGCCTTCTTGAGTTCTTCGACCGCCTGAACGGGGTTTCCGCTGCGCCGGTAGCAGACCGCCATGTCGGTCCGCACGTTCGTGTTCGTGGGGTCCATTGCGAGCGCTTTCCGGTAATTCTCGATCGCCAGAAGATCCTGTTTCGTGTCGAAGTAGAGGTTCCCGACGCCGATCAGCGCCTGCAGATTGTTCGGATCCTTCCGCAGGATCTCTCTGTAATTCTCGATCTCCGCCACGGCGTTCATGCGAATCGGCTCCACCTCCCCCACCGGGGCGGGCGGCTGTTTCTTCTTGCAACCGGAAAACGAAAGGACCGCCGCGAGAGCGAACAGAATCGCGAACCCAGGGAGAAAATCGCTTCTCTTCATACCATGTCCACCTCGAGGGGATCTTCGCACGATTCCAGCAATTGCGACACGGTGCGCCCGTACGTCGGAACCACCACGTCGGGGGCGATCTCGGCGGCCGGGAGAAGACAGAAGCGGCGCCGCGCCATCGACGCATGCGGAATCACGAGCCCCGGCAGGTCGATCACGGCGTCCTCCAGAAGAAGGATATCCACGTCCAGCGTCCGCGGACCCCACCTGGCTCCGCCGCGGCGGCCCGCTTCCAGCTCGAGCCGTTTCGCCAGCGCGAGAAGTCCCCACGGGGATCGCCCCGTCGAAACGCGGACCGCCAGATTCAGGAACCACGGTTGGTAAAACCTTCCGAACGGCTCGCTGGAGTAGATCCGGGAGACGGCGAGAAGCTCCGTGTCCCGGGAGAGACGATCCACGGCGTCCCGGATCCGCCGGACGCGCCTCCCCTGGTTGCTTCCGAGGAGGAGGACCGCCTCCCGCCGCGCGGTCATCCGGCTACGGGGCGACCACCCGGTTGGTGAGGACGCCGATCCCGCCCACTTCGACGGTCACGACATCCCCCACACGGAGCGACCCTACGCCGGGAGGCGTCCCGGTCGCGATCACGTCGCCCGGGAACAGGGTCATGACGGAAGAGATGAACTCCACCAGCCGGAAGACGGATGCCCCCATCTCCCTCGTGTTGCCGTCCTGGCGGACATCGCCGTTCACGAGGCAGCGAACCGATGCTTCGGCCGGATCGAAATCGGTAACGATCCATGGCCCCAGCGGGGCGAACGTGTCGAATCCCTTGGCGCGGGTGTACTGCACGTCCTTCACCTGGAGATCGCGCGCGGTCACGTCATTGATGCAGGTGTAGCCGAGGATAAAGGCCGCGGCGTCCTTCTCCTTCACGTTCTTCGCCACCCGGCCGATCACCACCGCGAGCTCCGCTTCGTGATCCACGCGCCGCGACTGCGAGGGATAGACGATCTCCCCCCCGGGATCGTTCAGCGCGGAGGGCGCCTTGAGAAACAGGAGCGGCTCCTCCGGGATCTTCTTTCCCATCTCTCGCGCGTGGTCCTTGTAATTGAGGCCCACCGCGACGATCTTCCCGGGGACCACCGGAGCGAGAAGGCGGACTTCTTCAAGACGATGGAGGACTCCGGTGGCCTCGACGGCGCGGAACGGATCCCCCGCGATCTCCCGGACCTTTCCGCTTTGCGGCTCGGCCATGCCGAACCGCGCACGCCCATCGAATTCGTACCGCGCGATTCTCATTCGCCGCCGCCGAGGACGTCGGCCATATCGTAGAGACCCGGCGGCTTTCCGAGTACCCACGCGGCCGCACGCACGGCGCCGCGGGCGAACGTGTCGCGGCTGTGGGCCCGGTGCGTGATCTCGAACCGCTCGCCGATTCCACCGAAGATCACTGTGTGTTCCCCCACCACGTCCCCGGCACGGACGGCGAAGACGCCGATCTCCTTGCGGGGGCGCTCCCCGATCATCCCATGCCGCCCGTACACCCCCGCGTCCTCCATCGTCCGCCCGAGCGCGGTCGCCACGGCGTCGGCCAGGCGAACCGCCGTCCCCGAGGGGGCGTCTTTCTTGAACCGGTGGTGCGTCTCGACGATCTCCACGTCGTACTCCTCGCCCAGCACCCGCGCCACGTCGGCCGCGACCTTGAACATCAGGTTCACCCCGACGCTCATGTTGGGGGACTGGACGATCGCCACCTTTGCCGCCGCGTTCCGGATCCGCTCCATGTGGGCCGGACCAAGCCCCGTGCTTCCGATGACGATCGGTTTCCCGGCGGCGGCGGCCGCCCCGGCGTTGCGCGCAGAAGAGTCGGCCCCCGTGAAATCGATCGCCAAATCCGCGCCGGCGATCGCCTTCGCGAAATCGTCGGTGACGGGCACTCCCGCCTTTCCGACCCCGGCCGCCTCGAAAGCGTCCCGGGAAAGCAGGGGGTGTCCCGACGCCTCGACCGCCCCGGAAAGGGAAAATCCGTGGGGTCCCTCCTTCAGGATGCCGAGGATCGCCCTCCCCATCCGCCCCATCGCACCGCAGACCACCACGCCGGGCAACGCCGTCCCCTACGCGATCTTCAGGTCGGAGAGGACCTTCGCGAGGACCTTCCGGTTGGCGTCGGACATCCCGCACAGCGGGAGCCGGAACTCTTCGCGGACCTTCCCCATCATCGCGAGCGCCGTCTTCGCGGGAATCGGGTTCGTCTCGATGAAGAGCGCCTTCATCAGGGGCCACAGCCGGAAGTGGATCTCACGCGCCCGCGCCACCTCTCCCAGGGCGAAGGCGTCGTAGAGGTCGGCCATCCCCCTCGGAGCCACATTGGAAACGACGGAGATGACCCCCTTGGCGCCGAGGGCGAGCATCGGGAAGTAGAGCCCGTCGTCTCCGGACAGCACGCAGAAGGTCCTCGGGGTCATCCTCAGGATGTCGCAGACCTGCGCGAGGTTTCCGGAGGCCTCCTTCACCCCGACGATGTTTTTCACCTCGGAGAGGCGTGCGACCGTCTCCGCCGTCATGTTGACCCCGGTGCGGGAGGGGACGTTGTAGAGGATCAAGGGAATGTCCGCGGAGGCGGCCACCTCCCGGAAGTGCGCGACCAGCCCCGCCTGGGTCGGCTTGTTGTAGTACGGAGTGATGACGAGCGCCGCGTCCGCCCCCGCTTTCTTCGCGTAGCGGGTCAGCCGGACGGCTTCTTTCGTGTTGTTCGACCCCGTTCCCGCGATGACCGGAACCCGCCCGGCCACCGCTCCGATCACCAGGTCGATCACCCGCTCGTGCTCCTCGTGCGAGAGAGTCGCGGATTCCCCGGTCGTCCCGCATGGAACGATCCCGTCGGTCCCGTTCCGGATCTGGAACTCCACCAGCTTTTTCAGCGCGGACGCGTCCAGCCTGCCGTTGCGGAACGGCGTGATGGTCGCGACGATGGCACCGTGGAACATTCGCGTGTCCCCCCTTTTCAGTATCGATACGCCTCTTCGAAGATCTTTCCGTCGCACGACCAGGAGGTGTCCCCCTCGAGGAAGACCTCACCGAAATCTTTCCGCTTCGGGTCGAAATGGATGACGAGGGTCTCGCCTCCGCTTGTCGTGACGGTCACCGGCGGCGCCGCGAGGCCGCGGACCGCCGCCAGGATCCCGCTGGCGACCGCCCCCGTTCCGCACGCCAGCGTCTCTCCCTCGACCCCGCGCTCGTAGGTTCGCACATGCAGGACGCCGCCGACCGGCTGCACGAAATCGACGTTGGTCCCCCGGGGCGCGAACGCCTTGTGCCGCCGGATCCCGCGCCCGACCCCCATCACATCGACCCGGGAGACGTCGGAGACGAACAGGACCGCGTGGGGAACGACGGTGTCGAGAAACGAGTAGGAGAATTTCTTCCCGGCAAGCGTCAGCGATCGGTCGACCGCCAACCCGCGCGGCCGCGTCATCTGAAGCTTCACGCGCCGCCCCCGCACCGATGCGTGGAGGATCCCCGCGAGCGTCTCGAAGGACATCTCCCGCCCCGCGATCCGCCGGGTCGCGGCGAAGCGCGCCGCGCACCGCCCGCCGTTGCCGCACATCTCGGCGCGGGACCCGTCCGCGTTATAGAAGTCCCACCGGAAATCCGCCCGGTTCGACGGCTCGATCACGATCACCCCGTCGGCACCGATCGAACGGGACCGGTCGCACACCTTCGCGACGAAGGAGGGGCGGTCGATCCCCCGCATCCCGCCTTCGCGGTCGTCGATCAGGAGGAAATCGTTTCCGCTCCCGTTCAGTTTCGAAAAAGGAATCCCCTTCGTCGTCATCGCCCACCTTCTCCGTCCGGTCTTCGAATATCGTAACAGAACCTGCGGGGATCGGGAACGAGATCACGCCTTTCCGGTTCGCCGGCGGGAGAGGAACGTAGCGGTCCGCTCGCCGCGAACCAGCTCCCGCACCGTTTCCCGCTCCCGGACGACTTCGAATCGGTCCCCGGACACCATCACCTCGGCAGGGCGCGGCCGGGTGTTGTAGTTCGAGGACATGGAGAAGCCGTACGCCCCGGCGCTCATCACCGCGAGGAGATCTCCCCCCCTGCAGGGCGCCATCGCACGGTCCTTCGCGAGGAAATCCCCCGACTCGCAGATGGGACCGACGACGTCCGCCGTCACCTTTCCGCGGCGCGCCTTCCCCACCGGGAGGATCGCGTGGTACGAACCGTAGAGCGAGGGGCGCGCCAGATCGTTCATGGCCGCGTCGACGATGAAGAAATGCTTCCTTCCCTTTCCCGCCGGGGACGGGATCGGCTTCGTGTAGAGAACCTTCGTGAGCAGGACCCCCGCGTTTCCGACGAGGACCCGGCCCGGCTCGAGCACCAGCGTGACGGGAAGCCCCCGGAACGCCTCCGCGACCGCCGCGGCGTACGCCGCCGGATCCGGGGGAAGTTCGTCGTTGTACCGGATCCCGAGACCGCCGCCGATGTCGACGAAACGGATGGGCAACCCCTTCCGGAGCAGTCGATCGACGAGGCGGCGGACACGCCCCGCGGCGTCGACGAAGGGAGCGACGTCGGTCAGCTGCGAGCCGATGTGGCAATCCACTCCCATCACCTCGATGTGACGCCTACCCGCGGCCCACCCGTAATCCTTCAGCGCCTGCTCGATCCGGATCCCGAACTTGTTCTTCTTCAACCCCGTCGATATGTACGGGTGGGTCTTCGGATCCACGTCGGGGTTCACGCGGATCGCGATGGGTGCGCGTTTCCGCATCCGTCCGGCCACGGCGTCGATCGCCTCCAGCTCCTCGCGCGACTCCACGTTGAACATCAGGATCCCGCGGCGCAGCGCCTCCTCGATCTCGGGGATCGTCTTCCCCACACCCGAGTAGACGATCTTCGACGGAGGAGCCCCGGCGGCCAGGGCGCGCGCGAGCTCGCCCCCGGAGACGATGTCGACCCCGCTGCCCAGACCGGTGAAGGTCCGGATGACGGAGCCGTTCGAATTCGACTTCATCGAGAAGCAGACGATGTGCGGAACCCCGCCGAACGCCTCGTCGAAGACACGGTAGTGGTGAGTGAGGGTCGCGTAGCTGTACACGTACACCGGCGTCCCCACGGCTCCGGCGATCCGCCGCAGCGGGACCCCCTCGCAGTGCATCTCTCCGTTCCTTATCTGAAAATGATGCATCGTCTCACCTCGCCAGGATCAGAGTTCCCGCCGACGAGTCGCTTTTCCGCGGCTCGGGCGTCGCCTTGCGCCCGCATCCGGCGGATGCCAGCATCGTCAACAGAACGACAAGCGCGAGCGCCGAACGCACGAACGTCCTCATTTTTTACGGAGCGACGACAGGCGGGCACGGACCGCCTCGGCGCCCGTCCCGCCGCGCGTCTTCCGCAGGCGCACGGAGTTGGTGAGGGAGATGGCGCTGCGAACGTCTTCGCCGATCACCTTCGAAAACACCCGGAGTTCCTTGAGACTGAGATCCTTCAGCCGCGCTCCGCGCTCTTCGCAGTGCCGCACGATCCTCCCGGCGATCTCGTGGGCCTTGCGGAACGGCACCCCCTTCTTCGCGAGGTAGTCCGCAAGGTCGGTGGCCGTCAGGAATCCGTCGTCGCACGCCGCCCGCATCCGCTCCTCGTTCACAACCATTCCCCGGAGCAGCAGATTCGCCCCGACGAGGCAATCCTTCACGGTGCGGGCCGAATCGAAGACCGGCTCCTTGTCCTCCTGCATGTCCCGGTTGTAGGCAAGCGGAAGTCCCTTCATCAGGGTGAGGAGGTTCGAGAGATTCCCGTAGGCGCGCCCCGTCTTCCCCCGGATCAGCTCGGCCACGTCGGGGTTCTTCTTCTGCGGCATGATGCTGCTGCCGGTGCACAGTGCGTCCGGGAGGGAGAGGAAGCGAAACTCCGACGACGACCAGTACACCATCTCCTCGGCGAGCCGGGACAGGTGCATCATCGTGACGGCGCACGCGTAGAGGAAGTCCGCGGCGAAGTCCCGATCCGACACGGCGTCGATGCTGTTCTCGCACACCCCGTCCATCCCGAGTTCCCGCGCCGTGAACGCCCGGTCCAGGGGGAACGTGGACCCCGCCAGCGCCCCCGCCCCGAGCGGGGAGACGTTCGCGCGCCGCCGCGTCTCCGCAAACCGGTCGGCGTCCCGGACGAACATCTCCCGGTACGCAAGGAGGTAATGGGAAAAGAGGATCGGCTGGGCCCGCTGAAGATGGGTGTACCCGGGGAGGACGATCCCGAACAGCTCTTCGGACCGTGAGACGATGGTCTCTTCGATCTGCGCGAGCCGCCGGAGAACCTCGTCGATCTCTTCGCGCAGGTACAGCCGAAGATCGGTCGCGACCTGGTCGTTCCGGCTGCGCCCCGTGTGGAGCTTTCCCCCGACCGGACCGATCTTTCGGATCAGGCGACGCTCGATCGCCATGTGGATATCCTCGTCGGAGAGATCGAAGGAAAAATTCCCCGATTCGATCTCGCCACGGATCGCCTGCAGTCCCTTGACGATCCGCTCCGCCTCGGCCTTCGGAAGGATGCCCCGCTTCCCCAGCATCCGCGCGTGGGCGACGCTCCCGTCGATGTCGTGCCGGTAGAGCAGGACGTCGTACGGGATCGAAGCGGTGAACTCCTCGACGAACCGGTCGGTCCCCCCGCCGAAGCGCCCCCCCCACGCTTTCTTCTTCGTCATGTCAGCCCTTTCGGTTTTTCAGCATCGACCGGATCTTGAGGCGCAGCGCGTTGATCTTGATGAACCCGGTCGCGTCGGCCTGGTTGTAGACGGTCTCCTTCTCGAACGTCGCGAAGTCGGTCCGATAGAGGGAAACGGGGCTCTTCCGGCCAGCCACGGTGATCCCGCCCTTGTACATCTTCAGCCGCGCGGTGCCCGTCACGTTCTCCTGGGTCGCCACGGCCATCCCCTTCAGGAGATCCATCTCCGGCGAATACCAGTAGCCGTTGTAGATGAGCTCCGCGAACCGGGGCATGATCGAATCGCGCAGGTGCATCACCTCGCGGTCGAGGGTGAGCGACTCCACGGCCCGGTGCGCCGCGTGCAGGATGGTCCCGCCCGGCGTCTCGTACACGCCGTGGGATTTCATCCCCACGTACCGGTTCTCGACGAGGTCCACGCGGCCGATGCCGTGCTTCCCCCCGAGAGCGTTCAGGCGGGCGAGGAGCTTCGCCGGCCCCATTTTCTTCCCGTTGACCGCCACGGGGATCCCCCGGACGAAGTCGACCTCCACGTACTCCGGACGGTTCGGCGCCTTCTCGGGAGACCGGGTGAGGACGAACATGCTCGCGGGCGGCTCCATCCAGGGGTCCTCGAGGATCCCCCCCTCGAAACTGATGTGGAGCAGGTTCCGGTCGCTGGAGTACGGCTTGGCCGCGGTGACCGGCGTGGGGATGCCGCGCTTCTTCGCGTAGTTCACGAGGTCGGTTCGCGAGGTAAGATCCCATTCACGCCACGGAGCGATGACGCGGATCCCGGGCATCAGGGCGTAGTAGGTGAGCTCGAAGCGGACCTGGTCGTTCCCCTTCCCGGTCGCGCCGTGGGAGACCGCGTCGGCCTTCTCCTTTCTGGCGATCTCGATCTGCTTCTTCGCGATCAGAGGCCGGGCGATCGAGGTGCCGAGAAGATACTGGCCCTCGTAGACCGCGTTCGCCATGAGCGCGGGGAAGACGAAGTCGCGGACGAACTCGTCCTGCACGTTCTCCACGTAGACCTTCGAGGCGCCGGTCTTCTTCGCCTTGACGCGCACGGGGCCCAGCTCCTCCCCCTGCCCGAGGTCGGCGACGAAGGCGATCACCTCGCAACCGTAATTCTCTACGAGCCATGCGAGGATGACCGACGTGTCCAGCCCCCCCGAATACGCCAGGACAACTTTCTTCACTTTTTTCAACTTGTTCCTCCTTGATACCTTCAGTGTTTGATGATCTTCTCAAGAACGGCCATCTGGACGTGCAGACGGTTCTCCGCCTCGTCGAAGACGACGGAGCGCCGCCCCTCGAACACCGCCTCGGTGATCTCCTCGCCGCGATGGGCGGGAAGGCAGTGCATCACGATCGACCGGGGATTCGAAAGCCGCAGCAGCGCCGCGTCGACGCAGTACCCCTTGAAGGCGGCGCGCCGCTTCCGGGCCTCGGCTTCCTGCCCCATGCTGGTCCAGACGTCCGTGTAAAGAACGTCCGCTCCCCGCGCCGCTTCCGCGGGATCCCGTACGATCCGGACCTTGCCGCGGCCGATCCGTTCCGCATCCTTACGGACCGCGGGATCCGGTTCATACCCCTTCGGACAGGCGATCCGCAGGTCGAACCCGAGGACGTGGGCCGCCTCGACCCACGAATTGGCCACGTTGTTCCCGTCGCCGATGAACGCCACCCGCATCGTCCGCAGGTCCTTCCCCCTCTCCGCCGCCGTCATCAGGTCGGCGAGGATCTGGCACGGGTGGTGGCCGTCCGTCAGCCCGTTGATCACAGGGACGGTCGCGGCCGCGGCGAGCTCCACCGCGGTTGCATGCCCGAACGTCCGTATCATCACCGCGTCGACGTATCGGGAAAGGACGCGGGCCGTGTCCCGGACCGGTTCCCCCCGCCCGATCTGCGTGTCCTGCGGGGACAGGAAGAGCGCGTGTCCGCCCAGCCGGGTCATCGCCACCTCGAACGAGACGCGCGTGCGGGTCGACGCCTTCTGGAAGATCATCGCCAGCGACTTCCCCGCGAGCGGCCGAGAGCCCCCCGGCGATCCGCCGCGCCGCTTCCACGTCCTCCCCGACCGGATCAGGGAGAGGATCTCCCGATCGGAGAGATCGATGATCCGGAGCAGGTCTCTCTTCACGGCTTCCACCCCTCCGCCGGCAGGACCGAGGAAAGGATCTCGAGCCCACGGTCGATCTCCCCTTCCGTGACGGTGAGGGGGGGAAGGAACCGCAGGATGTTCCCACCCGCGGCGTTCACGACGAGGCCCGCGTCGAGGCACTTCGCGGCGATCGGCTTCGTCTCGCACGTCATCTCCATGCCCACCATGAGACCGGCACCCCGGACGTTCCGTATGTCCGTCCGCCGGGCGGCGATCTCCGACAGTCCGCCCTGGAGCCGCTCCCCCTTGCGGACCACGTCGTCGTAGAACCCGGGGGACTCGAGGACGTCCATCACCGCGAGGGCGGCGGCGCAGCAGACCGGGTTGCCCCCGAAGGTGCTGCCGTGCGTGCCCGGGGTGAAAACGGCGGCGACCTCGTCGCGCGCGACGACGGCCCCCAGCGGCAAGCCGTTCGCGATCCCCTTCGCCAGCGTCACCACGTCGGGCACGATGTCGAACCGGTTGGAGGCGAGAAATGTCCCGGCCCGCCCCATCCCCGTCTGGATCTCGTCCGCGACAAGGAGGATCCCCTTCTCGCGGCAGAGGGATTCCGCCTTCTTCAGATAGCCGGGCGGGTGCATCCTCACGCCGCTTTCCCCCTGGATCGGCTCGACGAAAAACGCGCAGACCCGATCCGTCAGCGCCTTTTCGAGCGCGTCGATGTCGCCGAGGGGAACCGTGGTGAATCCCGGGAGCATCGGCTCGAACCCCTGGTGGAACTTCGGCTGCGCCGTGGCGGAGAGCCCGCCATAGGTGCGGCCGTGGAACGAACCCTCCAGCACGACGATCCCGTGCCGGCCCTCCCCGTGGCGATCGGAGGCCCACCGGCGGGCCAGCTTGATCGCCGCCTCGTTCGCCTCCGTCCCGCTGTTGCAGAAGAAGACCTTTCCACCCGTCGTCGCCTTGGAGAGGCGTTCTCCCAGCCTGGCCTGGGAGGGGACGTGGAAGAGGTTGGAGACGTGCACCAGCCGTCCCGCCTGCTCCGCGATCGCGCGCGTGACGGCCGGATGGGCGTGCCCCAGAATCGCCACGGCGATCCCGGCGAGGAAATCGAGGTACGGCGCGCCGAGATCGTCGTACAACCAACTCCCCTCGCCACGGACGAAGGTCACGGGGAAGCGGGAGTAGTTTCCCATCTGGTACCGCTGCGTCAACGCGATCGCTTCCTTGCCGGTCATTCCGCACCCGTTCCCCGGCCTGTCCGGACGATCTCGGTCCCGATCCCGGCATCCGTGAAGATCTCCAGGAGGACGCTGTGGGGAACCCGCCCGTCGAGGATATGGACCTTCCGGACGCCCCCGCGCAGCGCCGCCAGCCCGCACTCCACCTTCGGGATCATCCCCCCGGTGATCGCGCCCGCCCGAATGGCGGATTCCGCCTCCGCCCCGCTCATCGTGGAGATGCGTCCGCCCTTCGCGTCCAGGACGCCCGCGACATCGGTGAGCAGGATGAATTTCTCCGCGGACACGGCCGCGGCGACGGCGGCGGCCGCCGTGTCGCCGTTGATGTTGTACGCCTCGCCTCCCTCCCCCCCCCCGATGGGGGCGATGACCGGGATGAAGCCGTCGGCTTCAAGGACCCGCAGCACCTCGGGGCGCACTTCCTTCACATCCCCCACCTGGCCCAGGTCGAGCGGTTTGCCGGTTTCGCGGCTCTTCGCAAGGCTTTTCGTCGCGAGGATCAGCCTGCCGTCCTTGCCGCAGAGGCCGACCGCTTTTCCGCCGAAGGTGTTGATGAGTGCGACGATCCGCTGGTTGACGGTCCCTCCAAGGACCATCTCGACCACTTCCATCGCCTCGGGAGAGGTGACCCGCAGCCCCTCCGCACGCCGCGTGGGGATCGACAGCTTCTCCAGCATCCGGTCGATCTGGGGCCCTCCGCCATGGACGATCACGGGACGGATCCCGACGTATTGGAGCAGGACGATGTCCTGGGCGAACGACGCCATCCGTGCGTCGTCCTTCATCGCGGCGCCGCCGTATTTCACCACCACCGTCTTTCCGGTGAACTCCCGGATGTACGGCAGCGCCTCGATCAGCGTTTCGGCTTTCCGGATATATCCTTCCATCTCTCCCCCCGGGCTCTCGGGACCTGCCCTCAAAGGATATAGCGGCTGAGGTCGGCGTCCTTCACGATCCCCGCAAGCCGCTCCTCGACGTAGTTCCTGGTGACGACCACCTCCTGCCCGGAGATCCCGGGAGCCGAGAAGAGGAGATCGTCCAGCAGCCGCTCCATCACCGTATGGAGACGGCGGGCGCCGATGTTCTCGGTACGATCGTTCACCTCGTACGCCATCTCGGCGATCCGCAGCACCGCCTCGGGCGTGAACGAGAGCCGCACCCCCTCCGTCAGCAACATCGCTTCGTACTGGTGCGTAAGCGCGCCGTGGGGCTCGGTCAGGATCCGTGCGAAATCGTCCCTGGAGAGGGACGACAGCTCCACCCGGATCGGAAACCGCCCCTGCAGCTCCGGAATGAGGTCGGACGGCTTGTTCACGTGGAACGCCCCCGCGGCGACGAACAGGATGTGGTCGGTCCGGACGACGCCGTGCTTCGTGTGAACGGCGGACCCTTCGACGACGGGCAACAGATCCCGCTGAACTCCCTGGCGTGAGACGTCGGGACCCTGCACCGATTCCCGCCCGGCGATCTTGTCGATCTCGTCGAGGAACACGATCCCCGACTGTTCGGTCCGCTCCACAGCCATCCGCTTCACGCGTTCCGTGTCGACCCGACGTGCCGCCTCCTCTTTCTCGAGGAAGTCGAGCGCCTCGGCGACCCGCATCCGTTTCCTCCGCGTCCGCTTCGGGAACAGGCCGGCGAGCATCTCCTGGAGATTTCCTTCCATCCCCTCCGGGGCGCCGCCTCCGAGGCCCGCGATATCGAGCACCGGCACCGCCGTCTCCTTGAACTCGACCTCGACGCTGCGATCCGAGAGTTTCCCCGCGCGAAGCATGGATCGGAACCGCTCCCTCGTATTCGCCGAACCGGCGTCGGTGAAAGCCGGCGCCGCGTCCTCCTTCGCCGGGGTGGGCGGGAGGAGCAGATCGAGGAGCCGCTCCTCGGCCGCGGCCTTCGTCTGGCCCGTACCCTTTTCCATCTCCTCGGCGCGAACCATCCGGACGGCGACTTCGACGAGATCCCGGATCATCGACTCGACGTCCCGCCCGACATACCCGACCTCCGTGAACTTCGACGCCTCCACCTTGATGAAGGGGGCCTGCGCCAGTCGGGCCAGCCGCCGCGCGATCTCGGTCTTCCCGACCCCGGTCGGCCCGACCATGATGATGTTCTTCGGGACGATCTCGTCGCGCAGTTCGGCCGGCACCTGCAGGCGGCGCCAGCGGTTCCTCAAGGCGATCGCAACCGCCCGTTTCGCCGCCGCCTGCCCGACGATGTAGCGGTCGAGTTCGGCGACGATCTCCCCGGGGATCAACGACCGGATCCCGACGTCCTCCGGTTTCGCGCTCGTCATGGCGACGCGATCTCCTCCGACACGATGCTCCCGTTCGTGAAAACGCAGATCTCGGAGGCGATCCGCACGGCCTCCCTGGCGATCTCCCCGGCGGGCAGATCCGAATGGAGAAGGAGGGCGCGCGCGGCCGCCAGGGCGAACGACCCGCCCGAACCGATTCCGATCACTCCGTCGTCCGGCTCCACCACGTCTCCGGTCCCCGACAGGAGCATCAGATCCTTCCCGTCGGTAACCACCATCATCGCCTCGAGCCGCCGCAGAATCCGGTCCGTTCTCCAATCCTTCGCAAGTTCCACGGCGGCCCGCCGCAGGTTCCCGCGGAACTCCGACAGCTTCGCCTCGAACTTCTCGAAGAGGGTGAACGCGTCGGCGGTGCTCCCGGCGAATCCCGCGATCACATGCCCGTCATGGAGCCGCCGGATCTTCTTCGCCGTTCGCTTGAGGACGACGTTTCCCATCGTCACCTGGCCATCCCCGGCGACGGCGATCCGCCCTCCGCGGGCGACCGCGACGATCGTCGTACCCCGGAGCTCCGTCACTTTTCCCTCCCCTCCCGCCGGGAGACACGCGGGCCGGCCAGCGGATGCGCCTCTTCGTACATACGGACGAGGTGGTTCACGTTGACCCGCGCGTACCGCTGCGTTGTCGACAGCGAGGCGTGTCCGAGCATCTCCTGGATCGCCCGGAGGTCCGCCCCCGATTCGAGCAGATGGGTGGCGAAGGAGTGCCGCACCCCGTGCGGCGAAAGATGGCGTCCGATTGCGCCGATCCGCGCATCGAGCCGCTCCCGAAGGATCCTCGCCACGCTCCGCGGAGAAATTCCCCGCCCGGATTCCCTTCCGACGTTCCCCCGCAGGTTGAGGAAGAGCGGCTCCTCCAACCCGGTCCGGAAATCTCCTCCCCGCGCGGCGGGCCGGACGGCCAGGTACCTCCCGATCGCGCGAACCGCTTTCCCCCCGACGGGGACGACGCGAATTTTCCTTCCCTTGCCGGTGACACGGAGGGTGGACGACTCGATCGAGAAGTCGCGCACCCGCAGGGAGCAGAGCTCCCCCACGCGAAGCCCCGAGGAGTACAGGAGTTCAAGGATCGCGGCGTCCCGTTTCTCCCGGAGAGTTCCGCACGGAAGGCCCCGGAGGAAAGCGTCCATCTCGTCGACGGGGAGAAATTCGGGGAGCCGCATCGCCCTCCGCGGCGCCGGGATCCCCACGGCGGGATTGGCGTCGATCTCCCCGTGCGCGACGAGGAACCCGAGAAAAGTCCGGATCGCCGACACCTTGCGGGCGGCCGTCGCCGGACGGATCTTCTCCCCCGTGTCTCCGCGCGCCGCATCGAACTGCAGCGAGAAGAAACGGCGGAGGTCCGCGGCGCTCACGTTCGACCAGTCGACGGGTTCCAAATTCTCCGCCTTCCCGTCTCCCCGCAGGAATCGCAGAAGGCATTCCACTTCCCTCCGGTACGCGCGCACGGTCTCCGCCGAAGCGTTCCGCTCGGCCTCAAGAAACCCCGTGAACCGCTCGATCACCGGCTTTCCCAACGGATCCTTCCCCCGCATCGGAAAAGAGTTTTGTAACACTTCTGCCGGCCCCGATCAATGGGGAGGGCCTACTCCGGGCGGAGTTCGACCGGCCGCGAAGCGGAGATCCGGTTTCTGCCGTTCTCCTTGGCATGGTACAGCCCCGCGTCGGCCGCCGCGATGAGCTCCGAGAAGGTCAGGCCATCCTGCGGGTACGTGGCCACCCCGCCGCTGATCGTCACCAGGATCGGTTCGGCCTGCCCGGAGACGATGAACGGTATCTTCTCGAGCTCGGCCCGGATCCGTTCGGACTGCTCGAAAGCCACGGCGCTGTCGGCGGTGGCCATCAGAACCGCGAACTCCTCGCCGCCATAGCGGACGACCGCATCCGTGCTCCGCGTCCGTTCCCGCAGGAAGGAGGCGAGCTGCCGGAGCACCGCATCCCCGGAGGAGTGCCCGTACCGGTCGTTGATCCGCTTGAACCAGTCGATGTCGAAGAGGACGACCGACATGGGAAATCCGTAATTTCTGGCTCGCCGCAGCTCCACCAGGAACCGGTCGGCCAGGTAGGCCCGGTTGTAGAGACCGGTCAGCGGATCGGTCAGCGCGCGCTGCTCCAGCGCCTCGATCGCAAGCGAGATCTGGAACGCGTTCGCCACCAGGTCGGCGAGCATGGAGGCGTACGGTCGATCCCGGTCCATCCTGCCCGCCAACCCTGCGACCGCGAGGACCGCAACGACCGACTCTTCCACGACGATCGGGATCACGGCATCGGGAACCATTCCCGCGCGCTCCAGGTCCGACCATTCCGGACGTCCCCGCCGGGCAGCGTGTTCCTCGCGGAGGACGAGGATCTTCTCGCGCATCACGTCCCCGATGATCCCGTCCCGGGGCGAGAGGGAGAGAGTCCCCTTCCATTCGGAAGGAATCCCCGCTCCCTCCGTCACGAGGAGCGAACCGTCCTTCTTCGTGACCGCGAGCGCCACCTGCGCCGGCTTGAACAGTTCCTTCGTCAGACGCACCGCCACCCGGGGCAAGGCGTCGATCGGGTGCCGTTCCGCGAGACGGCGGACCATCGAAGGGATGAGGGTCGCGATCTCGGAGTCACGGGCATGGATCTCCTTGTACTCCTGAAGCCAGCGGGACAGATCCCGATTCTTCGTCCTAAGATCCTCGATGGCCGATCCTGCCTTGCGTATCTCCGCCTCCCGATACGCCGACCCCGCGAGGAACCCCAGGCCGAGCGCGACCGCGCAGATCATCGCTCCGACGAGAAGATCCGGCATCCGTTATCTCCCCCCCCCTGCGCCCATAAATCCGTTCCATCCCGCCGCCCGCCGCGCGGCGGCGAGCGCGACCTCGGCCATCCGTTTCTTCCTGTCCCGCTTCCGTCGGACCCCCGCATCGGGAAGAAGCCCGAAGTTGGCGTTCATCGGCTGGGCCCGGTCGGGCCCCGGCGTGGTGATCCGCTCCATCAGCGCGCCGGTCATCGACTCCCGAGGGAACGGGCGGGGATCCTCTCCGGCAGCCCGAAACATCGCGGAAACCGCGGCGACCAACCCGGAGGCGATCGACTCGACATATCCCTCGACCCCCGTGATCTGCCCCGCGAAGAAGAGCCCGGGGCGTCTCCGGGACTCCATCCACGGATGGAGGTGCCGTCGGGCATCGAGAAACGTGTTGCGGTGCACCGATCCGAATCGCAAAAACCGGGCGGACGAAAGCCCCGGGATCAGCGAGAAGACCCGCTTCTGCTCCGGATAGGTCAGGCGCGTCTGGAACCCGACCAGATTGTACATCGTCCCAGACGCGTTTTCCTTCCGAAGCTGGACGACGGCGTGGGGGATCGCGCCGGTTCGAGGATCTCTCAGGCCGACGGGCCGCAGCGGACCGAACAGGAGGGTCTCCGGACCGCGCCGCGCGATCTCCTCGACGGGCATGCATCCCTCGAAATACATCGGCTCCTCGAACGGGCGCAGCGGGACCGTCCCCGCCGTCAACAGGGCGGAGAGAAACGCCTCGTACCGTTCCCGGTCCATCGGGAGGTTGAGATAGTCCCCCGTCCCGACAGCGTATCGGTCGGCGACGAACGACGCCTCGGGATCGACCGTCCCGGCGTCCACGATCGGGGATATGGCGTCGTAGAAGTAGAAACCTTCGTCCCCCAGAACGTCGCGAATCGCCGACGCGATCGCGTCCGACGCAAGGGGCCCGCAAGCCATGATCACCAGGGGATCCCCGGGGACGGCCACGACTTCCTCCTCGTGGACGCGGATCCCCGGGCAGGAGCGGACCGCCTCCGTCACCCGGCGGGCGAACTCCTCCCGGTCGACCGCCAGCGCCTTTCCCGCCGGGACCCGGGATTCCTCCGCGATGGGGAGGAGGGCGGACCCGAGGATCCGAAGTTCCTCCTTGAGAAGACCCTTCCCCGAGGTCCGCTCCATGGAGCCGAGGGAGTTGCTGCACACGAGTTCCGCGAAACGGCCAGACCGATGAGCGGGCGTACGTTTCGTCGGGCGCATCTCGTAAAGATCGACGGCGACACCGGCGCGGGACAGACAAAGAGCCGCCTCCGAACCGGCGAGACCCGCGCCCACGATCGTCACCGGGCAATCAGCCATCGCCGTTCCCCTCCCCGGTCGCCATCAACACCGCGGGGAGGAACACCGAGAAGGCGCAGCCACCGCCGGGCGCCTGCCGAACCTCGATGAACCCCTTGTGCTGGTGGACGATTCGCTGGGAGATCGATAGACCGAGCCCCGTCCCGCCCTCCTTGGTCGTAAAGAACGGGTTGAAGATCTTTTCGAGGATCCCGGGGGCGATCCCGTCCCCGGTGTCGATCACCATCGCGACGACGTATCGGAATCCATGGCGGATCTGCTCGAAGCCGTCGATCTTGACCTTTCCCCCCGCCGAAGCCGCCTGCACCGCGTTCCGGACGAGGTTCCACACCACCTGCTTCAACTGCTCGCCGTCTCCCTCCACCATGAGCGGCTTCAGCGGAGCGAACTCGACCGACACGCCTTTCTCGCGCGCGTCCCCCGCGCGGACAGCCTCTGCGACGTCCCGGAGCAGCGCCGCCACATCGAGCCGCACCGTGTTCCTTTGAGAGGGGCCGGTGTAGGCGAGGAAGTCGGTGATCAGGCCGTTCAGGCGCTGGCTTTCCCTTCCGATGATGTCGAGGAGCGTCGCGGATTCGCCGGAGGAGGCGACCGATTCCCGGAGAAGCTGGGAAGACCCGGCGATCGACGCGAGGGGATTCCGGATTTCGTGGGCGAGACCCGCCGCGAGTTCACCCACGCCGGCCAGGCGATCGGCGATCCGGACGCGTTCCTCCATCTGACGGATGGGAGTCAGGTCCTGGAAGATCACCACGCGCCCGATCGAGTGCCCCTCCGCATCCCTCATCGGAGAGGTCGAGAACCCGAGAAAGACCTCCGAGCCGTCGGCCCGCGGGAACCGGATCTCAGCGCGCGGAACCCGGGAATCATCCCTGCCCTCTCTCGCCTCCCACCCCTCGATCCCGGCGAGGACCTGCCCCATCGGCTTTCCGACCGTATCCTCCCGCGTCATCCCCAGGATGGCGCACGCCGTGTCGTTCATCAGGTTCACCCTTCCGTGCGTGTCGATCGTGAGGAGGCCGGACGGGATGTTGTCGATCACGTGCTTGTGGAAGCTTTCCAGTTTCCGGATCACGTCGTCCCGATCGCGGACGTTCTCCTTCCCTTTCCGGATTTCCTCGCCCAGGAGCCCTGAAAGAACCCCCGTGAGAAGAAATGCCGTGGAGTGCGTCACCGCCGAACGGACGAACTGGGAAAACGGAACGTTCGCCGCCTCGAACCCGGGGGGCAGAAGAATCCCGCGCATCTGCAGGTAGACGAGGACGGTGTATGCCGCGGAGGAGAGGATCGCCCATCCGACCGCCCCTCGCAGATATCGTTCGAGACTCCCGAGCAGGATCACGACGACGAACATGAAGGAGAAGACGCTGTCATACAGGCCCGTAGCGAAAACGATGATGGAGATGAAGGCGACATCCGCGGCGGCCTGCAGGAAGACGGCGTAGGACGGGAGATCGACGCTCCCCCACGCGGCGTACCGGAGAAGCAGCCACCCGTAGGAGAGAAGAACGGCGAAATACAGAAACTGAAACCCGCCCGTGAGCAGCAGCTCCGGCGCGCGGACCTGCACCGAAACCACGGACGCCAGCAGGGCGAACGTGATCCCGGTGCGGATCAGGAGAAGGTTTCTTCCCCCGGCCCGCTTCCCCTCGATTCCCTCCCCGGGGTCACGGGCCAATGACGTGCGGCCCGCCCTGGTCAGACTCTACCCCCCGACGGTTCCCGCCAGCTTGAACACCGGCAGGTACATCGCGATGACCAGTCCGCCGATGACCACGCCGAGGAAGACCATCAGCATCGGTTCCAGCAGCGCCGTCATCGCCTCGACGGCCGCGTCGACCTCGTCGTCGTAGAAGTCGGCGATCTTGGTCAGCATCGCATCGAGTGCGCCCGTCGCCTCGCCCACGGCGACCATCTGGGTCACCATCGGCGGGAACACCTTGCTGTCGGCCAGCGGTTCCGCGATCGTCTTCCCCTCGCTGATGCTCGCGCGGGCCTTGACGATCGCCTCCTCGATGATCTTGTTCCCCGCGGTTTTCGCCACGATATCCATGCTCTCGAGGATGGGAACACCGCTGCTGACCATCGTCCCGAGGGTCCGCGAGAACCGCGCGACCGCGATCCGCTGCAGCAGGGACCCTACGACCGGAAGTCTCAGCAGAAGACGGTCGACGTTCCTCCGGCCGGTTTCCTGCTTGTAGTACCACTTGAACGCCGCAACGAGAAGGAAGATGAAGACGATGACAAGCAGGAAATATTTCCGCGTGAAGTCGCTCAGCGCGAGGACAAACCGCGTGGGACCGGGGAGCGCCTGACCGAAATCGGAGAACATCTTCGCGAAGATCGGGATGACGTACACGAGCAGGACGACCGTGACGACGACGGCTACGGCGAGGATCGTGGACGGGTAGACCATCGCCCCCTTGATCTTCTTGGCGAGCTTCATCGACTTCTCGATGTAATCCGCGAGGCGCGACAGGATCGTGTCGAGCATCCCGCCCACCTCTCCCGCGGCGACGAGGTTTACGAAAAGGGGATCGAAGACCTTCGGGTGCCTGGAAAGGGCGTCGGCGAAGGTGGATCCGCTTTCCACGTCCTCCTTGATCTTCAGGATCACCTTCTTGAACGTCGGGTTCTCCTGCTGCAGCCCGAGGATGTCGAGGCACTGGACAAGCGGGAGTCCCGCGTCGATCATGGTGGCGAACTGACGGGTGAAGATGGCCATCTCCTTCCCGCCGACCTTCTTCTCCCCTTTCCACGGGAGCCGGATCCCCAGATCCGCGCCTTTCTTCCGGATCTTCAGGGGGGAGATCTGCTCCCGCCGCAGCTGCGCAAGGACGAACGCCTCGCTCGGGGCTTCCATCTCCCCCGAGACCGTCCCCCCCCCCGGTTCTTCCCTTCCCAGTCGAATTTCGTCATCGTCTCCTCCGATCCTTCTTCCCGGACGGGATCAGACCCTGCGGCCCGGCCCCTGGGGGTGGCTCTGCGCGTTCGTCAGAAGATTGCGGAATTCGTCGGGGTCGTTACTGCGGCCGACCGCATCGTCCAGCGTGATTTCCCTGCGCAGGTACGTGGCGAGCAGCGACTGGTTCATCGTCTGCATCCCGAATTTCGCCTGTCCCACCTGCATCTGGGAGTAGATCTGGTGCACCTTCTCCTCCCGGATCAGGTTCCGGATCGCAGGGTTCGGGATCATGATCTCGAGAGCGAGGGCACGACCGTTTCCGCTCGCCTTGGGAATGAGGATCTGGGAGATGACCCCTTCGAGGACGAAGGAGAGCTGCGCGCGCACCTGCGGCTGCTGGTAGGGAGGGAAAACGTCGAGGATCCGGTTGATCGTCTGAACGCACGAGTTCGTGTGGAGGGTCGCGAACACGAGGTGGCCGGTCTCCGCGACGGTGAGCGCCGCCTCGATCGTTTCGAGGTCCCGCATCTCGCCGATGAGGACGACGTCGGGATCCTGCCGAAGGATGTATTTCAGCGCCTTCTTGAACCCCTGCGTATCGGCGTTGACCTCGCGCTGGTTCACAAGGCACTTCTTGTGCGGGTGGAGGTACTCGATCGGGTCCTCGATCGTGATGATGTGTTCCTGCCGCTCGTTGTTGATCTTGTCGATCATCGCCGCGAGGGTGGTCGACTTTCCGGATCCGGTCGGCCCGGTCACCAGAACCAGCCCCCGGGGCTTCTTGCAAAGCTCCTTCAAGTGCGGAGGAAGCCCCAGTTCCTCGAAGGGACGGACCCGGAACGGGATGGTGCGGAAGGCGCCGGCGACCGCCCCGCGCTGCATGTAGACGTTCGCACGGAAGCGGGAGAGCCCCTTGACGCCGAAGGAGAGGTCGAGCTCCCATTCCTCCTCGAACCGCTGCTTCTGGACCTCGGTCAGGACGCTGTAGCAAAGCCGCTTGGTGTCCTGCGGCATGAGCGGTTCGTGCGGCAGCGGCATCAGGCGGCCGTCGACGCGGATCGTCGGCGCGATCCCCGTCGTGATGTGGAGATCGGACGCGCCCTTCTCGTACATCAGGTTGAGAAGTTCCTGCATCGTCACCATGGTCGAGACTCCTTGTCGGACAAGATCAATCCGGCGCGGTCACCCGCAGCACTTCCTCGAGCGTCGTGACCCCCTCCTCCAACTTCGTAAGACCCGACTGACGGAGCGTCTTCATTCCCAGGCGTACCGCCTCCCGCTGCAGGTCGAGCGCCGAGCCGCCCCGGAGCACGAGATCCTTGATCTCCTCCTTGACCGGCATCACTTCGTAAAGGGCGACCCGCCCACGGAAGCCGGTCCCGCTGCACTCCTCGCACCCCTTCCCCCTTGCGGGTTTGGCAAGCCGGATCCGCTCGGGTTTCATCCCGGCATCGACAAGCGCCTTCGGGGGGATCTTGATCTCCTCCCTGCATTTCATGCAGACCCGGCGGGCCAGCCGCTGCGCGACGATGAGGTTCAGCGACGACGACACGAGGAACGGCTCGATCCCCATGTTCAGAAGCCGGGTGACCGTGCTGGGGGCATCGTTGGTGTGCAGCGTGGAGAGGACCAGGTGCCCGGTGAGAGCGGCCTTGACGGCGATCTCAGCGGTTTCATAGTCCCGGATCTCCCCCACCATGATGATGTCGGGATCCTGCCGCAGGAAGGAACGCAGGGCCGCGGCGAAGGTGAGTCCGATCTCCTCCTTCATCTGGACCTGGTTGATCCCGGCGAAGTTGTACTCCACCGGGTCCTCGGCGGTGCAGATGTTGTCGGCCACCTTGTTGAGGTCCACGAGAGCGGAGTAAAGAGTCGTCGTCTTCCCGGACCCCGTGGGACCGGTAACGAGGATCATGCCGAAGGGGCGGTGGATCGCATCGTTGAAGTCGATCAGCTGCGCGGGCTCGAATCCAAGCTTCGTCATGTCGAGCTGCAGGCTGGCCTTGTCGAGGAGACGGAGGACGATCTTCTCTCCGTGGATCGTCGGAAGGCAGGATACGCGGAAGTCCATCTCCCGCCCCTTCCCGATCTTCATCTTGATGCGGCCGTCCTGGGGGAGACGCCTCTCGGCGATGTCGAGGGAAGCCATGATCTTGAGCCGCGACGACAACGCGTTCCGCAGTCGCAGCGGGGGGCGCATCACCTCGAAGAGAACGCCGTCCACCCGGTAGCGGACACGGAACTCCTTCTCGTACGGCTCGATGTGGATGTCCGACGCTCGCCGCTTGATCGCCTCCGTGAGAAGGTAATTCGCCAGCTTCACGACCGGGGCGTCGTCCACTCCGCGCTCGAGCTCGGCGGTGTCGACCTCTTCCTCGCGGATGACCTCGAAGTCCTCGTCGAACTCGGAGATGATGTCCTTGAATTCCATCGACCGGTCGAAGAACTTGTTGATCTCGGCCGTGATCGCGCGTTCCGAGGCGAGAACCAGCTCGACGGAGTACCCGGTCTTGAACCCGATCCCGTCGATGATCGCCATGTTCGAGGGGTCGGCCACCGCGACGATCATCTTCGACCCGACACGGTTGATCGGGAGCGCGAGGTGCTTCTGGACCATCTCCTCGGGGAGGAGGCGGACGACCTCGGGGTTGATCTCGTATTTCGAAAGGTCGACGACGGGAAGGTTGAACTGGCGTCCGAGGAACGCGAGGAGCTCCTCTTCCTTGATGAAACCGGCCTTCACCAGGACGGTTCCGATCCGCTCGTGCGTTTTCTCCTGCGTTTCGAGGGCGCCGCGCAGCTGGTCGGCGGTGATCAGGGTCCCTTTCAGGAGCATCTCGCCGATCTTGTTGGCCAGTACGGACATCCCCACCCCTACCTCGAATTTCCCCGGTTGATTTGCGAATATATCATGATTTCAAAGCCCTTACCGCCAACTTCCGGAACGCTTCCCCCGGGACGTCCCGCCCGGTCCAAAGGGCGAAACTCCGCGCGGCCTGGTATGCCAACATCGGTAACCCCCCGACCGTTTTGACCCCGCGTGCCCGAAGCCTCCGGGCCAGGTCCGTTCCTCCCGCCCGGTAGACTATATCGGCGAAGCAGGACGATTTCTGTACATCTTTTATCGGAAAATTTTCCCATTCTCCCCGGAGACCAAGCGAGGTGCACTGGACGATGAGGTCCGCCCCACGGAACTGTTCCCTGAGGGTTTGGCCCCGGAGATCCCCGCCGGCAAAGACAACCGCAGGATACCGCACGGAAAGGAGACGCACGACACGTTCCGCACGGCGGGGGTGACGGTTCAGCAGGACGATCTCCCGGGCGCCCGCCCTCCCAAGGGCGAAGGCGATCCCGCGGGCCGCCCCGCCGGCCCCGAGCAGGACAACCCGGCGGAACCGACGACCCCATCCCGCGGCGTCGAGGGCGTCCATGAACCCCGCGCCGTCCGTGTTTTCCGCATGAAGTTTCCCTTCCCGGACCACCAGGGTGTTCGCCGCACCGCACACCTCCACCGCCTCCGAACGCGTATCCGAGAGAGCGGCGGCCTCCTCCTTGTAGGGAATCGTGACGTTCCCGCCGAGGAAATTCCCCGCACGGACGATTCGAAGGAAGCCGCGGAGTCGCCCGGGAGGAAGATCGACCGGGAAGTAATACAGAGGAAGGTCCAGACGGGCGATGACCCCGTTATGCATCGCGGGGCTCAGGGAGTGCGAGATCGGGTGCCCGACCACGAAGAGAAGAGAGGAGGAAAGCGCACCTCCCCCCCCTGGAGTTCGCAGGCTCAATCCTGGAGTTCGAGGTTCCAATACGTGAAATCGACCACGTTCAGGAACGGAACCCATTCCCGGTGGATGGGAGTCCGCAGGGAAAAGGCGAACTCCGGCGACCAGCGCGGCGTTCGGGGAGCGGAGACCAGCCGCATTCCCGTTTCCTCGGGGCGATTCCCGCCTTTCCGCTTGTTGCAGGGGATGCAGCTGCAGACGATGTTCTCCCAGCTGGTCTTCCCGCCCTGGGAGCGAGGCACCACGTGGTCCAGGTTGAGTTCGCTGCTGGGGAACGGCTTGCCGCAATATTGGCAGGTGTTCCGGTCCCGGACGAAGATATTGCGCCGGCTGAACCGGACGTTGCGCCGGTAAACCCGATCGTACGCGACGAGGACCACCACGCGGGGGATCCGGACGGCCTTCCCCACGACGCCGATGGCGGGGTCCCCGGCGGCCACCGCGAGAGCGCTCCATGATGGATAGTCGAACGTCTCGTACTGTCCGTTGATCGCACGGGCAAGCCCTGAGTAGAGGAGGCAGAACGCCCGGCGGACGTTCGTGACGTGGACCGGGAAATACCCCCGGTTGAGGACAAGGACACTGGAGTTCAGCATCTGGCGGTCCACGGGTTCATGCTGGATCCTACTCTACCCATCGTACGGCGGCCGGTCAATGGCGGACACCGCCGCGGCAAGTTCGGGAACCTCGTCCTCCCGGACGGTCCGCAGGTCGAGGAGCACATTCCCTTTCCCGATCCGGGCGACGACGGAAGGCGTCCCCTGGCGCAGCCGCTCTTCGAGTACCGCTTCCGGAATCCCGGGGTGCGAAACGGCGACGAGGCAGGTCGGAAGGAAAACGTCGGGAAGGGCGCCGCCGCCGGGAGAAGTCCCGCCCCGCTCCACGGCGAGGGAGAGCCCGACGCCGAAGGCACGGACCGCACGAACGAGGCGGCGCGCCCGGACGCGCACCCGCTCCTCGGGTTCGAGAAGCATCCGGAGGACGGGAACCCGGTCGAGCGCCCTGTGTTCGTCCGCATAGAGGCGAAGGACCGCGGAGAGCGCCGCGATGCACATCTTGTCGGCCCGAAGCGCCCGGGAAAGCGGGTGTTTCTTCAGCTTCGCCACCAGGTCTTCCTTCCCGAGGATGATCCCCGCCTGCGGTCCTCCCAGGAGCTTGTCCCCGCTCGCCGTCACGATCCCAGGGCCGGCGGACAGGGCCTGTCGCAGGGACATCGCACCTGGAATGCCGTACGGCGCGAGATCGATCAGCGCCCCCGATCCCTGGTCCTCCATGACCGGGATCCCGGCGCGTTCGCCCAGGCCGGCGAGGTCGGCGGTGCGAACCTCCTCGGTGAACCCGTGAACGGAGAAGTTGGAGGGATGGACCTTCAGCAGGAGCGCGGTCTCTCCCGTGATGGCGTCCTCGTAATCGGAGAGGCGCGTCCGATTGGTGGTCCCCACCTCCACCAGCCGGGCGCCGCTCTCCGCCATGATGTCGGGAATCCGGAACGAGCCGCCGATCTCGACGAGCTCGCCGCGACTGACGATCACTTCCCGTCCCCGGGCGTGGCCCGTGAGACAGAGCAGCACCGCGGCGGCGTTGTTGTTGACGACGTGGGCGCATTCAGCGCCGGTCAGCGCGCGGAGCATCCCCTCGACGTGGGAGAGACGGGACGATCGTTCCCCCGCCGCGAGGTCGAACTCGAGGTTCGAATACCCCCGGGCGGTCTCGGAGACCGCGGCCAGCGCCTCCGCGGGCAACGGAGCACGCCCGAGGTTCGTGTGGACGACGATTCCGGCGGCGTTGATCACCCGTCGCATCGGAAGGGATTCCCTCGACGCGATCTCTCCCGGGAGCATCGAGAGGATCCGGTCCGTCAATGCGTCGCGCGCGAGCGGGACCGGCTCCGCGGCGACGGCGGCGCGGACGGCGCCGACGATCTCGCGCAGCGCGCCCACGACTACGGCACGGGGATGGGAGCGCAGGAACACCCTGACGGAATCGCTTGCCAGAAGGGACGCGACGGACGGGAGGCGGCTGAGCCTTCGGGAATCGGACATCGCCCGCGGCGGATCAGACCTTCGCCAGTTCCCGGAGAAGGATCTTCTTTCCGTAGAGGGCGTTCTTGCGCACAAGATCCTCGGCCAGCTCCGGGTCGTGCTTGCGGAACGCCTCGATGATCTCCCAATGCTGCCGGATCGACCCCTCGATCCTCCCCGGCATGGAGAGGATCAGTCGGAAGCGTCGGAATTGCATGACCAGGTTCTGCACGATCGCATGCAGTTTCTCGTTTCCGCACGAGCGCAGGAAGATGTCGTGAAATTCGTTGTGCAGGTCGAGCAGCCGGCGAAGGTCCTTCTTCTGCGACGCGGCTTCGATCTGGCGGTTGACCGCCTCCATCTTCGCCAATTCGGACTCCTTGAGAGTCTTGACCGCACACCGCGCCGCGTACCCCTCGAGGACCATCTTCAGGTCGTAGAAGTCGGAGATGTCCTGCGGCGACAGGGAAGCGACGATGGCCCCCTTGCGAGGGATCACGGTGATGAACCCCTCCGACTCCAACTGGCGGAACGCCTCCCGGATCGGGGTCCGGCTGATCCCGAACTTATCGGCCAGTTCCGGTTCCGCAATGCGGGTGCCGGGGGGCAGTTGGCCGTTGACGATGGCGTTGCGGATCGTCTCCACGATCCGTTCGCGAAGCGTCATGTGGTTGTCGATCCGGATTTTCAGTTTTTTCAATGGGTTACCCCTGTCTCAAAAAATGAACGGCATTTTATGTATACAGTATGCATAAAAAATGTCAACCCCGGAAATCGTGTCCCCTTGCGCGGGTTCCCGGAATACGTTAGTTTCGTCTCTTCCCGGGAAATCCCGCCAGGAGGCATGCCATGTCGTGGATCGTCCACGCCACCGTCCCTTATCCGATGCTGAAGGAGCCGGACACGCCCGGGACGCTGTCGGCCGCGGGCATCGGACCGGAGATCTATCTTTCGGGGGCGACTCTCGACGCGATCACCCCGGCCGAAGCGGAAACCGTCGCCGAGACGGTGAAGAAAGCGGGAATCCGCTCCCTGTCCTTCCATGCTCCCTTCGAAGACGTGTGGCCCGGCGCGCGTGACGAGGAAGCGCGGCGGTTCGCCGTCCACCGCATCCGGGGCGCGATCGCCCTTGCCCCGGTGTTCCGTCCCGCGGGGATCGTTCTCCACGGCGGGTATTTCGGCTGGCTCTTCGATTTCCAGCCGGAGAAGTGGTTCGTACCGGCCCGGCGCTCGTTCGGAGAGCTCGCCGAAGCGGCGGAGAAGGCGGGAACCGAGCTGTTCGTGGAAAACGTCTTCGACGAGATCCCCGATCACCTGCTCCGCCTGCGACAGGCGGTGGGCTCTCCCCGCCTCCACTTCTGCTTCGATCCGGGACACGCGACGCTCTTCTCCCGCCTTCCGGTCCACAAGTGGGCCGAATCGTTCGGCGCGGAAATCCGGCTGATGCACGTCCACGACAATCGGGGACAACGGGACGACCACCTTCCGGTCGGCGAGGGGGGGATCAACTTCCGGGGGGTCCTGCTGGCGGTGCGGGACGCGGGGGCCCGCCCGATCCTCACCTTGGAACCGCATCGCAGGGAACACTTCCCTCGCAGCGTTGCGGGGCTCCGCGCGATCCTCGCGACCATCTGAGCGTCCGGCTGCGTCGCCGCAGGAGAGGGCGACTCCGACGGACGGTCACGCGTTCCCGGCAAGGAAGTCGAGCACCTCCTTTTCGGTCTCGAAGGAACGGACGTATTTCGCGAGCCCCGTCACCCGGAAAAGGTCGCTGTTGATCCGGCTGACCCCGCAGAAGGCCATCCGGCCTTCCCGCTCCATCACCTTTTCGACGATCCCGATGACGAACGAGATCCCGATGCTGTTGACCAACCGCGTATCCTGAAAATCGAGCAGGATCCTGCGACCGCCGCCGTCAAGCCTCGTGCGGACCGCCTTCTCCACCTCTTCGCCCAACAGGCTGTTCAGGTACCCGCCGACGCACACCACCAGGGTGTCCCCTTCTTCACGGATCCGGATCGTCTTGTGCGGAGACATCAGCTCTCCCCCGGGGATGCGGATCCCCCTTCCCCTTGCTGGACGGCCCCCGGATTCGCGGGATCCGCCCCGAGATGCTTCACCATGTGCACGACGGTGCCGTCCGGCCCCGTGGTGATCTCGACGTCGTCGAGTAACTCCCGGATCAGCTTCAGCCCCCATCCCCGGTTCTTCTTCGACTCTTCCGGCGTTTTCCCGGGGCGGAATCCCTTGCCGTCGTCCTGCACGAAGATGTCGATCTTGTCGGGAGCCAGCAGGTATCGAAGCCGGACCTTCCCCGACTCGGAGGCGCTGTGCTCGAAGGCGTTGATGCACGCCTCGATGATCGCCATCTTGACGCGGTCCACGGTGTCGGCGTCGACGGAGGCGAAGGCCGCCACTTCTTCCGCGACCCGGGCCGCGACCACCTCGGAGTCGGCCTTGATCGGGAGGACCAGCTCGTACTCCAGCGTCTTCCCGGCCCGCGGCGCCTCCGCGCCCGGAGAGCGGGCGGGATCCGGTTCCCGCTCCAGTTCCTCGAGCCCGAACAGGTTGAGGAAGAGCCTCAGCTGGGTCGGATGGGACAGGTGGATGCCGTACCCGGACGCGAGGTCGACCGCCGCCGGGTCCGCCGTCTCGTTGAGGATCATCCACTTCCGAAGCCGATCGTCCGGCAATCCCTTCTCCAGGGCCAGCAGCCGGCACCGGTTCTCGAAATGCTCCACGGCGCGTGCCCCGAGGTTCTTCTCGACCGCCGCGTCGACCGCCCACAGGACGAGGTTCTCCTCGGAGAAATCGCCGTCGAGGAATCCGTATGCGACCAGATCGAAATCGAAGCGCGGTCCGCCACGGCTCGCGCGGTACCCCGTCGATACGGAGGAGACCTTCGGCAACCGGACGCGCACCGCTTCGCGTTCCATCCCGATGACGACCTCGAGCAGCCCCTTCCCTCCGAACTTTTCGCGGAATTTTCCGAAGTCGAGAAGCAGGAGCGGCACCTCCCGCAGATCCCACTTCCGCATCAACTCCTTCACGATCGAGACGCGGCGCGCGTGGTCGCCCCCCTGCCCCGGTAAAGGCGCCGTGCGGGAAAGCTTCGCCTGCACGATCGACGCCGCCACCTGGGACGTCCCCTTTCCGAGAACACCGTGTTCGAACGCCCAATACAGGAAATCGGCGAGCACCGGATCCCCCACGAACGAGATCTGATCCAGGTCGGCCTTGAGGAGCCCCTTGAACTCGAGGGCGGAGAGGATCGCCTCCCCCTCCTCTTCGGAGGCCCCCATCAGGGAGATCGCGCCCTCCATCGTATCGAGCGGGAACAGGTCGCACAGGACGCGCTTGAGGAACCGGATCGCCCGCCCGCGTCGCGCGCGGTCCGGGAAGGTGTTCTCGAAGAACTCCCTCCAGTACCGGTTGATCTTCCCTTCCGTGACGGAGACGGCGTACAGATTCTCGAAGGTGACCGCGTCGGGAACGTTCGCGCCCCCGAAAAAGATCTCCTCCACGAGCATCCGCTGGTAGGTGGGGATTCCGCCGAGTCGCTCGGAGGCGCGGGAGAGGAGGGACGCCGGGATATCGACACGGCGCCGCTCGCACAGGTACCCCCACAGGCGCACGGCGGAGTCGGTCGAGAGCCCGCCGATTTCGATCATCTGGAAGGTCCCGTAGAGTCCCTCGCGCTTGAGGGCCGCGGTGACGCGGCCGGGCGAGGAACCCGAGAGGAACATCGGGAAGTGGCCGGACTTGATGTGGGGGCGGAGGATGGAAAGCATCGCGCCCTCGGGCACGCCCTGGAGTTTCCCCGTATACTGGAAGTCGTCGAAGAGGAACACCGGATAAAAAAGCCCCCCCGACGACGAGAACGGAAACGAGAGGGCGTTCACAAGCGCGGAGAGACCGTCCCCCTCGGCGGTGCACCGCTCGTGCGCGGCGAGGACCTCGCGGCACCCCATGACACCGAAGGAGGTCAGTCGGTCGCACATCGCCGCAGGGTCGAAGGCCGAAGGCCGCGGATCCCCGAGGAACCGGAGAAGCTGCGAGAGAACCTCCTGCAGGAAATGCTGGGAAAGCGCCAACGGGTGCGACAGGATCTGGCTGAAGGAGAAGTAGAGCGGGAACGGACGGGGAACCCCCTCTTCCCCGCCGGATGCCCCCAGCGTCCTGGCCAGCTTCAGGAGCAACGACGTCTTGCCGATGTTCGGCGGGCCGTAGATCATGAAGGAGGAACCGATACCCCGGCTCCCCTCCAACGCCGCGCGCGTCAGAGCGGAGAGTTCCTCCTCGCGCCCGAAAAAATCCTCTTCCCGAAAGGACGCTTCCGCCCCCATGGTGCCGAAAAGACGCAAATACCCCATCCTCCTCCGGGATAATGTAACGTGAATCCATTGCGTTTTCAAAAATATAATGGGATTTTCTAATGGATATGCGCGAAATTCCCCCCTCCATCCGGAAGCCGTCGCGGTACAGCGGCTGCGAGGTCCGACCTCCCTCCATCCCCTGGGACGAAGCGCGCGTGCGCGTTCTGCTCGCCTTTCCCGACGTGTACGAGATCGGCATGTCGCATCTCGGGATCCTGCTCCTGCGCGAGATCCTCTCGTCGCGGCCCGGAACCCTTTGCGATCGCGTCTTCGCCCCATGGACCGATTACGAGGAGCATCTGCGCGACGCCGGGTTGCCGCTCCCCTCTCTTGAATCGGGGAAACCCGCCGGAGCGTTCGACCTGCTCGGATTCTCCCTGTGCTACGAACTCACCTACACGAACGTCCTCGCGATGCTCGACCTTTCCGGGATCCCCCTCTTGTCGAAAGACCGATCGGAGAAAGATCCCGTCGTGGTCGCCGGGGGCGTATGCACCCTGAACCCCGCTCCCGTGGCCCCCTTCTTCGATGCCTTGGTCGTCGGTGACGGAGAGGAAGCGGTGCTCGAGATCGTGGCGCTCGTCGAAGAGCGGAAAAAAGAGGGCGGATCCAGGGAGGATCTCCTCTCGCGGCTCTCCCGGATCGAGGGGGTGTACGTCCCCGGAATCTCCCGGCGGGTGGCGCGGCGGGTTCTTGCCGACCTCGGCCGCTCCCCCCTGCTCCCCGCGCCGATCCTGCCGGCGATGCGCGTGATCCACGACCGCCTGAGCGTCGAGATCTCCAGGGGATGCACGAGGGGGTGCCGCTTCTGCCAGGCGGGATACGCCTACCGGCCGGTGCGGGAGCGCGACCCGCTCGCCCTGCTGAGATACCTTCAGGAGGAGGCACCGAAGACGGGATACGACGAGGTGGGACTCCTGTCGCTCTCCGCCGCAGACTACAGCTGCGTCGACCGCCTCGTCACGGAGGCGATGGAGGCGCTCGCCCCCTCGAGCGTATCGCTCTCCCTTCCCTCGCTTCGCCTGGACGCATTGCGGGAGAACACGGTCCGGCAGATCCGGAAGGTGCGCAAGTCGGGCTTCACGCTCGCGCCGGAAGCCGGGACGGAGCGGTTGCGCCGATCGGTCAACAAGGAGATCCCGGACGACGACGTCCTGAAGACGGCCGAGTGGATCTTCGGGAACGGCTGGCAGACGCTCAAGCTCTACTTCATGGTCGGCCTGCCCGGGGAGACGGCGGACGACGTCCGGGCCATCGGGGCGCTGGCCGGCCGGGTGGCGGCGATCGCGCGCCGCCACGGGAAGCGCACTTCCGTGACGGTGAGCGTCTCCGCCTTCGTACCGAAGCCGCACACGCCGTTCCAGTGGGAGCGCCAGATCGGCCGCGAGGAGGTCCAGGAGCGGATTCGCCTGCTCCGGGACGCCCTGGGGCGGAACCGGCACGCGGAGGTGAAGTTCCACGCCCCGGAGATCTCCGCGCTCGAGGGCGTCTTCTCGCGGGGGGACGCCCGGCTGCCGGGAGTGATCGCGCGGGCGTTCCGGAACGGCGCGCGGTTCGACGCGTGGACGGAGGCGTTCCGGCCCGACGCATGGAAGCGTGCGTTCGAGGAGGAGGGGGTCGACCCTCTCGAATACCTTCGGGAACGAGACCCGAGGGATCCCCTCCCCTGGGAGTTCGTGGACGCCGGGATCGACCGGGAGTTTCTCCTCTCCGAGCGCGGGAAGGCTCGCGACGGGGAGACGACGCCCGATTGCCGCGCCGCGGGCTGCTCCTCCTGCGGCGCGTGCCCCCCGGGGCTCTCGAACGTCACCTACCCCGGACGGCTCGGGGAGCCGGCGGAGGCGGACGAGGAGGCCGAGCGCGCTCCGCACCCGGCGGTGGCCGCGCAACGGCACGTCGTCCGTCTCTCCTACTCCAAGGAGGGGGCCGCGAAATACCTGAGCGGGCTGGAGATCCAGTCCCTGTGGGGACGCGTCTTCCGGCGAGCCGGCCTGCCACTGGCGTACAGCCAGGGGTTCAACCCGTCGCCGAAACTCTCGCTCTCCCCCGCGCTCGCCGTGGGCGCCGAGAGCGACGTCGAGTTTCTCGAGGCCGAATTCACCCTCCCCGTCCCGGCGTCGGATGTGCCGGGAAAACTCGCGCCGCACCTTCCCGCCGGGATCCGCGTCACCGGCGCGAAGGGAGTCCCCCCAGGCTCCCCCCGGTTGTCGGACTTCGACATCGCTTCCGACTGGTCCCTGCGTCCGGTCCCGCCGTTTCCCCTGCCCGGGGAGGTCACCCCGGAGCTGGCCGGGAAGCGCCTCACCGCGTTTCTCGCGGCGGATCGGCACCCCCTCGTCCTCACGCGGGAGGACCGGACCTCCGAGATCGACCTGAAGACGATCGTTCGCACGTTCGGGGTGAACCCGGACGGCATCTCCATTACAATCATCCAGGGAACGGGAAAGGGCGTCCGGCCGCTGGAGGCCGCCGCCTCGCTGTTGGGGGTGCCGTTGTCCCCCGAGCGGTTCATTCCGAGAAAGGTGTCGGCGGAGCTGATCCTCCGCCGCGGGTAGCGCGATGCAGAGGGCAAGCAAGCTGATCGTTGTGAACGCCGCGCCGTACGAGACGCGCGTGGCGACGCTCGAATCCGGGGTCCTCGTGGAGCTTCTGATCGAGCGGGGCGAAGACCGGAACTCCGTCGGCAACATCTACAACGGGAAAGTCATCCGCGTCCTCCCGGGAATGCAGGCCGCCTTCGTCGACATCGGGATGGACAAGGCGGGATTCCTCTTCGCGGGCGACTTCGTCACGCCGCAGCTCGAGTTCGACACCGACCCGGCCGAGGATCCGGTCCTGCCCGTGGAGATCGGAATCCGACCCGCCCGCTTCCCCCAGGACACGTTCGTTCCCCCGATCGAGGGGCTCATCCGCGAGGGGCAGCATCTGCTCGTCCAGGTGGCCAAGGAGCCGCTCGGGACCAAAGGCGCCAGGATCACCAGCCACATCTCCCTCCCCGGGCGCCACCTGGTGCTTCTGACATGGTCCGCCCACATCGGGATCTCCCGCCGGATCGAGGACACGGAGGAGCGGGACCGGCTGTCGAAGATCGTGGAGACGATCCGTCCCGAGGGGATGGGCGCGATCGTGCGCACGGCGGCCGAGGGAAGGTCGGAAGCGGAACTGAAGGCCGACATGGATTATCTCGTCCGGCTCTGGGAGACGATCCGGAAGCGGAGCGAAAACACCGCGGCCCCCGTCCTGATCCACAGGGAACTTTCCCTTTCGCTGCGCGCCGTGCGGGACCTGTTCTCCTCGGAGAGCGACCGGATCGCGGTCGACTCGCAGGAGGAATACGACCGGATCCGCTCGTTCGCTTCCCAGTTCTTCCCCCGGATTCAGGACCGGATCGAGCTGTTCAGCGGTCCGGAGCCGATCTTCGACCATTACGGCATCGAGATCGAGGTGACCCGGGCGCTCGACAAGAAGGTGTGGCTGAAAAGCGGCGGCTACATCGTGATCGAGCAGACGGAGGCCCTCACCGTGGTCGACGTGAACACGGGAAAGTACGTCGGACGCTCGTCGCTGGAGGAAACGACGGCCAAGATCAACCTGGAAGCGGTCAAGGAGATCGTCTACCAGCTCCGTCTGCGCAACATCGGCGGGATCATCATCATCGACTTCATCGACATGAAGAGCGAGGAGAATCGGGAGAAGGTGTACAACGCCCTCGTGGACACCTTGCGCGCCGACCGCAGCAAGACGACGATCTGCAAGATCTCCGAGCTGGGGCTGGTCGAGATGACCCGGAAGCGGGTGCGGGAAAGCCTGGGACGATCGCTCTCCGACGCCTGTCCTTACTGCTCCGGCGAGGGGGTCATCAAATCGAAGAAGACGATCTGCTACGACGTATTCCGGGCGCTCGAACGGCAGGGGCTGGTCCTCTCGGGGAAGCAGGTGTCGCTCTACGTGCACCCCGCGCTGGCGGAGGAGCTGTTCGGCGAGGAACGGCGCTTCCTCGAGATCCTCGAACAGCGGTACGGGATGAAGGTGAACATCTCGGCCTCGGACAAGTACCACATCGAGCAGTACCGCATCGAGCCCTGTTGACGCGGCGGGGGATCCGGCGGGGCAATTCCGGCTTGACGATCCCACCCGGGCTCCCTATATTTATTACCTCATTACGGTTTCACGCTTCCCGCCTGGCCGGCGTAGCTCAGTGGTAGAGCAGCTGATTCGTAATCAGCAGGTCGTCGGTTCAATCCCGACCGCCGGCTCCACGTTTCCCTTCAGGCCGCCCTTCTACTCGCAGACGTACGGGTGTTCCGTGTAAACGGCCCCTGCCGCCCGCAAGGCGCGGATCGCGGACGTCACAGGCATCTTCTCCTTCGACATCCCAACGCCTCACCGGTTGACCGTCTTCATCGACTCGGCGTGGTACCGCATCCCCGAAACCGCCCCCGGCGGAACCGCCGCCTCGACCCGGGCCACGTCCTCCGTGGACAAGGTAATCGCAAGCGCCCCGGCGTTCTCCTCCAAGCGCTCGCGCCGCTTCGTCCCGGGGATCGGCACGATGTCCTTCCCGCGGGACAGCACCCAGGCCAGCGCGAGCTGCGCGGGGGTGCACCCCTTCTCCCGCGCGACCGCCTCGAACGCCCGCAGCAGCGCAACGTTACGCTCGAGGTTCTCCCCCTCGAATCGCGGCGAGGTCCGGCGGAAGTCCTTCTCGAACAGGTCCGTCCTGCTCTTCACTCTCCCGGCGAAGAAGCCGCGCCCCAGCGGGGAGAAGGGGACGAACCCGATCCCAAGCTCGCGGCACGCGGCGAGCGCCCCGTTTTCCTCCGGATCGCGGGTCCAGAGGGAATATTCGCTCTGCACCGCGGCGATCGGGTGGACGGCGTTGCCCCGCCGGATCGTGCCGGCCGCCGACTCGGAAAGCCCCAGGAACCGCACCTTTCCTTCGCGGACGAGCTCCGCCATCGCTCCCACGGTTTCCTCGATCGGGGTGTCGGGGTCCACCCGGTGCAGGTAGTAGAGGTCGATCACCTCCACGCCGAGACGTTTCAGGCTCGCCTCGCAGGCGGAGCGCACGTACGCGGGTTTCCCGTTCACTCCCTTCCAGCTCCCGTCCTCCCCGCGAAGCAGCCCGAACTTCGTCGCGAGGACGACCCGCTCCCGGCGATCCCGGATCGCCTTTCCGACCAGAATCTCGTTGTGGCCGAGGCCGTAGATGTCGCTCGTGTCGAGGAGGTCGATCCCGAGGTCGAGCGCGCGGTGGATCGTGGCGACCGATTCCGCCTCGTCGGCGGGACCGTAGAACTCCGACATCCCCATGCAGCCCAACCCCATCGCCGACACCGCGAGCCCGCCCCGCCCAAGCGCCCTCCGCTCCATCGCGATCCTCCCCGAATTCCGGAATCGGTCCGTCCCGATGCTCCGGAGTTTTATCCATTGTATTATACGGAAGGATTGAGAAGACGAACGGCCGGGGGGGATCTCCATGGGCACGCTGAACGGGAAGACGCTCTTCATCACGGGGGCGAGCCGGGGGATCGGCCTGGCGATCGCGCTGCGGGCCGGTGCGGACGGGGCGAACGTGGTCGTCGCCGCCAAGACGGCGGAAGCGAACCCGAAGCTTCCCGGCACCATCTTCACGGCCGCCCGGGAGATCGAACAGGCGGGAGGAAAGGCCCTGCCGCTTCAAGTCGACATCCGGTTCGAGGAGCAGATCGCCGCCGCCGCGGCGAAGGCGGCGGCGACGTTCGGCGGCATCGATATCCTCGTGAACAACGCGAGCGCGATCAGCCTGACCGGCACGCTGCAGACCCCGATGAAGCGGTTCGACCTGATGTTCGGCGTGAACGTCCGGGGGACCTTCGCGGCATCGCAGGCGCTCCTGCCGTACCTCCTGAAGGCGAAAAACGCCCACATCCTCACCCTGAGCCCGCCCCTTTCCATGGATCCGAAGTGGTTCGGGAACCATTGCGCCTACACGATGGCGAAGTACGGGATGAGCATGTGCGTCCTCGGAATGGCGGAGGAGTTCCGGGAGGCGGGCGTGGCGGTGAACGCCCTGTGGCCGAGGACGGTGATCGCGACCGCAGCGCTCGCGATGATCCCCGGCGTCGAAACGCGAAATTGCCGCCGGCCGGAGATCGTCGCGGACGCGGCGCACGCGATCCTCACGCGCGACAGCCGCGCGTGCACCGGCAACTTCTTCCTCGACGACGAGGTGCTCGCCGCCGAAGGCACCACCGACCTATCCGGCTATGCCGTCGAGCCGGGCGCTCCGCTCCTCCCCGACCTCTTCCTCGGCTGAGCGCCGAGTCCCATTTATACGGCAACGTACCCAAAGAGCGATCCCGGAAGGTGTTGCGTCTCCGGGCTCACCCTTCGGCTGCGCCGCCTCGGAGGGCAGGGCTTCGTTCGTGGCTCGCCGTGCGATGAATCCGCACGGCTGCGCTTTACCTCACTCCGCCCTCCCTCCTGCGGCGGCTCCGCTGGACTCTCTCGTGGCGCGCGCGATTGACGTGGGTCAAACCGAACGGCGTCGATCGGTGGTGTAGTGTGAAGAGCGGACTCGTGGGAAGGAGGGCGCATGGAACCCGTGTCGACCGCGTTGACCGTCGTTCACCTGCTGGCCGTCATCGCGTGGCTGGGAGGGATGATCTTCCACATCGTCGTCCTGGACCCGGTGTTCCGGAAGAACGAGGTGAGCTTCCAGAGCGCGTACCTGCTCGCGCTGATGGAAGGCCGGTTCCGGAAACTGGTGGGGACCTCGATCGCCCTCCTGCTTGCCTCGGGCGCCGCGAAGGCGTACCTGCTGCTGGGGACGGCCGACGCGCTCCTTCACACCGCGTCGGGCCGGTGCGTCCTCCTGAAAGTCGGGCTGACGGCCGCGATGCTCGTCATCTTCGCGGTCTGCCCAAAAACGAAGTCGTGCTCCCCCATCCCGGGCGTCTGCGACGTCGCCTCCGAAGGGATCCTTTCCGGGAAGATGGACGGAACGATCCGGGAGCGCTCCAAGGTGATCCTCCCGAAGGTGGCGCTGGCTCTCGGGATGATCGCCCTTTTCGTCGGCGTTCTCCTCCGCGGATAACGCGGCCCTATTTCATCCCCTTGTCGCGAAGGAACGCCCCGAGGGCCTTGTCGACTTTCCCGATGTGATTGACCAGCCAGTCTCCCATGTAGCGGCCCATCTTGTCGGCCAGCTCGGGGGTGGCGCCGTTGCCGTCGTACTCGTCCCGCAAGTCGTAGAAGTCGTTGATGAACGTCACATGCGCACCCTTGTGGGCGGGGAACCCCGGGTAGGAGAGGCGGCGCATGTAGATCTCTTCCAGCCCGAAATGGTTGTTGACGTAATCCTCGAGATAGTCGAGAACCTTCACCAGATCCCGCGCGGCGGGCTTTCCATCCTCCCGCAGCAGCGAGTTGATCGCGGCGAAAAGCTCCCGGTGCTGGGCATCGATGGTGTCCACCCCCACCGCCCATCGTTCCGTCCACTCGAACACGATCGCCCCCGGTTATCCTGCCGTCACGGAGGAGGGGTATCCCTCTTCCGCGGACGCCTTCGTCAGCATCTCCACCGTCGTCTTCGAGGGATCGCAGGAGACCACCGCGCGCTGGGGGGAAAGCGTTACCTCGACCTCCCGGACCCCGGGCACCGCCGCAAGCGCCCTCTTCACCGCGGCGACGCAATGACCACAGGTCATCCCCGTTATCGCCAGCGTGACGCGTACCTCCTCCATGGCCTTCCACCCCTCGTTGTCCGTGATTCCGGAATGCCCAGTGATTATATCGCAGAACGTTCGCCGGGACCGTCAGGTCAAAAACCATTCGCGTGCGGCGGTCTCGACGCGATCCTCGGAATCCTTGGGCTCGAATTGGCTCCGACCCGTGCGAGGAAAGGGACCGGGCCTGCCGCCGTCCTGATGAAACGGATGGCGCAACGGTATCTCTGGTGGCAACCTCCGGAGGTGTCCATGACGGATCCGCGGAGAGTCATCGCGCAGGTGATGATCGCAGTCCCTTTCATGACAAGCCAAGGGATTGGCCCGCCACGATCTACTTCAGCCGGGGGATCATTTCAAGCAATCGACCGATCGGGACCGCCTGGATCCGTTCCCCCATGGGAAAGGAGTGCTCCCCGGCGTGGATCACGTACATCGCTCCGAGCCGGAGATCCGAGAGGGCCAACCGCATGGACGGAGTGATCCGGGGGGCATCCGTCCGCTTGAATTCGAACCCCAGCCGCGTCTTCCCCCGCACGATCAGCAGATCGAGCTCCGCCCCGCCGTGGGTGGCCCAGAAGAAGCACTCCTCGGGACGGGCGCCCGACCGGGCGATCACCTGGTGGAGAGCGAATCCTTCCCATGAGGCCCCCAGTCTCGGGTGGCCGAGGATCTCCTCCTTCGTATCGGTCTGCAGCAGGGTGTGCAGGAGACCCGTGTCGGTGAAGTAGATCTTCGGCGATTTCACCTGCCTCTTGCCCAGATTCTCGTGCCATGGCGCCAGCTGCCGCACGACGAAGGTCGCCGACAGGAGGTCCAGGTACCGGCGCACCGTGGACTCTCCCACGCCGAACGAGCGCGCGAACTCCGCCGCGTTCCAAACCTGGCCGTGGCTGTGGGCCAGCATCGCCCAGAACCGCCGGAGGGTCGCGGCGGGGACGCGGATCCCGAGCTGGGGGATATCCCGCTCGAGGAATGTCCTCACGAAGCCACGACGCCATTCGGCGCTCAAGCGGTCGCTCCGGGCGAGAAACGATCTCGGGAACCCGCCCCGGACCCAGAGTTGATCGGCGCGCCCGGCACCCACCTCGTCCAGGCGGAAGCCGGAGAGATGGACGAACTGGATTCGGCCCGCCAGGCTCTCGGAGGATTGACGCAGAAGCTCCTGCGATGCGCTCCCGAGAATAAGGAAGCGTGTCGCGGGCCGATCCCGGTCGGCAAGCACGCGGAGCAGCGGAAAGAGGTCCGGCCGCCGCTGGATCTCGTCCAGAATCACAAGGCCGTTCAGGCTACGGAGGGCGAGGGATGACTCCTCGATGCGGGCAAGGTCCGCCGGATCCTCGAGGTCGAAACGGGTAGCGGGACCGGACGACCACGCGTCGGCGACCTGGTTCGCCAGCGTCGTCTTCCCCACCTGCCGCGCCCCGAGGATGGCGACCACCCTGTGCCGTGAAAGCAGGGAGAGCACTTGGCGACGGGTATCCTCGCGCGCGATCATGGCGACAGAATACCATGATATTCCACCGTCTGGCGATGCTTTTTCAAGGCATACCGGTGGCCTCCCATTCCCTTCATTCGCCGCGCCGGACGTGGGAGAATATTCTTCCGGAGGCACCCGTTCCGAAGCATGCGGAACAGAGTGGGTACTACAGGGCGTCGAGCGCCCCGGCGTACGTCGCGTATGTGACGGGGTCGAAGAGGACGAAACGGACACGTGAGGGGGCCAGGGTCTCCAGGGACAGGAACGCCGCGACCGTGGCGATCGCCGTCGGTGCCGCCAAGGAAACCGGGTAGCCGTAGATTCCGGTGCTGATCGAGGGGAAGGCCACGGACTGGAACCCGTGCTCGGCGGCAATGCGCAGGGCGTTCCGGTAGCAGGAGGCGAGCAGGCCGGGCTCCCCCTGGTCTCCTCCGCGCCATACCGGGCCGACGGCGTGGATCACATGGCGCGCCGGCAACCCGCCGCCGCCGGTCAGGACCGCTTCGCCGGTGGGACACTCGCCGCGTTCGGCGCGGATCGCGCGGCACGCGTCGAGGATCGCCGGCCCGCCGGCACGGTGGATCGCACCGTCGACCCCGCCGCCGCCGAGGAGCGTCGAGTTCGCGGCGTTCACGATCACGTCGACCCTCTGGCGAGTGATGTCGCCGAGGACGAGTTCGATCACTTTCCCGGAGAAGGTCTTTTCCATTGGCGCACATTATACGATCAAACAGGACCGGCTGGATGCAAGAAGCGTTGGGCCGCGCGCTGCGCTGCCAGCCGCCTCCCTTGCGCCGGCTTCTCCGGGACATCGCACAGGCGATCTCCACCGCCGGCGGGACGGTTTATCTGGTCGGGGGATATCTGCGAAACATCGTCGAGCGAAGGGAGCCGGGGGATATCGACCTGCTGATCACGGGGCTTTCGTACCGGCGAACCGGGGACGTCCTTCGGTCGCTTTCCGCCAAGGCGCCGGGCATTCGAAAGGTCGTGGCGGCGGGCCGGCATTTCCCGGTGCACCGGATCGCGGCCGCCTGGGGAAAGGAGTACATCGACGTCTCCAACGCGCGCGCGGGCGTGCGCCCTCGCCCAGGAAGCGGCGGGGCCGTGGAACCGGAGGGATCCCTTCCTGTCGCGGCACCGGGTCGTCGATGGGGGGCGCCCGGAAGTGCGCCGGGTACCGACGATCGAGAGGCCATCGACGACGCGTCGCGGAGGGATTTCACCGTCAACGCGCTCCTCTTCCGGCTCGATCCGCACCGTCTCGTCCCGGACGGGCGCCTGCTCGATCCGTTCGGTGGAATCGACGACGTGCGCGGGAAACGGATCCGTTGCGTGGGGAATGCGGCGGACCGGTTCCGGGAGGATCCGCTCCGGATCGTCCGCGCGATCCGGTTGAAGAACGAGCGCCGCGGGTCCGTCCTCGATCCGGCAACGGCGACCGCCATCCGGCGGTTCGGGCCGGTTCTCCTTCCTTCCGTATCGCCGGACCGACTCTCCACCGAACTCGTCCGGTCGCTCTCCGCGAACGCCGCCGGGACGATCGACGATCTTCGGCGGCTCGGGCTGGTGAGAATCCTCCTGCCGGAACTGGGTCGGAACGCGAACCGGACAGCCGAGAGAATTGCGAGTCGGTACCGGTTCCTCCGGCGATCGCTCGGCCATCCCCTGCCGCTCCACCTTCTCCTCGGGAACCTGCTCGCGGATCTTCCGTTGGATTCAGCGCTTGTGGCCTCACGCCGCCTGCGCCTGCCGGACCTGCGGTCCGTCGCCGCCACTCTGCGGACTCTCCACACCCTGACGCATCCGGAGACGCTGCGATTTCCACGGGCGGAAACCGAGGCGGCGCTCCTTGCCATGTGGGACGCACGGGAAGAGATCGCCCTTTACAGAGCGGTGCGGCATACCGAAAAACGTCCACAACGAGAACTAACCCGATTCCTAAAAAAATGCCGTTCAACACCCTTTTACATAACAGGAATATGGCTTGAAAAGAACAGGTTCCCCGAAGGGCCGGTGCGGAGAGAAATTCTCCTGCGCCTACGGGAAAAGTCGCTCGCGGGCGAGGTGACGCGCCTCATCGACGCGGTGCGCCTCGCGGAGGCGATGCGATCGCGCCGCGTTTCACAAACGTACCGTTGAACCACGACACGTAGGGCCATCATCTCCCCCGACCGCCACCGCCCCGGTCACCGCCCCGGTCACCGCCCCGGTCACCGCCCCGGTCACCGCCCCGGTCACCGCCCCGGTCGTCGCCACGTCCGACATCGTCGGCACCGCGATTGCCGCGATTTTCGTGACCGCGCGGCCCGGGATCATGACTTTGAACCGCCGGCGTTCCCGATCGGTCGGCCTTCGGTTCGGGCTCGCGCACCTTCTCACGCTCGGGCGGGCGCGCCGCGGGTACGCTACGCGGAGGAGGCGTCTGCCGTTCCACCTTCCCCGGCCCCGGCGCGGCCTTCGGTTCGGGCCCGCGCGCCTTCTCGCGCTCCGGCGGACGCGCCGCGGGAACCTTGCGAGGAGGTGGCGTCTTCCGGGTCGCCGGGTCGCCGACCTTCGTACCCCGCTTCGGAGATTCCACGCTCATCTTCCGATCGACGGCGCCGGGAGGACGAACCGCCCGCCTCTCCGGCCGTAAGGTGCGCGTGTCCGACCGCGGCTGCGCGGGGCGGGTCTTCCGGATCTCCGCCTGCCTCTCGGAACGCACCACGCTATAGTCGCGCCATTCGCGGCGATCCGGCCCCCCGCGTACGAACACCCGGCCGCCGTCGAGCGGACGGTTCCACCCCGAGAGTCGCGCATCGCCGCGGACGAATCCGGACGGACGGTACCGCTCTCCCGGCCGCAGAGGCACCCAGCGGACATTCCCGCCCTCGGGGACGAATCGGACCGTCGCGGGGCGGAAGAAAACATTGTGGTGCCGGTATCGATTCGGGCCGAAGGCGAAACTGACCGATACGAACGAGTTGTAGGGAGACCAGATCCACCCGAAGACAGGATCGGTCACCCAGTACCCGCAACGATACGGGTACCACCCCCACGGCTCGTTGGAAACCCACGTCCATCCGTACGGAGAGATCCACACCCATCGGCCGTACACGTAGGGGGACCAGCCCACCGCCACGCGCGGCCGCCACACGGTTCCGTACGTCGGCACGCTGACCCATTCTCCGTAGTCCCGCAGCTCGTTCACCACCACCGGCGGCGCCGTGCCTTGGCGCTCGGCCTCTTCGGACGGCGGGGGCGGCTCGACGTATTGATCCTCTCCTCCGCGGTACGGTCCCACGGAGACGTCCCGGCCGATCACCGCCTCCTGGCCGGCACGCAGGCGGTGCTCGTCGTCCGCCACGGTGACCACGGCGCTGCCGCGCCGTACGACCAGCCGCGTCTCGTCCGTGTCCGTAACGGTCAACCATTGCCGCCCGGGGACGGGGAACCGCGCGACCGCCCCCCCGGGAACGCGCACGGAAACCGGAGCGAAATCATCCGAAGGGAGGTCGAACCGGATCTCTCCCGCCCGCAGCCGGAAAACCGATTTTCCCTCCTGAAGATCGCGCACCTCGAGGTCGGTCCCGGAGGTCAGCAGGACGAATTGCCCACCGTGGAACTGCAACTCCGCCTCCGACCCGTCCGGGACGCTGACACGGCTGCGCGGGGGAAGCGGGCTGTTGCTCTGGAACTCCTCCCAATCCCCGCCGTCGGCCGGGCGTACCCACACGGAGCCGTCCAGCACCTTGACCCGGGCGACGGCGTACGCGGAGATTCCTCCCTCCGCGCCTTCCTCCCCCTGGGCATGGCCCGTCGGGACACCGGCGAGAACGAAGACGGCGATCGATGCGGCGATGCACATGACGGCTCGCTTCATGGCGCGTTCCCTCCCTTTCCTCATGCACCTTAGACGGACCGGCGCGTCGCGAATATTCAATCGGTCCCTGCTATACTTGAGACCTTTATACCACGACGGAGTTTCAACGAATTGTATCGACTCACGGATCGCAACCGGTCCATCGGGGAGATGTTCTCCTCCATCGCTTCCAGGTACGATTTCCTGAATCGACTGCTGTCGCTTGGGATAGACCGGCGTTGGCGCCGCCTTGCCGTGGCGGAAACCGTCCCGTCGGCCGGCGGAAGGTTTCTGGACGTCGCGACCGGGACGGGCGACATGGCTCTGGAGATCCTGCGGCAAAAGGGGATCGGCGCTTCGGTCGCGGGCGCCGACATCTCTCTCGAGATGATGCGCATCGGGAAGGAGAAGTGCGGAAAAACCGGCGTGGGAAAACGAATCTCTTTCGTGCGGGCGCCCGGCGAGGCGCTCCCGTTCCGGAACGCCTCCTTCGATTCGGCCTGTATCGCCTTCGGGATCCGGAACGTCGCCGACCGGGAGCGGGGCCTTCGGGAGATGTGCCGCGCCGTCCGACCCGGCGGGCGTGTGGTGGTTCTCGAATTCTCCTCGCCCCAAGGGACGGTCTTCGGGGCCTTGTACCGGTTCTACTTCAGGTGCGTTCTGCCCCGGATCGGCGGGATTTTCTCGCGGGGGTCCGCCTATGCGTACCTGCCCGAGTCGGTGCGCGCGTTCCCCGAACCTCCCGCCTTCGCCGAAACGATGCGGGCGGCAGGCTGCGTTTCCGTAACCCACCGCCCGCTGACGTTCGGAATCGTCACCCTGTACGTCGGGGTGCGGTAAGACGCCGGCTATATCGTCGCGGCGCTTTCCGTGTCGAACCACCCCTCGAACAGCGCGGTGGTGAGATACCGCTCCCCGGCGTCGGGGAGGATCGCCACGATCGTCTTCCCCGCGAACTCCGGGAGCTTCGCGAGACGCACCGCCGCCGCCGCCGCCGCCCCGCACGAGATCCCGGAGAGCAGCCCCTCCTCCCGCGCCAGCCTTCGGGCGAAGGCGATCGCCTCGTCGTTGGAAACGGTCTCTACACGGTCGATCAACGACAGGTCGAGGACGTCGGGAATGAACCCCGCGCCGATCCCCTGGATCTTGTGCGGCCCGGGGACGAGCGGTTGCCCGTTCCTCTTCTGTGTGATCACGGGGCTGTGGGTCGGTTCGACCGCCACCGTGAGGATCTTTTTCTTCTTCGTGTTCTTGATGAATCGGGAGACGCCGGTGATCGTACCGCCGGTCCCGACGCCGGAGACGAGCACGTCGATCGCGCCGTCGGTGCCTTCCCAGATCTCCGGGCCCGTCGTCGTTTCGTGGGCGCCGGGGTTCATCGGGTTCTTGAACTGCTGCGGCATATAGTACTTCGACGGGTCCGAGGCGACGATCTCTTCCGCCTTCGCGATCGCCCCCTTCATCCCCTTCGCCCCTTCGGTCAGCACCAGCTTGGCGCCGAACGCCTTGAGCACCTGGCGCCGCTCGACGCTCATCGTCTCGGGCATCGTCAGGATCACTCCGTAGCCGCGCGCGGCCGCGACGAAGGCGAGAGCGATCCCGGTGTTCCCGGAGGTCGGTTCGACGATCGTCTTCCCCGGCCCGAGCAACCCTTTCTTCTCGGCGTCCCAAACCATCGCGGCGCCGATGCGGCATTTCACGGAGTAGGCGGGGTTGCGTCCCTCCACCTTGGCAAGCACCGTCGCGCCGGCCCCGTCGGTAATCCGGTTGAGTTTTACGAGGGGAGTCTTCCCGATCGAAAGAGAATTGTCCGAGAACCAAGTGGGCATGGTGTAACCTCCTTATTGTCTATAGTCTATATAGTATTTATTGCCGAGCCGACTGTCAACCGGAAAGTTCACACCGGAAATCTTTTCGGATTACCTCTGAAGGTAGACGATCAGCGAAGAGGCGAAGACGACCAGGAAGTGCGCTTCGCGCGGATCAACCGGCCCTTCACCGGCAAGGGGTTCCACTCCTTCGACCGGCAGGCCGCTCAACACGTGCGCCCGGCGGAGGATCGCCTCGATCCCACCGAGGAGTTCCACCGGGATCCCGGCGGCGGCCGCCGCGTGCGCCACCGACCCCACGACCAGAAGCGGTTCCTTGCCCCCATCCCGTGCGGCCACTTCCCTCGCCACCGCGGTCACCGCGAGGACCGCCTCCCGGATCGCACCCCGGAATTCCGGTTCGGGACGCCGTGAAAGGTACGCCATGGCGGTCTCCATGTGGCGCTGCGCCGCCGCCATGTCGAACAGCCGCACCGTCTCCTCGGCCTGCGCCACCTCGTCGAAACCGAGGACGTCCTGATAGGGGCGAAACCGGTCGTGGTACAGCCGAAGAGACGCCCCTTCCCGTTCGAGCAGTTCGTTCAAGCCCCTGCGGATCAGCTTTCGGTCCATCTCCTTCAGACCACCGTGGTCGTCCGTAAGGAAGAATTCGAACAGGTCGTAGACGCGGTGATCCGGAAGATCGAAGAACCGGCCCTTCAGGGAAAGGCGCGAGGCGTCGTTGTCGGAAAGAGGAAGCTCGTCGATCGGTTCCTTGAAGAAGGAGAGGCAGGCGCCCCGCAGGACCGTGGTCCAGGCGACGCGGGCGAAATCCGTGGAGGACACCACCCGGAACAGGAGATTCCAGAGGGAGTTCCGAAGCGGTGTCCCCGCGTTCCGATGTTCGCCGGATTCCACGACACGGATTATACCGCGTCAGCCGCGCTCCTCCCAGTGACCCGGCAGCCAGACCCGTGTGGGGACATCCTCGTAGCGGCCGGAAATCCATACCCTGCGGCCCCCCGAGTAGCCGTCGTCCCCGTCATCGGAATACCGCTCCACCTCCCAGTGCCCGGGGACCCAATGCCGTACGTACCTGGACTCGTAGCGTCCCGGCACCCAGATCTGCTCCGGAGGAGGCGTGTAGTAGACGCGCGGCGCGGGAGCGTAGACCGGCTCGTAGGAGTGCGAAAGGACGGTGCCGAGGATGGCCCCTCCCAGCAGACCGGCGAAGAACCCTCCCCCGCCGTATCCGCCGTGGCCGTAATACCCGCCGTGACCGGAGTACCCGCCGCCGCGGCCCCCTGCCGACGCCGTCCCGGGGATCGCCGCGAAAAGCCCGACCGTCAACAGGATGGCGATCAATTTCTTCATCGTCGTTTCCTCCTTCCCGTTCCTGCCTCTCAGACGAGGGAAGGAAGAGAGATATTCAACGTCGGGACTACTCCGCGGAGATAAGGAGGATCAGGACGCCGGCCTGGTGGGTCGGTCCGCCGACGAGGACCATGCCGCCCCGGCGGAGACCAAGGGTGGTGGCGAGGAGTTTCCTCGGTCCCTCGGAGATCTGCAGGGAGAGGCGAACCTTGTCCCCCCGGGCCGGGAGGAGAGTCGCCCGCATCGTGCGCCGACCGGGAAGGTCGAACTCCCCCGTTTCACCGACCGACAGGGAGCGACGTTTGCGATCCAGCATCCGGTAGGAGGTGTAGTTGAACATCGAACGGAGCTTTTCCCGGATCGTCCCGAGCGCGGGATCGATCGAGGTTCCTTCGTTGGAAGCGTAGACCGCCCCGACGTCGACGGAAACCGTATCGGCGGCATCGACCGGAACGGCGGCGAGCAGGAGCAGAAGCAGAAGCAGAAGGATCGGAAGGGCCGGCGCGCCCGGTCCGCCGCGCAGATTACGTTTTGGCATCTTCAATGATCCAGATCACCCGCGGAAGGTCCTCTCCCTTGTCGACGAGCGCCACCGTGGCGGCATCCGAATCCACCTCCTCGACGGCAACGTCGAACGTGGCCGGGTGAAACGGCGATCGATCCGTCCCGGCAGGGTAGAACAGGAACGCGGCCACCGCAAGGGCCGCGGCCGCGGGAATCCATCCCCATCGCGCGATCCACGAGAAACGACGCCGCGTCTCCCGGCTCTCCTCGACGCCGGCGCGCACCCGCGTCCACATCGCCCCGAGAGCGGGAGCCTTCTCTCTCGCCCGGATCCCGGTCAAAGCGCGCAGGGCGGGCCCGGTCGCGCGGATCGCCGCATCCTCCGCGGCGCACGAGGGGCACCCGGCGAGATGGGCGGCCAATTCCGCCTCGGCCTCCCGTGGGAGGAGTCCGTCGGCCTTCGCAGCGATCTTTCCCGACGCCGTCCCGCAATCCATTGCCGTCCCTACCCCTCCCTGTGCGCTTTCAGCGCTTCCTTCAGCTTGGCGCGAGCGTAGTGCAACCGTGACATCACCGTTCCGACCGAACACCCGAGAACCTTGGCGATCTCTTCGTACGCCATCCCGTCCACCTCCCGAAGGACGATCACCGCGCGGTGATACTCCGGGAGAGAGTCGACGGCATGCTGGAGGGCGTCCCCCAGCTCCCGGTCCCGCAGGAGGTCCTCCGGCGTGCTCGGGTACGCGAACGCGCCGGGCGGCGACACTTCCTCGGAAAGCCAGCTCTCGTCAAAGGGCACCTCCGCGGACCGCGCCGACTTCCTCCACCGGTCGATCGCCTGGTTCACGAGGAGGCGGTAGAACCAGGTGTAGAAATTCGAGCCGAACCGGAACTCCTTCAACTTGTAATACGCCTTGATGAAGGAGTCCTGGACGACGTCGAGCGCGTCGTCCCCGTCGCCCACGATCCCGACCGCGACCGCGAATGCCCGGCCCTTGTAGCGATCCACGAGCTCGCCGAACGCGCCGTCGTCACCCGCGAGGGTCGTCCGGATCAGCGCGTCGTCGGGAACGCCGCCCTTCTCCCCCCCGTTCATAGGACGGCCGTGCCCGGCAGAGTATTCACCGTGCCGCGCAGGAAAATCAGTGGATTTCCCCCCAGTTCTTTCCCCGGCTCACCGAGACGGTCAGCGGAACCGAAAGCTTCGCCACCCCCTCCATCGCCTCCTTCAGCATCCGCTCGGAATCTGCGGCTTCCCGCTCCGGCGCCTCGACGATCAATTCGTCGTGGACCTGGAGGACCAGTCGCGCCTCCATCCCCGCCTCGCGGAACTCCCGGTCGACCCGGATCATCGCCATCTTGATCAGGTCGGCGGCGCTTCCCTGGATCGGCGTGTTGATCGCCATCCGCTCCGCGGCCTCCCGCAGCACCTTGTTCCGGGAATCGATGTCCTTGAGGGTGCGACGTCGCCCCATGATCGTAAAAACATACCCATCTTTCCGGGCTGTTGCCTTCAATCCTTCAATGTATTCCTTTACTCCTGGATACCGGTCGAAATAGTGGTCGATGTACGTCTTGGCCTCCTTCCCGCCGATCCCCAGTTCCCGCGACAGACCGAAGGGGCTCATGCCGTAAAGGATGCCGAAATTGATCACCTTCGCTCGACGCCGCAACTCCGGGGTGACCGACGTCGAGTCGACACCGAAGACGGCGGCCGCCGTCGAGGTATGGATATCGTCCTCCTGTCGGAACCGCCGGATCAGCTCCGCGTCCCCGGACAGGTGCGCGAGCAGGCGCAGCTCCACCTGGGAGTAGTCCGCCCCGACGAACAGACTCCCTTGTTCCGCGACGAACCCGGCCCGGATCCGACGGCCAAGCTCGGTGCGGATCGGGATGTTCTGCAAGTTCGGATCGGAAGAGGAAAGCCGCCCCGTCGCCGCCTGCGTCTGGGAGAGCGTCGTGTGGATTCGCCCGTCCCGCGGATCGATTCTCCCCGGCAGGACGTCGACGTAGGTGGAGCGGATCTTCGCGACGGTCCGGTATTCGAGCACAAGCGATGGAATTTCGTGGAGGCCTTTCAGGCGCTCCAGGACCTCCACGTCCGTGGAGTAGCCCGTCTTCGTCTTCTTGACGGGGGGAAGCCCCAATTTTTCGAAGAGGAGGAAGGCGAGCTGCTTCGGGGAATTGATGTTGAAGTCGGTCCCGGCGGCGGCGGCCACGTTCCGTTCGATGGCGGAGATGTCGCGGGCGAGCCCTTCGGATAGCTCCGCGAAGATACCGGGATCGATCCGGATCCCCTTCTCCTCGATCCGATGGAGGACGGGGAGAAGCGGCATGTCGATCCGGTGGAAGACATCGAGCAGGTCCGCCTCCGCAAGACGTTCCTCGAGGACCTTCCCGAGAGCGAGCGTCGCGCCCGCGCGCTCGGCCGCCCGTTCTTCCGGGGACTCCCCTTCCGTCCCGGCGAGGGACGCCGGGAGATAGCGCGCTCGCAGCTTCGGGAAGGTGGGGGTCCCCTCCCCGGGCTCCAGAAGATACCCCGCCACCTGCGTGTCGAAGAGCCGCGGGTCTCCCCCCGTCTCCTCGCCGGCGTCCCTGCGCAAGAGCGCCTTCCCGTCATGGAGGTAGATGGTGGCCCCCCGGGCGGAGAGAGCCCGCGCGGCGCGCGCCGAAGCGTCGGCCGGGAGAAGATGGACTTCTTTCCCCTCGACGGCGATCCCGACCACCACTTCCCGTTCCCCGTCGTACGCCAGCCCGGCGGAGGCGACGATGCCGGGGCCCAGCGCGTGGAGGATCTCTTCCACGGACCCCGCGCGTTTCCACGTTGCGCTCTTCGGAGCATCCCCCTTCCCCTCCGGAGGCACAATTTTTCCGAGATCGAGTTCCTCGATCAGTTTCCGGAAACCGAGGCGCCGGAAAAGAGGTACGACCCGGGAGGCATCGATCCCCCGGGGAGTGAACACGGACCAATCTTCCCGAATCGGGACATCCCGGTCGATGGTGACCAGGCGAAAGGCAAGGCGCGCGGCGTCGGCGCCCTTCTCGACCTTCTCCCTCCGGGCCCCTTTCAACCGCTCGGGGTGGGCGAGCACTTCGTCGAGGGAACCGAAATCACGGATCAGTTCGGACGCCGTCTTCTCCCCGATCCCGGGAACGCCGGGAATGTTGTCGGAGGGGTCCCCCGCGAGCGCAAGGAGATCTGCCACCTTCCCGGGAGGAACGCCGAATACCTCCCGCACCTGCGCCTCCCCCACGGTGTGCTCTTTCAACCCGTCCCGCACTTTTACGCGCGGCGAGACAAGCTGGTAGAGGTCCTTGTCGGAGGAGACGATGACCACGTCGATCCCCCGCTCCTCCGCGCGACGCGCCAGGGTGCCGATGATGTCGTCCGCCTCGGCCCCGGCGACGGAGAGGCGACACACCCCGAGGGCGTCGATCATCTCGTCCACCACGGGGATCTGCGCGGCGAGGTCCTCGGGAGTCTTCAGGCGGTTCGCCTTGTAGTCGGGGTAGAGCGCATGGCGCGGTGTAGGCTCCCTCGAATCGAAGACGGCGACGACCGCGTCGGGGCGCTCCTCCCGCAGGATCTTCAGGAGGATCCGGGCCACCCCGAGGACGACGTTGGTGGCGTGCCGTCCGGCGCCGTGAGACGCGGGACACCGAAGAACGTCCGGTAGAGGACGTTATGCCCGTCGATCAGATAGAGGGACGCCATCGGACCCCTGCCGGAACTCCACGACGAGCGTCTCGGCGAAAGTGTCGCCCGCCCGTTGCCCGTCGGGGTCGTAGAATCCGAGGTACGTCTCGATCAGAAGGATCGCGATCCCGACGGTGTAGGCGAGGAACGGGCCGATCACCGGGAAGAGGTAGAGGAGGAAGGGCGCGGCGACGGGAAGATTGCGCATCAGCGACGCCGTGAAATCCATCCCGTCCCGGTCGATCCGCACCACCTTGAGGCCGGTGAGCCACTTTCCGAGGCTGCGCCCGCCCGGGAAGCCGTCGCACATCAGGACGTAGAAGATCGCCGCGAACACTCCCGCGGCGCCGGGGATGTGCCAGAGGGACATCCCGGCGATCAGGTCGGCCGCCTTCCCTACCAGCCGCGCCAGGTACCGCGCCCGCCGTGCGTCACGGAAGAACTCCCTCCGTTCTTCCCAGCGAAGCGACACCGGTCACGCCCCCTGCGGGAGCGAATCCCGGGTGAAAAAGAGGAATGCCATCATGGGACGCCGGTTGCCGGGCTGTGTGACGAAGTGGACCGATTCGAACCGCCACCCGTCCCCCGACGCCGCGTTCAACGCCTCCTCGATGGATCGGTCGCAGACGTCCGCCAACTCGACCACGCGCCAGGGGGACTTTCCCGCGGACGGGACGGACACGGCGTCAGCCCGCGAGGGCGCGGGCCGCTTCCTTGGCGGCGTAGGTGATGATCAGGTCGGCGCCGGCCCGCTTGATCGAAACGAGGATCTCCATCGTGACGCGGTCGCCGTCGATCCACCCCAACTTCGCCGCCGCCTTCACCATCGCGTACTCCCCGCTCACGTTGTACGCCGCGACCGGCAGGTCGAAGGCCTGGCGGACGCGGTAGATGACGTCGAGGTACGCGAGGGCGGGCTTGACCATCACGATGTCGGCCCCCTCCCGCACGTCGAGGGCGACTTCCCGCAGCGCCTCCCGAGCGTTCGGCGGGTCCATCTGGTAGGAGCGCCGGTCCCCGAAGGAGGGGGCGCTCCCCGCGGCGTCCCGGAACGGGCCGTAGAATCCTCCGGCGTACTTCGCCGCGTACGACATGATCGGGATCTGCGAATGCCCATTCCGGTCGAGCGCTTTCCGGATCGCGCCGACGCGGCCGTCCATCATGTCGGAAGGGGCGACGATGTCCGCCCCCGCTTTCGCGTGCGAGACGGCGCTCTTTGCGAGGATCTCGAGCGTCGCGTCGTTGTCGACCTCGGTCCCTTTCAGGATCCCGCAATGGCCGTGGTCGGTGTACTCGCAGAAGCAGACGTCGGTGACCACCATGAGGCCGGGAACCGCGTCCTTGATCGCCCGCACGGCGGTCTGGATGATCCCCTTGTCGGAGTACGCGTCCTTGCCGAGCGGGTCCTTCTTCTCAGGGATGCCGAACAGCAGGACCGCGGGGATGCCCAGCTCGGCGACTTCCCGCGCCTCCTTCGCCAGGTTCTCGACTGAGAAGTTGAACACCCCCGGCATCGAGGAGATCTCCTTGCGGATCCCCTTCCCGGCGGCGGCGAAGAGCGGGTAGATCAGATCGTCCACGGAGAGCTTCGTCTCGCGGACCATCCGGCGCAGCGTCTCGTTCCGCCGCAGACGACGGGGGCGATATTCGGGAAATTGCATCGGATCCCTCCTGGTGCGGCCGGCGCCGTTACCCCGGGCCGGCCGATCGATGGGCGGCGAAGAACGCCTGGACGGCGTCCACCATCCCTTTCAGCGTATACGTTTCGGGCACGATGTCCACCCGGAAATCCCTCCGTTCCACCGCCCGAGCGGTCACCTCGCCGATCACCGCGATACGGGTCCGGGAAAGCAGGTTCCTCGCCGCCCCGTCCCCGAGGAGAAGAAAAAGGTTCCGGAACGCCGAGGGCGACGCGAAGGTGCAGACGTCGGGCGGGCGGGAGGCGATCTCCCCGGCCGCCGCCTCGTCCTTCTCCGCGAGGCCGTTCCGGTAGGCGACGACGCTGACGACGTCTCCGCCCTCCCGGGCGATCGCGTCGGGAAGGGTCTCCCTCCCCTCCTCGGCGCGCGGGAGGAGGAACCGCTTCCCCCGGACCCCCCCGCGAAGGAGCGCCTCGAAAAGTCCCTCGGCGGTATGCTTCTCCGCCGTCCGATGGACCGGGACGGACCTCGCCTCGAGCTCCTTCGTCGTCCCCGGGCCGACGCTGGCCACGCGCAGGGTCGACGGCCAGGAACCGACGCCGAGCCGGGCCGCGCGTTCGCAGAAAAACCGTGCCGCGTTGGAGCTCGCGAAAAGGATCCCGTCGAAGGAGGAGAGACGCCCGATCTCGCGGTCGAGCGGGCCGCAATCCTCCGGGGGAGTCAGCTGGATCGTGGGGAAGAGGACCGGAACGCCGCCGGCGCGGCGTATCAGGGCGGCCAGTTCGCCGGCCTGCTCCACGCTGCGCGTGACGAGGATCCGTTTCCCCGAGAGCGTCATCCCTTCACGAACCGGATTGCCGGTACACCTCGTCGAGGATCTCCCTGCCCCCTTGCGCAAGCAGCTCCTCGGCCAGCGAGACCCCGATCGCCGCCGGGTCCGAGACGGATCCGCTCCGGGCGCCGCGCAGGATCCGCGAACCGTCGGGCTTCCCGATCAGGCCCGCGAGGGAGACCGTGTCGCCGGTGACCGTCCCGTGCGCCGCGATGGGGACCTGGCAACCGCCTTCCAGCCGTTTGAGGAAGCCGCGCTCCGCCCGCACCGCCAGGGACGTCTCCGGGTCGTCCAGGAACGCCACTGTTTCCCGGGTTCGTCCGTCGTCGCTGCGGATCTCGATCCCGAGCGCCCCCTGCCCGATCGCCGGGATGGAAACGTCGGCGGAGATGTATTGGCGGATCTTTCCGTCCCACCCGAGACGGCGAAGCCCCGCGGCGGCGAGGAGGATCGCGTCGTATTTCCCCTCTTCCATCTTCCGGATGCGCGAGTCGAGATTCCCCCGGAGCTGAACGATCGAAAGGTCGGGCCGCAGGCCCAGGAGCTGGGTCTGGCGACGCAGGGAACTGGTCCCCACCCGCGCCCCCTTCGGGAGATCCTCGAACCGCGCGAACTTCACGGACAGGAAGGCGTCGCGCGGATCCTCCCGCCGCGTGATGCAGGAGATCTCGAGCCCCGCGGGCAGATCGGTGGGAACGTCTTTCATCGAGTGGACGGCGAGGTCGATCCGTTTCGACAGCAGCGCCTCCTCGATCTCCTTGACGAAGAGCCCCTTCCCGCCCACCTTCGAGAGCGGGACGTCGAGGATCACGTCGCCGGTCGTCTTGATCTTCGTGATCTCCACCGTTCGCCCGGTGCGTCGCTCGACCTCCGCCCGCACGTGCCCGGCCTGCCACAGGGCGAGGGTGCTCCCACGGCTTCCGAGCCGGATGATGTCACTGGCTGCCAACGTTTCCTCCTTGTTCGGGCGCGCGCTCCGCCGCTTCCGGCGCCCCTTCCTCCCCCTCTTCCGGGAGGTTGAAGATCTCCCGCACCGCCGTCACCATCTCCATCGGACTCCGGCCGTCGACCTCGCGCTTCAGCGAGGAGATCGGGGAGTGGAGCACCTTGTTCAGGATCGAGGCCGCGAGCGACTCGACCACCTTCCGCGTCTTCGGGTCGGCCGTCCCCAGCGCGGAGAGCGCCTTGGCCACCTCCGCCTGCCGCACCTCGTCGAACTTGCGCCGCAGGGAGACGATCGTCGGGGTGACCTGCTGCGCGTCGAGCCAGCGGCGGAAGCTCACCACCTCGGAGACGACGATCTCCTCGGCAAGCATCGCCTCGCGCTGCCGCTCCTCGAGGTTCGTCTCGATCACGTTGTTAAGGTCGTCGATGTCGTAGACGTAGACGTTGTCGATCTCGTTGGCGTCCGGGTCGATGTCGCGCGGCACCGCCATGTCGATGAAGAACATCGGCCGGTTCCTGCGGACCCGGAGGACCTCCTCCACGTCTTCCCGCTTCAGGATGAAGTGCGGGGCGCCGGTCGAGGAAAGGATGATGTCGGCCCGCTTCAGGTGGGTGACCAGCTCATCGAACCGCACGGCCGTGCCTTCGAACTCCTCGGCGAGCCGAACGGCGCGCTCGAAGGTCCGGTTCGTGACGAGGATCCCCTTGGCGCCGGCGTTGAGAAGGTGCCGCGCCGCCAGCTCGCACATCTCCCCCGCCCCGATCAGCATCACCACCTTGTCCGGGAGGTCGCCGAGGATCTTTTTCGCCAATTCCACGGCGGCGTACGAGACCGAGACGGCGCTGTTGGCGACCCGCGTTTCGGTGCGCACCCGCTTGGCGACCGAGAACGCCTTCGTGAAGAACTTGTCGAGGACCGGCCCGATCGCCTTGAACTCGCAGGCGTACCCGTAGGCATCCTTCACCTGCCCGAGGATCTGCGGCTCCCCGAGCACCATCGAGTCGAGGGAACTGGAGACGCGAAACAGGTGGCGCACCGCCTCCTCACCGAGGTGGTGGTAGAGATGGTCCGACAGCTCGCCGATCGGGACCCCGTGGAACCCGGCGAGGAAATCCTTCACGTTCTCCACGCCCTTGTAGCCCTGCTCGGAGAGCACGCAGACCTCGACGCGATTGCAGGTGGAGAGGATCACTCCCTCCGAGATGCCGTCGCGCTCCCGCAGCCCCCGGAGGGCGTGCCCCACCGTGCCCGCGGGGAACGCGAGGCGTTCCCGCACCTCGACCGGCGCGGTCCGGTGGTTCAGTCCGACGATGACGATCTCGCTCATGCCAGGCCCCGCCGTTCCATCAGCCCGAAAGATTCGTGTAGGTGTGCAGGCCCGGCAGGAGAAGGTTCACGCCGAGGAAGGTGAACAGGATCGCGCCGAAACCGACGATCGCGAGGATCGCCGCCTTTCGGCCGCGCCAGCCGACGGTCATCCGCCCATGGAGCAGCGCGGCGTAGAGCAGCCACGTGATGAGGGACCAGACCTCCTTCGGGTCCCAGCTCCAGTAGGAGCCCCAGGCGTACTCCGCCCAGATCGACCCGGTGATGATCCCGAGGGTGAGCAGCGGGAAACCGATCGTCAGGCACCGGTAGTTGATGTCGTCGAGGACGTTCAGCGACGGCAGCCGCTTGAAGATCGCTCCGATCTTCTTCCGTTTCAGCTCCTTCTCCATCAGCAGGTACATGATCGCCGCGCCGAACGCCACGGCGAAGACGGCGTTTCCGAAGAACAGGAGGATCACGTGGACGGGGAGCCAGTACGAGTTGAGGGCGGGGGCCAGCGCCCGGACCTCCCCCGGGAGGAAGGCGGCGAAGACGCTGAAAGCGAAGGCCAGCGGCGCCACGAACGCGCCGAGCACCCGGAGGTGGTACCGCAGTTCGAAGGCGAGGAAGACGCACACGATCGCGAAGGCGGAGAAGGAGAGCGACTCGAAGAGGCTCGTGATCGGGGTGTACCCGGCGACGAAGTAGCGCGCGCCGAACCCCGCACCGTGGAGTATGGCGCCGATCAGCAGCAGCATCCGCCCGAGCTTCGCGCTCCGTTCGTTCAGCGTGAAGATGAAGTGGAGGTACGCCAGCGCCCCGACGAGATAGATGAGGGCCGTGACCTTGAGCAGGATGGTGTGCATCGAGATATTTTAAACCACCGGCGCCGCAGGGAACAAGCACGGAATCCGGAGCATCCCGGAATTCAAAGGGAATAATATCCTTTGGCGCGTCATCAAGATTCGACATGCGGCGATCCCGGGCGGATGCTACCATTTCCGGATGCACGCGGAACGGTTCGGCCGGTTCCTCCTCGTCGTCTTCCTTCTTCTGTCCGGGTGCGCGCAGAAATTGCCGATCGACGAGGGGCGGCTGGTGATCGCGCTGCCGGGATCGCCCGTGAACGTCGATCCCCGATTGGCGACCGACGCCTACGGCGAGCAGATCCTCCAGATGACGCACGCCTCCCTCGTCGGCCGCGACGCCGCAGGGAAGCCCGTCCCCGATCTCGCGCAACGGTGGGAGTCGCCCGATCCCCTGACGTATGTATTCCACCTTCGGCCGGGAT
>Ga0172376_10000268_pt1 | contig 66674 bp, 62 predicted proteins | sample Lak35m_FD_121114 | JGI IMG/M metagenome (GOLD analysis project Ga0172376, IMG submission 121114) | Freshwater microbial communities from Kabuno Bay, South-Kivu, Congo - kab_092012_35m | ecosystem: Environmental > Aquatic > Freshwater > Lake | place: Democratic Republic of the Congo: South-Kivu... | reverse complement strand
TCCGACGCGGCACGCACCGGAGTCATCGTGAATCTCAAGTTCGACCGACTCGTCGCCGGGGCGGTGGATGATCCGTCGCGGCTCCGCGCGCGGATGCAGCTTGCCGGTAAATCCACCGCCGACATCGCCGAGCTGTATGCCTTTGCCATCCGGTAGGACAGGCACAGACGCCTGTCCTACTGCCGGCGGATGTCGATCACGCCTACCGCGAGGCGGCCGTCGGTGAAATAGGGATCACCGCCACCGTTTCTGCCTTCGCGGCGCTGGTGGAAGCGATCCACCCAGTAATAGCCGTCGAGCGCGCCTGCGGCCCGCGTTTCGATCAAAAGTTTATTCCGCTCGCGGTCGATGTCGGCGGCGATGCGATGCGTGATGCCGCCGGTGGTGCGGCTGATCTCCACCCGCTCGTCGTAGGTCGCCGCGCCCAGCCAGAGCGGCTCGCGATTGCCGTCGAGTTCGACCGACCGCCAAAACCGCACGTGATGCCGCTGCTTCGGGCTGTCGCCCACCGGCTGCTCAAACGCATAGTCCTGCCGCCGGCCCCAGAGGTAGAGGTCGCTCACGGGCGCGTGGTCGTAAGGCTTTTGCAGCACGACGTCGGCCGCGATCCGGATCGACGTGCGGAGCGTGATCGGATCGGCGGCATACCAGCCGGCGGCCGCGAGCACGCGGTGCAACTCCTCGTCGGTGCCGATGAAGCCGACGTTGACGGCATCGCCGGGGCGGCCGTCCTTCGTGGCGGTGACACGGGGCGCGCGGGCGAGCGCCGGGTGGCCCGCGATCTGGCCATCGGGCTCGTCGCCGCGAACGGCCGGCCAGCCGAGGGCGCACGCGAACATGCAGGTGAGAAGAAGTGCACATTGCCGGGGACGGCGCGTTGCGGTTCGTGGCATGGGAGCCGACTCCATCCGGGAAACGCGATTGGCCTTTGGGCGGCCCCTTGGGAGCGGGAGCGTAGGAAACCCGCCCGGGAGGCTCAAGATCAGCAGGGCGTTGATCCGATCCGCTTCCGGAGGAAGCGGTCTACTATGTGCCTGTGGCGGAGCGTCGCTCGGCTAAAAACCTTCCAGGAGACCTCCATTGACTGGCAATCCCGAGTCTTCGCCTGCATGGATGTCGCGTTGGCTCGTCGCCGCCGGCATCTACAACCTCGCCTGGGGCGGCCTGACGGTGCTCTTTCCGCGGTGGCTCTTCGACCTCACCGGGATGGAGCAGCCGAATTACCCGTTCATCTGGCAGTGCGTCGGGATGATCGTGGGCGTCTACGGGATCGGCTATCTCGCCGCCGCGCGGGATCCGATCCGGCATTGGCCGATCGTGCTCGTGGGGTTTCTCGGCAAGATCTTCGGGCCGCTCGGGTATGCGATGGGCGTGTTGCAGGGGGATGTGCCGGTGGCCTTCGGCGCGACGCTGCCCACGAATGATCTTGTCTGGTGGGTGCCCTTCGCGATGATTCTCTATCGCGCCGCGAGGGCCCCGGCGCAATGACGGTCACGGATTGTGTGCTCATGGCGCAGGCGATCGCCTCGGGGGCGATGTGCGGCGTGATCTGGTTCGTGCAGGTGGTGCATTATCCGCTCTTCGCGCGGGCCGATGGCCCGGCATCGGCGGACTACGCCCACGAGAATCAAAGCCGCACGGGCCGCGTCGTGATCCCCTTTATGCTCATCGAGGGGCTCTCGGCCGCGGCGATCGCCTGGCGGCCGCCGCCGGGCGTGCCGCGCACGCTCGCGATCGCCGGCGCGGTGATAGTCGCCGTGCTCTGGCTCTCGACAGCGCTCGTGCAGATGCCGCTGCATGCCCGGCTCGCGGGTGACGGGCATTCGCCAGCAGTTGTCACCAGTCTCGTGCGGTCGAACTGGCTGCGGACGGCCCTCTGGTCGGCACGGGCTGCGATTTCCGTCTGGATGCTCCGGGCGGCGGTGTAGCACAATCGAGACATGGAGACTCCCCTTCCCTCCCCCGCCATGCGCCATGTTCTGAACGGCCTGATTCCCGTCGACAAGCCGACGGGGGTGACGTCGCGCGGCGTCGTCGATCTTGTGGCCAGAGCGCTCGGGATGAAGGCGGTTGGGCATGCGGGCACGCTCGATCCGCTCGCCAGCGGCGTCGTGGTCGTGTGCGTCGGTCACGCGACGAAGCTCGTGGATTACCTGCACGAGCTGCCGAAGTGCTATTCGACGGCGTTTCTGCTCGGCCGGTCGAGTCCGTCGGACGATTTCGAGACGCCGATCGAAGTCGAGGAGAGCCCCGTCGTGCCCACGCGCGATGATGTCGAGAAAGCCCTCGCAGGCTTTCGCGGCGAGATCCTCCAGCGGCCCTGCGACTATTCCGCCGTGCACGTCGATGGCAAGCGGGCCTACCGGCTCGCGCGGAAGGGCCGTGAGATCGTGCTCGAGCCGAAGCGGGTTCGGATCGACCGCCTCGAGATCACCGCCTATCAATGGCCCAGGCTTGCGCTCGACGTGGTCTGCTCGTCGGGCACGTTCATTCGCGCGATTGGCCGCGACCTGGCGGAGGCCCTCGGCACGAAGGCCGTGATGGAGTCGCTCGTGCGGACGGCGGTTGGGCCGTTCACGCAGACTTTGTCGCTGCCGCTCGATGCGATCACGCCCGAAACTGCCTGCGCCGCCATCTTGCCGTGTGCCGCGGCGGTCGCGCATCTTGGAAGCGTGACGCTCGCCGAGGATCAGCTTGCCCTCGCGATCCGCGGTGGGCTGATCGAAGTCGGCTTCCCTGCCCCGGCGCTTGCCGCGATCGATCCGGCGGGCGACCTCGTCGGCATCCTCAAGCGGCATGAATCGGGGAGCCACCGCCTGCGGCCAAATTTCCACGGCCTGGGGTGACGGCCCCACCGGTTCCCGGGAAGCCCGTGGCGGAGAAGCCCGCAGCGCGAGCGAAGCGGACATGCTCCCGCAAGACCGCGCTATTTCCCGCGGAGCGAGTCTTTCAGGCTGATGAAGTCCGAGAGCAGGAAGATCACCGTAAAAAACGCGAGCGTCACCTCCATCAGCGTGACGAGCTTGGCGGCGATCGACTGCGGCGTGATGTCGCCGAAGCCGAAGAACGTGAAGTTGAGCAGGCTGTAGAAGAAGCAGTCGAAGAGAATCCGCGGCTCGCCGAGCCCCGCCGTGAATCCCGCAAAGCTCTCCGGTTCGGCCGCCTCGAGCAGGAAGAAGTCGAGCGCGAACGACACCGTGATCTGCGCCATGTTCACGCCCATCAGCGCGAGAAACCGGTGGTAGGGAATCTCGTGCGACGTGGCCAGCAGGATGTGCTGCAGATTTTCGACGAAGAAGTAGGCCGTCTTGGCGAGGGCCAGCGCCGCTACGATCCAGCAGATGGCCGCCGGCGAGACGACCCCCGCCCGCCAGACCTCATGCACGCCCGCCGCGACAACGAGGATCACGACGGTCTCGACGACCTGACGGGAAAACTGGCTGGGATGCGGGCGGGTGGTCATGCGGATGATTGTAAGTAGACCGCGACAAGTAGACCGCTTGCTCCGCAAGCGGATCCAGATCCGCTTCGGGACGAAGCGGTCTACTTTGCCCTGCAAATCCTTCCAGCCGATGCGACCCGCACAACCGGAGCGATTGGCCCCGCGGGAGGCCCGTCGGTCGGCGGCCCGTGCCGATACTGGCCTGTAGAGTTTGGATGGAAAGGACTCCCCATATGGCAACCGTCGATCGCTCTCTACCCGCATCGCTCTCGCCGAGCAGCTCTTTTGGAGGCCGCTTCGGCTCCACGAAGGCCGCCCCCGCCCTCGAGATTGCGGAGGCCGCCCCGCGCGACCGAGTGCGCGATCTCACGGCGCTGGTGCTGCTTGCCGTCTGTGCGTTTCTGATCGCGGCCCTGGCGACGTTCGATCCGGCCGACCCGCCGGCATCACGGGAGTTTCCGCCGCACGCCCGCGCCACCAATGCCTGCGGCCTGCTCGGCTCCACGGTCGCGACGGCGCTCACCGAGAGTTTCGGTTTGGGCGCGTGGTTTGTCGTCGCGCTCCTGGCCGGACTCGATCTCGCGCTCCTGCGGCGCCGCGCGCTCGCCGATCTGCCGCTGCGTGCGGTCGGCGCCGTGCTGGCGACGGTCGGCGTCTGCACGCTCCTGGCGATGTTTTGCCCGAGCTGGATCGTGCGACCGATCTGGGGGCCCGGCGGCGCGACCGGCGCCACGGGTCGGCTCTTCGCCGAAGCCTATTTCGCCACCGCGGGCGCCGCCATCATCGTGACGGCGATCACCGGCGCCGGCCTCTTCCTCGCCTGCGATACGGTGCTCTGCAAGGCCTTCGCGGCCGCCGCCGGCCTCGCGGCGATCGTGGGTTCGGCCGCCAACACGCTCGGCAGCAGGCTCTCGGCCCGGGCTTCGGAGGCAACCGACGCGACCGATCCGCTCGCGGCCTTCCCCAGCCTGCGGGCGCGGCTCGCCGGCCAGCGCGATGGCAGCGACGAGGATGAACTCGAGGACGACGATGACGCCGAGCCCACGATCCGCGTCCGACGTCGTGAGAAGCCCTTCCTCGAGGCAGAGGAATTCGAGGCTGATGCCGCCGACAGCGAAGAAGCCGACGAGCCCGTGGACGAGGAGGAAGCGAGCGAGAGTGAGGCGGAGCCGATGGTGCCGATCAAGTCGCTGGCGATGCGGCGGAAGAAGCCCGAGCTACTCGACCTCTCGCCCGATCCGGCCGCCGACTACGAATTGCCGAGCCTCGACCTGCTCCTCCCCACCGAATATCTGGAGAGCGAGCAGCAGGAGCAGGAGGTGCGCGACCGGGCGCGGGTGCTCGAGAAGACGTTCGGCGAGTTTGGCTTCAAGGTGAAGGTGGTCGAAATCGAGACCGGCCCCGTGATCTCGCAATACGAGATCGAGCTCGAGGCCGGCCTGCGGCTCTCGAAGATCACGAACCTCGCCGACGACCTCGCCATCGCGCTCCGCGTGCCGAGCGTCCGCATCGTGGCCCCGATCCCCGGCAAAAACTCCGTCGGCATCGAGGTGCCCAACACCACCCGGCAGATGGTCCGCCTCCGCGAGGTGATCGAGGAGACGCAGGCCAAGAGCCGCACGATGAAGATCCCGATCTTCCTCGGCAAGGACGTGGCGGGCAACCCGATGGTGGTCGACATGGCGAGCATGCCCCACCTCCTGATCGCCGGCCGCACGGGCACCGGAAAATCGGTCTGCTTGAACTCGATCATCGTCTCGATGCTCATGACCCGTCGGCCCGACGAGGTGCGGATGCTGATGATCGACCCGAAGATGGTCGAGCTCACGCCCTACAAGTCGCTGCCCCACCTCATGCATCCGGTGGTCACCGACATGAAGAAGGCCGAGGCCATCCTGGCCTGGGCGGTGGACAAGATGGAGGAGCGGTATGCCCTGCTCGCGAAGGTGGGCGTCCGCCACCTGACGCAATACAACGCGCTGGGCCGCGAGGCGATCCTCGAGCGGATCAAGCCCGAAACGGAGGAGGAAGCGGCAGCCATCCCCACCACGATGCCCTTCATCGTGATGATCGCCGACGAGATCGCCGACATGATGATGACGGCGGGCAAGGAGATCGAGGCCCACATCATCCGGCTGGCCCAGAAAAGCCGGGCCGTGGGCATCCACCTGATCCTCGCCACGCAGAAGCCGACGGTGGACGTGATCACCGGCCTGATCAAGAGCAACCTGCCGGCGCGAATCGCCTTCCAGGTGGCCAGCCGCACCGACAGCCGCGTGGTGCTCGACGAGATGGGGGCCGAGCGGCTCCTCGGCAACGGCGACATGCTCTTCCTCTCGCCGGGCACGAGCCAGATTCTCCGCGGCCAGGGCACGTTTCTCTCCGACGACGAGATCAACCGCGTGATGGCAACGATCGGCACGAGCGAGCCGCAGTATGCCGCGGAGCTCGTGAACCTCCAGCCGGCGCCGTCGGGCGACGCGGCCAAGGGTGGGATCAACCCAAAAGACAAGGACGAGCTCTACGAGGCGGCCGTCGAGGTGGTGATCCGCGAAGGCCGCGGCAGCGTGTCGCTCCTGCAGCGGGCGCTCGGCGTGGGCTACGGCCGCGGAGCCCGGCTCATCGATTTCATGGCGGAGGACGGCGTCGTCGGCCAATATGCCGGCTCGCAGGCCCGCGAGGTCTTGATCACGATGGAGCAATGGGCCGAACGCAACGGCACGACCCCGATGCCCGCCGACCCCGCCCCGCGCAAGCTCAAGATCCAGCCGCACGCAGCCCCGGTCGCGGACTCCCTCGACGCCGACGAAGAGGAATACGACGAGGAAGGCGAAGAACACTACGAAGAGTCAGACGACGAATAGGGAGGACAGGCTTCAGCCTGTCACACAGCAGGCTTCAGCCTGCCGCTACCCTGTCGAACACGCCTCCGGCGTGCGAATGACAGGCACGGAGGCCTGTCCTACGGCAATGAAAACGAGGCCTCCATGGAGTGCTCGGTCGCCCCGTCGAGCTTGCGGCTGCGGTAGAGGTGGAACTGATCGACCGGAATGGCGTCAATCGCGAGGCTCGCGGTGTCGGCAAGAAACCTCGCCGTCCACGCCCGTGCCACGGATCGCGATCTGAAACGCATCATGCGTCACTCCCGCAAGCGCTTGTGGCAGGGCGGCGTATGCCTCATCCTCCACGTCGCCCAGAAAGTGCAGCGTGAGATGCAGCTGCACGGGCAGCACCGGGCGCACGCCCCGCGGCGGTTGGACGAGCACTTGCCCGAGCCGCCAGCACACCGGCCTCGGCATGTCGATCGCGATGAAGAGCCGACGGCGCATGGGCTGCCGGCCGGCTTACGCAGCCGGATTCGAGTCGTGGAGGCTGAAGGGCTCGATCGAGGCGACGTGCAGCAGCGGGCAGATGTCGAATTCCGCCGGCATGCCGTCGTCGGTGATGTCGACGCCCACGAGAATGTCGTTCCGCAACACCCACGCCATCTCCGGATGGCGTACCTCATACGTCTTGCCGCTCGACATCACGAGCCGAAACGGCTTGAAGGGTTGCTGCCGCAGCAGCTTCCGAATGCCCTCGGGTGACATGCCCTATCTCCTGCCTGGCTTTGCTGGGATATGCGACGCTTCGAGCATATACGGCCGTACATATTCAGTCAACCCGCGGGCACGGCTGACATCCGCGGCCAACCCGTGCGCGATTGCTGCCGATTCCCGTGCCCGCCCCCGGAGGCTACGCTTGGGCCATGCGCACGATCGAAATCTACGACACCACGCTCCGAGACGGCAGCCAGGGGGAAGGCGTCAACTTCTCCCTCGAAGACAAGCTGGCGATCACCCGCCGGCTCGACGAGGCGGGCGTCGACTATATCGAGGGGGGCTATCCGCTTTCAAACCCGAAAGACGCGCAGTATTTCGAGCGGGCCCGCAAGCTCGCGCTTCGCCACTCGAAGGTCTGCGCCTTCGGCATGACCCGCCGCCGCGGCATGTCGGCCGCCGAGGATCCCGGCATGAAGGCCCTGCTCGACGCCGGCACGAGCGTGGTGACGATCGTCGGCAAGACATCGGCCTTCCATGTGAGCGAGGTGCTCGGCGTCTCCCGCGAGGAAAACCTCGCGATGATCGCCGACACGGTGGCCCATCTCACGCAGGCCGGCCGCGAGGTCTTCTACGACGCGGAGCACTTCTTCGACGGCTGGAAGCTCGACCGCGACTATTCCGCCGCCACCATCGTCGCCGCGGCGAAGGCGGGCGCCACGCGGATCGTCTGCTGCGACACCAACGGTGGCACGCTCCCCGACGAGATCGCCCGCATCCTCGGCGAGGCGGCGCTGGCCCTCGCGGCGGCCGGCTGCGAGCGGCCGCTGGCGATCCACTGCCACAACGATTGCGACGTTGCCGTCGCCAATTCGCTCTCCGCCGTCGCGGCCGGCGCCGTGCAGGTGCAGGGCACGATCAATGGGCTGGGTGAGCGGTGCGGCAATGCCGACCTGATCTCCGTGATCGCGAATCTCGCGCTGAAACTGCCGGGCTACCGGGTGCTCGACCGCGGCAACGGCTCCGGCACGGCCCACCTGACCGAGCTGTCACGGTTTGTCTACGAGACGGCAAACATGAGCTACCGTCCCGGGCAGCCGTTCGTCGGCGCGAGCGCGTTCGCCCACAAGGGCGGCATGCACGTCCACGCCGTGGCGAAGGCGACGGAATCCTACGAGCACATCCCGCCCGAGGCCGTCGGCAACTCGCGGCGGATCCTGGTGAGCGAGCTCTCCGGCCGGTCCAACATCGCCGCGCTCGTCACGCGGCCCGACGTGAAAAACGATCGCGGCCTGCTCGACCGCGTGCTTGCCGAAGTTTGCCGCCTCGAAAACGAGGGGTGGCAGTTCGAGGCGGCCGGGGCGTCGTTCGACCTGCTTGTGGATCGCTGCGCGGGCACGTTCAAGCCCCTCTTCATCCGGGATAGTTACAACGTCGACGTGGAAAGCCGAGGCGAGGGCGACATCCGCACGCTGGCCACCGTGAAGCTGCTCGTGGACGGCGGGCAGCGGCACGAGGTGGCCGAAGGAGACGGCCCGGTCAACGCGCTCGACGCCGCGATCCGCAAGGCCCTCGAGTCGACCTTCCCCGCCCTCGCGCGGATGCACCTGCTCGACTACAAGGTGCGGGTGATCAACGCCCAGGAGGGCACGGCGGCGAAGGTGCGCGTGTCGATCGAGAGCACCGACGGCGAGAGCGTGTGGGGCACGGTGGGCGTGAGCGAAAACGTGATCGAAGCGAGCTGGCTCGCGCTCGCCGATTCATTTCACTATTTCCTCACACGGCAGGACAGGCTTTAGCCTGTCTGTCTGCACGCAAAACATCGGCATCCAGCCGATTTGTGCGTGGCGGGCTCCGCCCTCCAGTACGACAGGCCTCCGTGCCTGTCGCTTCCTTCGAAGGGTCATGCGTGGCCAGACAGACACGGAGGCCTGTCGTCCCTGGCCGATGGCGACGCGGGCACGTTGCGATCGCTCGCCGAGCGGGAGTTGGCGTTGCCCCTGGACGACGGAGCAGATCCGGCGAAGGTCTTTGCGTTGGCCGGTGACTGGTGGGCCCTCGCCGACGCGCCGCGGCGATCGAGCGACCTGCCGGCATCGGCCGTCGCCACCGTGAAAAACCACGCGGCCGGCATCCACGAGCGGATTCTCGACAAGATCACTGATCCGATCGAGGCCGAACTGGCAAAAAAAGAATCGCGGCGGCCGCCGATGAATCGCCGCCCGTGGCGTGTCGAGCCGCGCAGCCGCGACGAGCTCTAGCGGATTGCGGGAAACGCCATAGCGGCGGGTCATGCCGGACAGGATTGTGTAATGACCAGGTCATATGGTCTGGTGATTAAACCCATGAAGACCGTCATCCTCTCGACGTTCAAGGCCCACTGCATCGCACTGCTCCGCGAGGCGCAGAGAACTGCCGAGCCGATCATCGTGACGCGGCGCGGCTGACCACTGGCCCGAATCGAACCAGTCCAAGAGCCGGTGCCGATGCGTCGCTTCGGGAAACAGCGCGGGCGCATGCGGATCAAGGGCGACATTGTTCATGCGGACTTTTCGGCCGACTGGGAAGCGGCCTCGTGAGCTTTCTGCTCGATACGCACGTCTGGATCTGGACGCAGGAGCAGCCGGATGCCATCGGCTCCAAGGCCAGAACGCTGCTCGAGACGACCAGCGATGAATTGTGCATGTGCGCCGTCTCATCGCTCGAGATCGCCCACCTTGTTTCCGGCGGTCTGTTGGAACTCAAAGGCAGCCTCGATCGCTGGGCGCGGACCGCGCTCGATTCGGTAGAGGCCCGAAGCATCGACATCGATCACAGGATTGCGATCGAGGCCTACAAACTCCCAGGGCGGTTCCACAAAGATCCCGCCGATCGGATGCTCGTGGCAACGGCGAGGATCAACGGCCTGACGCTCGTGACCGCCGACGAGCGAATCCTCGCCTACCGGGCGGTTCGCTCACTCGACGCCCGCCGGTAGGTTGCGGGCCGGGACGAGCCGGGGCCTTGAATCGGCTACGCGCCGAAGTCGCGCTGGCACCGGATTGCGGGCGTCGGCTACATTCCCGTGTTTCCGGACTCCGGGCTTCCTGGATTCACCCCCTGACCTGCTGTTTCGATCTCATCAGACCTGCTGTTTCGATTCAATGCCCGAACTGCCCAAGCAATATGACCACAAGGCGGCGCAGGCCCGCTGCCGCGGCCTCTGGGATGCCGGCCGTTACTGGCACGCCGAGCCCGAAGCCGGCCGCGAGGTCTTCTCGATCGTGATCCCGCCGCCGAACGTCACCGGCGCCCTCCATCTCGGCCACGCCCTCAACAACACGCTGCAGGACGTGCTCGTGCGCATGCGGCGGATGCAGGGCTTTCTCACGCTCTGGATGCCCGGCACCGACCATGCCGGCATCGCCACGCAGGCGGTCGTCGAGCGGCGGCTGCTCGAAGAGGAGAAGCTCTCGCGGCACGACCTCGGCCGCGAGAAACTCGTCGAGCGGATCTGGGCCTGGAAGGAGCAGTATGAGAAGCGGATCCTCGGCCAGCTCCGCGACCTCGGCGCTAGCTGCGATTGGGATCGCACCCGCTTCACGCTCGACGAGCGGTGCGCGGGAGCCGTCCGCGAGGCATTCTTCCGGCTCTTCCAAAAGGGGCTCGTCCGCCGCGGCAAGCGGCTCGTCAACTGGGACACCTTCCTGCAGACGGCCGTGAGCGACGACGAGGTCTTCCACGAGACCGTGAAGGGCCACTTCTGGCACATCCGTTATGACGTGATCAATCCCGAGCCGGGCGAGCCCACGAGCGTGGTCGTGGCGACCACGCGGCCCGAGACGCTCCTCGGCGACACGGCCGTGGCCGTGCATCCCGCGCCCGCGGCCGCGCTCGATGCCGCCGAGCAGGCGCTCCGCGAAAAGCGGGCCGCGGCCGCAGCCAAGGAACAGGCCGAGATCGACAAGGCGCTCGACGAACTCGCCGCCCGCCGCACCGAGCTTCTGCCCGGCCTCGAGCGGCTCGCCGCGATGGCCCGCGCCGGCCGGCAGGTAAGGCTCCCGCTCCTCGGCCGCGCGATCCCGCTCGTCGCCGACGAATGGGCCAAGCCCGAGATGGGCTCCGGCTGCGTGAAGATCACGCCCGCTCACGATCCAAATGACTACGACGTCGGCCTGCGGCAGAAGCTGCCGATGGTCAACATCCTGAAGCCCGACGGCACGCTCAATGCCGAGGCCGGCCCCTATGCCGGCCTCATGATCCAGAAGGCCCGCGCGAAGGTAGTGGCCGACCTCGAGGCGGCCGGCCAGCTCGTGCAGGTGGAGGATCGCATCATCGATCTGGCCCACTCCGACCGCTCGAAGACGCCGATCGAGCCCTTCCTGGCCGATCAGTGGTTCATCCGGATGGACGAACTGGCCCAGCCGGCGCTCGACGCCGTGACGAAGGGGGAAGTCCGGATCGTGCCGGAGCGGTATGCGAAGAGCTATCTCGATTGGCTCGGCGAAAAGCGGGATTGGCCGGTGAGCCGCCAGCTCTGGTGGGGCCACCGGATCCCGATCTGGCACGTGGAGGGCGTGGCCGAGGCCGATCTCGCGAAGGCCTTCGCCGGCCGGGCGACCGTGGCCTGGAAGAGCGACGGCGCCGGCGGCTGGCATGTGTCGTCGTCGGAGGAATCGCTCGGCATCGAGACGGTGAACGGGAAGCCGCTCGGGCGGGATCCCGACGTGCTCGACACCTGGTTTTCATCAGCGCTCTGGCCCCACTCGACGCTCGGCTGGCCGGAGGCCACGCCTGAGTTCGCCTGCTTCTATCCCACCACCACGCTCGTCACCAGCCGCGACATCATCACGCTCTGGGTGGCGCGGATGGTGATCATGGGCCTCTTCGACACGGGACAGATTCCGTTTGCCGATGTCGCCATCCACCCCAAGATCCTCGATCGGTACGGCGAGACGATGAGCAAGAGCAAGGGGAACGGCGTCGATCCTGTGGACGTGATCGACGCGCTCGGAGCCGACGCGCTGCGATTTGGCATGGTGAGCATGGCGACCGAGACGCAGGACGTCAGGATGCCGGTCGAATTCCAGTGCCCGCACTGCGAGGCGCGGATCGAGCAGACCGTGCAAAACCGGATGCTGCCGCGGATCGAGTGCCCCAAGTGCAAGAAGCCCTTCCGCACGCAGTGGGCGTCGAAGCCCGAAGACGTGGCCCTGCCCCGCGGGCCCGCGCTCTCGGAACGGTTTGAGTCGGGACGGAATTTTTCCAACAAACTCTGGAACGCCACGCGATTCGTTTTGATGAATCTCGAGGGTTTCGCCGGGGAGGATCTTGCCGGCTGGCAATCGGGCCGCGGCCCGGCGGTGGCCACGCTCGAAGACCGCTGGCTGCTGAGCCGCCTGGCGAGCGTGAGCCGCGACGCCACGAAGGCGATCGACGAATACCGCTTCGCCGAGGCGGCGCGACTCCTCTACGCCTTCGCCTGGGACGAATACTGCAGCGCCTATCTCGAACTCTGCAAGGCCCGCCTCGCCGATCCGGCGGCCCGCAAGCAGTCGCAATCGATGCTGCTCCTCGGCCTCGACACGATCCTGCGATTGCTCCATCCGATCATGCCCTTCGTGACGGAGGAGATCTGGCAGCACCTCGCCGAGGCGGCGGCCGCGCGGCGGATGCCCTGGGATGGCGCGGCACCAGCGATGTCGATCATGGTGGCCGCGTGGCCGGCGCCGCCGGCTTCGTGGGTGGACGACCGCACCGAGAAGCAGTTTGGAACGTTTTTGGGCGTGGTCGGAGCGATCCGCGAGATTCGCGCTCGGCAGAACGTGCCGCCGAAGAACCGCGTGAAGGTGGCGATCCGCGCGCCCGAGGAAACGGCCGCCCTGCTCGAGCCGATGCAGGCCGCGATCGCGTCGATGGCGGTGGCGGAGATCACGGCGGCGGGGCCGGAGGCCGCCGGTGCGGCGGGCGCGGCGACGGCCAACGTGCTCGGCTGCGATGTGTTCGTCGATCTCGCCGACCTGATCGACGTGGGCGCGGAGATCGCGCGGCTGACGAAGGAAAACGAGAAACTCGCCGGCTTCATCACCGCCAAGCAGGTGAAGCTCGCCGACGGCACGTTTGCGTCGAGGGCCCCGCCGGCCGTCGTGGAGAAGGAACGCGCCCAACTGGCCGAGCTCGAGGAAAAGCTCGCCAAGGGCCAGGCCACGCTCGCCGCCCTCCGAGCCCGCCCGTAGGGTAGACTTCAGCCCGCCAATCGCACGCCTGGAGGCGTACGCCGCGTGAATTGCCTCCTGCCATCGGGTAGCATGGAATGCACTCGAAGCCCTCAGGTGTGGAGCCAATCATGAGCGTCCAGATGGAACTCTCGCGGATCATCATCAGCGAGATCAACGACCAGCAGGTGGTCTACCTGAAGGAGGTCGAGGGCGACCGCACGTTTCCGATCCTGATCGGGCTCTTCGAGGCGACGAGCATCGACCGCCGCGTGAAGCACCACCAATCGCCCCGCCCGCTCACGCACGACCTGCTCGTGGCGGCCGTCGAGCAGCTCGGCGGCGAGTTTCAAGACGTGGTGATCAGCGAGCTCAAGGAGCACACCTACTACGCCACCATCCGCGTGCTCAAGGATGGCGAGATGATCGAGATCGACGCCCGCCCCTCCGACGCGATCGCTGTGGCCGTGACCTGCGACCCGCCTCTGCCGATCTACGTCGCCGAGGAAGTGCTCGCCGACGTGCTGGGGTAAGTAGACCGCTTGCAAAGTAGACCGCTTGCTCCGCAAGCGGTTCGTTCGGGGATACGCTTGCGGAGCAAGCGGTCTACTCACCCCGGGGGCCAGCTCAGCTGGCGGCCACCGAGCAGGTGCACGTGGAGGTGGTCCACCGACTGGCCGCCGTCGCGGCCGCAATTCACCACGAGCCGGTAGCCGCCGCCGAGGCTGAGCTTCGCGGCGAGCTCCGTCGCCACGCAGACGAGGTGCCCCACGAGCGGCTCGTCGGCTGCCGTGAGATCGGCGAGCGAGGGAATCGGCTTCTTCGGGATCACGAGCACGTGCACCGGGGCCTGCGGGCTCACATCGTGAAACGCGAGGCAGCGGTCGTCTTCAAATTCGATCCGAGCCGGAATCTTCCGGTCGATGATCTTCGAAAAGATGGTCTCTGCCATGGATCGCCTTCTCCCTTCGCGAAGCTACAGTCCAAACGCCTTCCGCAGCACCGCGAGCGACTTCTCGCCGTGCTCGGCGGCCACGACCACGTTGAGCCGGACCTCGCTCGTGCTCACGAGGTCGATGTTGACCCCGCAATCGGCCAGCGGCTTGAAGAGCCGGTCGGCCACGCCGGCGTGGCTGCGGATGCCCACGCCCGTGATCGAGAGCTTGGCCACGTGCGGCACGTCGGCGACGGCCGCGCCTCGCGAGGCGGCGATCTTCTTGGCGGCGTCGATCGCCTTGTCGCGGTCGCCGGCCGGCACCGTAAACGAGATCTCGGCCCGGCCGTCGCGCGGATGGCTCTGCACGATCATGTCGACGTTGAGGCCCGCCCGGCCGATCTCCTCGAAGACCTCCGCCGCCACGCCCGGCGTGTCGGGGAGTTCGGTGAATGTCACGAGCGCCTGCGAGGCGTCGAGCTGGCAGTCTTCGATCGCGAGATCCTCCATCCCCTCGAGCCGCCGCACGACCTCGAGCGGGCTCGACTTCACGAGGTGCGAGCCGGCCACGTCGGCCTCTCCCTCGGCGGTCTCGGCGTCGAGGCCGAAGGCGCGGTGCACGGCCTGCACGGCCGCCTGCGCGTCGCTCTTGTCGACGAGCACGGAGATTTTGATCTCGCTCGTCGTGATCATGCGGACGTTGATCCCGGCGGCCGACAACGCCGTGAACATCCGCCCGGCGACGCCCTCCGCCCGCTCCATGCCGACGCCCACGACCGACACCTTCGCCAACTCCGCGTCGTGGGAGACGCCGCTGGCGCCGAGCTGCTTTGCCACGGCGGTGGAGACCTCGAGCGCCTCGGCGAGATCGTCGGCGGGCACGGTGAACGAGATGTCGGCCCTGCCCCCCTGCCCCACGTTTTGCACGATCATGTCGACCGCGATGCCGGAGGCCGCGAGCCGCGAGAAGAGCGCGTGGCTCGAGCCCGGCTGGTCGGGAACGTTTTCGAGCGTGATCCGGGCCTCGTCCTTCGCGAGGGCCACGCCGCTGGCGGGCCGCGGCGTCGACTCCTCGGCCGAGAGGATCACCGTGCCCGGCACGTCCTTGAAGCTCGACCGCACGAGCACCTTCACGCCGAACTTCTTGGCGAATTCGATCGATCGCGAATGCATCACGCCCGCGCCGAGGCTCGCGAGCTCGAGCATCTCGTCATACGAGATCGAGCCGAGCCGCCGCGCCTCCGCGAGCAGCCGCGGATCGGTGGTGTAGACGCCGTCGACGTCGGTGTAGATCTCGCAGAGGTCGGCGTCGAGCACCGCCGCGAGCGCCACGGCCGTGGTGTCGGAGCCGCCGCGGCCGAGCGTGGTGATGTTGCCGTTTTGATCGATGCCCTGGAAGCCGGCCGCGATCACGATCGCGCCCGAGTCGAGGAGCGACTTCACATGGTCGGTGGAGATCGACTTGATCCGCGCCTTGGTGTGGGTCGAATCGGTGCGGATGCCGATCTGGGCGCCCGTGAGGCTCACGGCCTTGTGGCCGAGCGATTGGATCGCCATCGCGAAGAGGGCCACGCTCACCTGCTCGCCGGTGGAGAGGAGCATGTCCATCTCGCGGGCGCTGGGGCGGTCGGTGATCGCCTTGGCCAGGTCCACGAGCACGTCGGTCTGGTGGCCCATCGCGCTCACGACGACCACCACCTGATGGCCCCCCTGCTGCCGCGCGATCGCCTTCTTCGCCGCCGCCAGGATCTTCTGCGGATCGGCCACGCTCGTGCCGCCGAACTTCTGCACTACCAATGCCATTGGGTCACTCCAAGACTGCCAGATTCAATCGCTCGCATGTCACCTGCATGTCATCTTGAAAGAAACTCGCCCATCAATTTCCAGCCGGGCAGGATCTGCTTCGCGGAGGCCGCCGCGGCGATTTCGTCATACGTCCGCTGCCCGGAAGCCGGGATGCCGCTGCCGGCCATCACGAAGGGCACGTGGCCGCGGGAATGCGTCTTCGTCGAGATGAATGTCGGATGGTCGGGGCAGACGAGGATGCGATGGTCGCCCGAGCCCGCCAGGTGCTTCACGATCGGGGCGACGATCTTGGCGTCGATCTCCTCGATCGCCTTCACCTTCTCGGCGGCGTCGCCCTGGTGGCTCGCCTCGTCGGGGGCCTCGACATGCACGCAGACCAGATTGGTGCGGTCGAGTTCTGCGATCGCGTAGCGGCCCTTGGCCGCGTAGTCGGTGTCGAGATAGCCCGTCGCCCCCGGCACCTCGAGCCGCTTCCAGCCGGCGAGCGCCGCGAGGCCGCGGAGCAGATCGACGGCCGTGATCATCGTGCCGCTCATGCCGTATTTCTGCGCGAAGGGCTCCATCGCCGGCGCCCGCCCCACGCCCCAGAGCCAGACGTTGGTGGCCGGCCGCTTGCCGGCGGCAATCCGCGCCTTGTTGACCGGATGCCCCTCGAGCCAGGCGGCGCTCCGCGACATGATCTCGGTGAGCAGCCGGCTGCCGGTGCCGCGCGGAAACGAATCCCCCACCGGCTTGTCCATGAGGTCGTGCGGGGGCGTGGCCCGCAGGTCGCCGGCGAGGGGCGCCGCGCCGGGGCGGCCGCGATGGAGCAGCAGATTGCGGTAGCTCACGCCCGGCATGAATTCCCAGCCGGCGAGCCCGGGGAAGTCGGCGGCGAGGCCGCGCTGGGCGGCGGCGAGCAGGTCGGTCGCCTCCTCGGTCGTGATGTGGCCGGCGGTGAAGTCTTCCATGATCGGTCCGCCCTCGGCCGGCGCGATCGTCACCAGGTTGCACCGCACGGCCCAGTCGTCGGCGCCGAGCTCGATCCCCTGCGCGGCCGCCTCGAGCGGCGCACGGCCGGTGAAATAGGCGAGCGGGTCGTAGCCCATCAGGCTCATGCAGGCCACTTCCGATCCCGGCGGCAGGCTCTCGGGCACGTGGTTCGTGAGGCCGACGGTGCCCCGCGCGGCGAGCGAATCCATGGCGGGCGTCCGCGCCGCCTGGAAGGGCGTCTTGCCGCCGAGCGACTCCTGCGGCGCATCGGCTGCGCCATCGGGGATCACGATCACGTATTTCATCGAGTGGGTTTCCTTCGTCATTCCTCGAGCACGCTCAGGCAGACGCTCTTGCCGCGGACCACGTCCGAACGGTCGATCGTGGCCACCGCCTGCTGCACGGCGGTCGAGCCGCCCGCGTGGGTCATGATCACGAGCGGCACGCCGGCGTCGGCCGAGCCGGTTTCCGCGTGCTGGATCACCGACGCGATCGAGATGCCGTGGTCGCCGAGGATGCCGGTGATCTGTGCCAGCACGCCGGGGCGATCGTTTGCCATGATGCGCAGGAAGTGCCGCTCGTGGGAGTCGACACCGGTGAGCCTGGCGGCGGGCGTGTCGGCGGTGAGCACGCCCGTGGTGCGAAACGTGATCGCGGCCCGGCCCACGACGGTGTCGATGATGTCGGCGACCACGGCCGAGGCGGTGGGCATCTGCCCGGCGCCGAGTCCATGGAAGAACATCCTCCCGACGGCGTCGCCCACGATGCTGACGGCGTTGTAGGCGCCGCGGGTCTCGGCGAGCGGCGTGCCGATCTTCACGAGCGCCGGGGCGACCCGCATCGCGAGCCTGCCATCGCTGCGGCTCGCCACGGCCACGAGCCGGATGCGGTAGCCGAGCTCGGCGGCGTAGGTGAGCAGATCGAGATCAAGCCCCTCGATGCCGGTGCGGGGAATCTCCGCCCACGGCACCCAGACGCCAAACGCGAGGTGGGCGAGGATCGCGAGCTTCTGCGTGGCATCGGTGCCGTCGACGTCCATCGACGGATCGGCTTCGGCGAAGCCCTTCTCCTGGGCGAGCTTCAGCACCTCGGCGTAATCGGCGGCGTCTTCCTCCATCCGCGTGAGGATGAAGTTGCTCGTGCCGTTCAAGATGCCGCGGATGCTTTCGATGCGGTTGGCGGCGAGGCACTCGCCGATCGCGGCCACGATCGGGATGCCGCCGGCGACGGCCGCCTCGAACGCGATCGACCGGCCCTTGCGCCGCGCCAGTTCAAAGAGCTCGGGACCGTGCTCGGCAAGGAGCGCCTTATTGGCGGTGACGACGTCTTTTCCGTGTTCGAGCAGCTCGACCATCATCGACCGGGCCGGCTCGAGGCCGCCGACGAGCAGCGCCGCCACCGAGATCGAGGGATCGCGGGAGATATCGCGGATATCGGACGAGATCTTGCCGCCCGGCAGCTGCACGCTCCGGGCCTTCGCCACGTCCTTCACGACCGCCTTCTCGACGACGATCCGCCGCCCGGCATGCCGCTCGATGTGGTCCGCCGACTCGACGAGCAGCCGCACGACGCCCGACCCGACGGTTCCCATGCCGACAACGCCGACTCGCACTGGTTCAGACATCGAAGGTGCACCTGTTCCGCTGGAGGAATCGTGGATCGTAATGAGCGTAGCTTGAACCGGAAAGCGAGTCTGGTTGCACGCGGCCGCCACGGGGCTGTACCGTGTCGCATCCCGTCGGCCGAATGGCTTTGGAGCGGTTATGACGGTTATCCCACGGAGGTTCTGCCTTGGAAGCCACAGCCCGCGATTTTCTGGTTCGACTGCTCGAGACCCCGAGCCCGTCCGGCTACGAGCAGCCGGTGCAGCGGCTCGTTCGCGACTATCTCTCGGGCGTGGCCGACACGATCACGACCGACTCCCACGGCAACGTGATCGGCGGGAAAAATCCCGGCGGGAAAACGCGGATGCTGCTCGCGGGCCACTGCGACCAGATCGGCCTGATCGTGCAATACATCGATGGCGACGGCTACATCTCCGTGCAGCCGATCGGCGGCTGGGATCCGATGCAGCTCGTCGGCGCGCGGGTGACCGTCTGGACGGCGTCGGGCCCCGTGCCGGGCGTGATGTCGCGGAAGCCGATCCACCTGCTCACGGAAGAGGAGCGGAAGCAGGTGCCGAAGATGAAGGATCTCTGGATCGACATCGGCGCCACCGACAAAGCTGATTGCGAGAGTGTGGTCCGCATCGGGGATAGCGTCACCTTCGAGCTCAAGTTTCAAGCCCTGCGCGGCCAGCGTGCCTGCTCGGTGGCGATGGACGACAAGATCGGCCTCTGGGTGGTGATCGAGGCGTTTCGCCGTGCATCGTCGGCCGGTCCCCTGCCCTGCGGGCTGTTCGTGGCCTCGACCGTGCAGGAGGAGATCGGGCTGCGCGGGGCGCAAACGAGCTCGTATGGCGTCGATCCCCATGTGGCCATCGCGGTGGACGTGACCCATGCCACCGATTGCCCCACGATCGACAAGAAGTCGGAGGGCGACATTGGCCTGGGCCGCGGGCCTGTGGTCTACCGCGGGCCGAACATGAATCCGCACGTGGTGCAGCGGCTCCTCGACGTGGGCCGCGACCAGGGCATCCCGATCCAGCTTGCGGCCAGCGGCCGGGCGACGCCGACCGACGCAAATGTGCTGCAGACGACCCGATCTGGCGTCGCGACCGGCCTCGTGAGCGTTCCCAACCGCTACATGCACTCCGCGGTGGAGACGATCTCGCTCGACGACGCCGACCGGGCCGCCGACCTGCTCGCCGGCTTTGTCCGCGGCCTCGAAGGCGTCATCGACTGGGCGCCCTAATACGCGAGCCGGGGTGGCCGGGTGGACCCGACGCGAGTTGACGTATCCTCGTCTCCGAAGCGGAGGGTCCACCCGGCCACCCCGGCGGCCCGTCTCATCCGATGCGAGTTGACGTATCCTCGTCTCCGAAGCGGAGGGTCCACCCGGCCACCCCGGCGGCCCGTCTCATCCGACGCGAGTTGACGTATCCTCGTCTCCGAAGCGGAGGGTCCACCCGGCCACCCCGGCGGCCCGTCTCACCAAACGCATCACGTTCCTGCCAAAACGGCACGCCCCATTGGCTGGCCCATTCCTCGCGACGTGTTTTGCCCGGGATAGGCGCAGGACCCGCTGCTTTGGCACGCCGGTTGCTTCCTTTTGGGTCAAGCCGTTCAATGGCTGCCAAACCCGCATTCCCCTCCCCCATCCACGCCCCGCACCACAAAGGAGTTTCCCGTGGCCAAACAAATGGTTTTCGACGATGAGGCCCGTCAGCCGCTGCTCGCCGGCGTCTCGAAACTGGCCCGTGCGGTGAAGAGCACGCTCGGCCCCCGCGGCCGCAACGCCGTGCTCGACAAGGGCTGGGGCTCGCCCAAGGTCACGAAGGACGGCGTGACGGTGGCCGAAGACATCGATCTCGAAGACCCGTATGAAAACCTCGGCGCCCAGCTCGTGAAGGAGGCCGCCAGCAAGACCAACGACGTCGCCGGCGACGGCACGACCACGGCCACGGTGCTCGCCGAGGCGATCTTCCGCGAGGGTCTCAAGATGATCGCCGCGGGCGCCGACCCGATGGCGCTCTCCCGCGGCATCCACAAGGCGGTCGAGGCGGTGGGCAAGTCGATCCTCTCGATGGCCACGCCGATCAACGAGAAAAACAAGAAGGAACTGATGCAGATCGCCACGATCGCGGGCAACAACGACCCGACGATCGGCAACGTCCTCTCCGAGGCCTTCTTGAAGGTGGGCAAGGACGGCGTGATCACGGTCGAGGAAGGAAAGCAGGCCGAGACGACGGTGGACGTGGTCGAGGGCATGCAGTTCGACCGCGGCTTCCTCTCGCCCTACTTCGTCACTGACGCCGACTCGCAGACCTGCGAGATGGAAAACCCCTACATCCTCCTCTTCGAGGAGAAGATCTCGAGCGCGAAAAACCTCGTGCCGCTCCTCGAGGCGATCAGCAAGGCGGGCAAGCCGCTGGTGATCATCGCCGAAGACGTCGAGGGCGAGGCGCTCGCCACGCTCGTGGTCAACAAGCTCCGTGGCATCGTGCAGTCGGTGGCGATCAAGGCCCCCGGCTACGGCGACCGCCGCAAGGCGATCATGGGCGATCTCGCCGTGCTCACCGGCGGCCAGGCGATCTTCAAGGATCTCGGCATCGCACTCGACGCCGTGAAGCTCAGCGACCTGGGCCGGGCCAAGAAGGTGATCGTCGAGGCTGAAAACACGACGATCGTCAGCGGCGCCGGCACGAAGGCGGCCATCGACGGCCGGGCCAACCAGATCCGCGCCGAGATCGAGACGACGACGAGCGATTACGACCGCGAGAAGCTCCAGGAGCGGCTGGCGAAGATCGCCGGCGGCGTGGCGCAGATCAACGTCGGCGCCGCGACGGAGACCGAGATGAAGGAGCGGAAGGCGCTCATCGAAGACGCCAAGAGCGCGACGCAGGCGGCGCTGGCCGAGGGGATCGTCCCCGGCGGCGGCGTGGCCCTGCTCCGCAGCGAGAAGGCGATCGAGAAGCTCGATCTCGAAGGCGACGAGAAGCTCGGGGCGTCGATCGTGAAGAACGCCCTCCGCTATCCGCTCGAGGCGATCGCTGCCAACGCCGGCGTCGATGGCCCCGTGGTGGTCAACCGTGTCCGCAACATGAAGGGCAAGAACGACGGCTACGACGCCGACAAGGAGGAATACTGCGACCTCGTGAGCGCGGGTGTGATCGACCCGGCAAAGGTGGTTCGCACGGCCCTCCAGAATGCGGCCAGCGTGGCGGCGCTCCTGCTCACCACCGAGTCGCTCATCACCGAGATCCCGAAGGCCGAGGAAGAGGCCGGCGGCGACGGCCACGACCACCACGGCATGGGCGGTGGCATGGGCGGCATGGGTGGCATGGGGATGGGTGGCATGGGTGGCATGCCCGGCATGATGTGACCCCGAACCGATTCACCCCGAACCGATTCATCAATTGCAACTTTTCCTTCCCTTTTGGAGAGAACTTCTCATGGCTGCAAAGAACCTGAAGATCCGTCCGCTCGATGACCGCGTGGTGGTCGAGCCCGTCGAGGCCGAGGAGCGGACCGCCGGCGGCATCGTGCTGCCCGATTCCGCCAAGGAGAAGCCGCAGCGCGGCCATGTGGTGGCGCTCGGCCCGGGCAAGCTGCTCGAGAGCGGCCAGCGGGCCACGCTCACGCTCTCGATCGGCGACGAAGTCATCTACGGCAAGTATTCCGGCAGCGACATCGAGGTCGACGGCCACGAGGTGAAGATCCTCCGCGAGAGCGACATTCTCGCCAAGGTTTTGTCGTGATCCCCGCTGCGTCCATTTCCATTTCCTGATTCATCCCGCCTCATCGAGGAGATCGATCCGTGCCCAAGCAACTGATGTTCGACGACAACGCCCGTGCCAAGCTGCTCAAGGGAGTTGAGAAACTCGCCGGCGCCGTGGCGGTGACGATGGGCCCGACCGGCCGCAACGTCATCATCGACAAGTCGTTCGGCGGCCCGACCGTCACCAAGGACGGCGTGACGGTGAGCAAGGAGGTCGACCTCGACGACGCTTTCGAAAACATGGGCGCGAAGCTCGTGAACGAAGTCGCATCGAAGACGTCGGATCTGGCCGGCGACGGCACGACCACCGCCACCGTGCTGGCCCGCGCGATCTTCCGCGAGGGCACCCGGATGGTGGCCGCCGGCTCGAATCCGATGGCGGTGCGCCGCGGCATCGAGAAGGGCGTGGCGGCGGCCGTGGGCCGCCTGATGGAGATGGCCAAGAAGGTCGACCGCCCCGAGGAAGTGGCCCAGGTGGGCGCCATCAGCGCCAACAACGACCGGGCGATCGGCGATCTCCTCGCCGAGGCCCTGCAGAAGGTGGGCAAGGATGGCGTGATCACGGTCGAAGAGGGCAAGACAACGGAGACGACCGTCCGCTTCGTCGACGGCATGCAGTTCGACAAGGGCTACATCTCCCCCTACTTCATCAACCGCACCGCCGAGATGGATTGCCAGCTCGACGACGCGTTGATCCTGATCCACGAGAAGAAGATCTCGAATCTCCGCGACCTGCTCCCGCTGCTCGAGAAGGTGGCCCAGTCGGGCAAGCCCTTCCTGATCATCGCGGAAGACATCGACGGCGACGCGCTGACGGCGCTGGTGGTCAACAAGCTTCGCGGCGTGCTCAACATCTGCGCCTCGAAGGCCCCCGGCTTCGGCGATCGCCGCAAGGCGATGCTCGGCGACATCGCCACGCTCACCGGCGGCACGCTGATCAGCGAGGATCTCGGCCTCAAGCTCGAGAACCTCGATCTCTCCCACCTCGGCCGGGCCAAGACGATCACGGTCGACAAGAACGAGACCACGATCGTGCAGGGCGCCGGCAAGCAGGCCGACGTGCAGGCCCGCGTGCAGCAGATCCGCAACCAGATCGAGGCCACCGAGAGCGAGTATGACCGCGAGAAACTCCAGGAGCGGCTCGCGAAGCTCACCGGCGGCGTGGCGATCGTGTCGGTCGGCGCGGGCACCGAGGCCGAGATGAAGCAAAAGAAGGCCCGCGTGGAAGACGCCCTCCATGCGACCCGTGCGGCCGTCGAAGAGGGGATCGTTCCGGGAGGCGGCGTGGCCCTGCTCCGCTGCCGTGAGGCGGTCGAGAAGGCCCGTTCGCAGGCCAAGGGCGACGAGAAGATCGGCATCGACATCGTGCTGCATTCGCTCGAGGCCCCCATCCGCCAGATCGCGGAGAATGGTGGCATCGACGGCTCGGTCGTCGCCGACGAGGTGGCCGGCAAAGACATCCACATCGGCTACGACGCCAACAAGGGCGAGTATGTCGACATGCTGAAGGCCGGCATCATCGATCCGGTGAAGGTCGTCCGTGTGGCGCTGACGAATGCCGCGAGCATCGCGGGCCTGCTCCTCACCACCGAGGCGCTCGTCACGAATCTCGACAAGGACGACAAGAAGCGGAAGGCCGAGGGAGCGGTGCGGTAAGCGCAGCCGCGCCTCATGTCTCAACCACGCGACTTCTACGAGGTGCTCGGCGTCGACCGACGGGCGACGACCGCGCAGATCACGGAGTCGTATCGCAAGCTGGCGATTCGGTTTCACCCGGATAAAAACCCGGGCAACCAGGAGGCTGCCGCCCGCTTCAAGGAGGCTGCGCGGGCCTTCGAGGTGCTTTCCGACGACGGCCTGCGGGCCCGCTACGATCGCTACGGCCACGCCGGCCTGCAGGGCGGCCCGCAGCACGAGTTCAACGACATCTCCGACATCTTCGAGGCCTTCGGCGATCTCTTCGGGGGCGGGATGTTTGGCGACGCCTTCGGCGGCGGCCGCCGGCAGGGCAACCGGCCGCGGAAGGGCCGCGACGTTTTCTGCACTGTCTCGCTCTCGCTTTTGGAGGCGGCCCGCGGCGCGACAAAGACGGTCGAATTCTCGCGGCACGAGGCCTGCGCCACCTGCGAAGGCAGCGGCGCGAAGAAGGGCACGAAGCCCGTGGCGTGCGACTATTGCGGCGGCCGCGGCCAGGTGATCCAGCAGGCGGGCGTGTTTCGGATGCAGACGACCTGCCCGGCCTGTCAGGGGGCCGGCGCCGTGATCCGCGAGAAGTGCCCCGAATGCGGCGGCGATGGCCTCAGCGAGGAGCATGTCGAGCGACGGGTGACGATTCCCGCGGGCGTCGATCGCGACGTGCGGGTGCGGCTCGCCGGCGAGGGGGAGCCGGGAGGCAATGGCGGCCCGCCGGGCGATTGCTACTGCGTGATCGAGATCGAGGATCATCCCTTCCTCACCCGCGATGGCCGCGACCTCCACTGCGAGGTGCCGATCACGTTCAGCCAGGCGGCGCTTGGCGCCACGGTGGAGGTGCCCACGCTCGACGGCCCGAAGCCGCTCGAGATCAAGCGGGGCACGCAGGCGGGCGACGTGATCCGCGTGCGCGGCTTCGGGATGCCGGAGGTCCGCGGCCGCGGCATCGGCGATCTCCACGTGCACGTGCACGTGGAGGTGCCCAAGACGCTCTCCGCCAAGGCGGAGCAGTTGCTCCGCGATCTCGCCGCCGAGGAGCAGAAGGCCGTGAGCCCGAAGCGATCGACTTTTTTCAGCCGTCTATCCGAGTATTTTCAGCCGCACGATGATGCCGGTGCGGCCCGCGTCACGCAGGAGGAGGCATGACGATGCAGTCTGAACAACACGACGATCAGGAGCCGGGACAAGAACCGGAACAGGCACCGCACGAGGAGGCGGCAGCGCCGCGCACCCCGACGGCGGCCGCGTCGGCGCAATTGCTGAAAGACGCCGAAGACCGCCTGCTGCGCACGCAGGCGGAACTGGAAAATTTCCGCAAGCGGTCGCGGCGCTAGTATGAAGACGCGCAAAAGTATCGGGAGATCGACCTGCTCCGCGACCTGCTGCCGGTGCTCGACAACGTGCTGCGGGCGATCGAGGCGAGCGAGAAGACGGCCGACGTGGAGAGCCTGAAGTCGGGCTTCCGGATGACGGCCCAGCAGATCGAGAAGCTGCTCGAGGCGCACGGCTGCAAGACGATCGAGACCGACGGCCAGCCCTTCGACCCGGCCGTCCACGACGCGATCCTGCAGCAGGCGGTGCCCACTGCGAAACCGGGTACGATTGTGGGAACGGCGAGCCGCGGCTACCGGCTGCATGACCGCGTGGTCCGGCCCGCCCAGGTGATCGTGGCGAAGGAGGAGTGACCGATGCCGACCTACGACTATGTGTGCGACGGCTGCGGCCATGCGTTCGAGCTGTTTCAGTCGATGACCGACAGCGTGAAGAAGACCTGCCCGAAGTGCAAGAAGCCGAAGCTGCGGCGGCTCATCGGCGCCGGCGGCGCGATCGTGTTCAAGGGATCGGGCTTCTACAAGACCGACTACCGCAGCGAGTCATACAAGAAGGGCGCCGCGGCCGACGGCGGCTCGACGGCCAAGTCGGACGGCGCGAAGTCCGACGGCGGCAGCAAGAAATCCGACTGAACTGAATTCCCCATGCCACGCTGCCCCGTCTGCGATGCACACGTCGACCTCGAGAAGACCCCGACGGTGCCGTTTTGCAGCGACCGCTGCCGCCTGATCGACCTCGGACGCTGGCTCGACGAGGCCTATGCCGTGCCCGACGTGAAAAAGCCCGCCGACGACGAAGAGTAGGGTAGGCTTCAGCCTGCCAAAAGTAGACCGCTTGCTCCGCAAGCGGTTGCTCCGGGGATCCGCTTTCGGAGCAAGCGGTCTACATGAAGCGGTCTACTCCCAAGCAAGGTGGGCTACAACGCTATACTCTTCCCCACCATCAAACGACCCCCTGAGAACCGCCCCGATGGCAACTGCCGACTCCCCGTCTCCCGAGCATGGCCGCATTGTCCACGAGATCCAGTGGAGCGAGGCCCTTCCCTGGTGGATCCTCTTCCGTGCCGCCGGCACGGCCTTCGCCCCCACGGTGATCCTGCTCGCCTTGCTTGGGTCGCTCGCGACCTGGGCCGGCTGGTCGATCGCCGACAGCCTCAAGCTCGCCGGCGGTGATCCCGCGGCCGATGCGATTCTCGACGCGGAATTGGCCGGTGGCGGTGGCGGCGGTCTCGTGCTCCCGGCCCCCGGTGGATCGGCCGGCGTGGCGCGGCCGCTCGTGCCGAGCCGGCAGGTCTTCCCCGCGCTCCTGGGCTTCGTCGAGCGGCTCCCCACGCCGGTCTCCGATCTCGTGCACCTGCTCGGCGTTCCGTTTCGGCCGTCGGCGTCGCTCGCGCAGATGGGTGGGGCGCTTGCGCGGCTCGGCTGGTTCGTGCTCGTCTGGTCGATCTTCGGCACCGCGATCGCGCGGCATGTCGCGCTCAAGCTCATCGGCGAGGAGGCCCCCGGGCTTCTGGGCTCTACGCTCTACGGCGGCCGCAAGTGGCTGTCGGCCTTCAATGGCGTCGCCTTCGTCTTGCTCGGCATCGTGGCCCTCTCGATTCCCGGGGCCCTGCTCGGCCTGCTCATGCGCACGGAATGGGGCCTCGCCTTCGCCGGCGCCGTCTGGCCGCTCGTGCTCGCCGGAGCCGTGGTGCTCGCGATCCTCGCGATCGGCGTCGTGGCGGGCTGGCCGCTGATGGTGGGCTCGGTCGGCGTGGAGCGGGGCGACAGCTTCCAGGCGATCTCGACAGCGTTTTCGTATCTCTATCAACGGCCGCTGCACTATGCGTTTTACGCGCTCGTGGCGCTGGCCGTGGCGATTCCCGCGCTTGCGGCCGCGGGGCTCTTCGCCGATGCCACGAGCACGCTCGCGCTCTGGGCGGCGAGCTTCGGCATGGGGCACGAACGCACCGCCACGGTGCTCGAGGGCATGGCGTCGGGCGCTGCCGACGCTCCCTGGGGCCTCAAGGCGCTCGGGTTTTGGAGCCGCGGGCTCGAGTCGCTGCTCGGCTCGTTTGGCTGGGGCTATTTCTGGTCGATTGCCACGGCGGCCTACATGCTCCTGCGGCAGGACGTCGACGGCACGGAACTCGACGAGGTCGTCATCGACGAGCCTGGGGAGCTGGCAGGCTGAAGGCAGATTGAGGGCAGGCTGAAGCCTACCCTACCGTGAGCCAGCGGTTGACGAGGGCGGCGAAGCCGCCGAGGAGTTCGCCGCGGCTCACCACGGCGTCGGCACCGGCTGCCCGTGCCTGTTCGAGCCGCTCCTTCGCGACGTGGGGCCCGAAGGCCACGAGCCGGGCATCCTTACCTGACGCCGCCCGCTGGGCCTCGATGAGCCCGCGCACGCGAGTGACGACGACGGCCGGATCGCCCGGCACGGTCTGCAGGTCGAGCAGCATGAGGTCGTAGGGGCCGCCCGGCACGGCGTCGTCGAGGCTGCGGAGCGTTTCCAACTGTGCCGGCAGCGGCCGCGCGAGCCCCGCGATCCGGCTCGTCGAGAGCAGGTCGGGCGACACGAGCAGGATGCGGAGCGGTTCGGTCATGATTGATACCTAGGGTAGGCTTCAGCCTGCCGAACAGCGAGGCCAGGCAGCGAGGCAGGCTGAAGCCTACCCTACACGGCCTCGGGGCCGCGGACCTCGCGGTAGAGCTGCACGGCCTCCGCGATCGGCACGACGAAGATTCTCGCGTCCTGCGCAGCGGCCGGGCCGAGGGCGGCCACGATCGCGTCGACCGCGCGGTCGAGAAAGTCGTCGTTGACGGCGATCTCGATCACCGTCTGCTGCACGATCGGCCCCGGGCCGCGTGGGGCGTCGTAGCCCTGCGCGTCGCAGACCGTCAGCCGCGTGACATGCGCGGCGGCGAGCGCTTGCCTCACCACCTCCAATTGCGTGGGCTTGAGGACCGCGATCACGAGCCGCATGGTGCCGCCTCCCTTCGGTCGCGCCGCCGCCTCATGGCCGGGGCAGTTCGAGGCTGGCGTCGAGCACCTTCCTGACCCGCGCCTGAAGCTCGGTCAGGTGGGCTCGCGAGTAGTCGTCGAGCCGCACGTCGTTTTTCGCCAGCAGCGTGCCGATTCTGGCATCGAGGCCGCGCAGCTGCGCCGCCGCGATCGCCTGCGCGTCGGGGGACGCAGGGTTTGACCCCATCGCCAGGCCTCCAAGCCGCGAGACGTAGGCCTTCTGCAGCGAGCGGCGGATGCTCGGGATCGCCGGCTTTCGCGTCGTGTACTCGCCCGCGGCCGTGGCATCGACCTCCGCCATGATCGCCTTCGTGAGCCGGTCGAGCAGCTCGGCCGTGGTGAAGGCATCCTGGTCGGCGGGCACCTTCAGCTCGCTATCGCGGATGCGGGCGAGCGTGAGCGGGTCGAGCAGCCGGCCGAGCACGCGATCCTGCCATATGAGGATCACCTCATGCACGGGATAGTCGTCGCGGTCTGGGTCGCGGGTGCCCCAGTGGAGCCAGCGGCTCGCCACGAGCTGGTTGTAGAGGTCGGGCGGAAACGAAAACGGCCCCGCCGCAAACATCTGCTGCTCGAGGAGGGCGACCGCGTCGCGCTGCTGCTTCGCATCGACGACGCGGAACGGGGCCGTTGCATTCGCGTCGCCCTTGTGGCTGCGGGAGACATGAAGCCCGCCGACGAGCCGGGAGGCGTTGAACATCGCCTGACCATGCGCGGCGAGCAACACGCCGAAGGCCTGCCGCACCCGCTCGTAGCCGCCGCCGGTGCCGTCTTTCTCCTTCGCCGTCATCCGCTCGGCGATCCGTGGCATCACCTGCGCCACCAGTTCAGCGCGGGTCTTCGCGAATTCGAGCGGATCGCTGCCGAGATCGAAGCGGTTGGAGAGAGGATCGGGATCGCCGTATTCGGTGTCTTCATCGGTGGCGTAGGCGAGCGCCGGCTCGCCGGAGCGGGCGGCGATCTTCTCGAGCTCGGGCCATTCCGCCTCGGGGCTGCCGCCGGGGAGCGGCTTGTAGCCATACTCGATCGCCCAGAGATCGTAGGGGCCGAGCTTCGCGGCGTAATACTCCCCCTGCGTGCGCCCCTTGGGCACGATGTTGACGGGGATGTAGTCCATCACACTCGTGCTGCCCCCCGACTGCCCGGTCTTCACGGCGTCGTTGAAATCGGCGAGCGGCCGGTAGGCACTGCCCTTAAAGTTGTGCCGCAGGCCGAGCGTGTGGCCGACCTCGTGCATCGCGACGAGCGTGAGCCCCTGCAGCACGAGCTTCTCCTTCTCCGCCCCCGAGAGCGGCTCGGCCCCCTGCGCGGCCAGGGCCGTGGCTGCGAGCGCCGTCTCGCGGGCGTGGCCGTCGAAGAGCCGGCAGGCCGCGCCGCAGCAGTGGCCCGCCTCCGAGAGAGGGCCGCCGCCAGTGAGCAGCGCCACCGATTGCGGCGTGAAGGTCTCGTATTCGCTCCGCCAGAATTGGAGGAAGTCGCCGTCGAAGATGATGTCGGCGTCGAGGATCTGGCCTGTCCGCGGGTTCACCCGCGAGGGCCCCATCGCGAAGCCGGCGCCGGCCGTGATCCAGCGAAAGGTGTTGTAGTTGACGTCTTCGGGATCCCAGTCGGTCTGATCGGGCTGCTGGCGGACCTCGATCGCCGTCGCGAAGCCGGCCTTCTCGAAGGCCTCGTTCCAGGCCTCGATGCCGTTGCGGATGGCCTGGCGGTATTTGAACGGCACCGTCTTTTCGATCCAGAAGACGATCGGCTTCTTCGGGGGCGAGACGGCCGCCGCCGGGTCGGCCTTTTCGAGGTGCCAGCGGTTGATGTAGCGCACGAACCGGTCTTCGTCGACCTTCTGCGAGAAGTCTTTGAGCGCCGTGACGAAATAGCCCACGCGGCTGTCGGCGAGCCGCGGCTTGTAGGCGTTTTGCGGCAGGAGGCTGATCGAGTAGTGCACGTTGACGGTCGCGCCGCGGGTGTCGGGCACGCTGTCGATCCGGGCCGTGCCGTTCGAGCCGTAGGTCGCCGCCACCTGTAGCTCGACGTTGTCGGGAAACGCCTTCACCCGCGACCAGGTGGAGCGGTCGCGGGCAAACGAGAAGCCGGGGAGTGTGGCCGAGATCTGCGGCAAGTCGGTGAGGAAGATCGGCGCGAGGTCGATCACCGGGGCGCCTGAGGCCGCGAACGTGGCGATCGGCACGCTGAAGAGCACGCTATCTGTATAAGCGAGATCGACCGCCTTCTCCTCGGGGCTCCCCTTGTCGGCGAAGAAGCGGACGTTGCGGCGGACCACCTGGATGTTGTCGTCGATCCGGCGAAACTGCCAGACCCAGTCGTCGCCGTCGCCCCAGCTCATGCCGCCGAGCACCGACCGCTCGCCGATGCCGCGGGCGATCGAGATCAAGACGAAGAGATCCTTGCCGAGAACGGCGTCGGAGAGCTCGGCGTAGACCTTGTCGTCTTTGCGATGCAGCGAAATGAGGCCTGGGAAGCGCGTGGCGTCTTTGAGCAAAACGGCGAAGGCGGGCTTGCCCCCCTTCCCTTCCGGCTGCGGGCTGTCTTTCGCAGCAGCGGGCTGTTGCGGGGCGGGCGTGGCAGGGGGCGCCGGCTGGTCGGCCTGCTTTTGAGCAGGCGCGGCAGCCGTGGGCTCGTCAGCGCGGGCCTCGCGCGACAGGTCATGCCCAGTTGCCAGGATGGAAATGCCAACGGCCGCGATCCACCGCGCTGTCAGCGACTCCCACGTCGCACCCGTCGCTCGATTCGTCATGCTCGCTCCTGCTGCGTGTCTGGTTGCCGAAGGGGCATGCAGCGTAGCATCGGGGTGGGTCCGCGACCAATTTTCGGCGGAAGCAGTAGGACGGGCTTCAGCCTGTCTCCCGTAGGCCGCTTGCTCCGCAAGCGGATCTGGATCCGCTTCGGGACGAAGCGGTCTACTTGACCAAGCGGTCTATTTGACAGGCTAAAGCCTGTCTTACTGGGCGAACGGAAACCATGCCTGCGGCTTTTCCTGAAACCCCCGGTTCGATCGAGCGCGTGTGCGCGGCGTGGCTCGGCGGTGACGCGGTTCGCGCGTGGCCACTTGCCGCCGGCGGGTTGAGTGGGGTGTCGCTCTATGCGGTCGAGCACCTGGCGACGGGCCGGCGGTTCGTGCTCAAGCGGTTTCACGCTTCGGCGACGATCGATCGTTGCACCTGGGTGCATGCGCTCATGCGGCAGCTGCGTGCGGCGGGCATCGACGTTGTGCCGGAGGTGATCGACCGCCCGGAAGCGCCGCCCGAAACCCGGACGCTTCTCGTCGATCATCGAGGCAGCCCGTGGGAACTGGTGGCGTTCATGCCCGGCCGCGCAACCGAACGGCCGACGGCGGGGCAGGCGGCGGCTGCGATGCAGTCGCTCGCGAGGCTGCATGTCGCGGCGGCCGCTTGGATCGATGGCGGCCAGGCGCAAGGCCCTGCTCCCGGCGTGATTCGCCGCCGCGAGCAGGCGCGACAGTTGCTCGCCATGCCCTGGCGGCAGCGGCGGGCGGCGATCGCAGGCGATGCCGATCCCGTGGTGGTCGCGATCTTCGCACAGGCGATCGACGTGTTTGAAAGCCGTGGCGGCGCACGCACGCTCGAGGCGGTCGTGGCCGCCAAGTCTGGCGCGATTCCGCTCCAGCCTGTGCTGCGGGATGTGTGGAGCGATCATGTGCTCTTTGACGAGCATGGCGGACGGGTGACGGGCATCGTCGATTACCACGCGGCGGCAATCGATACACCGGCGACCGATCTGGCCCGGCTGCTCGGCAGCTGGTCGCTCGCAGCAGAGCGTTGCGAGCGGCCGCTCCTCGAAGCCTGGCGAGATGCGATCGACGCCTACGAGGAGGTGCGGCCGCTCGCGTCGGCCGAGCGCCGGCTCATCCCGTGGCTGCACGCGACGGGCGTGATCCTCGGCCTCGACAACTGGTTTCGCTGGACGCTCGAAGAAGGCCGCACGTTTCCCGACGCCCCGCGGATGCACAAACGCATCACGCGGCTCGTCGCCGCCCTCCGAGCCATGTAGACCGCTTGCTCCAAAGTAGACCGCTTGCTCCGCAAGCGGATCTGGAGCCGCTTGCGGAGCAAGCGGTCTACGCTCAGGCGGTGTGGCGCAATTGACCGCTGGAAATCGCAGCCGCTAGACTTTTTTTCGTCGGTGGCAACTTTCCCCCCGTTCCTTTCCCTCCTGATGCCGTTACCTCCCGCCCTCTGCCGTGTGCCCACGATCGTGGGGATCCTGATCGCCTGGTCGCTGGCGGCGTGGCCAGTCGTGGCCCAGGGGCAAGGACGGAGCGGCGCCGTCGACCCGCTGGCAACGATCGCAGCCGGGCTCGGTAGCCCCATCGACGTGGAGGCCGTCATCGAGAAGGGAGGCAATGGCGGCCCCGACGTGCTCGCCGTCACGGCCGTGCTCGAGGAAGGCTGGCACCTCTACTCGCTCGAGCAGAAGCCGGGAGGGCCGAAGGCCACGAAGATTGTCGTCGCCGACGATTCCCCGCAGGCGCCCGCGGGGCCGTTTCAGCCCGATCAGAAGCCGCACATGCGCACGGTCGACGACGTGCCCGGCTGGAAGGGGCTCGTCGTCGAGGAGCATTCAGGCCGGGTGACCTGGCGGGCGCCGCTGGCCCCGAGACCGGCCGGCAAGGCTGCCGCCGTGCATGGCACCGTCAGCGTGCAGCTCTGCCGCGATAACGCCTGCACACCCCCCGAGACGCTCCCGTTCACGGCCAGCGACACCGTCGCCGCCGCTCCCACCGGCTCGGGCACGCTCAAAGCGCTGCCGCCGGCGGCCCACGTGCCGGAGCGGGCGCACGTGAAGATCGAGGCCTCGTTCGGCCCCTCGCGGCCCGGCATGAATGGCCGGCGGGTGTGGCCGCTCATCGTGCGGGTCGTGCCCGAAGACCACTACCACCTTTATGCCCCCACTTCGAAAGACGATTCGGCCGTCGGTCAGGGCAAGCCCACGATCGTGTCGGTCGCCGCGAGCGAGACGGTGCGGGCCGTGAGGCTCACCACGCTCGAAGCGATCCCGTCGGCCGACAAAGAGCTCGCCGCGGTCGCAGCGGTCGATGGCGCCGTGGCGATCGAGGTGCTGCTCGAGCCGGTGGGCGATGCGGCCGCACCTGCCAAACGCGAGATCGAGGCGATTCTCGGCTTTCAGACGTGCACCGAGTCTGCCTGCGATCCGCCCTCCGCGGCGCGGCTGACGGCGACGCTCCCCAGCGACGACGATCCGATGACCGGCACGGTGGCCTTCGCCGCGGCCCGCTACGCCGAGGCCGCCAAGGCCCCGGCAGCGATCGAGCCCCTCGAGCGTGACCGGCCGCGGGGCGCGAGCATTTCGCAGGCGCCCGCGCGGCTCGCTGCAGCATCGACTGCGGCCGCTGGCGGCATCGCCCTGCCGACCGCACTCCTGATGGGCCTCGCCGGCGGCTTGATCCTCAACCTCATGCCCTGCGTGCTGCCGGTGCTCGGCCTGAAGCTGATGTCGTTCGCGCAGCAATCGGGCCGCGCGCGGCAGGAGGTCTTCCAGATGAACCTCTGGTATTGCGCCGGCCTCTTCGCGGTCTTTTTCGTGCTGGCCACCGCGAGCGTGGCGGCCAACATCGGCCTCGGCAGCGAGAACCTCGCCTGGGGGGAGCAGTTCACGTCGACGCGATTCAACGTCACGATGGCCGCGATCGTCTTCGCGTTTGCGCTCTCCTTTCTCGGTGTCTGGGAACTCCCGATCCCGGGCTTCATCGGCGAGAAGGCCGGCCACGTGCAGTCGAAGGAAGGGCCGCTCGGCGCGTTTCTGAAGGGCGTCTTGAGCACCGTGCTGGCGACGCCGTGCAGCGGGCCGTTTCTCGGGCCCGTCTTCGGCTTCACGCTCTCGCAGCCGACCTACGTGACCTACGCCGTCTTCGGCGCGATCGCCACCGGCATGGCCCTGCCCTACCTGCTCGTCGGGCTCTTCCCCGGCCTCGTGAAATTCCTGCCGAAGCCGGGCGCCTGGATGGAGACGCTCAAGGAGGTGCTCGGCTTCGTGATGCTCGGCACCGTGGTCTTCCTCTTCACGTTTCTCGATCACGACTACTTCGTGCCGACCTTCGCCCTGCTCGTGGGCATCTGGGCGGCCTGCTGGTGGATCGGCCGGGCGCAGCAGGCGACGGGCGCTGCCGGGTTTGGCCGCTGGCTGCAGGCGGCGGCGTTGACCGCGGCCGTGGGGAGCGCCGCCTTCGCCTTCCTGGGCCCGGTGAAGTCGGTCCTCCCCTGGGAGCCGTTCTCGCGGGCGCGGCTGGCCGAACTGCGGGAAAGCGGTGCGACCGTGCTCGTCGATTTCTCGGCCGATTGGTGCATGACCTGCAAGCTCAACCTGGCGACGGCGATCGAGACGAATCGCGTGAAGGCGGCGATCGACGCCAACCGCGTCGTGCCGTTGCTCGCCGACTGGACGGAGGAGTCTCCCGAGATCAAGTCGATGCTCGAGACCCTGCAGAGCCGGTCGATCCCGGTGCTCGCGATCTTTCCCGCCGGCCCGTCCAACGAGCCGCCGCGCGAGCCGATCGTGCTCCGCGACCTGATCACCGAATCGCAGGTGCTCGAGGCGATCAAGCAGGCCGGCCCCTCGCGGCCCACGGTCGGCGACATCCGCGCCGCGGCGTTGCCGTAGGACAAAAGTAGACCGCTTGCCAAAGTAGACCGCTTGCTCCGCAAGCGGATCTCAGTCCGTGTCGCACCGGCTCGTGGGCCGCAGAAGGATCCTCGCGTTGTCCCTCGCGGACTCGGTTCAAAAGCTCGTCACGCTTCCGCCGACCCCCTCGCCTTCGTCCAGCGATGCGCTCAAAACCGCTTGCGGAGCAAGCGGTCTACTTGAGGCAGCCTGAAGGCCACCCTACCTCAGCACGACGCGGTCTTCGGCGGGCTGGCCTGCGCGCACGGCGCCGATCTTCCAGCTCTGATGCCCGCAATCGGCAAGCTGCTTCTGGATGCTGTCGGCGAAGTGCGGCGCCACGACGAGCACCATTCCCACGCCCATGTTGAAGACCCGCTCCATCTCGTCGGCCGCGATGTTGCCGAGCTTCTGCACCCACGGGAAGACGGCCGGCACCTGCCAGCTGCCGCGCTCGAGCCGGATCTGCGCGTGATCGGGCACGATCCGCGCGAGGTTTTCCACGAGCCCGCCGCCGGTGATGTGGGCGATGCCGTGCACGACCTGCTTCACGCGGTAGTGCCGCAGAACGGCCTTCACGGGGCGGGCGTAGAGCCGCGTGGGCTCGAGGAGCAGTTCGTTGACGGTCTTGCCGCCGAGCTCGGCCACGCGGTCGCCTCCCGTGAGCCCGCCCATTTCGAAGACGGCCTTCCGCACGAGGCTGTAGCCATTGGAATGAAAGCCGCTCGAGGCGATGCCGATCGCGACGTCGCCCGGCTGGATCTGCGAGCCGTCGACGAGCCGCTTCCGCTCCACGACGCCCACGCAGAAGCCGGCGAGGTCGTAATCGCCGCCGTGATACATGTCGGGCAGGATCGCCGTCTCGCCGCCCACGAGCGCGCACTCGCACTCCACGCAGGCGTCGGCGATGCCGCGGACGATCTGCTCGAGGAGATTCGGGTCGTCGTGCGACATCGCCACGTAGTCGAGGAAGAAGAGCGGCTCGGCGCCGGTGCAGAGGGCGTCGTTGACGCTCATCGCCACGAGATCGATGCCCACGGTGTGGTGGATCCCGGCGGCCACGGCCACCTTCAGCTTCGTCCCCACGCCGTCGGTGCAGGAGACGAGCAGCGGGTCTTCGTAGCCGCGGCGGAAGAGCCCCTTGAGGTCGAGCGAGAAGAGGGCCGCGAAGCCCCCCTCGGGGCTCATCACCCGCGGGCAAAGCGTCCGGCGCATGTGCGCAGGGAGGCGAGCCATGCCCTCGCGGTAGAGCTCGAGATCGACGCCGGCGCTGGAATAGGTTGCTCCGCTCACGAAGCGTATCATCGCCGCGTGGTGGCGACCCGCAAGCCCGCCCGCGGTCTCGCGGGGGTTGCTATGATTCTGGCATGCCTCCCCGCAAGCCGCGGGCGCCCGCCAAGCGGGCGCACCGGGAACAACCGCTGCCGCCGCTCCAGTTCAGCCATCCGCTGCCCTACGGGGCCGTGTTGCACGACAAGGGTGTGCAGTTCGTGGTCTACAGCCGGTCGGCCACCGGGATGCGGGTGCTGCTCTACGACAGCCCCGACGCTCCGGAGCCGTCGGAGGTGATCGCGCTGGATCCCAACAAAGACCGCTGGGGCGACATCTGGAGCATCTTCGTGCCGGGGATCGGCCCGGGGCAGCTCTACCACTTTCAGGCCGACGGCCCGTTCGACCCCGAGCGAGGCCAGCGGTTCGACGGCCAGGCCCGGCTCATCGATCCCTATTCCCGCGCCCTGGCCGGCCGGTTCCTGCCCGGCACCGACGGGATCGTGCGGCCGCCCAAGAGCGTGGTGATCGACGACTCATTCGACTGGCAGGGCGACCGCCACCTGCGGCGCGGCCTCGCCGACACCGTCATCTACGAGCTGCATGTCCGCGGCTTCACGGCCAGCCCCACCAGCGGCGTGAAGCACCCCGGCACCTATCTCGGCGTCATCGAGAAGATTCCGTATCTGAAGTCGCTCGGCGTGACAGCGGTGGAGCTGATGCCGGTGCACGAGTTTCCCACCGAACTGCCCACCGGCGAGATTTCGGAGCGGGCGAATTACTGGGGCTACGACCCGATGGCCTTCTTCGCGCCCCACCGCGGCTATGCGGCCGGCACGGAACCCGGCTGCCAGGTTCGCGAGTTCAAGGAGATGGTGCGGGCGCTGCATGCGGCGGGGATCGAGGTGATCCTCGACGTGGTCTTCAACCACACGGCCGAGGGCAACCATCTGGGGCCGACGTTCTCGTTCAAGGGGCTCGAGAACCGCGTCTACTACATGCTCGGTGACGGCGGCAGCTACTACCGGAATTACACCGGCTGCGGCAACACGATCAACGGCAACCACCCGATCGTCCGCGAGCTGATCTTCCTCTGCCTGCGGCACTGGGTGCACAACTACCACATCGACGGCTTCCGCTTCGATCTGGCGAGCATCCTCTCCCGCGACCGCAACGGCGACATCCTGCCGAACCCGCCGATCGTGGAGGTGATCACGGAAGACCCGATGCTCGCCGACACGAAGATCATCGCGGAGGCCTGGGACGCGGCCGGCGCCTACCAGGTGGGGTCGTTCGCGAGCCTGCGGTGGGCGGAGTGGAACGGCCGCTACCGCGACGACGTCCGCCGCTACTGGCGCGGCGATTACGCCCAGACCGGCCACCTCGCCACGCGGCTGGCCGGCTCGAGCGATCTCTACGGCGACGACGGCCGCCAGCCCTACCACAGCATCAACTTCGTGACCTCGCACGACGGCTTCACGATGAACGACCTCGTGAGCTACCGCGAGAAGCACAACGAGGCCAACGGCGAGGGCAACCGCGACGGCGACAACAACAACTTCTCCGACAACTACGGCCACGAGGGGCCCACGAGGCGGTCCGACATCGGCGACCTGCGGGCACGGCAGATCCGCAACATGCTCGCGACGCTGCTCACGAGCCAGGGCGTGCCGATGCTGCTCTTCGGCGACGAGTGCCGCCGCACGCAGCAGGGCAACAACAACGCCTACTGCCAAAACAACGAGATCTCGTGGTTCGATTGGACGCTCGTGGACGAGCACGCCGATCTCGTGCGGTTCGTGCGCGAGTTGGTGCAATTTCGGCTCGGCAACCCGACGCTCAGGCGGCGGTCGTTTCTCGTCGGCGGCACGAGCCACGATGGGCAGCTGCCCGACGTGGAGTGGTTTTCGCCGGAGGGCACCCACGTCGATTGGTATGCGGCCGACGCGAGCCTCGTCTGCTTCTTCGGCGCCCCCACGCCCGACAGGCTCCAAGGGGAGAGCGACGTCGCGGCGGGCGGTGTCGAGGGCACCGCGCGGCACGTCCTCTTCTTTGCGCACGCCGGCTCGCTGCCGCGGACCTTCCAGTTTCCGCGGCCCATGACGATCCGCAATCTCACCTGGCGGCTGTTCATCGACACCGGCCGGGAGCCGCCCCACGACGTCTTCGAAGGGGGCAAGGGGCCGGTCATCGACGTTACGAAGCCGCTGGAATTGCCCGAGCGGTCGTTCGTCTGCCTCGTCGCCGACGTGGAAAAGCCGGAATCGGCCGGCCGCCAGATGCCGCCCGCCTGACGTTTCGAAAATCGATTGCAAGTATTCGCGGCGGGCCGCTATCCTCCAAAGACCTCCGGAGAAGCTTCCATGCTGCGCTCGATCTGGATAGTCCTGCTCCCGCTCGTCTGCCTCGCGTTGGGCTGCGCCCCTGCGGCAGCGCCTCCGGCCGCGACGGCCCGCGTAAACGACAGCCATGAGCATGATCACGACCATGAGCATGGCCACGATGGCCATGACCATGGCGACGAAAACTACGACTCGCCCAATACGATCGCCGCCGGGATCGCGGCGCTCGAGAAGATCTGCGGCGAGGTGAAGGCCGAGCTGGCCGAGGGCGATCTCGACGACGCCGACGGCAAGGTCCACATGGTTGGCCACCTCCTCGACGACCTGCGGGTGCTCGTGATGGATGCGAAGCCGGCCGCTGACGTCGAAACGGCTGCGAAGAAGGCGCTCGACGAGATCTTCGACTGCTTCGACAAGATGGACACCGCCCTGCACTCCGCCGACGAAGCCGAGCGGAAGTCGCTCGACTATGCCGCCCACGCGGCGACGATCGAAGCAGGAATCAAAAGCCTCAAAGACCTCTTCCAGTAGGGTAGGCTTCAGCCTGCCCATAATCGGCTTCAGCCTTCCATTTGAAGTCGCTGTCGGCCTGTCTCCCTCCACGAGAACCCCACCATGCCCCTCATCCGCCTTCTGCTGATCGCCTGCGTTGCCGTCACCTGGGCCGCCCCCTGCCCCGCCCTCGAGATCGATCCCGCGGCCGTCCGCGGCCAGCTCGTGCTGGGTCAGGAACCGGTCGGGGCGCTGAGCCTCACCGCCGCCAAGCAGCAGCTCACGAGCGAGCCGAAGCCGATCGTCGTGGCGGGGCGGATCGGGGCCAAGGGAATCGAGCCCTTCCTCGAAAACAAGGCGTCGTTCGTGCTCGTGGAGATTCCCGCCGACGACCATGCGAGGAAGCCGGGCCACGATGCCGATAACTGCCCGTTCTGCAAGAAGAAGCAGGCCGGCGCACCGATGGCGGCGGTGCAGTTTCTCGGCGCCGACGGCAAGGTGATTCCGATCGATTCGCGGAAGCTCTTCGGCATCGAGAAGGGCGTCGACGTCGTCGTCCGTGGCACGGCGATCTTCGACCCGAAGCTCGCAATCCAGGTGATCCAGTTCACCGCCGACGGCATCTACGTCCGCCCCCGGTAGGGTAGGCTTCAGCCTGCCACGCCAATTAAAACGCACCGGCTCGGGGACGGCAGAAGGTTCCTCGCGGTGGCCCTCGAAGACTCGGGCCAAATGCTCGTCACGCTTCCGCCGATCCCCTCGCCTCCGTCCGTTTGAAAAGCAGCCCGCTTCAAGTAAACCGCCCTAAGTAGACCGCTTGCTCCGCAAGCGGATCCCCTGCAGAGCCGCTTGCGGAGCAAGCGGTCTACTTCAGCCGCATGCAAACCGCCTTCAAAGAATGGGCCGCCATCTGTCGGGCGCTCGCCGAGCACCGGCAGGATGTGATCCTGCGCAAGGGCGGCATCATCGAGCCAGGGGGCGGGTTCCGGCTCGAGCACCGCGAATTTCTCCTGCTGCCCACGTTCCTCCACCAGTCGGCCGAGAGCCTGATTCCTAAGGCCCGCGACCTGCTCGAAGACATCGACGCCGACCGTCCGCCACCGGGGCAGGTGGTCTTCACGCATGCCGCGAGCGTGACGCAGGCGCACCAGATCCGCTCGATCGACGAGCTGGCTCGGTTCCGCGATCGCCATGTGTGGTCTGACGCGGTCGTGGCGGAGCGGTTTCATCGCTGGCGCGACGAATTGCACGTGCTCGAGGTGGCCGTCACGCCCCTGCCGCAGCCACTCGTGCTGCCATGGCACGACGACTACGGCGGCTGCAAGTCGTGGGTGACGCTGCGCTCAAAGTAGACCGCTTGCTCCGCAAGCGGATCCCACGAAGATCCGCTTGCGGAGCAAGCGGTCTCCCAAGCAGCAAGCGGTCTACGTACTACCGCACGACCCGCGCACCGCCCCCCTTGATCTGCTTTTCTACCTCGGCCCGGGTGGCCATCGAGGTGTCGCCGGGCGTGGTACTCGCCAGGGCACCGTGGGCGGCGCCATATTCGACCGCCTTCTGCGGGCAGTTGAACTCGAGGAACCCGAAGGCCAGGCCGCTGGCGAAGCTGTCGCCGCCGCCGACGCGGTCGAGGATCTCGAGCTCGGGATACTTGCGGCTGTCGTAAAACGTCCCCTCGTGCCAGCAGATGGCGCTCCAGTCGTTTTTCGTCGCCGTGATCACGCGGCGGAGCGTGGTCGCGGCCACCTTGAAGTTTGGAAACTCCTTCACGGCCCGCTCGATCATCTGCTTGAAGGCCCCGGTCTCGATTTCGCTGATGGCGTGATCCACGCCCTCCACCTCGAAGCCGAGCGACGCGGTGAAGTCTTCCTCGTTGCCGATCATCACGTCCACATGCTTCGCGATCTCGCGATTCACCTCGCGGGCCTTCGCCTGGCCGCCGATGCTCTTCCACAGGCTCGGCCGGTAGTTGAGATCGTAGGACACGATCGTGCCGTGCTTCTTGGCCGCCTTCACGGCCTCGACCGTCAGCGCCGCCGTCGTCTCCGAGAGGGCCGCGAAGATGCCGCCGGTGTGAAACCAGCGGGCGCCGAGCTTCCCGAAGAGGTGGTCCCAATCAACGTCGCCCGGCTTCAGCTGGCTGGCCGCCGTGTTGCCGCGGTCAGGCACGCCCACCGCGCCGCGGATGCCGAAGCCGCGCTCCGTGAAATTCAGCCCGTTGCGAACGCTCCGGCCGATACCGTCGTCGGGCCGCCACTGGATGAAGTCGGTGCAGACGCCCCCCTGCATGATGAAGTCTTCGATCAGGTGTCCGACCTCGTTGTCGACGAATGCCGTTACCACCGCCGTCTTCAGGCCGAAGCACTTTCGCAGGCCACGGGCCACGTTGTATTCGCCGCCCCCTTCCCAGGCCGAGAAGCCGCGGGCGGTGCGGATGCGGCCCTCGCCCGGGTCGAGGCGGAGCATGATCTCGCCGAGGGAGATTTGGTCGAAGGCGCAGGCTTCACGAGCTTTGAGCGGAAGGGACATGCATCGGCCTTTCTTGAAGGGTTCGCCATGGAGGGGCTTCGGTTCGGGGGCGGCAAAAGTCGCGTCGCGTGGGCCGCGGCGGCCCAAAGCTCCGCGAGCTTTCGCCGACCCCCTCACCTTCCCGCATGGTGAAGGGAGGAGGTTGCGTTAGGCGGTTTGCAGGGCGTCGATGGTCAGTGTTGGCAGTCCCGCTTCGTGGGCGATTTCGTTGAGGGCTTCCACCTCGGCTTTGGAGAAGAGCAAGCCGCCGGCTTTGTCGCTGCGGGCCGCGGCTTCGGCCTCGAGCTGGCCCGGCAGCATGCACTGCTCGTTGCCGTGGCCGAGGATGTCGGCGATGACGGCCTTCACGTTGTCCGCCTGCGAGCGGCCCTTCGCAAAGGCGCCTCCGGAGAGCGCGTCTGGATGGATCACCTGGAAGAAGAAGGCGCAGGTCTGCTTCTCGCCCGGCACGGCCGGACGATTGCGGAGCGTCGGCAGCGAGCCGCCGATGAAGCCCGCCACGATCTCGTTGATGAGCGAGAGGCCGTAGCCCTTGTGGTCGCCGAAGGGCAGGAGCGAGACGGCCTTGTCGGGGTCGGTCGTCGGCACGCCGTCTTTGTCCACCGCCGCATTCGGCGGCAGCGGCTTGCCCTCGCGCTTGAGCTGCTGTACGCGGCCCATCGCGATCACGCTCGTCGCCCAGTCGATCACGATCGGAAACCCGACGGCTTCGGTCGTGGGAAAGCCCCACGAATGCGGGTTTGTGCCGAGCGTGGGAAACACGCCCTTGAACGGCACCACCTCGGCGAGCGCCGCCGTGCAGTTGGTGTAGGCGATGTAGCCCTTCTTCGCGGCCTCCATCACGTAGCCGCCGCCCCAGAGATAATGAAACGCGTTGTCGATCGATACGGTGCCGGTGCCGTAGGTGTCGGCCAGCTTCATGCAGGTGTCGATCGCCTCGCAGGCCGTGGCCTGGCCGAGCTTCTTGTGGGCGTCCCACACCTCGGCGGCCTTGAACCGGCTTGGCAGCTTCGTGATCGCCGCCTTCGGCACGCAGCCGCCCCCCTTGGAGCCGAAGAGCTCGTCCAAGTGGAGCGCCTTGATGGCGTTGTGCGTGCGGATGCCGTGCTTGGTGGCGGCCGTGGCGAGTTTCGCCGCATGGTCGGCCTCGGCGGCGTCGAAGCCCCGCTTTTCGTAGGCGGCCTTCACCACCGCCTCGTGGGCCGCGACGGGAACGACATAAAACGTTTCGGGCATGACTGCTCCAGAGTAGGACAGGCACGAAGGACTATCGTACTGGCTAGACGACCTTCTTCACGGGGACTTCGGGATTCACCTGTGCCAGCGGCTTCTCGCCGTGCATCGCGTTGATCAGGTTTGTGACCGCGGCAAGAGCCTGCCGTTGCACGCTCTCGCTCGTGCGGGAGCCGATGTGGGGCGTGACGACGCAGTTGGGTAGTTTCGTGAGCGGATGATCGGCCCGCGGTGGCTCCTCGTCGAGCACGTCGGTGCCGTAGCCGGCGACCCGGCCGGAGGCGAGCGCGGCGGCGATATCGGCCGTGTTGACGATCTCGCCGCGGGCGCAATTCAGGATGATCACCCCCGGTTTCATCTTGGCGATCGTCTTTGCACAGACGAGATCGCGGGTTTCGGGCGTGAGGTTCGTGTGGAGCGAGAGGTAGTCGGCCTGGGCGAAGAGTTCGTCGAGCGTAGCGGCCCGCGGGATGCCGTGCTCCTCGGCGAAGGCCTCGTCCCAGTAGACGTCGTAGCCGATCGGCTTCATACCGAAGGCCTTTGCGCGGATCGCCACCTCCTTGCCGATCCGTCCCATGCCGACGATGCCGATCGTCTTCTCCAGCAGCTCGTGGCCGGTCGTCCGCTTCCAGCCACCCGCGCGGGTCGAATCGGTGTGAAACAGGAGGTTCTTCTCGAGGGCCAAGAGCAGAAGAAACGTGTGCTCGGCAACCGTGGTGTGGTTGACGCCGGGCGTGAAGAGGAGCGGGATGCCGAATTCCGTGCAGCTCTTCACGTCGATCTTGTCGACGCCGATGCCGTATTTCGAGAGCACCTTGAGCCGCGGCCGGGCCTTTTCGAGCACCGCGCGGGTGATGCAATCGTCGCCGCAGATGTAGCCGTCGATCTCGCCGACCAGGGTGAGCGTGTCGGCCTCGGAGAGCGGGCCGCGGGCCGCGACGATCTCCCAGCCGGTGGCCGCGAGCTTCTCATGGTGCGGACCGGGGGTGTCTTGAAACGAGGTCGTGGTGAGCAGGATGCGGGGCTTCATGGGGAATCCTGAGGGCGATCGAATCTCGCGAAAAGTAGCGGAATTTCCGCGAAGCGGCAACGCGACGCCAACGGAGACCGCTTCCAAAGTAGACCGCTTGCTCCGCAAGCGGATCCCAACTGGCGGCGCACCGGCTCCGGGGCGGCAGAAGGTGGTCGCTGCGCGACTCCTCCGGATCCTCGCGGAGAACTTCCGGCCTCGGGCCGGCCTGGGCCTGTCTCCGCTGACGACCTACGGAGCTTCATTCCCCAGAAGGTCGAAAGTTCCTAACGCTCGTCACGCTTCCGCCGACCCCCTCGCCTCCGCCCGAAGGACAGTCTTCAGCCTGTCGAGAGCAGATCCGCTTGCGGAGCAAGCGGCCTACGTGCGGCTTACAGTCGCCGAATGGTTTCCGGGAAGAAGGGCTCCACGAGCGCGGCGGTCGAGCCGGTCCACTTCCATAAGTGGCAGAACCTCCGCTCGCGGCCGCAGCCGGCCGTGCCGGTGCGGTGGAGCCAGTGCTGCTCGCCGGGCGAGAGCGGGTAGGCGGCGAACTCGTGCCGTCGGGCCTCCGGCACGCGCAGTTTGATCCAGCTCCAGTGGTTGACGTGGAGCCGGTGATCGGGATCGGGATGATCCTTCGTCCACGAGCGATACTCTCGCTCCGTCACGGCCACCACGCGATCGCGGAGGCTCTGCATGAGCGGCTCGTCGCGGTGGAGGATCTCCTCCGCGGCGGCGATGCCGACGGGCGACGTCGTGATCACGATCGCGGGATCGTCGTCGTCGGCTCGGCCTGCCAGTAGCGTGGGCAGTTCGTTCTCGAGCCAGGTCACCAGGTGCGCCGAGAGGATCATCCGCTCGGCAGCGTCCTGGGCGGGGTCGCATCCGGGCCGGCCCGCCGAGCCTGCGGCGCGTCGCGCTGTGGCGACAGCCTCACGCAGGCCGGCGACCCAATGCCGGGAGTCTTCGCTTAACGGCTGAATTGCTGCCGCAGCCACTCGTTCTTCCGCTTCTCGAGCTCGATGAGCTTCTTGACCGGACCCTGGCGGTTGGCCTGGGCCGCCTGACGGGCCTCACGGTTCTGGGCGGCACTCGCGGTGCCCACGAGGAACATGCTCGACACGATAGCCACCACAAAAGCAAGCCGAATCATAAAGAAAAGCTCCTGACGTGATTGAGAAACGACGTGTTGCGAAACTGGCGATGGGATAGCATTCCGCGAAGCCGGGGGGCCGCGACGGTTTTTTCTGACGGAGACGAGGATCGGCAGCCGAGGGTCCGCGACGCGATCGGAATTCTTTGCGGATGGCGCACGAGACATAGCCGCCACGAGCGGTGCGCGAGGATTTCCGGGCACGGGCGGAATAAACGTCACGGAAACCGCTTGCGTGACCCTTGCAGGCAGGCGCCTCCAACTGCGGGTCTTTTAGCGAGTGTTGGATGGAGGGCCGCCGAGTATGATTGACGTATGATCAGGAATGTCGATACCTACCGCCGTGAGTCTGAGCGCGACCGCTGGGAGTCATTGCGGCGAATGACACCCGAGGAGTCGATCGCGGTGGGGGAAGCGCTCCTGACCTCCGAGATCATGAGCCTGGCGGTGTTTCCCGAGGACGACGAGCCTCGCAGCCTCGCGATCGCCCTGGGGATCGAACCGCGGGATGCCCGTAGTAGAAGCGGGGGTGCCGGTGGCGCAGAGCGAGTTTGACGACTTCTGCCGTTTTGCCTTCGCGTTTCTCGACGATCGGGGCACGCGGTATCTCGTCGTCGGTGGCCTGGCGGTGATGGTCGTGGGCGAGCCGCGGACGACGGCTGATGCCGACGCGGTCGTGTTCGTGTCGATGGCCGAGGCCGAAGTGCTGATCCGGCAGGCTGCCGAAGCCGGTTTCGAAGTGCGGGAGGATGTCGAGCGGCAGCGGCTCGCATCGACCGGGACGATCCGTCTCCGCCGGGGCCGCTTCCAGATCGATCTCATCACGGCGTCGCTTCCGTTCGAGGAGGCCGCCTCTCGCCGGGCGAGCGTCCACGAGCTCTTCGGCCGGCGCCTCCCGTTTCCGAGTCCGGAAGACCTGATCCTCTTCAAGGTGCTTGCCGGCCGCGACAAGGACATGCTCGACGCAGAGGGCGTGGCCCGTCGCCATGGCGACCGACTCGACGTGTCGTACCTGGAGCGGACGCTGCGGCCAATCTGCGAACTCGCCGAAGACATGGGCCCCTGGAATCGCCTGCGGCGGGTGCTCGACATTGTGAGAAGCTAGCGGGCTTCAGAACAGGTCTGCTCTGCCGGCGAAGAAAGGCTCGTGACGGGCCAGTTTCGAGGGCAGGTGAGCGATGGCCACACAGCCTTCGGTGCCGCGAAGGGGCCGGGACTGAACCCCATCGACTCTCGGCACCGGTCGTGCGCTTGTGACCTGCCCCCCTTAAACGGCACCACTTCCAGAGAGAGAATCTGGGGGCCTGACGCTGCCCCCAACTTGGTACCAGCCGAGTTGTTAGCTATGCAGGGCCTGACGCTGCCCCCCGGCCCAGAAGCCCCTCGCGGCAGCGAGCGGGATGACGCGTGACACCTGCGCCCCGGTTGTATTTCCCGCAGCCGGCCGCTATGATGTTCACGCGTACACATGCCCGCTTGCGAGGAGCCCCCAATGAATGCCGACACGATCAGGGATTTCCTGAAACGCGAGCCGTTCGAGCCGTTTGTCATCCGCATGTCGAATGGCGAGGTTCACGAGATCCGCCATCCGGAGTGTGCATTCGTCATGAAGACGAGGGTGATCGTGTATTACCCCGACGACGACCGGAGCGTCACCTGCTCCCTCGTTCACATCAACAGCGTCGAAGCCTTGCAGGCAAGCTGACCTGCCCCAAAAGCCCCTCGCGGTAGCGAGCGGGATGACGCTGGCCATCGCCAGCCGGGCATTTTCATTTGACGGCCGGCGTCCGCGCCGGCGGATCGGCGAATCCCGCTTTCGTCACCCCCGACATCGAAGTGGCCGTCACCGCGTCCCACGCGATCTGTTGCAAGACGGGGCGGAGCTCGGGATGAATCCCGTCGAGTTGCCGGTCGCCATCGTCGAGCCCGACGGGTGAACGGCCATAGAGACAGGCGAAATTGCAGTAGGCGGCCAGTGCCATGACCGGGGCCTTGCCATGGCCGATCGGATCGGTGAACAGTTCCGACTGCCGCGCGATGCCGGGCACGTCCCCCGCGGCCACGCGCTCCCGCAGGCGGAGCACGGCGTCGTTCACCGGAACGATGCGGATCACGTCGCGGCCCCGCGCCTGGTTGATCTCGGCGACTTGCCGCTCGATCACCGCCGTGATCGCGGCATTCGCCGCCCGCAGCCCGTCGAGCGTGCGGCTGTCGCGTTCCTCGTTGTGATGGATCTTCCGGGCCGGATTCCAGAGCTTCGGATCGAGGGGCTCCCAGTGGTCGAAGGCCATCCAGGAGATCTGCAGGAGCACCCGCAGGTCGGGATTATACTCGATGCCGAGGTCGGTGAAGAGCGGGATGGCGTCGTCCGGAACCAACCAGTTGGGCGACATCGTCAGCACGTCCACGTCGCCGGCGACGAGCGCTGCCTTGGCGACGTTTTTGCCGTCGGGCAGATCCCAGTGCTGCCGCACGCTCGATCCACCGATCATCTGCCGCCCGAGCAACTCATGCCCGGAGATGCCCGCCGCGTCTGCTAGTGGCGCCAGGCGATCGGCGATGAAGATGTGGAAGCTGTGCCCCATCACGAAGACCCGCAGGCCATCGCTCGAGGCCGATCGCGAGGGATCGTCAGCCACGGATGCGGGCAACCCGATCAGGCCCACCGCACAGGCCGCGAACAGCGTTGAAACCGACGATAATTCGTTCGTCAACATTCCGGCATTTTCACTCCGCCGCGTCTATATTAACAGCCCGGAAACACACCGTCCCCTTTTCTCTCCATCGGATTCCACCATGTCGAATCGCCGCCGCACGACCCGCAGGACGTTTCTGGGCAACACCACGATCGGGGCCGCTGCCGCCACCGCCAGTGGCCTGGTGCCCTACGTGCCGTGGACGGCGACGGCGTTTGCCAACCAGGCGGCCAACGACCGCCCCGGGATCGGCTGCATCGGCACGGGCTCGATGGGCCTGGGCGACTCAATCCAGCACGCCCAATTCGGCGACATCCTCGCCGTCTGCGACGTGGACAAGGATCGGGCCGACCGGGCCAAGTACGACGTGCGGATCGGCAAGGGAAAGGCCGACGCCTACGGCGACTACCGCAAGGTGCTCGAGCGGCCCGACATTGACGTCGTCAGCATCGTCACCACCGACCACTGGCACGTGAAGATCGCGATCGAGGCTCTGCAGGCCGGCAAGCATGTCTTCTGCCAGAAGCCGCTCTCCCTCACGCTCGAAGAAAACCAGCTCGCCCGGGCCGCGGCGGAGCAATTCCCAAACCTGCAGTTCTTCATCGGCACGCAGCAGCGGGCCCAGAAGGACCAGTTCTGCCGCGCTGTGAACATGGTCCACAAGGGCCTGCTCGGCGAGATCACGAAGGTGACGGCCAGCATCAACGGCAGCCCGATCGGCGGGCCGTTCCCGATCGAGAGCCCGCCGGGCAGCCTCGACTGGGACATGTGGCTCGGCCAGGCGCCGAAGGTGCCCTTCCGCAACCGCCGTTGCCACTACGAATTCCGCTGGTGGTATGAGTATTCCGGGGGCAAGTTCACCGACTGGGGCGCGCATCACGTCGACATCGCCCAATGGGCGCTCAAGGAAGACACGAAGGGCAAGGGGCCGATCGAGATCAACGGCGTCGATGCCCGCCACCCGGTGCCATATAAGGACGGCTATCCGACCGTCGACGACGAATACAACACGGCCTACGACTTCGCCGTGCCCTGCAGGTTTGCCGGCGGCGTCGAGCTGATCGTGACGAGCCGGGGCGACAACGGCATCCTCTTCGAGGGCACGAAGGGCCGCATGTTCGTCAACCGCCAGAAGATCACCGGCACGCCGATCGAGGAGGGCTGGGACAAGGACATGTTCGGCGACGACGACTTGAAGGCGCTCTACAAGGGCAAGCCGTTCGAGAGCCACAAGCAGAATTTCTACCGCTGCATCCGCGAAGGCGGCCTGCCGGTGTCGGATGTTTTCAGCCACATCATCACCATGAACACCTGCCACCTCGCGGCGATCGCCGCCCGTCTCGGTCGCACGATCAAGTGGGATCCAGCCACGGAAACGATTCTTGGCGACGAGCAGGCCACGTCATTCGCCGCCCGGAAGCCCCGCGCAGGTTTCGAGATTCCGCGGGTCTAGGGCCCGGCCCAAAAGTCGCCGGCGGGGTCGAACCGCGGGTTGGGCGTCGTGCCGATGGCACCGACGTCGCGCTGCCACACCGGGATCTTTGGACGAGCAAGTGAACTTCGTCACCGGCCCAGCGCACGGCTGGCGTCCGCCGGTAGCGAGGCGGCAAGTTGCGGGTGGGCCTCGACGAGCCGGGCGATGTCGCCGAGATCCTTGATCGCCTTGCTTTGTCGCCGCTCAGGCGTTCGCCACGCCTTGATCTTGCCGGCAAGCGTATCGTCCATCGATGCCACCCGCAGAAGAATCCCATGAACATCGGCGGGCACCGCTCGACCGGGGAAGTCGCGGTAAAAGTCCTCGGTGCTCAGCTGCAGGCTGACGTGTGAGCGGCCGCGGAAGTTCACCGACCATTCATGAGGCTCGGCCTTGAATCCGACCGCTTCGAGCGCCGCCACTGCCCGGTCGATTTCATCGACTGCCACGACAAAAGCGACGTCCCGGGTCACCATCGGCTCGGCTGCCCAGTGGTTTACCGCAATGCCAACCGATCGCGCACCAGTGCAGTTCGGCGCGTTCCAGTGCGTCGACCATCCGCATGACGTCATCGGCACCGCCCGCCGTCTGCCAGTCGTAACATTGTCGGCCTGTCATGGCTTCAAGTGTACCCACGTGTAAAAAAGGGGAGGAGCTCTTTTCGAAGTCGGGGCTTTTTGGGAAACGACACAAAGCCCGGAGCGGAAGCGATGGGGTTCCCCGCAACGTGGCGGTGTGGACAGAGCAAGCACCGCTTTTCGGGGGCAGATCCGCTTGCGGAGCAAGCGGTCTACTTTACAGCGCTACTCGTCGCGTTTGAGGCCGGAGCGGGTTGCCTTCACGGCCAGCGGGTCGTCGGGCCAGGAGTGCTTCGGGTAGCGGCGGCGGAGCTCCTTCTTCACCGTCGGATAGGTGTTTTTCCAGAAGCTCGCGAGATCGGCCGTCACCTGCTGCGGACGGTGATTCGGCCCGAGCAGATGGAGGAGCACCGTCACGCGGCCGCCCGCGATGCGGGGCGTTTCAGCGACGCCGAAGAGCTCCTGGATGCGAACCGCGAGCGTGGGTGGCTGCCCAGGCTCGTAGGCGATCCGATGCCGCTTGCCGTTGTGCAGCTCGAAGTCGGCCGGCGCGAGCGAGTCGATCTCCGCCAGCCGCTCGTAGCCCACGGCCGCGTGGAGCCAGGGCAGCCAGTCGGCCCCCCGCACGGCATCCAGCGAGCGGAGGCCCATGCAGATGTCGGGCAGCAGCGTTGCAAGCGATGCGTCGTCGAACGAGGGCAACGCAAGGTCGGGCATCGCCGCCGCGAGCCAACGAACGCGGGCGATAAAGCCGCCGGCAGCCGAATCGGCGGGCGGCACCACGCGATCGAGCTGTGCGGCCGCCTCGCGGGCGAGCACGTCGGCCGCGGCTCGTTCCTCGGCGATCGCGATCGGCGTCTCGTCGAGCACGAGGTCGTTCCACATCGTGCAGCGGCGGGCTTCCACCTGCCGCCGCGATGGATGAAACATGAGTTCCTCCACCTGCCGCAGGTTTGTTGACGCAAGCGGCTCCTCGCCGAGCCAGCCCGGCTCCACCGCCGACGCCTGCCGCACGCTGGCCTCGCCGCCGACATCGTCGAGGTCGATGGCGAGAAACAGAGGCTCCTGCCGCACTCGCGAGCCGCCGTCGAGTCGCACGCCGCGGCCGCCCACCATCGTCGCCCGGTCGGTCGTGCCGGCCCGCAGCCGCGCGAGCCGGTCGGGAAACGCCTCGAGGAGCGCCCGCATGAGAGCTTCCCAGGGATCGGCGGCCCGCGCGGCGAGCGGCGCGTCCACGAGCCGATAGAGCTGCTCGGCAGTGCGCAGCACGTTGGCCGCGCCGCCGTGATGCAGTTCGAGCTCCGCATCGTCGAGCGAGAGCCCGGCATGAAAGGCCTGGAGCGCGGCCACGCGATCGACCACGTCGCTCCGCGTGCGCACCGTCATGCGGTCGCGCGGGCCGCGCCGCGCGTGGGCCGCGGGCCGGAAGGGATCGCGCTCCGAGAGGAGTGCGGCGGCGATCGAGGCCTCGCGGAGCACGCCATGCCGCGCGCCGGCGAGCAAGAGCCGCGCGAGCCGCGGATGAGCCGGCAGCCGCACGAGCTCATGGCCGAGCGGCGTGAGCCGATCATGCTCCTGCCCGCCTGCATCGATCCCGCCGCCCGCTTCGATCCCGCCCAATTGCGCGAGCAGCCGCCGGGCATTGGCGATCGCATCGGGCGGCGGCGGATCGAGCCACGGAAAATCGGACCGTTCGCCGCTGGCGAAGAGCTGCAGGAGCGGGCCGGCCATGTCGCCGCGCAGGGCTTCGGGCGTTTCGGCGGCCGGCCGATGATGATGCGCCGCCTCGTCCCAGAGCCGCCAGCAGATGCCCGCGGCGGTGCGGCCTGCGCGGCCGGCACGCTGATCGGCCGCGGCCTGTGAGATCGGGATCAGCTCGAGCCGCGGCAGACCGGTGGCGGCCGCGACCCGCATCTGTCGCGCCAGGCCCGAATCGACGACGGCCGTCACGCCGGGGATCGTGAGCGAGGTCTCGGCAACGTTCGTCGAAAGGATGATCTTGCGGCAGCCCATGTCGGCGAGCACGCGATCCTGCTCCTCCGGCGGCAGATCGCCGAAGAGCGTGAGCAGGGCGTGCCCCTCGCGATTGGCGAGTGGTGCGAGCGCCTGTTCACAGCGCCTGATCTCGCCCACTCCTGGCAGGAAGACGAGCACGTGGCCATCGGTCTGCTTGAGTGCCTCCGGCACGGCCGCTGCCACGAGCTCGACGAGGTCGCGCCGCTCGCCCCGCTTGCCGTAGCGCACCTCCACCGGAAAGAGGCGGCCCTCGGCCGACACGATGCGCGAGCCGCCGAGCAACCGGGCCACAGGCTCCGCCGCGAGTGTGGCGCTCATCACGACGATCCGCAGGTCGGGCCGCAGCGACTCGCGCACGCGGGCAAGCAGGCCGAGCACGAGATCCATCTCGATCGACCGCTCGTGGAATTCGTCGAGGATGACGGCGCCAATCCCATCGGCGCCCAGGTCGTCGAGCAGCCGGCGCAGCATGATCCCGGTCGTTTCGACGACGAGCCGCGTGTCGCGGCCCACCTTCGCGTCGAACCGCACCTGGTAGCCCACCTCGCCGCCGAGCGCGGTGCCGCGGAGCCGCGCGATCTGGTGGGCGACGGCGCGAGCCGCGAGCCTCCGTGGCTGGAGCAGCACGACCTTGTGCGGCGCCGGCAGGTCGTCGAGGATCGCCGCCGGCACGAGCATCGTCTTGCCCGAGCCGGGAGGCGCGGTGACGACGACCGCGCCCGTTCGCGAAGCGGCCACGACCTCGTCGAGCACGGCGGCGACAGGCAGCGTGGCGAAGAAGGGTGGGAGCACGGTTCAAGCGGGCGGAGGGCGGGTGAGGTAGGAGGGCATCATCGTACTATGCGGCGACGAAAGTAGACCGCTTGCTCCGCAAGCGGTATGGGATCCGCTTGCGGAGCAAGCGGTCTACCCGAGTATGCTGGCCGCTTTCTCAAGGCCATCGGTCGCAGCATGCAATCATTCGACGTGATCGTCGTGGGCACCGGCGGCGTCGGGAGCGCTGCCGCGTATCACCTCGCCTCGCGTGGCCGGCGGGTGCTCGGCCTCGACCGGTTTCCCATCGCGCACGACCGCGGCAGCTCCCACGGCCAAACGCGGCTCATCCGCCAGGCCTATTTCGAGCATCCCGATTACGTGCCGCTCCTGCTGCGGGCCTACGAGCTCTGGCGGCAACTCGAGCAGGTCGTCGGGCGGCGGCTGCTTGTCGAATCGGGACTCGTGATGGCCGGGCCGCCGGAGGGCAGCGTGATCGCCGGCGCCCTCGCATCGGCGAAACTGCATCGGCTGGAGGTGGATCGCATGACCGCCCGCGAGGCCTGCGGCCGCTGGCCCGCCTTCGCGTTGCCGGAAGACTGGGCCGTCGTCCACGAGCCCCACGGCGGCTATCTCTTCGTCGAGGCCTGCGTGCGGGCGCACGCCGAAGCCGCGCGGCAGGCGGGCGCGACGCTCGAGCACGGCGTCGACGTGCGCGGCTGGCGCACGGAGGGGGGCGGCGTCGCGGTCGAGACGAATCGCGGAACCTTTTTCGCCGACCGGCTCGTCCTCGCGCCGGGCCCGTGGGCCGCCGGACTCTTGCAACTGCCCGCGGTGCCGCTGACCGTGCTGCGGAAATCGCTCTTCTGGTATGCGGCCGCGGCCGAATCGCAGGCCGCCTTCGCCGCCGGGGCCCTCCCCTGCTTCGCGTTCGATGCACCAGCGGGATTCTTCTACGGCTTTCCGCAGATCGACGGCCGTGGAGTGAAGGTTGCGGAGCATACGGGCGGACGGGCCGTTGCCGATCCGCTGGCGGTGGACCGGGAGATCGACACCGCTGAGAAGCAGCGTGTTGAAGAGATCCTCGACCGGCATCTGCCCGCGCTCGGCCGGCGCTGCACGGAGCACGCGGTCTGCCTCTACACGATGTCGCCCGACCACCATTTTCTCATCGGGCTGCATCCCGCGAATGACCGCGTGGCGATCGCAGCCGGGTTTTCCGGCCACGGCTTCAAGTTTGCGAGCGTCGTGGGGGAGGCCCTCGCCGAGCTCGCGACCGCGGGGAAGACGGACCTGCCGATTGGGTTTCTTTCGCCGCAGAGGCAGTAGCCCGCTTCGACAAAAAGGTGTCAGGACTCTTTTCCGGCCTAAACGGGGCTGTTTCCCAAGAACGTGAGCCGGAAAAGAGTCCTGACACCTTTTTGTGTCGGCTTGTCGCTGCGCGTGTGCAGGGATACCGTTAGCGTGTTCGCAAACGGCATGGAGGCAGTGATCGTGAAATTCTTCGCTTGGACGGCGGTCGTCGTGTCGCTGGCTGGCAACGCCGTGATGGCAGAAGACTGGCCGCAGTTTCGGGGCGGCGCGGCCTTGAGCCAGGCACCCTTCGCGAAGGTGCCGCTCGCCTGGGAAGCGGCGAAGAACGTGGCCTGGCGGACGGCGGTGCCCGGCTCGGGCTGGTCGCAGCCGGTCGTGGCGGGTGACAGGATCTTTTTGACCACGGCCGTCGCGCCGAGCGGTGGCCGGCCGAGCGGGATGATGGGGGGCGTGATGTCACTCTCCACGTGGGGCATGGGATCGGCGCCGTCGGAGCCGATCCAGTTTCGCGTGCTCTGCCTCGATCGGGCCGATGGTCGAGTCATCTGGTCGAAGACGGTCGCCGACGTGAAGCCGACATTCGGCAAGCACACGTCCAATACGTTTGCCACCGAGACCCCCTGCGGCTCGCCCGACGGCGTCTATGCCTTTTTTGGCGCCACGGGCACGGTCGTCGCGCTCGACCGCGATGGCAACCAGCGCTGGATGCGGGAACTCGGGCCGCAGCCCACCACGAACCAGTTCGGCACGGGCTCTTCCCCGCTGCTGGCGCAAGACTCGCAGGGCCGGCCGCGGCTCTTCGTGCAGCTCTACAACGAAGACCGCGGCACGCTCGTCTGCCTCGACGCCGCCACCGGCGCCGATGTCTGGACGGCAAACCGCGACAAGGGCACGTCGTGGGCGACGCCCGTCGCGTGGAGCAACGACGGCGTGGCCGAGGTGATCACCGCCGGCCAGGGCATGGTGATCGCCTACGACACGGGCACCGGTGCCGAGCGGTGGCGGTTCGGCGGGATCGACACGTCGTTTGCCTGTTCGGTCGTCGCCGACGTCGATGGCGTCTACTTCGGCACGTCGAGCCCGGGGAGCCGGGCGCCGGCCTACGCGATCGCCCGCGGCTGCCAGGGCGACCTCACTTTGCCCGCCGGAGCCACGCAGGCGGGCAAGGTGCTCTGGTCGAAGACGAAGTGCGTCGCGGGGATGCCGTCGCCCGTCGTCATCGGCGACCACCTCTACTTCCTCGACAAGATCGCCGTCTGCTTCGACAAGCGAACGGGCGAAGAAAAATACCGCAAGCGGCTGCCGGGCGGGAGCACGGCCGTGGGCTCGCCGCTGGTGATCGGCGACAGGATCTATCTCGTCAACGAGCGCGGGAAGGTGGTCGTGTTGCAGGCCGGCCCCGAGTTTAAGGTGCTCGCGGAATCGGCGGTGGGCAGCAGCGATGAAATCTTCTGGGCCACGCCCGCCGTCACGGAAGACGCCCTGCTCATCCGGTCCACCGACGCGCTCTATTGCATCCGCTGACCGCCTCCTGCTGGGACGCTTTTCGATGCGACACGCATGGGTGCTGACCGCCGGCCTGCTCGTGGCCTTTCTGATCGCGCCGGCCCGCGCCGGCGACTGGCCGCAGGTGCTCGGTCCGAATCGAGACGGCATCGCGGCCCCGGACGAGAAGCTCGCCGACACCTGGCCCGCCGACGGTCCACCGGTGGAATGGCGGCGCGACGTGGGAGCCGGCTACTCAGGGATAGCCGTGGCCGGCAGCCGCGCCGTGATCTTCTCCCGCGTCGGCGATCGCGAGGTCGTCGAGGGGATCGATGCGGCCACGGGCAAGACGCTCTGGAGCGACGGTCATCCGACGACGTTTGTGCCGCAGGTCGGCGGCGGCAACGGACCGCTCTGCACGCCGGTGATCCACGGCGGCCGGGTGATCGTGTGTGGCGCGCAGGGCATGCTCGCCTGCCTCGACGTGGCCACCGGCAAGCGGCTTTGGCAGCGAGACACGCATCGGGAATTCGACGCGCCCGAGGGATATTTCGGCGCGGGGAGCACGCCGCTCGTCGTGGGCGACCACGTGCTCGTCAACGTCGGCGGCTCACGGCAGGAGGCGGGGATCGTCGCCTTCGATCTCGGCACCGGGGCGACCGCGTGGAAGGCCACGGCCGAGCCGGCAAGCTATTCGGCGCCCGTGGCGGTCGACATCGCCGGCGTTGCACACGCGCTCTTCATCACCCGTTACCAGTGCCTGCTCGTCGAGGCCGCGACCGGCACCGTGAAATGGAAATTTCCATTCGGCATGCGCGGGCCGACGGTGAATGCGGCGACGCCGCTCGTGATGGCCGGCGATGCGAACGACAAACGGCTGCTCGTCACGGCCGCCTACGGGATCGGCTCGGTGTATGCCTCGTTCGACGGCAAGGCGGCGCAGACGCTCTGGGAGGGAGCCGAATCGCTCGCTACGCAATACTGCACGCCGATCGCCGCGCAGGGCATCCTCGTAGCGATCGACGGCCGCGACGACGTGCCGCCGGCCGACCTCAAGGCGGTCGAAGCGGCGACCGGCCGCGTGCTTTGGGTCGAACGCGGCTTCGGCTACGGCACGCTTCTTTCCGCCGACGGCAAAGTGCTCGCGGCGAAGACCGACGGCGAGCTCGCGCTCATGCGGGCCAATGCGAAGGGCATGAACGTGCTCGCGCGGGCCCGGCCGCTCGCGGGCACGATCCGGGCGCTTCCGTCCCTCGCGGCCGGCAGGCTCTACGTGCGCGACGACACCGTGCTCATGTGCCTGCGCGTGGGCCCGTGACAGGCGCGGCTGCGCTCCGTCGCCAGACTTCGCCGAGCAGGATGCCGCAGGCGACCGACACGTTGAGGCTCTCGACGGCGCCGGTGCCGGGAATCTGCAGCCGCCGGTCGGCGATCGCGTCGATCGCACGCGACACGCCCTCGCTCTCGCTGCCGAGCGCGACCACGACGTTTTGCCCCAGTCCCGCCGCATAGAGCGGATCGCCCCGATGGCTCGACGTCACGACGACTTCGTAGCCAGCCTTGCGGAGCCGGCCCAGGTCGGCGGCCGGGGTCACGAGATCGCAGACGGGCACGATCTCCGCCGCCCCCTCCGCCACCCGCACGGCCGCCGGCGAAAGCGCCGGCAGCGACTTCCCCGGACCGAGGATCGCGGCCACGCCGAAGTGCGCCGCCGTCCGCAGGATCGAGCCGAGGTTGTGCGGATTCTGCACGCCGTCGAGATAGAGCATCGGGCCGGAGAGCGCCCGGGTGTCGATCGCGCGGAGGAGATCGGCGAGGTTCCAGCGGCGGAGCTGCCTGGCGAGGATCGCGACGCCCTCGTGGTGCACCGAGCCGGTGAGCCGCTCGAGGTTGTCGGGTTCCACCACCTGGAAGCCCTTGCGGGTGGCGATGCAGTGCTCGATGAGCGGCGCGAACCGCCGCTGGCGGTCTTTCGTCATGTAGACGCGGATGACGTCATTGGGCCGCCGCGCGAAGAGGGCCTCGCAGGCATGCACACCGTGATACTTCTCCTCCGACTTGTCTTGATGCCGCGGCCGCGCAGCGGCTGGGGGGCGTGTTGCGGGGCGGTGCGGCTTCATGACGGGGAGTCTACGCTCCGCCCCCCCGGTAGGACAGGCTTCAGCCTGTCGCATGCAAAAGTACGACAGGCCTCTGTGCCTGTCTCTTGCAGAGGTGGGACAGGCTTTCGCCTGTCACGGTGACAGGCACGGAGGCCTGTCCTACATGGCGCGGCGGTATTTCTTCGGGCCGCGGGGCTTTGCACCTGCGGCGGGCGTTGCTGCCGGTGCTGCCGATGCGGCGGCACGCTTCTCGCCGCGGGGCTTGCCCTTGCTGCGGCGGCCCTGCGCCGGCATCGTGCGGCCACGCTCGCCACGGCGGCCGGCCTGGGCCGGCGGCCTGCGCGGTCCACGCTCCTCTGCCTCGTCGGCCTTCGGCAGATCGGCGGGAAGATCGGTGCGTTCTGGAATTTCCTTGCGCAAGAGCCGCTCGATCGCCGTGAGCCGCGGTCGCTCTTCGCGGTCGCAGAAGCTCAGAGCGACGCCCGTGAATCCGGCGCGGCCGGTGCGACCGATCCGGTGGACGTAGGTCTCCGGCTCGTGCGGCAATTCGAAATTCACGACGTGCGTCACCTGGTCGACGTCGATGCCGCGGGCGGCGATGTCGGTCGCGATCAAGACCGGCGGCCGCTGCGATTTGAACGACGACAGCGCGAGCTCGCGCTGGTTTTGGCTCTTGTTGCCATGGATCGCCGCGGCCCGGATGCCGGCCTTCTCGAGGTCGCGCTGCAGCTTGTTGGCGCCGTGCTTCGTTCGCGTGAAGACGATCACGCGTGCCATCCCCTCGTGCTTGAGCAGGTGCACGAGCAGGTGCTTCTTCTGCTTCTGCGGCAGGAGAAACACCGATTGCTCCACCGTTTCGGCGGGCGTGGCCTGCGGCGCCGTCTTCACCTCGAGCGGGTCGTGCAGCATCGTCTCGGCGAGCTGCCGCACCTCCGCGGGCAGCGTGGCGGAGAAGAAGAGCGTCTGCCGCTTCTTCGGCACCTGCGCCACGATCTTGCGCACGTCGTGGATGAAGCCCATGTCGAGCATGCGATCGGCCTCGTCGAGCACGAGAAACTCGACGGAGCGAATGTCGACGAGCCGCTGCTGGATCAGGTCGAGCAGCCGGCCCGGCGTGGCCACGAGCACGTCCACGCCGCGCTGCATCGCTGCGGCCTGCGGCTTCTGATTGACGCCGCCGTAGATCACGGTGCTGCGCAGCTTGGCGTGCTTGCCGTAGGCGCGGAAGCTCTCGTGGATCTGGCTGGCGAGTTCGCGGGTGGGGGCGAGCACGAGCACGCGGCAACGATGGGGCTGCACGTCGCGCCGGTCGGCCATGAGCCGCTCGATGAGCGGCAGCGCGAAGGCGGCAGTTTTGCCGGTGCCGGTCTGGGCACAGCCGAAGAGATCGCGGCCGGCGAGCACGTGGGGCATCGCCTTGGCCTGGATCGGAGTGGGGGTCGTATAGCCTTCGGCGGCGAGCGCCTCGAGAACGGGGGCGGAGAGCCCCAGCGATTTGAATGTCTGCATCGACACGAGCATATCCTCCCCGGCGCGGCAGCGTCAGGGGCGCGGGACTTTGCGGCGTGAACGACGTCTTTGGCTGATCGATCAGCCGGCCGCGGCGCTTCGCACGATCCGCGACATGAACGTGGGATCGACGAGGTCGGCGGCCGTGATTTTCAGATGCCGCGTGGTCGCGCCCGTGGCTGCGAGTTCCGCCGCGGTGATCGGCTCGCGGGCTGCAATCTGCGCCCGCACGACGTCGGCCGTCGCGTCGGAGGCGTCGGTGCCGGCTGCATGCCGCGCCGCCACGCGGGCGAGCACCTCCTCGGCGGGCAGGTCGAAATCGAGCCAGACGAGCGGCACGCCCGTCTCACGGGCCGCGGCGGCGATCGCGCTGCGTTGCGAGCGGAGATTCGCCGCCGCATCGACCACCACGCTCGATCCCGCGGCGAGCAGCGTGCGGGAGAGCGAGGCCAGCCGGTCGTAGACTCTGGCCGTCGTCGCCGGGGCGTAGAGCGACTGAGAATACGGGTCATCGTGCGGCCGGTCGGTGGCGGCCATTCCGAAGAGCCGCTTGCGCTCAACGTCGCTCCGCAGCCGCACCGCCTCGCAGCCGCCGACGATCGCCGCGGCCACGGTCGTCTTGCCGCTCCCGGAGATGCCGCTCGTGGCATAGAGCACTGGCCGACGTGGCTGCGTGAGATGCTCGGCGAGGTCGAGATAGCGGTCGGTCTCGGCCCGTGCGGCATCCTGCGCAGCCCGATCATCAGCCGCCTGCGCGAATCGGATCGCCGCCACTGCGGCCCGCACGATCGCACGGTAGACCTTGTAGACAGGGAGCACACGCGCGGCGTCGTGATCGTCGGCCGCCTCGATCCAGCCGCTCACGGCGTGCGCGGCGAGATCCGGCCGGCCCCGCGAGTGGAGGTCCATCGCGAGAAACGCGACGTCGCTCGCCACGTCGATCCACCGCAGCGACTCGCTGAACTCGATCGCGTCGAACGCCATCATGCGGCCCTCGTGCAGCACGATGTTGGCAAGGTGAAGATCGCCGTGGCACTCGCGAACGCGGCCCGCGGCCCGCCGGCGCTCGATCGTGGGGCCGACCGCGGCGAGCCGCTGGCGGAGCCAGTCTTCCAGCCGCTGGTCCGAGGCGGCCGTGTCGGGCCGCGCGGCTCTCAATTGCGCGAGGTTGAGCCTGACGGCGTCGCCGACCGCCTGCGCCGTTCCCCACGGGGAACACGCCGCCGCGACGGCCAGCCTTGCCTGCACGGCGGCGATCTCGGCGCCGAGCCGCCCGCAATCGTCGGCGGAGAGCCGGTGATCGGCGAAGAGCCGGTCGAGCCGGCCGGCCTCGTCGAATTGCCTGAGCTTCACGGCCCATTCGAAGGCCGGGCCGGAGCCGTCCACGCGCGGCGACGAGGGGCACCCGGTGATGGGCACGACGCCGAGATACAGTTCCGGCGCGAAGCGGCCGCTGAGGCGAACTTCCTCTAGGCAGCAGGCATGCCGCTTCTCGAGCGACGAGAAATCGAGGAAGCCGAGGTTGCAGGGCTTCTTCAGCTTGTAGACATAGTCGCCAGTGAGAACCACCCACGAGATGTGGGTCTCGATCAGATGAATGCCGCGAGTGGGATGCGGATAAACGGCCGGGTCGAGCAACCGCTCCACGTCAACGCGCATGCGGTCGCCGGAGGTTGCGCACCTGGAATCCATCTCCCGCCGTGAGCAGGCGATCGAACGCGGTGGTGGCGTCGATGCCGTCCTCGATCGCGCTTTGGATCACATACGCGATCTCGTCGTCGTCAAGCTCGATCCGTCGATCGCGTTGGATTGCGGCGACGAGATAGCCCCGCTCGCCGTGCGTGCAGTTGTCGCAAAGCCACGTGCGAATCGCGTCGAGCGGCGAGAGGCACTTGAGCGAGTCGAGACGGTCCTTCTCTTGCGTAAACATGATTTTGTTCCCCTGTGAGGTGAATCCTTTCCCTCCAACGGCAGCGAAATGTACGCCTCGAAAAATCAGTTGGCAACCGGACGACAGGGCAATTTCTGGAGGGGCGGAGAACCCCCGCGAGGATGGGCAGGCCACGCGGAATGGAAAAGGTGTCAGGACTCTTTTCCTGCGGCAGGAAAAAGAGTCCTGACACCTTTTCCTACGCCGGGGGGGCGGTGAGCTTGGAGACGTCGAGGGCTTCGATCGTCTCGATTGCCTGGCCGGCGATGCCCTGCAGGTCGCCATACATGCCCGCCGTGGCGGCCAGCACCGCCTGGATCTGCATCTCCCGCTTCGCCCAGAGCTTCGTCATCGTCGTCCGCTCCTTGGCGAGGTCGGCGTGCATCTCCTCGAATTTCTCGATGATCGCCGTCACCCGCTGCCGGAAGCGATGGCCGGTGAGGTATTGGTAGACGAGCTCCATCTTCGTCTGCTGCCCCTCGCCGGCCTGCCGGGCCAACGCGAGCTCCAGGAGCGTGTGCCGCAGGGCGATCGCCAGCGGCACGAACGTCTTCGTGCTCGTCACCCACACGCCGTCCACGTGGCCAAACGTCTCCACGCCCTTGGGTAGCGTGTGGCTCACGATGACGGCGAGGTCGGCCTTCGCGGCCCGCTGGTCGTCGCGCAATTTCGGCAGCCAGCCTTCGCTCCAGTGCTTCGTGCGCTTCGATTCCCACAGGATCGTGCCGCAGGGCTGGCCGTCGGCGCGGGCCACCGCATGCACCACATCGCCGCCAAACTCCCCCTTGGCCACCGGCGTGAAGACGTCGGATGGAAACGACTGCTTGAGCACTGACTCGATTTCGAGCTCGAGCACCTCCCCCTGGAGCTGCTGGGAGCCCTGCTCCGCCCGCCGCTTGAGCTCCTCGATCTGCTTCTGCATGGCGGTGATCGTCTGCTCCTTCTCGGCCATCTTCAGCTTGAGATCCCCTTCGGCCTCGCGCTTGGCCTGCTCGCGGGTGACGCCGAGCGATTCCTGCACCCGCTTCTCGATCGACAGCTCGAGCTCGCGCTTGGCGTCGTCGAGCTCCCGCTGCTTCCGCAGCGCGTCGGTCTGGGCCTGCTGGGCCTCGGCGAGCTTCTTGTCGCGGTCTGCGAGGACGTTCGTGAGGTCTGCGAGCTCCTTCGCCTTGCGGTCCATCTCCGCATGCAGCGCGAGCCGGGCTTTCTGCGCCTCGGCCGCGGCGATGGCCGTCCGCTCGGCCTGCAGCTTGGCCTCGTATTGGGCCCGCGTGGCCTCCACGATCGGAGCGGCGAGCGATTCGGTGAGGTGCACCTCGCCCTTGCAGTGCGGGCAGGTGATCGTCGGGTCGGCGTGGGTGTGCATGGCGGTCTCCAGACGAAGTGGAGCAGGTTTGTGTCCATCCGTCCAGTAAAAGATCGCGGGGGGAGACAGGCAGGGGCCGGCTTGGCGACAGGCTGAAGCCTGTCCTACGGGACAGGCAGGGACGCCTGTCTTACGGGGTGTGGAACGTGTCGATGTAGACGAGGTCGGCGATCGAGCCTTCGTCGGTCCAGAAGCGGGCCCGAATCGCGTAGAGCTTGTCGCGCTCCACGATGCAGGCGAAGGGCTCCCGATACTTCACGCCCGGATTGAGCTGGTAGCGGCTGTTCACGAAGTCTTCGTTCGTGGCCAGAAGATTTCGCTTGAGCAGGAGAGGCCGGGGATTACCGTCGCCCGAGTTCCAGTCGAACCATGGCACATCCGGATCGGCTTCGACGTGCGAGGCCTGATGCACGGCCGGCGTGGCATCGCCGAGCGGCTCGATCTCCACGATCGAGATCTCGAGGCCGAGGTCGCGATCGCCGTCGCGGTCCGGAAACCGCGGCATGATCGCCACCTTGCCGATGTTTTTCATGAAGACATCCACGTTGAGCAAAACACGATCACCGTCGAGCGGATGCACGCTCGGGCTCACCGTGACCTCCATCGTCGGGTCGTGTGTGCGCTCGACCGTGAAATTCGTGTAGGTCCACCAGGCGGCCACGAGGATCGCGGCGCCGCCGAGCACCTTGCTGAAGAAGTCGGCCCAGAGGTGGGCGGTTTCGAGCCGCGAGCGGCGTTCGTCGTGGGGCATGGTTTTCTCCGGCGGTGACCCCGGTTTGTAGGCCCGCCGGGCCCTCTGCCGCCAGCCCGTTTCGCCGGCTCTTCCGGGGCCGCGTGTGGACCGCGCACCGGCCAAAATGTCCGCATGGCCGCACGCGAAGCCCAGGCTGCGCAGCTTGCCGCAGGAGCGCGCGGAAACCGCGGCAGAAGCGAGGTTTGCCCGGCGAAGGCTCAGGGAGCCGCTTGCCCGGTCGCCATACGATCAGGCGAAGACGCGACACAGGAACGAGACACGGGAATGGACGCCATGCTCTTCGCCCGCCGCTCGAGCGATGTCCGCAACGCTGTCAGGCTGGTAGCGGGGCTGCTCGTGTTGAGCCTGATCGCGGCCGAGGCAAACGCCGCCACCGGCCGTCGGCCCTACATCACCGGCATGATCGGCTCTTCGCTCGGCCCCATTTCCGGCGCGGCCGCGACCGGGAGCCCGGGCGGCTCGTTCGCCAGCCCCGTCTTCAATGGCGAGGGGGCTTTTGGCGTGGAAATTCCGCGGCCTGCCGGCGCGATCAGGATCGAGCTCGAGGGACGGGCGTTTGACGACGCATTCGCGGCGGCGAGCGGCCAGGAATGGTCGACACTCGCGAATCTCTGGCGTGAGCTTTCGATCGCGGAGGATTTCGGCGTGTATGCTGGCGGCGGCCTCGGGGCGGGCGGGTTTACCGTGGCTGGCGCGGCGGCCCCGGATGGCGCGGCCACGGTCGCCAAGGTCAGCGGCATCGCCTGGCAGGCGGGCGCCGGGGTCACGTATGCCTTGAGCGATCGGATGACGGTGGACGTTGGCTACCGACTCCACGGGCTCGAGCCGACGGCGGGCCGCGCGACAGGAGACACGACGGCGAGCGAAGTGCTCTTGTCGGTGCGGATCTTCGAGCCGTTTCGCGGCTGGCGCGGGCCGTAGGATAGGCCTCTGTGCCTGTCTGGTTCGGCGCCCGGGATTCCGGGCGGGAGAGACAGGCAGGGACGCCTGTCCTACGTTCGACGGGCAGAAGCCTGTCCTACCGGCGTTTGGCCTTTTTCTTCGCGGGCTTTTTCTTCTTGCTGCGCTTGGCGGCGGCGCGGATGGCCTTCAGGGCCTCTTCCACCTCGTCGAGGAATTCGTTGGCCGTGTCGGTGAGTTCGCTGGCCGAGAGCGGCTCCACTTCGTCGATCACGAAGAGCGCGAGATCGCCGCGCTGCTGCGCCGCCATCAGCGCCTGATATTCGACAAGCGAGAGATCGTCGTGGTCTTCGTCTTCGCTCGTGAGAAACTCGAAGCCCACGCGGGCTTTTTCATCCCAGCCGTCGATGTGAAACGAGACCCCATGCTCGTGAAACATGATGTTGCGGGCGATCGTGTAGCCGCGGGCGCGGAAGAGGCGGGCCAGCAGATCGCAGGCCTTGGTTTCAGAGAGGGTGTCTGGCACGGGTGGGTTTCCGGGGGTCAGCTGCGATATTCGAATTTGTATTTGCCCGGCATCGGAACTGGATAGGTGCCGTCGGCATTCCGGGCGAGGAGCGCCGGCGACGAATCGGTGAGGCTGTCGACGCCGGCCGTCAGGTCGTCGGGACTGTTGAGCAGCTCGTCGTAGGTGACGAGCCGGCCGGTGTGGGCCGCAAACCGGCCCATCGCCGTGACAAGGCTGGCCTCGGCGCCGCGCTTCGCCTCGTTGTAGGGCGTGTCGGCCAGGATCGCGGCGACGAGATGCTCCCATTCGAGGCGGTACGGATTTTTTTCCGGCTGCGCGGCGGTCCAGAGAATGTTGTCCTTCTCCATCCGCTGGCTCTTGTAGATCGTCGACTTCGCGGGGGAGTGGCCACTCGCCGAGATCGTTAACGCCCCCTTCGTGCCCTGGCCGAAGAGTCCGAATTTCTGGTCGCAGTTGGCCATCGTGCGGCCGGAATAGAAAAACTTCGCGCCGTCCGCGAATGTCCATTCGACGCCGTAGGTGTCGAAATTCTGGTCGTCGAGTTTGCCGCGGAAGTGCCGCCCGCCGGTGGCCTCCGCCTTCACCGGCCAGGCGTTCTTCATCCAGCAGGCCTCGTCGATGTGGTGGACGTAGAAGTCGCTGAAGACGCCACCGCTGGCCCAAAGAAACCCATGAAATCGCTTGGCCTGCCAGAAGAGTTCGCTCATCCCTTCGGGCGGCCCGGGGTAGAGGTCCATCGGCATCACCGGCCCATGCTCGCGGTAGCCGCGGAACGTGATCAGATCGCCCGCCTCGCCGTTTTGCAGCCGCTCGAATAGTTCCCGCCGTGCCTCGCTGTGGCGGCACATGAGCCCGACGCCCACCTTCAGTTTCTTGGCGTCGGCCTTGGTGGCCAGTTCGATGATCCGCTTCGTGCTCGGGCCGTCGATCGAAACGGGCTTTTCCAGAAACACGTGCACGCCCTTCTCGATCGCGTAGGCGAAGTGCGGCGCCCGGAAGGCCGGCGGCGTGGCGAAGATCGCGATGTCGCCCGGCCGCAGGCAGTCCACCGCCTGCCGGTAGCCATTCATGCCGACGAAGCACCGCTCCTCCGGCACGTCCACGCGGTCCTTGAACTGCTCGGTGATCGCCCTCCGCTTGATGTCGATCCTGTCGCGGAAGATGTCGGCCATCGCCACGAGCTTGAGGTTCGCGCCCGGCACGGAGAGCGCGTCGATCGCCGCCCCCGCCCCGCGGCCGCCGCAGCCGACGAGCGCGATGCGGATCTCGTCGCCGCCCCCGGCATGGACGGCCGGCGTGGTCTCTTCTGCGACGAGTCGCGTGGAGAGGGCCGAGAACGCCGCCGCGGCGCCGGTGGCGCCAAGGAAATCACGCCGCGACTTGGCGGCGGCATAAAGCGGGTGAAGCTTCGCAGTGGGCATGGGTCTCTCCTTGCTAACCGCTGTAGGCGGAGATGGTGGGCATGCGTACGAGATCTTCGTCGAGCGGGCGGCGCGGTTGGAGCCCCAGCCGGGCCAGGCTCCCATGATACCCCCGCACGGCCTCCTCGGGCGAGAGTTCGCCATCGGCGACACCCCGCAGAAACCGAACGAATTCGAGCTGGTGTTCGGCCGCGTTGATCTTCCGACCGAAGAGGGCGACCCGCGCCCCGTGCTTCTTGGCCTCGGCAACGAGCGCGAAGGCATCGTGGGTGGTGCCCGCCGCCCCACCGAGAATCCCCACGACGAGCGACCGGTCGTAGGCGGCCAGCTGCTCGGTGACTTCCGGACCGAGATAGGGAATCTTCAGGAAGATCGGCCGGCCGGCCCGCGGCACGCCTGCCAGCGCCCGCACGACATGATCGGCGAGGAACCGCGCGATGTCTTTCGGCGCGTCGCCCGCCGCCTTCCCCGCGATGCGGCCGAGGGCGTTGGGGAAAAACACTTCGAGAAAGTGGCGGAAGCGGTGCCGCTCCGCCGCGAGGCGAAACTCCCGGTAGGCCGTGAGCATGTCGCGGTCGAGCGCGGCGTCGTCGTTGAGCGTGAGCGAGAAGAGGCCGAGGTCGGCGCCGCGGGATGCCTCGCCGGCCATGCACTCAACACGGCCGCACTGCGCCTGCGGGATCGTCGTCGTGGAGAATGGCAGCGCCGGCTGCTTGCCGTAGCCGCCGGTGGCGGCCGCCAGCCAGATGTCGGTCGTGTCGTTCATCCGCACCGCGGGCGTCACGGCCGAAGACGCGAAGATCCCCTCGTCGATCGTGAGCCGTTCGCTCGTGCTCGCGCTCATGAGCATGATGTCGACGAGCCCCTGCT